>Ga0075431_100008606_pt1 | contig 10218 bp, 11 predicted proteins | sample RhiMetdeltSRZDD5_FD_75297 | JGI IMG/M metagenome (GOLD analysis project Ga0075431, IMG submission 75297) | Populus rhizosphere microbial communities from Tennessee, USA - Rhizosphere MetaG P. deltoides SRZDD5 | ecosystem: Host-associated > Plants > Roots > Rhizosphere > Soil | place: USA...
CCGCGAGAATCGTGCCGAGCGAGGCGATGTGAAGTGTCTCGACCATCGCGTCGTGGACACCATCCGGGTAGTAAGACCACTCGATCGGCCACATGCGCTTAAGCAGGTCCGCGACCTGCTCCGGCGCGTCGTAAAGAAACTCCGGGATGATCTCCACGGTGCGCAGCGAGACGACGCACGCCGCGACGATGCCGAAATACAGCGCAAAACGCCCGAGCCGCTGCGCGGACGTGAAGCGCTTCCACTCGCGATCGAGCGTGGCGCTCATCGGAAGAGTCTTTTCACGGCGTTCTGCAAGATCTCGCTCAGCATGATCATCGCGATGATCGCGAGCAGGATCGTCAGCAGATAGTCATAGTCGAATTTCTGAAATGCCGCGAACATCGTCCCGCCGATGCCCCCCGCACCGACGATGCCGACCATCGTCGAGTTCCGCAGATTCGAATCGACCTGATATGTAGCGAACCCGACGAAGCGCGTGAGCACCTGGGGCAGGACGCCGTACGCGACGACGTTGAGGAACGACGCGCCAGTGGACCTTATCGCTTCCACCTGTTTCAGCGAGATCTCCTCGATCGCTTCCGCGAAGAGCTTCGCGACGAACCCGATCGAGCCGACGGTGAGCGCCAGTATGCCGGCGAGCGCGCCGAAGCCGACGGCTTTCACGAAAATGATCGCGACGATCACCTGGTGAAAAGACCGGCACAGCGCGATGAAAAGCCGCACGGGCCAACTTACCCAGGCGGGCATGAGATTGCGCGCGGCGAGGAGTCCGATGGGCAGCGAAAGCGCTATGCCGAGCGCGGAGGCGATGATCGCGATTTCCAGGGACTCATACAGCCCCCGCATCATCAGCCTGAGCTTGTCGGGCGCCACGTCCGGCGGGAACATGCGCGAGATGAAGCGTGCGCCCTGCTCGAGGCCGACCTGAAAACGCTCCCACGTCACATCGAGTATCGAGGTCGCGTAGATCACATAAGCAGCGAGCCCAAGCCATGCGAGGCGTGCGGGCCAGTTCGCGCGAAAGGCAACGCTTCTGGCGTGCGTGGTCGCAACCGGGCTCATGCGAGGGCCGTCATTCCAGCCAGTCCTCGCCACCGTAGATCTCACGCAGGTCGTCGTCGGCAAGATCGGCGGGCGCGCCGTCGTACACGATCTGACCCCCGGTCATGCCGACGATGTGCGTCGCGAAGCGGCGCGCCAGCGGAACGTTATGAATGTTCACGACGACGGGTATGCGGCGCGTTTGCGCGAGCGATACGAGCAGCTCCATGATCTCGACGGATGTCTTTGGATCGAGCGAAGACGTCGGTTCGTCGGCGAGCATGAGCTGCGGCTGCTGCATGACTGCTCGCGCGATTCCGACTCGCTGGCGCTGCCCACCCGAAAGCGCATCCGCCCGGCTGTTGGCATAGTCCGCGAGCCCGACCGTTTCGAGGAGCTCGAACGCCGCGTCGATGTCGGCGCGTGGATAACGCCGCAGCCATGCTTTCCCGACCGACACGTAGCCGAGCCGTCCGCTCAGCACGTTTTCCATGACCGTCAGGCGCTCGACCAGGTTGTACTCCTGGAAGACCATCCCGATGCGCCGGCGCGTTTCGCGCAGCTCGCGGCGCCCGAGGCGCGTTACGTCGATGCCGCGGAAAATTACATGGCCTGAAGTCGGCTCCACCAGCCGGTTTATGCAGCGGATGAGCGTCGATTTCCCGGTGCCGGACGGACCGATGACCGCCGTAATGCTCGTGTCGCCGACCGTGAGGCTCACGTTGCGCAGCACCGGCACCCCGCGGCGATACTCCTTGCTGAGGTTGCGAACTTCGAGAGCCGGAGCCGCCGGCTGCTGCGACTCCGCCACGACGTTACTTCTTCTTCTCGCCCGCGGCTTTCTTGCGGGCAGCCTCCTCGGACGCCGATTGCTTCTCGAATGCGGAGCGATTGAACGGAGTGCCCGATTCCTCGTTCACCCTGCGCACGACGGCCCAGTCTTTCTGATATGTGATCGGAAAGAAGCGATCCGCGCCTCCGAAGCTTTTCTGCATTTCGGGCGTAAACCGGAAATCGAAGAAGCATTTCGTGAGCGTCTTGACCAGATCGGGATGGAGGTCGTGCGCATAAGCGAACGACGACGTGGGAAACGGCGCGCTCGAATAAACAATGCGGAAATCGTCGAGCTTGACGTCGCCACGACTCGCCATCCGCTTGAAAACATCGGACGCAACCGGCGCTGCGTCGTAATCGCCGCTTGCGACGCCATTTACCGATTGTCCGTGGCCACCGGAAAACAACACCTTGTAATCCTTGTCGGGGACGAGGCCTTCGGGCGGGAAGAGTACCTGTGGCGCCAGATGTCCCGAGTTCGAGGACGGCGAAGTGTGCGCTACCCTTTTGCCTTTGAGGTCGGCAAGCTTCTGATACGGGCTCGACTTCTTCACGATCACGATCAATTGATAACCCTGCAACTCTTTCTCGTTACCTTTCACGGCAAAGGGAACGGCGCCGGCGAGGTTCACCGCAAAGCCAGTCGGCCCGGTGGAGAACCCCCCCACGTGCAGACGTCCTGCACGCATCGCTTCGATTTCGGCCGCGTTCGATTGCACCGGGAAATAGACGACGCGCTTGGCAGTGCACTTCCCGAGATGATCCAGGAATGGTTTGAAAGCGGTCTCGTAGACGGCCGCGTCTTCGACGGGCGTGTACGTAAAGACGAGCGTGCCCGGATTCTTCCAGCGCTTCGGATCTTTGGGCGGGTCTGCGACGAGGTCCTTGTTCTCATCGCAATAGAGCGTGTCGAGCTGCCCACGATGCTTGCAATCGTCGGCCTGGGCATACGCGGCGACCTGCGCGCCGAACAGCGTGACAGTCGCGAGCGCACGCAGGAAATACCTGAACCCCTTGCTCATCCCGTTCTCCTCAGAGTACCTCGGTACAATATGTCAGTGCCCAACCCGTTGAGTATACATTCGTGGATGGATCTCCCGAGCGCATGACGTCATACGACGGCGTCGATCTCGTACGCGGCGTCTCCGCCCTGGCTCCGCGTTACGCCGGGTTCATACTGGACCAGTGGGGCGTGCTGCACGACGGTACGCGCCCGTACGCCGGGGCTGCGGAGTGCCTGCAACGCCTGCGCGGAGAAGGCAGACGGATCGTCGTTCTGTCTAACTCCGGCAAGCGCGAGGCGGAGAACCTGCGGGTCATGGCCAGCATGGGTTTCGACGTGCGGCTGCTCGACCGTTGCGTCTGCGCGGGTGAAGAAGCACGCCGCGCGATCGAAACCCGCGCCGATGCATTCCATGGCGTGCTGGGCCGACGCTGCTACGCGTTTACACGCGGCGGCGACCGTGCAGTGCTCGAAGGCATCGGCCTCGAGTTCGTCGAACGTGTGGAAGATGCCGAATTCCTCGCGGTGCTGGGCATCGATTCGCCGCAACGTTCCCTGGCCGATTACGAGGACGAGCTTGTCGCGGGCGTGCGTCGCACGCTGCCGATGGTTTGCGCGAATCCGGACATCGCGAGGCTGACGCCACAGGGTCTCGTCGACGCGCAGGGCGTGCTCGCGGTGCGCTACCAGGCGCTGGGAGGCCGGGTCTTCTACCACGGCAAGCCGTATCCGGCGATCTACAGATCATGCCTGGCAGCCCTCGCGTGTCCGCCGGAGAAGGTGCTCATGGTCGGCGATTCGGTCGATCACGACGTGCTCGGCGCGTCCCGCGCGGGGATCGCGAGCGCGCTCATCCCCGGTGCCGTTCACGGCCCGGAGCTTGGCGTCGCGTACGGCGAGCTGCCGGACGAAAACCGATGGCGCGCTTTCGCGGCGAAAGCATCGTCGCAGCCCGAATATCTGCTCGCCGCGTTCAACTGGTGACGCGACACCGCGTTCCGTGCCGCAAGCCGAGTGGCACGGCCTCGGAAGCTGGACCCCTCAACGCTTTCCGCGCGGCATCCCCAGGCCACGGCGGCCCACCTGATCGCGCATCACCTGCACGCTGCCGTGATTGATCCCCGACTGGAAAGCACCCATCGCATTGTGCGCGAAAAGTCCCTGCCGGACAGCATGAGGCGAGCCGTTCAGCAGCTGCCCGTATGGCCCGAGCATCCCCCGCGAGGCTCCGTGAACCCCTGGGCGAACATGAATTCACCCTTGATCAGCTTCGGAATGAAATGGCGCTTCTGCTCTTCCGTACCCGCCGCCATGATCGCCGGCGCGCCGCTGCCGCCGAGCGAAATCGTAATGTTCGCGCGGTAGAGCTCTTCCTCGACGATGTACTGGGAAATGCGGTCGCCGCCCTGCCCGCCGTACTCTCTTGGATAGCTGATGCCGACCCAGCCGCGGTCGGCGATTTTCTGGAAAAGCACGCTCACGTGAGGCGTGCGGCAGCCGCTTCGATGGACGGGGCGTCCGGCGTGGTGCGCCTCCATTTCTGCGATGACTTCAGGCGTCATTTCCCTCTTGATGAACGCGCGTACTTCGTGCCGCAGTGCTTCCTGTTCAGGGGTGAACGCAAAGTCCATACGTTTTCCTTCCTGCGGCGGTCAATTACGATCCCAGGGTGTCTCTGCAACGCCATTGCGCGCGCTGATGCGCCCGAACGCGAGGCATTCGCCGATGTTCCCGGTGCCCTGGTAGAGATAACTATAGATAGAGCCGAGCTCGCCGGCGCTGTAAAGCCGCGGTATCGGCGTATTGTCCGGGCGCACGATCTGGCCGCGTTCGTTACGCCTGGGGCCGCCTTGCGTGTTGAGCATCGAAGGTGAGAGCTCGATGGCATAGTACGGCGGCGCGCCGAACGGATTCAGCATTTTGGTGCGGCCGAAATGGATATCCTTCCCGTTCGTGGAGAATTGATTCCATCGCATAACGGTTGCCTTGAGCGCATCCGCATTCAAGCCGATCGACTTTGCAAGCTCCTGGATCGTTTCGCCGCGCTTGATCCAGCCGCGCTGGAGCTCCGCGCGATTGTCCTTGCTCCACGGATAGCGCTCCATGACCCTTCCCCAGCCGCTCGCCGGTTTCGCGTCGTAGAGCGGTCCGCCCGTGAACACCGTGTGATCGAAGACGATGAACATCGGCGTCGGCACGGGCATCGGAATCCAGTGCTCGTGTCTCCTGATCTTGCCGTGGCGCGTATGGAACTTCTCGTCAGTGAACCGCTTCGCATCCGGTCCGACGACAATCATTCCGCCGGGGCGCTCGTGGCTGTAATGCAGCAGCAACATCGAAAACGGCGCTTTGTATTCCGGGACTTTCAGCGCCATCGAAGGGCCCGCGTAGTTGTTCATGTGCCACAGGTCCGCGCCGACCATTTGCGCCATCCTGATCCCGTCGCCTTCGTTGTAAGGCGACCCCGTCGTGTAGCAGCATTCGAGGCCCGGCAGGTAGTTCCGGATCATTTCCTGATTGTTCTCGAAGCCGCCGCACGTGAGTATCACGGCTTTGCGCGCTTTTACGTGGATAGGGCGCCCGCCTCGCTCTGCGCGAACGCCGAGAATCTCTTTCGTGATGCCGTCCTGGATGAGCGCGCGCGCGGGTGACTCGTAAAGGATCTCGAGCGGCCGCTGCTTCGCGGCAGATTCGAAGAACTCCCACGTCTTCGAGTAGCCATACACAGGCCCGTTGTGAAACTTGTGCGCGCAATCCGCGCCGGGAAGCTCCGGGAATTCGATGCCTTCGGGCTGATGCTGGTGTTCCTGCGGATCACCGCCGATACTCCTGATCCAGTCGTTGTTCCGGCTCACTTCCTCGGCCCACGCGCGCACCATCGGCTGCGGTATGGCGAACCGTCCGCACAGCGCGTTCAAATAGGTGATCGCTTTCTCGACGTCATACACCTGGAGATAACCTTGGCCGGCCACTCGAGTATTGCCGCCGTGTTCGCCTTCGGGTGCTTTCTCGAGCATGAGCACGCGCGCGCCCAGATCGTGGGCAGTGATGGCCGCCGCAGCACCGGCACCGCCGAACCCGACCACGACGACGTCGGCTTCCCTGTCCCATTTCTCCGGTAACCACGGCTTCTGCAAGATCTGTATCCTTTCGTTTCAATTCGAGGGCTTACGACGCGACATCGATATGCACGCCAGTACGAGATTACAGGCTTTCATTGTAGCGGGGCTAACATCCCTGACGTTCGGAATTCCGAGTCCATCATATGGGGGTCAGAGCGGCGACGCATACCCGACGCGCCCGATCCGCTTCGTCATACCGTTTGCGCCCGGTGGCAGCAGCGATACGATCGCGCGCGTGATCGGCCCCAAGCTGGGCGAGCAGCTGGGCCAGCAGCTCGTGCTCGACAACCGCAGCGGTGGAAACGGCGCGATCGGCACACAGATGATCGCGCATGCACCGCCGGATGGCCACACCATCGGCCTTGCGTATATCGCAACGATGGCGACAAATCCGGCGATCTCAGGGGACGTCGGGTACGACCCTCTGAAAGACTTTGCAGCGATCACTCAGCTCACCTCGTCGGCGAATGTCGTGGCGGTGCATCCGTCGCTCAAGGCAAATTCGGTCAAGGAGCTCGTTGCCATCGCGAAAACGAAACCGGGGCAGCTCAACTATGCTTCCGGAGGCGTCGGCACGATCGGTCACTTGAGCGCCGAGCTTCTTCAGCACGTCGCCGGGATCAAGCTCAATCACATTCCGTACAAGGGAAGCGGGCAGGCCGTGATCGATCTGGTCGGGGGTCAGGTGCCGATCATGTTAGGCGGTATGTCCGCGTTTGTCGGACACGCAAAAGCCGGAAGAGTGAAGCTCATCGCGGTGACCGGAAAAGAACGCATGGCGATCGCGCCGGAGATTCCGACCATCGCCGAGTCGGGCTATCCCGGCTTCGACGCGGTCGGGTGGTTCGGGCTCATCGCACCGGCCCGGACGCCCCATTCACTCGTGAGGCGCCTCAATGCGGAGGCGATTAAAGCGGCGAATGCACCTGACGTGCGCGACAAGCTCACCGCTATCGGCTTCGACGTCGTCACGAGTACGCCGGAAGCGTTCCAGCGCTACATCGTCGCGGAGCTCGCGAAGTGGCGCAAAGTGGCGAAAGACATGGGACTGAAGCCCGGTTGAGAACTAGCGATTCGAACAGCGCGGGCTACGAGCGTGTTACGGCCTTTATTGCAGCCTCCGACTTAGGCAGCGCCGCGAGCTCTGCCACCGTGATCGGCTTCACCGGCGGGCGTAACCGGTAGTAGCCAATCTCCCTCGGCGATACTCCCCGCGCTGCCGCGATCAACTCCGTCACCGTCACACCGCACAGCCGCCCCTGACACGGCCCCATACCGCAACGAAGGAAAGCTTTCATCTGGTTGGGGCCCGGGCACCCGAGCGCGACGGTTGCGCTGATCTCGTGCGCAGTGACTTCTTCGCACCGGCAGACGATCGTGTCCCCCTCAGGTATCCGGAAATTCCGTGCGGGCCTGTACAGCGCATCGAGAAAACCGCGGCCGCGCAGAGTCCGTGCGAGCTCTTTACGTGCACGCTGCTCATCGCCGCTCGCAACGTTGCCGCCGATCGCGCGCACCGCCGCGACGCCTGCAAGAACGCCGCGCCAGCGCGCTGCCTCTCCGCCCGCGATGCCTGCGCCGTCGCCGGCGATCGCAACGCCTTCAAGGTTCGAATTGCCGTCGCGATCGAGCTCCGGAACCCAGCAAAGCTGAGCTTCATCCCAGCGATGCGCGATACCGGCCGCCATCGCGAGATTCACGTTCGGGATGAGCCCCTGATGGAGAAACAGGTTATCGACTTCGAGCGTCTTTTCTTCGCCGCCGGTGCGATAGGCGACCGCACTGACCTTCCGATCGCCGAGCGCGCGTAGCGATGTCACGCCGGAGATCACGCGCACCTGACGCTTCACCTCGCGCATGAGCGCAATCCCGTCGGCGACGTAGCTCGAGAAAAGGAAAGGCAGCGCGTGCGGGAGCGCATGCGCGCGGTTTTCACGGGCCGTCGTATCGAGGATCGCTTCGAGCTTCGCGTGCGCCCTCAGGTATTGCGCAGCAAGCAGCCAGAGCAGCGGGCCGCAACCTGCCAGCGTGGTCTTGCCCGACGCGACGAGCCCGGACGACTTGAGCAGCGTTTGTGCCGCGCCGACGGTCATCACACCGGGCAGCGTCCAGCCCGGAATCGGAAACGGCCGCTCCAGCGCGCCGGTGCAGAGGATGACGCGTTTCGCATACGTAAGCGCCGAACCGCCGTCGAACGACACGCCGATCTCACGATCGCGCGTCAAGCTCCAGACCGTTGCGCCGGCAATATACCGTGCGCCGCTCGCGCGAAATGATTCGACGAGTGTGCGGCCTCGCCAATAGCTTTCGCCAAGCACGGAACGCTCACGCAGCGGCGTATCCTCGATCGAGCGATAGATTTGCCCGCCTGGCATCGCGCCTTCGTCGAAGAGCACGGTTGCACATCCGGCATTCGCGCACGTCGTGGCTGCTGCCAGTCCGGCGGGACCCGCGCCGATCACCGCGACGTCGTACGATGCCGCGAGGCCCGCACTCACCGGCCGAGCTCGCGTTTGCCGCGCTGTACTTCGACACGCATGCCTTCACGCACGGGCACGAGACACGCCTGACGGTTGCCGATGCCGTCGATCGTCACGAGACAATCGAAGCACACGCCCATCATGCAGTAGGGTGCACGGGGCGCACCCGAAACGCCCGTGGTGCGGCAATGGTCGAGTCCCGATGCCAGTAGCGCCGCTGCCACGGTATCGTTCGTCCGTGCGGTGCACGCTTTGCCGTCGATCGAAAGCGTCACGGCATCGCCCGCCTCAGGCGGCAAGCGCGCGAACATCGAATCTCCGGGCGCTGAATGGCGCGAAATCCTGCGGGGACAACTGACCTTCCGCGATCTGCGGCGCGAGAAAGAGCGCGTGCGCCGCTGCCAACGTGACGCCGCTGTGACACGAGGCATTGAAAGCGCCAGGGCAAGTCGTCGATTGCTCGTAAATCGGGAAGCCGTCTTTCGTCATCACGCGCAAACACCCCCACGAGCGCACGATGTTGAGCGTCGCGAGCTGCGGGAAGATCCGGATCGCACGGTTCGCGAGCACGGCGGTCACATCCCGGGTCGAGCTCGGATCGGCTCCGACCTCTTCCTGCGAATCGCCGATCATGATCGTGCCTTCGTCGGTCTGGCGCACCGTCTGCATCGGGTAATGCAGGAAAGGCGCGGTACGCTCCGTCACGATGAGCTGACCGCGCTGCGGACGCACCGGCACGTTGAGACCGACCATCGGCGCCAGCCGCACGCTGTCGATTCCTGCGGCGAGCACGACTTTCGCCGCTCGCACTTCGCCGCTGCGCGTGGTCAGGCGAAACTCCCCGCCCGTGTGTTCGATGTCTTCCACGCGATGTTCGGCAAGGTACGTCGCGCCGAGCTGCTGCATCCCGACATTCAGCGCACGAAACAGCCGCAGGGAATTGCAGTGACCGTCGAAGCGGCTGTAGCTCGCGCCCACGACTTCAGGGCCGATTTGCGGGATTGCCTGCTTCACGCGCTCGCGATCGAACATTTCGAACGGGAAGCGCTGCATGCCGGGCTGGTCCTGGATGCGCTGAAGGAGATCACGTCGCGCTTCCCACTCGCGCTCGGACAGCGACAGGTTGAAGCCGCCGGGACGCTCGAAGGCAACGCTTATCCCGGTCTGCTGCTCGAGCGCATCCGCAAATTCCCGCCAGGCGTTCGCGGAACGCATCGTCCACGCGGAATACGGCGGGAGGCCGAGCCCTTTGCTCTGCACCCACACGAGCGCGAAGTTGCCCCGCGAGGCACGCAGCGCGACGTCGCCTTCGTCGAGCACACCCACGCGCTTGCCGCATCGTGCGAGCCCCCACGCGATGGCGGAACCGACGAGGCCGCCGCCTATGACTGCAATATCGAAGTCGCGCCGTGTATCAGGCATTCCGGGGAGTCCGTCGCCCGCTCTAAAAATCGCGCTGTAGTATAGCTCGCGCTTGATCTATTCTGCCGAATTCCAACTCGTGAAGCAGCGTCCCCATGGCTACCTACAGACCTTCGATCACCGGGAGCCGCCACATGGTCTCGGCGGGTCATTATTCGGCTGCGCATGCAGCATTCCAGATACTGGAAGCCGGCGGAAACGCGGTCGATGCAGGCGTCGCCGCAGGCATCGCGCTCGGCATCCTGCAGACCGACCGTGTGAATTTCGCAGGTGTCGCACCGATCATGATCTATCTCGCCGCGAACCGAAAAGT
>Ga0075431_100008607_pt1 | contig 10217 bp, 9 predicted proteins | sample RhiMetdeltSRZDD5_FD_75297 | JGI IMG/M metagenome (GOLD analysis project Ga0075431, IMG submission 75297) | Populus rhizosphere microbial communities from Tennessee, USA - Rhizosphere MetaG P. deltoides SRZDD5 | ecosystem: Host-associated > Plants > Roots > Rhizosphere > Soil | place: USA...
TTCGGGGCCGCTTTGGTACGGCGCGCTGGCCCGCCCAGAGTTTTTCTTGCACGAAGAGTGGGCAATCACGCTTTCCGGCGATGCCCTGGCAAACGCCCTGCCGCGCGGCGAGCGCCGTGGACTACGCTATGACTGTCAGCGGACAATAGAACTCAAGGGCGCCCCTGTGGTGAAAATCTGGCGGAAGAGCTCGCGGCTCCGTCCGCCCGAGTTCGCCCCCAGCGAAGACGAGCAACGGATCCACTTCCAGAAGGCATTACGGCAGGTTCCATGAGCATTCCTTTCTATAAAGCGCAGGCGGTGGGCAACGACTTTCTGTTCAGCTGGGTAGCCGAACTGCCTGAGGGTTTGAAAAAGAGCGCCGAAGCCCAGTTTCTCTCGCCCAAGGGTATGAAGAGAGACACCCATTCTCCCGATGGACTAGCGAATGCGGCGCGCGCCATCTGTCACCGGCAGTTGGGAATCGGAGCCGACGGCTGGTACCTGATGCACGAGACGCCGAATGCCGATCTGGCCATCCACTTGTTCAATAGCGACGGCAGCCGCGCCGAGCTTTCCGGCAACGGAACGCGGTGCGCGGCCGGAGTGCTCCTCTGGGAAGGCAGGCCCTTAGCCGAGCCAGGGCGTGTGCGCGTGGAAACAGGTTCCGGAGTTAAGCAACTGCGGCTGATGGGCAAAAAAAATAACGAGTTTCTGCTGGAAATGGACATGGGAACGCCGCGCGCGACGCCCGGCGAACTGATCACGTCGCTGCCGCTGGCTTCCGGAATGCGCGACATGACGATTTTGAACGTCGGCAACCCGCAATGCGCACTGGCGGTAAGGGATTTAAATTTCGACTGGCGAGCGGTCGGTGCCGAGATCGAGGGTCATCCTCACTTTCCTGACCGGACCAACGTCAGCTTTTTCCGGAAAGTGGGACCGAATGCAATCGAGGCAAGGTTTTACGAGCGCGGAGCGGGGCCGACGCTGAGTTCGGGCACGGGTTCGACGGGGGCCGCGGCAGCGGCCATCTTGCTGGGCATGGTGGAGCCGGAGGTAGAGGTTATTACCGAAGCGGGCAGCCTGCACTTGCGTTGGGAGAACCCGCCAACGGGCGCTGTATTTGTCGCCGGCCCTGCGGAGGTAACAGGGCGGGGTGACTATCATGGTAGGGGAGGGTAATAGAAGATGCCAATTGCGGAGAATGCGGTCGCTGAGCTGACGGGGATTGCGGGGGAACTGGCTGAAAAAATTCGAAACAAGACCGCCCGGGCGGGCATCGTTGGTCTAGGATATGTGGGCTTGCCATTGGCCGTCGAGATGGGTCATGTCGGCTACTCGGTCACCGGAATCGATGTTCACGGCGCGAAGGTTGCGGAGATCAACCGGGGTGTGAGCTACATCCAGGATGTACCGACCGAGACGATGGCGCCGCTGGTGAAATCGGGCAAACTGAAGGCCACGACGGACTTCGCCGCGGTCGCCGAGCTGGATACGATCAACATCTGCGTGCCAACGCCGCTGCGCAAGACCAAGGATCCCGACATGAGCTACATTGTGTCGGCGTGCGAGGGCATTGCCAAATATCTGAAGCCGGGCACGCTAGTGATTCTCGAATCGACCACTTATCCGGGCACGACGGACGAGTTGGTGCGGCCGATCCTCGAGCGCACCGATCTGCGCGTGGGCAAGGAGTTGTTCCTGTGTTTCTCTCCCGAGCGCGTCGATCCGGGGAACCCAAAATTCCAGACCAAGAACATTCCGAAGGTGGTGGGCGGCACTACGCCGGCATGCGCCCAATTGGCGGTAATGCTTTACTCGCAGGCGCTCGACCATGTCGTGCCGGTGAGTTCGACGCAGGTCGCCGAGATGGTGAAGTTGCTCGAGAATACGTTCCGCATGATCAACATCGGCCTGGTAAACGAGTTGGCGATGATGTGTGGGCGCATGGGTATCGACGTGTGGGAAGTGATCGACGCGGCGGCCACCAAGCCGTTCGGCTTCATGCCCTTCTATCCAGGCCCGGGCCTGGGCGGACACTGCATTCCCATCGACCCGTTCTACCTGAGTTGGAAATCGAAACAGGCGGGAATCGAAGCCCGCTTTATCGAGCTGGCCGGATACATCAACGGGCAGATGCCGCACTTCGTGGTGGATAAGATTGCCTCGGCATTGAACGAGCACGCCAAGCCGCTGAAGGGCTCGCACGTGCACATCATGGGCGTGGCTTATAAGCGCGACATCGACGACATGCGCGAATCGCCGGCCATCGACGTCGCCCACCTGCTGATGCAGTCGGGTTCGAAGGTGACCTACAGCGATCCGTTCGTGCCGAAGTTCGTTGTGGACAAGACGGAGCTGCTCGACCAGGACGCGATGAGCTCCGCGGCAGCCGCCGATTGCGTGGTGATCATCACCGACCACAAGGGTCTCGCGTATCGCGATCTATTGGATCGCTCCCAGCTCGTCGTCGATACACGCAACGCCCTGAAGGGCGTGAAGTCGGAGAAGTTGTTTAGGCTTTAGCGGGACTGGCGGCGGCCTTATTATCCGGCGCCTCGCTCTTCCATGAAGTAATAGCCAATCATGTGGCAGATGATCATGTGCGTGTCCTCAATGCGGCCCATGTGAGGCACGCTTACCTGAATGTTCAACTGCGCCGCGGCGCCCAACTTCCCTCCGTCGCGTCCGGACAAAGCAATAGTCCGGCAACCGATTGAGTTCGCGTATTCGACCGCCTTCACCACGTTTGGCGAGTTGCCAGATCCGCTGATCGCCAACACCACGTCGTCCGCTTGTGCGAAGTTCTTCAGTTGTTCCACGAAAGCGACCTCATAGTCCACATCGTTGGAGTATGCCGTTAGAGTAGCGAGCGAATCGTTGAGCGACATCATGCGGAAGCGCTCCGAACGTTGGAAGCTGGCGCCTTTGACGATATCGCAGACGAAGTGTGACGCCGTGGAAGCGCTGCCGCCGTTGCCGCAGGTGAAGATGGTTCGGCCGGCGGCGCGCGCTTGGCGGAACCATTCGATCGCCTCATTCACCTTGTCCAGCGGGATTCGCTCGATCGCGTCCATCAACTCGCGCTTGTACAGCGCCGGGAATGTCATCTCAGCTGTGCTCATCGTTTTTCCTCGCTCAAAACCAAAGCTCCCCACAACACACTGTCATCGCCCAACGCGGCCGGCCGCACATCCACTCGCGCACGGCTCCAAGCCGTCAGCTGCCGCCCCAACTCCTCGCGCAGCGGCACCAAAAGTGCGTCGCCCGCCTTGCTGATCCCGCCGCCGATCACAAGGCGCTCCGGATTTAAGAGCATTAGCACAGTCTTCAACCCCGCCGCCAGATCCACCACATACCGGCGCACAAACTCGGCGTGCTTTAGCAACTCGTGCGCCGGGCGGCCATGGTCACGTTCGAGCCACAGGCCGGAGCACATACGCTCGAAGCATCCGTGGGCGCCACAGAGGCATTCGGGACCGCCGGGACGGATGACGGAGTGCCCAATCTCGCCGGCATAGGAATCGGCCCCGCGCAGAACGCGGCCTGAGGTGAGAATGCCGCCGCCGATGCCGGTGGAGAGGGTTACGTAGAAGAACGGATCGGAGGGGCGGGTGTCGCGCAGACCGGCGCCGTGGAACCCCTCGCCCAGCGCACCCACGTTCGCATCATTGTCCATGATGGCGGGGATACCGAACTGAGCGGTGGTCCAGGCGGTGAGGTCGAAGTCACTCCATCCACCCACGTGCGTAGAGAGAGCCACGCGCTGCCGGTCGAACAAAACGGGGCCGCCGAAACCGATGCCGCAGCGGTCGATGCGCGCGCCTTCGTTGCGCCACGAGGCGACAGAAGTGGCGATCGCATCGAGCATCCAGTCGCGCCCGCCTTCGCGATCGGTGGCACGAGAGAGCCGGCGCACCATGCGCCCGTCCTCAAACAACGCGAGTGAAAACTTGGTTCCGCCGATGTCGAGCGCCAGTACGTTCATGAGGCGGGCGAGTGAACGTGCTCGGATGCGGCGAGCACTTCGGCAGGTGTGGCCGTGCCGGTCCCCTTCTTCATGATGGTGATGGAGGCGACAAGGTTGCCTATGCGCGCGGCTTCGCGGATGTCGCCGCAAACCGCCATTGAGAGCGCGGCTCCGGCCGAGAAGCTGTCGCCGGCTCCACAGATGTCCACTGGTTCGGCGACGGGAACAGCCGGCACGCGATGCTCGCCCGTGCCGTCGACGATGACGACGCCTTCGCCGCCCTGGGTGACCACTAATGGATGAGGACCAATGTTGCGGCGGAGGGCATGATAGTCGATGCGGCCGAACAGGCGCTGGGAGGCCTCTTCGGCTTCGCGCTGATTGGGCTTCACGATGACGTTGCGAAAGAGTTCGGCGCGCAGGCGCGAGTCAACCCAGATGACGCGGTTCGACAGCCGGCAAACTGCCTCGCGCACGGCAGTGGTGACGACGCCCCCGGCATCGGTCTCAGATTGATCGCTGACAAAAATGACATCGAAGCTCGCGGCATGCGCGCCGAGCGTGGCGACAATTCGGCGTTCGACGTCTGAGGTGAGCTGTTGCGCGTTGATGAAGTCGGTGCGCGGCAGGTCCTCTTCACCCGTGGCGGAATTCCAATACTTCGTATAAGTAAAGGTTTGCAGGCTCGGAGAGGAGACGAGCAGGTCGGGCGAGATGCCACGCACGCGTAATGCGCGCTGTAGTTCTAAACCAAAGCCGTCTTCGCCGATGGCGCCGAGAACGGCGATGCGGCCCGCGCCGAGAGCGGCGAGATTATTGGCGATGGTGCCGCCCGCACCGGGCGTGGTTTCGACACTGGTCACTGCGACGCGGGGGATGCCAGTTTCGCGCGAGGCTTCGGCGAGCGCGGGGTCGTAGGTACACCAGCGGTCGAGGCAGATATCGCCGATTACGAGAGCGGATAACTGGGGAAACCGGCGCAGTATGGCTTCAGTCGTCATTACGCGCTTCCCTGTCCAACTCTACGGCGAGGCGGTGCAACGCGGGCAACGTCGCGCGATGATCGCCGCAGAAGTAATAGCTCTCGCCGCCATCGGCCACCGTGCGCACAAGGATGGTCTTATGCGGGCGGAAGTAGTAGCCGGGATCGGTCTTATCGAGCTCGCGATGAATGTCGCCGCGGATGGGCACCATATCGAATACTGCGGTGGCGAAGTTCCGGATATAGCCGCCGTTCTGGTGAGCCACATTGCGGGCCATGGCGAGCGCCTTCAAGTAGACCTCGGGAGCCATGATCGCGGAGCCAAAGCTGAGCATGACACCGCCTTCCAGCGCTTCGACGGCGCGGGCAAAGATGAGGAAATCGGTGTAGCTGGCCTGGCCAAGCGCGGCTCCGTCACAGTTGGGGTGCTCGTGGAGGATATCGTAGCCAATACCGCAGTGCGCGGTGACGGGGATGCCGAGGCGCCAGGCGTGGGCGTAAACGCTGAGGTCTTTGTGTGGAAAGTCGCTCGCGTGAATGCGCTCGCCGATGTGTTCGCCCAAGCCGCGGCCGAGCGAGGCGGCCTCGGCGATCCAATCGTTCAACTCACCGGTCTCTTTCCACAACCCGAACTCGCCGGAGCGGATGTAGCGTGCAACGCTCTCGGTTGTGGCGCCGATACGGGCGAGCTCGTAGTCGTGAATCGCCCCCGCTCCGTTCATGGCAATGTGCGAAACGAAGCCGCGCTCCATGAGATCGACGAGATGACGGTTCACGCCGGCACGCAGAACGTGCGCGCCCATCATGAGAATGCGAGAGGCGCCGGCAGCGCGCGCCGCGTGAAGAAGTTGCGCAATCGTTGCCAGGCTGGGGTGGACGAACTCGGGTGTGGGGTCGTCGAGCGACAGCCACCGGCCGAGCGGAAGATCATTTGCGCGCTCGGCCAAAGGCCTGATCGCGAGGCGCGAACGATCGAAGAGCGGGTAGCGTGATGGCACGATGTATTTCTATTGCGGGAATAGCGTCGCGGCGAGTTCTCGGTGGCAGAGGAAATTGGGCACGATGTAATCGGCGCCGACGCTGACGAGGCGGCCGCGCTTCCACTCGTCGACGCGTTCGCAGGCGGGCTCGTCGCTTGCCACGCCGACGGTGACGCCGCCCACGGACTTCACGTTTTCGATCTCCACATATCCGTCACCGAAGCCGAGAAATTCTTCGCCCTTGGCCTCCGAGCCGCCGATGATGCGTTGGATGAGAATGGCCTTGGAGAAACTCTTATAGTCGTCGAGGGCACCATAGATATGCTCGCCGAAATAGCGTTCGAGGCCAAGCAGATGCGCCTCGCGCTTCATGTAGGCATGGTCGGTGCCGCTGGCGAGGTAGAGCTTCATGCCGCGTTCCCGCAAATTATCAAGCAGCTCAAACGAACCCGGCACGACGTAGTTCAGTGGGGAGGCGTTGCCCTTTTCGAGGTCCTCGACACGGTCTTTGATCTGCTCCCAGAGCAGTTCGAGATAGCGATGCTTGTATTCGATCGGATCGAGCGGTGTACCGCCGCGATTGGTGATATTGTCAGCGAGCTCGATCATCTGGTAGATGGTCTGGCGGCCGGTGAGCCTGCCAACAAACTCGCGCACGACTTCGGTCAGTTCGGCTTCGCTTTCGCCGGAGTTGGTTTCCAGCAGAGCCTCAACCATCATCGGAACCATGACATCGACCCAGCCGGAACGGATGGTCGAGATGGTTCCGTCAAAATCAAAGAGAGCCACGCGAGCGCTGCAGGCGGTTGCGCCAGGCCGGAGTATTTCCATGTTTGAATCAAGCTTCCTGGGATGTGCTGGGGAGACTTCCGGAGAAGCCTTTCTTTATTGTACTTGAGGGGCACCCGATGGCTCTACAGCCAGTATTCCCATTTGCCCGCGGCGATCACGTATGCGCACAGGGCGGCGTTGGTCACGGCGTGGGCCAGGATGCAGTCGCCGAGGGACTTCGTGCGGACGATCCAAAGGTTGTAGATCGCCCCCGCGATCAAGCCCACCTCCCAATAGGGGCCATGCTCACTGGCAAAGAGAAGACTCGTGACCGCGAAGGATGACCAGGTGAAGGCGCCAAGGGGAACCTTTTGAAAGTCGTTATCGATTAGCCAGCGTAGCAGCCAGCCGCGCCAAAACAGTTCTTCGACAATCGGCACGATGACGACCGCCCGGAGCGTGCGGAATACGAGTACGAATACGCTCATGTGGAATCCTTCCGGGAGCGAACTGGCTACCTTGCCGGTGATGGAGTTTGAGAACAACCAATGCTGCCGGTAGCCGGGGATCAAGTAGTCGGGCGCGACCCAAATGACGAACACGCCGATGCCGACGCCGATGCTGGCAAGCCAGTAGGGCGCGCGCAGATCGAGAACGCCGCGCGAAAAGAACCAGATGGCCGCGGCAAGCACGCCGACGCGGAGAGCGAACTCCCATTCGCCGAGACCCAGGACGTCGCCTAGGGCGAGGAAGGCGATGAAGACGAGGAACGGCCCGACGTAGGGCGCTGCCGGATGCTTCAGCATGTTTTGTTTTGTAGTGGCGGCGCGCCTGTGAGGGCTTAGCCGATGCGGCCTATGAGTTCCTTGATTTTGGAAGCCTCATCCTCCCGCGGGCCGTTCTTCATCGCCGTCTCCAGTTCCTTCTTGGCTTGTAGCTTGTCGCCTTTCTGAAAGAGGGCGATGGCCAAGTGATAGCGCCAAGTGACGTGAGTCGGCCTGGCCACCAGGAGATCGCGAAAGATCTTGATGGCGTCGTCGGACAGGTTCTTCTTGATGTAGACCCAACCGAGAGTATCGGCGACATCGGGATTGTTGGGAAGTTTTTGTTTGGCGCGTTGTGCGTAGGTGAGCGCCTGATCGAGATCGACGCCGCTTTCCGCCATCATATAGGCGAGATTATTGAGCGCGATGGGATTGTCGGGCGAAATTTTGAGAATTTTCTCGTAGATGGGCTTGGTTTTTGATTTCTCGTTGGTGAGCTCGTAGATGACGGCGATCTTGAGCAGCGGCAGCGGATTCTGCGGGTTGAGCTGAGCGGCCTTTTCAAAATGCCGCATGGAGTCCTGAAGTTTGCGGGCGCGGAGATAAGTTTCGCCCATGCGCAGATTGAGATCCTCGGAATCGGGAGCCTTCTCGATGAGGACCTGGTATTCCTGGATGGCCCGATCGTAGTTGGCCGAGCGGACGAAGACGTTGGCGAGGGCGAGACGAACCACGCGGGGATCCTTGGTGTTCGCCATCTCCTTTTCGAGCAGGGCGCGAGCGTCGGCGGGGCGGTTCTGGGCCATGGCGATTTCGACCATGCCCAGAAGGCCGCGGGTGTCCATCGGTTTGGAGTTATAAAGCTTCTTGAAGGCGTCTTCGGCGTCCTTCAACTTGCCCTCCGAGTAGTCAATCATGGCGCGCAGGTAGTAGGCGTCGTTGTTTTCGGGGCTGATCTGGAAGATGACGTTAAGCGCATCGCGTGCGCTCTTCAAATCGTTCTGGCCCATGAGAGCGGAAGCACGAATTAGGTGGCCGGGGATGCTGCGGGGGGCCTGCTGCAGAATCTCGTCAGAGAGTTGTTTCGCCTTGGGGAATTCGCGCTTAAGCAAATGGATGCGCGACAGGGCGAGCCGCGGGGGGAGATAGCTGGAGCGTAGTTTGATCGCTTCGTCGAACTGGACGCGCGCCTGATCAAGTTCACCCTTGGCCATGAGAGCTTCGCCAAGATTGAAGCGCACCACCGGGTTGTCAGGCATTCGCGTAATGATGGACTGGAATTCTTTGATGGAGGTCTCGACATCCTCACGGGATCCACCACGCATGCGCAGGCTGGCGCGGATGGCCTGAGCTTCGGGGTCGTCCTGGTTCTCTTCGACGACCTTATTGACGAGCGCGACAGCGTCGGCTCGGCGGCCTTGGAGATTCATCACCTCGACGATGCGCTTTTGGTAATCCTTCTTCAGTTTCGGTTCGGCCTGCACGCCCTGCTCATACTCGTGGATGGCCGATTCAAAGGCCCCGATTCGGAAATAGAAATCGCCGGCGGTCTTATGTCCATTGGGGAAATCCTTCGAGTTCTTGGTCATTCGCTCGAGGGTAGCCTTCATCTCGGCATCCTTTTGGGCGCGGAGGTAATGTGCGGCAAGCTCGGTGTAATAGATGGCGATTTTGGGGTTGTTGTCGACCTTGCTCTTCAGGATGGACTCGGCTTCGGGGATGTTCTTCTCACGTAGAGCGTGGAGATAGAGGAAGTCATACAGTGGACCGAAATTCTTGTGCTTGGCGAGGTAGTCCTCGGCAAGCGCGATCGCCTTGGGGCGGTCTTCGGTGCTATAGAGCGCCTGAACGTAAGCCAACAGCATGGGTGAGTCGTCAGGTTTGATGGACAAGGCGCCTTCGAAGAATGTAGAGGCTTCCTTGACCTTACCCTCGGCGACGAGCTGGTAGCCCTTCATGCGTTGCCCGGCAAAGGATTTCGGGTTGCGCTTCAGCATGCGGTCGGCGAGTTCGCTGAAATCCGTGAGTAGTTGTTTGAAACGGTTCTTGTCAGCGAGATAGATGCTCAAGTAGAGGTCGCCGAGGCGGGAATGGGCATCTTCGTTTTCCGGTTGCAATTCGGAGGCACGCTCAAGTGCGCGGAGGGCGTCGCCATAGCGGCCCATGCGAAGCTCGGACAAACCCAGGCGGTAATAGGCCTCGCCATAGCGGGCATCCTTTTGCAAAGCCTTGCGATAGATAATGCTGGCTTCTTTGAATTTCCCCTCTTTGAAGAACTTGTTACCAGTTTCCAGTAGCCGCTTCTTTTGCGTTTCCGGACTGGCGCAAGCCACGAGCATAACGATGCCGGCGGCGGCCAGAAACATTTTGATGGTCGAATGGGTTGCCCTAAACATAGCTTTCCTGCCTAATCAGTTCATCATATCTCTACAGCGCCGACAATGGGACCAGAGGGGCGGTTCCTGGGACTATGGAAGTTTGGATAAATGGTACGAAAGAACTATCGGCTGAAGGGCAGAAGTACTTCACTTTAGGGGGAAAACCGGCCGGGTGGCTGTCGCCACGCAACCCTCTGACAGACCGCGCGCTATTCGACGGTGACGTACGGCACAACCGGGCCCTTAATGGGACTGCTCACACCACCGATTCGGACGGTAACGGGAAGGTCTTCGCCTTTCCAGCGGGCGCCGGGAACCATCAAGTTGATTTGATACAGGCCGACGTAACCGGGGACGAGACCGCTCCATTCGACGATCATTTCGGTACCA
>Ga0075431_100008610_pt1 | contig 10216 bp, 9 predicted proteins | sample RhiMetdeltSRZDD5_FD_75297 | JGI IMG/M metagenome (GOLD analysis project Ga0075431, IMG submission 75297) | Populus rhizosphere microbial communities from Tennessee, USA - Rhizosphere MetaG P. deltoides SRZDD5 | ecosystem: Host-associated > Plants > Roots > Rhizosphere > Soil | place: USA...
GGTAGCTTCGGGCGCCCAGTGGTGACGGAGCCAGGTCAGGAATTCCCGCTGCCCTCGCCCGGTTCTTCCGAGGTCCTCGATCGCGGTGCGATCCTCCGCCGATGCTTCGTGGCGGTACCATTCGTCCCAGTGCCCCGCGATTCCCAGGAGCGGCCCTCGAAGCACCGCGCCGGAGCGGAATGCTTCCCTGCTCCAGTGCCAGAAGGTCCAGAACCAGATGAATCTCATCGCGCGTTCCCGTCCCGGCGAGCTCTCGAAGGACTCTCATGCACCAGTCTCGCAGGATCGCAGGATCAATCGATAAGGAATTCGATGGGTCACTTTAAGCGCTTCCCAGGACCTCGCGACCTCGTCCGGCAGCCGGGTCTCGAGGCTGTACTCCCTGTCGAGGGAGAGGACCGCCCGGGCCGAGAACGGAGGTCCCGCTCCTCGCTCCGGCACGAACGTCACCTCGAAGACCTGCTCCGGCGGTTCCAGCGCGGCATCGAGCTGGAAGCGAAGGCGCAAGTGGGCATCGTGAACATGGAGATAGAGTGGGCGGACCGAGGTCTCGACGTCGCTCACGTGCCGTAGAATCAACGCGGGCACGAGCTCTCCGCCGCGGGCGCCCCGCGGATCGGCCATGGCGTGGCCGAAAGCGACCTGCATCCTTCCCAGACGCTCTACCAGCTCGGCGAAACGCTCCGGCCAGGTCTCCCACCAGGGCCTCGCCAGATCGAGCAGACGGGCAGCGTGGGGTGGGGGGGGCGCCTCGGCCTCGGCCTGCTCGAGACGCCAGCGCAGAAGTTCCTCCATCGACACGCCGCTCCTCATGATTCACTTTCCATGGCCGGGGCGAAGCCCGTTGTGCCCAGATAGAGCTTCATCTCCTGCAACGCCTCCCGGACCCAGGCGCTGATGGTTTGCTCTGTCCGTCCATGCCGCCTTCCGATCTCGGCGCACGATTCGCCCACGAGGAAGCGTGCAACGAGCACCTCCCGGAGACGTGGGGCCAAACGGCCGAGCGCATGGTCGATGTCCTGCTTGAGCGAGTCCCGCTCCTCCGAGCGGAGCGAGCCCGGATCGGGTATCGCGTCCGCGAGAACCATGCCCCCTCCATCGTCCCCCTCGAGTCCCGCGTGGAGAGAATGGACCCTGCGGTCCGACAGCGCGCCTCGTCGGTGATCCGATCGGTGGCGGTCGCGCCAGATGTTCATGGCGGTAGTGGCAAGGTAGGCCGGAAAGTTTCCATCGGGCTTGAGAGCATGGCGAGCCCTGAGCACACGGCACCAGGCCTCCTGGGCGAGATCGGTCGCTCGATCGTTGTCCAGGGTCAAGAGACGGCATCGTCCGAAGAGGCGACGCCAGTAGCGATCGACCAGAGCGTCCAGGGCCGCCTGGTCCGGCGGATCCCTCCGCACCGCGTCGATGAGCCAAGTGTCCGGCCAGACGCCAGGGTCGAGTGGTTTCACGCGACCATCGTCGAGCTCGAGCTCCCTCTCGGGTCCGGCCTGTTCCATGGACTTCATCGAGCTATACGGCGCCGGGCCGAGAACTGAAAGCCCGAGTTCGTCCAGGCGTCCGGTTTTCAGCTTCGGGGGTGCGCGGCGTATGGGATGGGAAGACCGGTCATACGGGCCGCTGCGGCATCTCATGGCGCACCCAGCGGGGGCCACTATCGTCGAGGTTCCCCGGCAGCCATGCGATCCACGTCTCTCGGCCCGAAGTGGTGGCGCGGCTGATCGCGCAGGCTGCGGAGGTGTCGAGAGACGCGGTCGGATAGGCGGTGCTCCGGGAGCGCCGCCGAAATGCGCCGACCGGAAGGGGCCCACCTTGACCCTGGGAGCGCCCAAGAAGCCGGTCTTTCATCCCGAGACCCCTCTGTCGTATGTCTTTTCGGATCTCTCATGTTGACGGATGACTCATGACCCGGAGGCTGGAATGACTTCAACTGCGATGTCTCGACGAACCACAGTGGGTGACGAGGGTACTGACCAGCGAAGGGGGGATCCGAATACGATGAAGGGCGACACGACCGTTGGCCAGCGGGTAGCGATTTGCTTCGTGGCAGGGGTCGTGGGCGCGCTGGCGGTAGTCCTTTCCAGCCACGTACTGTTTCAGCTGGGTCTCGTGGTCGACGGTCCGATACCACTGCCGGTCGCCTTCGAAGCTCCGGGCATATACCGGCCGCTCTTCTGGGGCGGGCTGTGGGGCATCCCATTCGGCCTCCTCATAAAGAGCGTCTGGAGCCGGCGGTACCTCTTTGGTATCGCTTACTTCATCGCTCCAATACTGGCGACGTTCCTGTTCTTCCTCCCGATGAACGGCGCGGGGTACTTCGGACTCGAGCAGGCCGGGCCCATGTTCCCGCTCACCATCGTGCTGGTGAACGTGCCCTTCGGGATCGTCACGACGTTGGTTGCAAGCGCGATCATAGGCAAGAATCCGTGAGCAGTCCCAAGGGATCACACTCCATGCAGCCCCAGCCACAAAACGGTCGCGTCGCACAGCCGCAGTCCTCGAGCTTCGGCTCCAGGTGGAGGTGGGCGTTGTACGCAACCGCCGGCATCGCTCTCGTGCTGGCATTGAAATACTTGCACGTCCAGGACGTGTTGAAGTCGGGGCTGGACTGGATCGGCAACCTTGGGCCGTGGGGTTCCGTGCTGTTCGTCGGCCTTTACGTCGTGGCAACGGTACTGTTCGTTCCGGGCTCGGTGCTCACGATCGGGGCCGGGGTCGTGTTCGGCGTGGCGCTTGGCTCCGTGTACGTATCCATCAGCGCAACACTGGGGGCGACGGCCGCCTTCCTGATAGGCCGCCATCTGGCGCGCGACGCCGTTGCGCGGAAGATCGAGGGTCACGAGAGGCTCGCTGCCCTCGACCGGGCGGTGGCGGATGAAGGGTGGAAGATCGTCCTCTTGATGCGCCTCTCCCCTGTCTTCCCGTTCACGTTGCTGAATTACGCGTTTGGCCTGACGCGGGTGAAGGTGAGTCACTATGTGCTGGCTTCCTGGCTCGGCATGATTCCCGGCACGGTGACGTATGTCTATCTCGGTTCGCTCGTCCATGTTGGAGCCGACCGGCTGCAGCGTACGGTTGGTGAATGGGTCGTGTACTGTGCAGGGCTGCTGGCCACCATTACAGTGACGGTATTCGTCACCCGTCTGGCCAGGAGGGCATTGACGAGGAAGATGGACGGCGGGAATACCGAGCAAGACCCCAAAGAGATGAGGAGCGTTTCCCTGGCTCCTGTCCTGCATCACACCGGCTGATGCGACAATGCGCGAGGGGTGTCTATTGGTGACTCGCTTCCTTCCGCGAGAGGGACCTCCCATGCACGAGACGGTGACGGTGGAGCCCGCCGACCAGCACAACAGAACCCTTGTCGAGAACGTGCACCCGTCTTCCTGGACGAACCCGGACCCGTCCGGCCGGTACAACCTCGTCGTGGTCGGCGCGGGGACCGCGGGGCTCGTCACCGCGGCCGGCGCCGCGGGGTTGGGCGCGAAGGTGGCCTTGGTGGAGAAGCACCTCCTCGGCGGCGACTGCCTGAACGTCGGGTGCGTCCCGTCGAAGGCTCTCCTCCGCGCCGCCCGCGCCCACGCGGACGCCCGCGATGCCGGGGAATACGGGGTCGCCGTGCCCCCCGGAGTCCGCATCGACTTCGACGCCGTCATGGAGCGGATGCGACGCCTGAGGGCCTCTCTCAGCCATCACGATTCCGCTCACCGCTTCCGCGAGCTCGGCGTCGATGTTTATCTCGGAGCGGGCAGGTTCACCGGACCGCACTCCATGAACGTCGGCGGGAAGATGCTCCGGTTCAAGAAGGCCTGCATCGCGACCGGAGCGCGCGCGAAGGCGCCTCCCATCCCCGGCCTCGAGGCCGCCGGGCACCTGACGAACGAGACGGTCTTCTCCATCACGCAGCTCCCATGGAGACTCGCGGTGATCGGTGGGGGACCGATCGGCTGCGAGCTGTCGCAGGCGTTCGCGCGGTTTGGGTCCAAGGTGACACTGCTCCAGTCCGCGGAGCGCATCCTCCCCCGCGATGATGCCGAGTGCGCCGCGCGGGTGGAGGCGTCGCTCCGGCGAGACGGCGTCGAGGTCATATGCCGGACCAGGGTGCTCGAGGCGTCGCGCGTTTCCGGGGGGAAGAAGGTCCAGTACGAGGCCGGCGGGCGCGTCCACGAGATCGAGGTCGACGAGATCCTCGTGGGGGTCGGCCGCGCGCCCAACGTGCAGGGCCTGGGCCTCGAGGAGGCGGGCGTCGAGTACGACGAGGCCCGCGGCGTGCGCGTGAACGACCGCCTGCAGACATCGAACCCCGACATCTACGCCGCCGGCGACATCTGCTCCGCCTACCAGTTCACCCACACCGCCGACGCGCTGGCGAGGATCGTCATCCAGAACGCCCTCTTCAAGGGCAGGGCGAGGGCAAGCAAGCTCGTCGTGCCGTGGTGTACGTACACGGATCCCGAGTTGGCCCACGTGGGGATGTACCCCGAGGATGCCGAGAAGACGGGGATCCAGGTTGCGACGTTCACCCAGGAGTTCAAAGAGGTGGACCGGGCCGTCCTCGATGGCGAGGAGGGTGGGCTGGCGAAGATCCACGTCGCGAAGGGCACCGACAGGATCCTGGGCGCGACGATCCTCGCGCGCCACGCCGGCGAGATGGTGAGCGAGATCACCCTGGCCATGACCGGCGGCCTGGGGCTCAAGGCGCTCTCGAAGACGATCCACCCTTATCCGACCCAGTCGGAGGCGCTGAGGAAGATCGGAGACGCCTATCAGAGGACGCGCCTTGGGCCCTGGGTGAAGAAGATCTTCGGGTCCTGGCTCGCCTGGACGCGCTGAGGCGTGCCGGAGACGATCTCAGATCCGGAGGAAGATCCTCCTCCGGTACATCCAGAGGAGGATGAGCCAGAGGACGAGTAGCACCGCCGCTCCGTGGAGGAACGGCTCGTAGGCCTCACCGAACGCCTGGAAGACACCGCGTCCCAGGTTCGTGAGGAGCGCCTGGGCGATGAACCCATCGAAGAGGTGCGCCATGCAGTAGGCGGCGATGGAGTTCGCACCGATCACGATCAGGGGGAACGCCCACCACCTCGCGTCTCTGCCCTCGAGGAGGAGGTGGAAGCCGGCGAGGAAGAGAAAGCACCAGCCGCCGCTATAGAGCACCCAGCTCGGCGTCCAGATCCGCTTCACCACGGGACAGAGCCCTGTGGCGCCCAGGAAGGAGCCGCCTGCGAGCCCGATCACGGCAGCGGCCGCGAACCAGCCTGCACGCCTCGAGACCTTCCAGTCCTTCCGCAGGACTCTTCCCGCGATGAGGCCCAGCAGCATCGTCCCCAGCGTTGGGATGAAGCTCAGCGTGAGGTAACCGCCGCCGTTGTAGGCGAACGGCTTCTCGCGGGGGAAGAGGTTCAGGAACCAGACATCGAAGGCCGCGGCAGAGTTCATGTTCTTCTGCCAGTGGGCCGCGAAGCCGTCGAGGAGGAACGGCCAGTTCCTCGGGACCCCCACCGACTCGGTGTCGAAGTCCGGGCCGGGCAGCGGCCCGAAGGCGAAGAGCATCCAGTAGCCGGCGAGGATCGCCCCCAGGGTGATCCACTGATCGCGCGGGGGCCTCAGACCGATAGAGAAGAGGAGCACGTATCCGAGGCCGATCTGGCTCAAGGTGTCCTCGAAGGTGAAGTTCGTCTGCGAACGGCCGACCGAGCGGAGGAAGACCCCGAGGCTGACGAGGACGAGCGCCCGCCATGCGGCGTGGCCGAGCATGAGGGGCGCCGATTGCCCCCGCGCCGCGCGCGAGGCGATCGAGAAGGGTAGCGCAACGCCCACGAGGAAAGAGAAGGATGGCTGGATGAGGTCGTGGAGCGTGCATCCCACCCACTCGACGTGAGTCTGCTGGCCGCAGAGGAACTCCCAGAACCGGCTGCCCGTGGCCTTGGCCACCGCGCAAGTACGGAGGACCTCCGCCATCATGAGGAACATGACGAGGCCGCGATAGGCATCGATGGAAGCGATGCGGGCCGGCGGCGCCGCGGCGGGCGCGGAGGGCTCCGCGCGAGCTGCGGTCAGCGTGGGCGGATCGGTCAAGCGACCCATCGTACGGCGGGAGTCGGTTTCTCGGAAGCGCCGCGCGCGCGGGGGACCTCGAGGCTCTCCGCACGGAGACGTCCTGGCATGACAATAGTGAGGCGCGAGGCGGCAATGCCTCTCTACCGGCCGTCGACGGTCAGCGTTTCTTCTTCTCGTCGTGAAAGACGATGTTCAGGACGAGCGCGGCGCCGCCCACCGTCACGAGAATGAAAAGAAGGATCGCGAAGCCCGGGTAGCCGACGATCGTGAACGACGTCTCCACTCGCATCAGCAAGGCGGCGGCGACGATCATGGCGGCGAGCACGAGCCCGAGCGCGATCCGGTTGGCTACTTTCTGGAAGCCCTCCATGAGCTGCTTCTCGTCGATCGTGTCGACCTTGATCTCGAACTCGTTCGAGGCAAGAGCGTCCATGATCTTGCCGGCCCTGCCGGGAAGCTTCGCGACGAAGTCCTTCATCTCGACGACGCTCGCGAAGAGACTCGCGGGGGAAACGCTCTTCAACATCCTTTGCTGCAGGATCTCGGCTGCGTTCCTGCGCACGCTTGCGTTCGGGTCGAACTTGGGATCGAGCGCGCGCCCGACCTGGTCCAGGTTGAGCAGGGTCTTTCCGAGCATCGTGAGGCTGTGGGGAGGTCGAACGCCGCATTCTCCCGCAACACGAGTAACCTCGAGCACGAGCCTACCGACATCGATGCGCTCCAGGTTCTTGTCCTGCTGGCTGCCGGCCAGATCCACGACCCGGCGTGAGAACTCCGCCTTGTCGAAGTCGTCCCTGGGCTCGCCCATCTCGATCGAGATGGCGGCCGCATCGTCGGCTCGGCCCTCGCTGACCGCGAGGAGGAACTTGAGCAGCTTGTCCTGCATCTCCGGGGACACCCTGGCGGTCATCCCGAGGTCTATGAGGGCAATGCGTCCGTCGCTGGTCAGGAACACGTTGCCGGGATGCGGGTCAGCATGAAAGAACCCGTCCACGAGCACTTGCTTCAAGTAAGCCTTGAAGAGCTGCTCCGCGAGCGCTCCTCCGTCCATCTCCATGCGCGCGAGCGGGCCCAGCGAAGTGATCTTCTTGCCACGGATGTAGTCCATGGTCAGCACGCGCGAGGTGGTGTAGTCATCGATGGGGCTCGGGACCACGATCCGGTCGAAGTCCCTCAGGTTCTCGTCGAGGATCGTGAGATTGCGCGCCTCCTGCCTGTAATCCAGCTCCCGCAAGACGCTCTTCCGGAAGTCCTCGAGAATCCTCTGAAACTCGTACCGCTTACCCATCTGGGTATGCGTGTCGAGGTATTCCGCGATCTCATCGAGAGCCTCCAGGTCCTCGGTGATGCGTTCACGGATTGCGGGCCGCTGGACCTTCACCGCAACGGGCCTCCCGTCCCGGAGGGCTGCGCGATGGACCTGTCCCAGGGAGGCGGCTGCGATCGGCGTCGGGTCGAAGTCGGAGAACGCCCGCGACATGCGGACTCCCAGCTCGACGGAGATGACCTTTTCGACCTCTTCGAAGGAAAAGGGCTCCACCTTGTCCTGAAGACGTGAGAGGGCTTCGATGTAGGGCGGCGGCAGGAAGTCGGGGCGCGTGGACAGGATCTGCCCCAGCTTGACGAAGGTCGGTCCCATCTTCTCCAGGTCGTCCGCCAGCTCGGCGGCCTTGGGATCCTTCTCTTGCGCGGAAGCGCTCTCGCTGTCGTCGAGAACGGACTCCAGGCCGGCGCTCTTCACGAGTGAGGATCGCCCGTACTTCATGAAGAGCCAGGCGATGTCCTTGTAGCGTTTGACGTGCTTGAGAGAGATTCCCATGGGTGTTCACGCGCTCTGTAGATGGAAGATATGGTTTCTATAGGTCGTGAACGTGTCCGGCGCCAAAGCAAAGGTCCGCAACCCACCGGAAGCTCGAGCAGGTTCGTGGGACGGCAGGGCCGCCGGATGGCTTCGATCGCTCACGCCCGTGAGCCTGGGGGAACACGCCATCCTGCGCCGCCGGAGCGTCCTGCCGCGGGCACTGAACGCCACGTGGCGCCCGACGATGGCAGTCAAGCTGAACTCCGTGGGGTCCATGAAACGACGGGAGAAGCGGCATGGAACGGTTTAGGATCAGGCGCGTGCAACCACGTCGCGAACGACCGATGCTCGGAGCGATGGCGGCCGGGCGTCAGGTCCTGCGAGCGCAGCTCGCCCCGGCTGCTGCCGGCCCGATGGTCCTCTGGATGGTCTCCCTGGCGGCTGCTCACCCCCTGCCGTTCAGCACGCTCGATGTTCGTATCTCGGGCAAGATCATCGACGTGTCGGTGACCGCGCATGTCTTCGATCTCGCGCACGACCTTTCTGACGCGCCGGCCGCGGGCGCGATGGACCCGGCCGAGGCCGCGGCCAGGGCGACCGAGATCGCGTCCCTCCTCGACGCGCGGCTGAAGATGACGGCGGACGGCGATCCCCTCGCCCTGCGATGGTCGGCGCCGGAAGTGGTCCACGACTCCCGGTCGCTGCGGGTGCGCGCGCGCCGTCCGGGAGCGGCCGCACCGTCAGTCATCACGGTCGAGGCGGCCTTGTTCCCCCACGATCGGAGCCACCAGACCTTCGTCAACATCTACGAGCACGATCTGCTGAGGACCCAGGCCATCCTCGACCAGGCCAGCCCTCGCCTCGAGTACTTCGCCGACAGCGGCTCGGGCCGCGTGGCGGTAGCGCTCAGATTCCTGGGCTCCGGGATCCACCACATCCTCATCGGCTTCGACCACATCCTGTTCCTGGTGGGGTTGCTGCTCCTGGGCGGCACCCTGGGGCAGCTCGCGATGATCGTCAGCTCCTTCACGCTCGGCCACAGCCTCACGCTCACGCTCGCCGCCCTGAACCTGGTCAGCCCCCCGGCCGGCCTGATCGAGCCGGCGATCGCCCTGAGCATCGTATTCGTGGGAGCCGACAACCTCCTCGTCCGGCGCGGGGGGCGCGACGTCCGGGTGTGGATCGCGCTGGTCTTCGGCCTCGTTCATGGCTTCGGGTTCGCGGGGGTGCTGCGCGAGACGGGGCTGCCCAGCCAGGCCCTCGCATGGTCGCTCTTTTCGTTCAACATTGGAGTCGAGATGGGCCAGCTGGCGGTGGTGCTCGTGGCCGCCTCTGCGCTGGCGGCGCTGAGGTCCCGCAGCCCCCGGGCGGCGCATCGGATGGCCCTGGTCCTGTCGGGGCTGGTCGTGGCGGCGGGGGCCTTCTGGTTCATCGAGCGAGCGTTCTTCCGAGGAGGCATCTCATGAGACGCGTGATCGTGCTTGTGGCCGTGATGGCCGTCGCCGCCCTGTCGCTGATGGCCGCGGCTTTCCAGGCTCCCCCGCAGCAGGGAGCGAAGGTCGCCAAGATCCACAAGGTGAAGGACAACCTCTATCTCCTCGAGGGAGGCGGCGGGAATACCGCCCTGTTCATTACCGAGAAGGGCGTGGTGGTGGTCGACACCAAGCTCGCCGGTTGGGGACAGGCCATCCTCGACAAGATCAAGACCGTCACCGACAAGCCGGTGTCCATGATCATCAATACTCACACCCACGGCGACCACACCGGCAGCAACGACTTCTTCGGGACGAACGTCGAGGCAGTGGTGCAGGAGAACACGAAGTCGAACATGGAGAAGATGGACCCCTTCAAGGGCGACAACGCCAAGTTCCTGCCCGGGAAGACCTTCAAGGACAAGATGTCCCTCCTCACCGGCAAGGACACGATCGACCTCTATTACTTCGGTCGCGGACACACGAACGGCGATGCCTTCGTCGTGTTCCCCGCGCTCGAGGCCATGCACGCGGGCGACATGTTCGCGGGCAAGGGCATACCCTTCATCGACACCCGTAACGGGGGCAGCGGAGCCGATTTCCACCAGACCCTGGCCAAAGCAGTGTCGGGCATCCCGAAGGTCGAGACGGTCATCACCGGTCACAGCCCGCCCATGACCTGGAGCGACTTCAAGGAGTTCGCGGCATTCCAGAAGGACTTCTTCGACTGGGCAAAGGCAGAGCAGCAAGCGGGCAAGACCGTGGATGCGGCGGCGGCTTCGTATCAGGTTCCCGAGAAGTACCCGGGCTACACGATCCGCCGGGAAGGCCGCGGCAACGTGAAGGGCGCGCTCCAGGCCATTTACGACGACCTGAAGAAGTG
>Ga0075431_100008614_pt1 | contig 10214 bp, 8 predicted proteins | sample RhiMetdeltSRZDD5_FD_75297 | JGI IMG/M metagenome (GOLD analysis project Ga0075431, IMG submission 75297) | Populus rhizosphere microbial communities from Tennessee, USA - Rhizosphere MetaG P. deltoides SRZDD5 | ecosystem: Host-associated > Plants > Roots > Rhizosphere > Soil | place: USA...
GCGGTTTGATAAACGCCGCCGCTCTTCACGAACGCATCGCGCACGACGCCGCACGCGCGACGCGCGGAGAGCGCGCCCGCGCGTCGCTCGAGCCACACCGACTTGACGCCGTCGAACGAGATTTGCGGATAGCGCCGCGCCGCCTCGGCGAGCGCGATCTGCTCGACCGGAAATCCGAGCTCCGTGAGGATCGGCACCGAAGAGCGGACGTACGCGTCGTCGCCCCGATGCAACCACAGTGCGCCCGTCTCGACGTACAGCGACGGATCGAGCTGCTCCCACAACTCGTACGAGCGCTTCACCATCTCCACGTAAATGCGATCGGGTCCGTAGATCGCGCGGATGACGCGCGTTTCCCCGCCAGAGCTCGAGCGCGTGTTGCCAGGACCCCAGGCGTCGACGAGCGTGACTCGCGCGCCGAGGCGTTGGAGATACAGCGCCGTCCAGGCGCCGAAGGAGCCGGCTCCGATCACGACCACTCGTGGCGCGGAGCCGGCGTTCAAGGTGAGGAGAGGAACTGTCGCGGCGCCTTCGAGAAAAGTTCGCCGCGACAGTTCCATGAGGTCGTTAGAAGATGAACCGCGTGCTGACGCCGAAGGTCCGCGGCTGGTTCGTCAGATAGCCGACGCGCGCGCGCGTGCCGCGCTCCTGGTCGAGCGCGAGATACGCGGTCTCGTCGGTCACATTGTTGATGAACAGCGCCGTGTCCCACTGGTTCTTCAGCAGTCCGATGCGGACGTTCACGATGTCGTACGCCGGCAGCTCCGGATCGAACGTGAAAATGTTCTGCGTGTACGGACCGCCGATGTCGCCGCCGAAGCCGCTGATGTCCACCCTGCCGAATCCAGCCGCCTGATCGGCGACCTGCGTGTAACGCTCGCCGACGTGCTGGAAGACGCCCGTCAGATAGCCGATGCCGCCCATTGCCGGACGGCGGAACGTCGCCGCGGCGGACATCTGGAATTCGGGAACGGTCGGGAGACGGTTGCCCTCTTTGATCCCCGCGATGACGTTGCCGTTCGCGTCTTTGAGACTCGACCCCAGCTCGGAGTTGTTGAAGCTGCCGGAGACCGCGAAGTCGAAGTTGTCGGTAGGCGAGACCTCGAACTCCGCTTCCAGACCCGTCGTCTGCGCGCTCGGCACATTCAGGATGATTCGCGAGGAGCACGTTCCGGCCGTGACCGTCGCCTGCAGGTTCTCGATGTCCATGTAATACGCCGAAGCGTTGAACGTGCCGCGGCCGCCCATGACCGTCGTCTTCACGCCGGCTTCATAGTTCCACAGCGTCTCGTCTTCCCACGTCGGATGACCGCCGTAGATCGCGAGGTCCTGCGGCTGACACAGCGGAAGGTTGAGCGGGTCGTTGATGCCGCCGAGACGGAATCCCTTCGAGATCTGTCCGTTCAGGCGCGTGGCGTCGCTGAGCTTGTAGCTCACGATGACGCGGGGCGCGAATCCGTCAGCGGACGTCGAACCGGTGCTGTCGATCGGATCCGCGAAGATTCCGTCGAACACCTGCACGCGATCCTCTTCGAAATCGTAGTAACGCAGGCCGCCGGTGAGATCCAGCCGGTCGCTGATCGAATACGTCCCTTCGGCGAACAGCGCGGTCTGCGTGGCCTCGTAGTGCAGATCCGATTTGTACAGCTCATCCTTCTTCGCGATCTTCGTCCCCGCCGTCGGGATGTTGACGCCGATGGCTTTGGCCGCGTCTTCGAAACCGATCACGGGCAGGTTCTGTCCGTAATCGCGATCGCTGTCGCTGTAGAACAGGCCGGCCACCCACTGCAGTTGGTTGCGCTTGCCCCCCAGACGGAGCTCCTGCGTGAGTCCCTTGGCCTGCGTCGCGTCGTACAGCGGCGCGTCGATGGCGTAGACGCTCGCCGGAAGACCGATGGAGCCGCCGGTGATGCTGGCGGTCAGCGCGGTCGCGTCGCGGATGACGAGCACGTCGCGGTCGGTGAAGGACGTGATCGACGTCAGCGCGATGTTGCCGAAGTCGTATTCGAGATTCAGATCGCCGAGGAGGAACTCGTCGGTGAACGGCTCCTCGAACTGAGTGAACTGTTCGCGATTGCCGAGGTCGACCTTCGGACGCGTGGTCGTGAACGGATTCGCGAGGATGTTGAAGTCGTCGATGCGGTTCCAGCCGTTCATCTCCACTTCCTGGTAGAGAATTCGCGGCGTGATGGTGAGGCGGTCGTTCGGCTCGAAGCGGAACGCGACGCGGCCGCCGAAGCGGTCGCCGTCGTTCACGTCGTCGTTCACGCTCAGGTCCGGCTGCACCGCGTCGATGTAGCCGCCGTAGCGCGTGTAGTACGCGGCGGCGCGCATGGCCGCGCGGTCGCCGATCGGGACGTTGATGGCCGCTTTCGCGCTTCCGCCCACGCCGCCTTCGCCGATCGCGCTGAGGCTCAGCTCACCGATCGACTCGCTCGTGTTGAGCTTCGGCTGATTGGTGATGTAGCGGACGGTCCCGGTGAGCGAGCCGGAGCCGAACAGCGTTCCCTGCGGCCCGCGAAGCACTTCGATTCGCGACACGTCGAAGAGGTCGACGTCCGGCGTGAAGAGGGAGAGCGAGATCACGGACTCGTCGAGGTAGACGCCGACCTGCTCTTTCACGCCCGGCTGATCGCGCACGATCTGTCCGGCGGACACACCGCGCATCGCGACCTGGCTCTGTCCGGGTCCGAGGTTCTGCACGGTGAAGCCGGCTACGTTGACGGAGACGTCTTCGATCGTCTCCGCGCCGACGTCGCGCAGTTTCTGCTCGGTCGGCGCGGCCACCGACACCGGCACTTCCTGCACGGTCTCTTCCCGCTTTCGCGCGGTGACCACGATCTCCTCGGAGACCTTCTGCGGCTCTTCGACGGCAGGGGGTTGGTCGGGTGGTTTCTGCTCCTGGGTCTGCGCGAACAGGGGCAGACCGCAAAGGATCATCGCCAGGATGAGGGTCCGAGTCACCAGGGTCTTCATACTTTTTCCTCCGGTTCCGACTGGGCCAATTGGGGACTGAATTTAAGGGGATTGTCTGCGAGTGCAACGAAACGGTCAAGGCGCGTTTGCCGTGCTCGCTCTCGCCGCCTGCCGCAGCCTCGACAAGAAGGACGTATAGGACCCGGTTTGACCTATCGTCCCCATGGCCTGCGCGGCAGAAGGTCAGCCTCGGAGGGACCGCACGTGCCCAAGGCTAGGCCAACCAGCGGTGCCGGCCGTGCCGGCTAGAACATCCACATGCACACCGCCACCGTCGCGATCGCGGCCACGAGATCGCCGATCAGCGCCGCGGGTACCGCGTGGCGGGTCTTTTTCACACTGACCGCGCCGAAGTACACCGCGAGCACGTAGAACGTCGTCTCCGAGGAGCCGTACATCGTCGCGGCCATGCGGGCGATGAGCGAGTCGGGGCCGTGCGTCTTGATCAGGTCCGTCGTGAACGCGAGCGAGCCGCTTCCGGTGAGCGTGCGCAGGATCGCGAGTGGCATCAGCTCCGCGGGAAAACCGGTCGCGTTCATCACCGGCTGCAACGACGCGGTCAGCAGTTCCATCGCGCCGGACGCGCGGAACATCCCGATCGCGACGAGAATCCCGACCAGGAACGGGATGATCTTGATCGCGACGTCGAAGCCTTCCTTCGCGCCGTCGACGAAGACGTCGTACACCTTCACCTTGCGGATCATCCCGATGAGCGGGATGCTCACGAGCATCACCGGAATGGCCCAGAGCGAGATCTGCTCGAGCGTGTAGCGGATCACTCGCTCACCTCAGCGACCACGACCTGGTCGCGCTTGTAGAAGCGCTGCAGGAACTTCGCGGCGAGCACCGCGGCCACGGTGCCGATGAACGTCGCCACGAGGGACGTGCTGATGATCGCCGTCGGATTGACCGAGCCGGCCGCGGCGAGCACGCCGATCATCGTCGCGGGGATCAGTTGCACGCCCGATGTGTTCATGGCCATGAATGTGACCATCGGATTCGTGGCCGTGTCCTTGTCCTCGTTCAGCGTCTGCAGCTCTTCCATCGCCTTGATACCGAGGGGCGTCGCGGCGTTGTTGAGGCCGAGCATGTTCGCGGCGATCGACATCACGATCGCGCCGTTCGCGGGATGGTCCGCGGGAACTTCAGGAAACAGCCAGCGCAGCACGGGACGCAGGAGACGGCCGAGCAGCGTGACCAGTCCCGAGGCTTCGGCGATGCGCATGACGCCGAGCCACAGCGTCATCACGCCGACGAGTCCGATCGCGATCTCGACGCCCGTTTTCGCGGAGTCGATCGCGGCTTTCGAGACCGCTTCCGCGGTTCCGTTGAAGGCGGCCACCACCAACGCGATGGCCATGAGTCCGAACCAGATGTAGTTGAGCATGCGTGCGCTATTGTGACACCGTGCTCATCCTTCTCCTCGCGGCATTCCTCGACCTCAACGACGGCTGGAAATACGCGTTGACTTCGCCGAATGCGCCGCGGCCGGTCGAGGAGAGCGCGTGGGTCGACGCCTTCGTGCTGCGCGCGGATCGCGACCGTTGGTATCGCGTGACGCTTCCCGCGAATCTGCCGAACGACGCGCACCTCGTCTTCCGTTCGTACGTTCCCGCGTTCGAGCTTTTCCTCGAACAGCAGCGTTTCTACGCGTTTCGCGATGACACGGCCGGCGGGCATCTGCGTCTGCACGACGCGCCGCTGCCGCGCGATGCCGCGGGCAGGCGACTCTACGTGTACATCCCCGCCGGCTCGGAGACGCCGCTGTTCGGCGGATCACCGCTCATCGCATCGCGCGAGGACGTCCCGCGCGCGATGGTGCGCGCGGTCACGAGTCCGCTCGACGCCGACCTCGAGGACGTGATCGTCGGCATGATCCTGATCGTCATCGGCCTGGCGTCGATCGCGATCTCGCGCATGCGTCGGAGCGCGAACGCGAGCACGCTGCTGTGGTTCGGCATCTTTGCGGCGCTGTACGGCCTCCGGCTCGTCGTCGACGGCTACTTCCTCCTGCTCCTCGGCGCCTCGACGCAGAGCGTCCGCTACGCGGAGTCGTGGATCTCGTACGTCATTTCGGTGCCGGGATGGATGCTCGCGCGCAAGCTGATCGGCGACGGGTGGAAGTCTTCGTTGCGGTGGCAGGTGTGGGTCTTCGCGATTTTCGCGCCGATCGCGATTGCTTCCGACGTCCTCCGCCGCGATCCCGGGTCATTGGATTCGCTGAACAACGTGCTGGTCATCCTCGGCGCCGCGAACATCGGCGTGAGTCTCATTCTCGCGCGCCCACGCCTCACGCGCGAGCTGCGGGTGGTGACGGTCGGCGCGGTGGTGTTCCTGGCCTTCGCGCTGACGAACAACCTCTCCGCCCTCGGCATGCTGCCGTTCGACACCTTCGACGAGACGCCGGGCTTCCTCGTCTTCGAGGCCGCGCTGACTTACGCCGCGGTGCGAATGTTCGTGCGCGGGGAACGGGAGCGCCTCGCGCTCGACGGCGAGCTCGCAACGGCGCGCGAGATCCAACGCTCGATTCTTCCGACAATGATGCCTTCCGTGCGCGGACTGCGCTTCGCCGCACGCTACGATCCGGCGTCGTCGGTCGCGGGCGATCTGTACGACTTCGTCGCGGTGGATGACTCGCATGTGGGCGTGCTGGTCGCGGATGTCTCGGGACACGGTGTGCCCGCGGCGTTGATCGCGTCGATGGTGAAGGTCGCGGTGTCGTCGCACACACGACTCGCCGACGATCCCGCGGCGTTGCTGCGGGAGTTGAACGCCACGTTGCGCCTCGACGTGCGCCGCAATTTCGTGACGGCCACGTATCTCTGGCTGGACATGGACGCGCGCACGGTGACGGTGAGCAACGCCGGTCACGCGCCACCGGTGCTCGTCCGCGGCAATGACGTGCTGGAGCTCGGTCCGCACGGCGTCCTCCTCGGCCGCTTCACTGGAGCGTCGTATCAGTCCGCAACGGTTCCGCTGCAATCCGGCGATCGCATCGCCGCGTGGACGGACGGAATCACCGAGGCGCGCAACGCGCGCGATGAACAGTTCGGGGAGGAGCGTCTGCACGCGCTGCTGCGTGCGCGCGCGTCGGTCGATGACGTGGTGAACGCGGTGCTCGCGTGGCGCGTGGAGAAGGACGCGGACGATTTGACGATGGTGGTAGTGGAGGTTACGTAGCTTCCACGTACGCGCGCGGGATCGTCAGCGTCAGCGGCGATGGCAAGCGCGTGGCCAGTTCTCCGAACACATCCGCCTCCCCTGCCACTTCGCGCCATGCGGGAAGGAAGCCGAAGCCGATGAAGTCGTGGGACAGCAGCGCGGCGCCGTTCGCGTAGCGCATCGTGAATGTGTCTTCGATCTCGGCGCGGACGAAGAAGCCAGCGCTGTCGAGGAGCTTGCGAACGCTTTCGAGCGTCGCGCGGTGTTCGATGTGCGCGCGCAGCGCGGAGCGTCTGTCCGCGGGGAGCACGGATTCGAATACTTCATAAAACTCGCGCATGTGGCCGACGAGGTTCGTCGTCAACGCGAGCACGCCGCCGCGGCGCAACACGCGCCGGCATTCCACGACGGCCGCGTGCGCGTCGGCGAAGTTGTTGAGACCGAGGTTCGAGACGACGAGATCGAAGGCATGGTTGCGGAACGGCAGGGCGGCGGCGTCGCCGATGTGCAGCGCAGCATTGCTGACGCGCGACTGACGGCGCTTGCGGTCCGCGCGCGCGACCGCGGTCACCCAAGGATCGAGTCCGTGCACGAATGATCCGGGTCCGAGGCGCTGTGCGAGCTCGAGCAGCGGGAAGCCGGTGCCGCAGCCGACGTCGAGCGCGATCGTGTTCGCGTGCAGCGGTACGCGCTCGAGCATCACGGAGCCGAACATCGCGGACCAGAGCGGCAGCTCGTCGTAGGCGTCGACGAAAGAGGGAGCGTCGAAATCGTGCGTCACCGTGAAAGAGTATCGTGTGCGTGTGAATCCGCGCGACGCCCTGATCCGCGTCCTCCGCAGCGCCTGCTCCGGCGAGCTGGCGGCGATCCACGCGTACCGCGGGCACGCGGCGAGCGTGAGGTCCAGCGAGGAGCGGGAGCGGATTCTCACGATCAAGGACGAAGAAGCGCATCACCTGGAGATCGTGCTCGGCCTGCTCGCCAGTCTCGAATCTTCTCCGAGCAGGAAACGCGACGCGCTGTTCTGGTGCATCGGCAAGACGATCAGCTTCCTCTGCCGCATCGGCGGATGGTTCATTCCGATGTACGGCGCAGGACGACTGGAGCGCTCGAACATCGTCGAGTACGAGGACGCGGCGCGCTACGCGCAGGCGCTCGGCCGCACGGACATGATCGAATGCCTGCTGGAGATGGCGGAGGTGGAGTGGGAGCACGAGAAGTACTTCCGCGAGAGGATCCTCGGGCATTGGATGCTGCGCGTGTTTCCGATCTGGTCCGCGCCGCCGCCGAAGGAGAAGATCCGCGCGGGTTTGGGGGGCCGGCGCCTCGCCGGCCGTTCCGCCGGCGCCCTCGCCGGCCAGGGGGCCAGCGTTACGGCCGGCGGGGCGCCGGCCCCCCGTGTGATGAATTCACGACGATGACGACGGATTCGACGTTCGTCGCGGCGCTCTCTAGTGCCTCGCGCATGACCTCGAGCGCGCGCTCGAAGCGGAAGCGCGCGTGGCCAGTGGCGAAGATCGGCATCGCGACGGTGCGTACGTGCAACTCGTCCGCGCGCACGAGCGCGTTGCGCACGCAGGCGCGAATGATCGCGTCCGACGAAATGTGCGTCGACGGATCGCTGGCGACGCAGTGAATCGCGGCGCGGTACGGGAGCTTGCCGGCCGTCGTGACGTGTGCGGAGCCGGGCGGCATCCGTTTGCGTCCGGAGCGCGCGAGCACGTCTTCGCAGGCGCGCAGCACTTCGAATCCACCGCGCTCGCGCACCGCGCCGCCCGTGCCCATCATCAGCGTGAGGCGCGAGTTCGTCGAAGTGCAGATCACATCCGCCGGCGCCTCGGTGATGTCGCCGTCGAACCGCGTGATGTTCAGGACCACTCCCCCGTCGTCAGGTAGTCGTGGATGCCCGCCGCGGCCTTGCGCCCCGCGCCCATCGCGAGAATCACGGTCGCTCCGCCAGTGACGATGTCGCCGCCCGCGAAGACGCCGCGCTTGGACGTGCGCAACGTTTCGGGATCGGCTTCGATGTAGTTCTTGTGGGTCGTATTCAGATCGGGTGTCGTCGACTGCACGATTGGATTCGCGCTCGTGCCCACGGCGACGATACAGACGTCGGCGTGAATGACGTGCTCCGAACCGGCGACGGGTACGGGACGGCGGCGTCCGGATTCATCTGCTTCACCGAGCTCCATGTTCGTGACGCGCACGCCGGTGAGCCAGCCTTTCGCATCGCCGATCAGCTCGACGGGATTCGTGAGCGTTCGGAAGTCGACGCCTTCTTCCTTCGCGTGCTTCACCTCTTCCTTTCGCGCCGGCATCTCCGCTTCGCTGCGGCGATAGACGAGCGTCGCGTTGCGCGCGCCGAGACGCAGCGCCGTGCGCACGGCATCCATCGCGGTGTTGCCGCCGCCGACGACCACGACGTCACGATCGCGGCAGTCGTACACCGGCTCGTCGAACTCGGGGAAGCGATACGCGCGCATCAGGTTCACGCGCGTGAGGAACTCGTTCGCCGAATAGACGCCGTTGAGATGCTCGCCGGGGACGCCGAGGAATTGCGGGAGGCCCGCGCCGGTCGCGACGAACACAGCGTCGTAGCCTTCCTCGTCGAACAGCTCGTCGAGCGTCACGGTCTTGCCGACGACTACGTTCGTCTCGAACGCGACACCCATCTGCCGCAGCACGTCCACTTCCTGGCGGACGATGTCCTTCGGCAGGCGGAACTCCGGGATGCCGTAGACCAGCACGCCGCCCAGCTCGTGAAGCGCTTCGAACACGCGGACTTCGTGGCCCTTCTGAATGAGATCGCCGGCGCAACTGAGTCCCGCAGGGCCGCTGCCGACGATGCCGACTTTGCGTCCGGTCGGCGGTGCGATTTCCGGAATGCCCACGCGACCGACGGAACGCTCGTAATCGGCGACGAAGCGCTCGAGATGGCCGATGGCGAGCGAGTCGACGCGCTTGGCCATCAGACAATCGCCCTCGCATTGCTCTTCCTGCGGACAGACGCGGCCGGTGATCGCGGGCAACGCGTTGTCTTTGCGGATCACGGCGGCGGCGCCGAGGTAATCGCCCTCGATGATCTTCGCGACGAACAGCTTCACGTCGACGCCGACGGGACAGCCCTTCGTACAGGTTGGCTTCGCGCACGTCAGACAGCGCAGCGCTTCCGCGTTTGCGAGATCGGGGTTGAAGCCGAGGTTCACTTCCTCGAAGTTGCGTGCGCGCACGTGTGCGTCGCACTCGGGCATGTGTTGCCGCGGAAGCTTCATCCGCTCCTTGTTCGGGATGGTGTTAGGCATTCGCGCACCGGCTTTCCTTGTACTGCGAGAACGCGAGTTGTTCCTGCTCGCGATACATCGCGTTGCGCTGCGAGAGAATCTGGAAGTCGACACCGTGCGCGTCGAACTCGGGGCCGTCGACGCAGGCAAACGCGCTCTTGCCGTCGATGATCACTCGGCAACCGCCGCACATGCCGGTGCCGTCGACCATGATCGAGTTGAGGCTGACCATCGTTTTGATCCGCGGCTCACGAGTCACATCGGCGACAGCTCGCATCATCGGAATGGGGCCGATCGCGAGGACGAAATCCGCGCGATCGATGAGCGCGCGCAACTTGTCCGTCACCAGTCCCTTCTCGCCGTAACTGCCGTCGTCGGTCATCACGAAGACTTCGTCGCTGACGGCGCGAACTTCGTCTTCCAGGATGAGCAGGTCCTTCGTGCGCGCGCCGAGGATCGAGACGACATGATTCCCGGCATCGCGCATGGCACGAGCAGTGGGAAGAGCAATGGCAGTTCCGACGCCACCACCAATGACAACCACCGTGCCATAGAGATCGACTTCCGACGGTTTGCCGAGGGGGCCGACCACGTCCAGGATGGAGTCGCCGGCCTCGAGCTCGTTGAGGAGCGACGTCGTCTTGCCCACTCCCTGGACCACGATCTGGATCGTGCCCCGTTCGAGATTGGATCCCTTGATGGTGAGCGGGATGCGCTCGCCATGCTCGTGCAGGCGGACGATCACGAACTGCCCCGCGCGCTGCTTCTTCGCGATGCGCGGCGCCTCGATCTCGA
>Ga0075431_100008619_pt1 | contig 10212 bp, 11 predicted proteins | sample RhiMetdeltSRZDD5_FD_75297 | JGI IMG/M metagenome (GOLD analysis project Ga0075431, IMG submission 75297) | Populus rhizosphere microbial communities from Tennessee, USA - Rhizosphere MetaG P. deltoides SRZDD5 | ecosystem: Host-associated > Plants > Roots > Rhizosphere > Soil | place: USA...
ACCAAGGGCTATGGCTTCATCACGCCCGAAGGCGGCTCGAAGGACGTCTTCGTTCACATTACGGCGCTCGAGCGATCGGGTATCCGTGAGGTGCGCGAGGGAACAACGGTTTTCTTCGATGTCGAGGACGATCGCCGCGGACGCGGCCAACAGGCAACCAACATCAAGCTTGCCTGAACTCCGACACTCAACCGATCCGATCGATGCCACCGCCGCTTGGACAACCGGGCGGCGGTATTTGTTTAGGCAGTCGGCATTAGGCAGTCGGTCGTGACCTGCGCTCCACGCCCGGCCTACTGCCTAATGCCTACTGCCTAAACAAGGAAGGGATTGGACCGCCGCTCCTCGCCGACGGTCGAGCCGGGGCCGTGACCGCACAGGAAGGTGAATTGATCGCCGAGCGGCAGGATCTTGGCCTGGATCGAACGGATGAGATCGTCATGGCTGCCGCGCGGCAAATCGGTCCGGCCAACCGAGCCGCGGAACAGCACATCGCCAAACAGCCCGAAATTCAGCCCGCGATTGACGAAAACGATGTGGCCGGGGGTGTGCCCCGGGCAGTGCAGGACCTCGAAGGTACGGTCGCCGATCTCGACGGTATCGCCCTCGACCAGCCAGCGGTCCGGCTCGACGATGCGGGCAGGAATGCCGTATTGCGCCCCGCTCTCCGGCAGGCGGGCGAGCAGCCATTCATCATCGCGATGCGGCCCGACGATCTCGACGCCGGTACGCTCGGCAAGCTCGGCGGCGCCGCCGGCATGATCGATATGGCCATGGGTGAGCAGAATGCGGTCGAGCACGATCTCCATCTCGGCCACGCCGCGCAGGATGTTCTCGACATCCCCGCCGGGATCGACGACCACGCCATGCATGGTCTTGGGCGACCACAGAAGCGCGCAATTCTGCTGGAAAGGCGTGACCGGCAGGATCGCCGCCTGAAGCGGCAAGGTCGATTCGCTCATCGCGACGCGTCCTGACCGGCCGCCGCTGTCACCGCGCCCGCGTCCTGATCGCCTTGGCCGCCCTGACCCGCGACCCGCCGGTGGTCAGCCGCGCCGGCGCGGCATTGGCGGCAAGGATGAAGGGCTGGCGCATCAGCGGGTGGCGCTGGGCCGCATCAAAGGCATCGTGCTTCCTGGCGCATTGCTTCCACATCTGATTGAGGATGCCGGTCGCCATGGCCTGGGCCGCCTCGCAGCTTCTGGTACTGATGGTGCGCACCGCCTTCTCGACATTGGCGGCGCAGGAGATCCAGATGTCGCGGTGGCGGGCCTCATGGTTCCGCACGAAGCTCTCGAAAGCCTGCCAGCGGCTGCGCACCGCCGGCGACAGGGCGGCATCGGTGCGCAATTTCGGCAGCCGCATGGTGAAGTCGAGCTTCATCCGGTAATTCTGGATCCGGCAGCCGGAGGGACCGGCCACCAGCGAGCCATCCTGACCGCCCGCGACCTCGGTGGCGGCATAGGCCTTGTCACCATTGACCGTCGGCCCACGCTGGACCAGCGACTGGTGGAGCGCCGAGGCGCTGATCCCGGACACCGTGAAATATTGGTACCGGGTCTTGACGACAGGCTTGGAAAAGGCCGCCTCCGGCGCAATTGCAAGGGCGGCCACCACGCTGGCTACAAACCAGCAGACGACACTGCGGCTGAACATGGGTGCTCTCCCGACATTCCCGACGCTAGCATTACCCAAGCAGGGGCGCGGTTTCAATGCTTGGCACGAAAACTTCACTTGTCGGCCGTCCCACCCTCCCTCATAAAGGTTGCTAATGCGGCGGCACCGTCAGGAGCGGTCGCAAGGGCCAAGCTTGTGCCTAGGTCATGATTGCTTTCGGAGCTCAGGGCGCATCGTTGCTTGACTTTCCGGCGCAGGAGCTCGCTCCACCGGACCCGTTCGGCGTGAGGACACGAGCGGCCGGAGCTTAACGTGAAGGGAACGAGGGAGTGACTTTCCCATGAACCAGCGCCAGAGAGGTACTGTCAAGTTCTTCAATCAGGCGAAGGGCTATGGTTTCATCTCGCCCGAGGGCGGCGGCAAAGACATTTTCGTGCACATTACCGCAGTGCAGCGCTCGGGTCTGCCGGATATCAGCGAGGGCATGAAGCTGTCCTATGCAATCCAACCGGACCGGCACGGCCGCGGGCCGCAAGCCGTGGATTTGCAACTCGTCTGAATTCCAAGCTATTCTTCGATCAATGGGATAGATCCTGGCATATGGCGGCTCCTGGTCCTGGCCGGCGCGCTTTCGGCCTGTTTTCCGATTGGCGCCAGCGCCGGCCCCGGCTGCAAGTGCCGCAGCGCCGGGCAGAGCTACGATCTCGGGGCGGTGATCTGCATCCGCGGCCAGCTGGCCCGCTGCGAGATGTTCCTCAACAACACCTCATGGAAGATCATCGCCGAGACCTGTCCGGAGACCCGGGCACCCGCGCCACCCGCAACGGGCCCCCAGGTTCAGCTCGCCGCATGTTGGAAACCGCCCTCGTCACGCGGCAGCTGAAGCAGGGCCGGCGATTCCTTCTTGCCGCGGTCATCGCCGCTGTCACGCTCAACGCCGGCGGCGACAGCGCCGCGGCCCGCGGGCCTCTGGCCGGTCAGTTCGAGTATTATGCGCTGGCGCTGTCATGGTCGCCGACCTATTGCGCGAGCGAGGCCGGACAGGGCGATCCCCAGCAATGTGGCCGCGGCCGGCGCTACGCCTTCGTGCTGCATGGCCTGTGGCCGCAATGGCAGCGCGGCTGGCCCGAATACTGCGCCAGCCGCCATCCCTCCTGGCTCGCCGAGCCCGTGCTGCGCCAGATGCTCGACATCATGCCGTCGCGCCGGCTCGTCATCGCTCAATGGAAGAAGCACGGCAGCTGCTCGGGGCTCGATCAGCAGTCCTATTTCGAGCTGTCGCGCAACCTTTATTCGAAGGTCGAGATCCCGGACCGCTACCGCTCGCCGGAGCAGCCGATCAGCGTGACGCCCTCGGCGATGATCGGCGATTTCGTGGCGGCCAATCCCGGGCTCCAGCCCGGCATGATGTCGCTCTCCTGCGGCAACCGGCGCGACCGGGGGCGCCTCCAGGAGCTCAGAATCTGTTTCGACCGCGGCGGCGCCTTCACCGCCTGCGGACCCAATGAGGCACGGCAATGCCGCGCCCAAGACCTCTTCCTGCCGCCAGTCCGGTGATCGCCATGAGCCGACGCGCCCTCGTGTTCCAGCATTTCAACAACGACACGCCGGGGCGCATCGGCGCACTGCTCGAGGCGATGGACATTCGCTGCGATGTCGTCGCGCTGCATCGCGGTGACGAGATCCCATCGCTCGCCTCCTATGACGTGATGCTGGTGCTGGGCGGCACCCAGCAGGCGTGGCAGGAGGAGGAGTTCCCCTGGCTGCTCATGGAGAAAGAGGCCATCCGCGAATGGGTCAGCGAAAAAGCGAAACCCTATTTCGGCATCTGCTTCGGCCATCAGCTCCTGGCGGCGGCGCTCGGCGGCGAGGTAGGCTATGCGGCGGCGCCGGAGATCGGGGTGACGACGATCGAGATCACGGCTGAGGACAATGCCCATCCGTTCATCGCGGGCCTTGGCGGCACGCGCCAGGTCATGCAATGGCACAGCGCCGAGGTCAAAAGCCTCCCCGCCCAAGCGATCGCGCTCGCCACATCGGCGGTGTCGCCGATCCAGGCGATGGCGGTCGACAGCCATGCCATCGGCGTGCAATTCCATTGCGAATGGACGCTCGAGCGGATCCACGGCTGGGGCGCCATGCCGACATGGACCAGGGCGCTCGACGAGGCGTTCGGCCCGGGGGCCCATCCGCGGTTCCTCGCAGCCTGCACGCCGGCGATGCCGACGATCGAGGCGATGACCGACCGGCTGTTCGACAATTTCCGGCGCACCGCGAAACTTTGACGCGAAACCTTGAGGCGAAACCTTGGTCGGGCCTGCAGCGTTGTTACTGGCGGGCTCTGTCCGGAAAGGATGCGGGATGCGATTTTGTCTTTGTCTGAGCATTCTCCTGGTTGCCGTCGCTGGACCGGTCATGGCGCAAACCTCCAATGTGCGCCAGCTGACGCCGGCCGAGCACAGCAAGATTGTCGATGTGCTGAAGGCGGAGGGCTGCACCACTTTCCGGGAGGCGCGGGTGGTCGACGACACGTTCGAGGTCAAGGACACGCGCTGCGGCGGGGATCAACTTTATGACATCGTTTATGATCGCAATCTCAAAATGATTGCGATGAGCGAAAAACCGAAAAATTAGTGCTGTTCAGCACACCCCCATGGGGAATCGCGCGCCATAGTGACTTCATGACTGATCTGGTCGGTGCGGCCGTGCCGTCACCGCGCGGGGGATTACCATGGCTGCGCTCGACCATCACATGCTTCTGGCCGAACTCGGCCGCAAGGTGGCCATACCGGGCCTTGCCTTCGACGAGGACGGCTATTGCTGCCTCAGCTTCGACGAGAGCATCGTCAATCTCGAATTTCGCTCCGACAGGCGCGATTTCCTGATCTACGCCCCGATCGGGCGCATCGAGGGGCATCCGCCGGCCGATTATCTCGGCCGCCTGATGCAGGCGGGCTATGCGGCGGCGCTGGCCAATGGCGGCGGTATCGGGCTCGATCATGTGGCGGGGGCGATCATGTTCGTCCACACCATCCCGCTGCGCGGGCTGACGCCGGACGATTTCACCGAAGAGATCCGGCGCATCGTCGATCGCATCGAGACCTGGCAGCGGGTGGTCGAGGAGCTTCGCCATTCACGCGGGAGCGGGGCCGGTAACGGACAGTCGGCGGCGGATTATGCCAATGGCGGCGCGGTGATCAGAGGTTAGGGGAGGATGAGATGACGTTTTCGGTGACACAGTTTCGCAACCTGGCGAAACAGGATGGCTATGTCATTTTGAAAGCGAACGAACGGAAGCTCGCCGTCCTCTCCGAAGGTGAGTGGGTCGAGCACGACGTGCAATGGCAGAAGCAGGCGAGTAGCCAAGCAAAGGAGCGGTTCCTCGAAAGCCTCTCGCGAGAGTATGGCCCGCAGATCACCACCGATCTGCTCAGGCACTATCTTCCCGACGATGGGACGCCGCTGAGCTCGCGCGACGTCGTGCAGATCATCGATATTGGAGAGATGTATCGCCCGACAGCACTCCCGAAATCACCGACATCCGCTCGCTGCGCGCCGGATGACATCCCGCAGGTCGACATCGATGCGTATGAGCGAATCGATGCGTATGAGCGATCGGTCGCCGAGTTCCAGCAATCAGTTGCTGAACTGGAGAAACAGTCACCACATTTCGCGCACTACAGACTGGAGACTATCGGCAAGGGACCGGCAGCCTCTCCGGGAAGCGAAGTCGAGTGGCCAGCAGCGGAACGGATCGATTTCTCGACGGTCGCGCCGCCACCGGCGCCGGCCTATACGCGAGTGGAACAAAGCGGTGGGTCTTGGTTGAAAGATATCGCGTCGGGAAAAACGCCAGATCTAAAGCCGGTCCCTCAACGGAACACGCCGCCGCAGCACGAGCTAACATTGAAGGAACCGGAACACGTCATTTTCAGGCCGTCGCCTCTGGACGCGACGAGCGCGGTGCCAGAGGCTGCTCCGCAAGCGGCACCACCGGTCGCAAAGCCGCCAATGGCGGTACAGAATGTGCCTCCCCCGAAACCAAGGGGGATGAATCCAGCCTCTTTCGATCGCAGTAGGGCGCAGGCGCAATCGAAACTGAAGCGTACGGACTCCAAGGGCAAGGGGCCTGAGGTCCCCCGGGCGGAGCCGAAACGCCCGGATGCCGGCAATCCTCAGGCAGCGAAGGTCATCAAGGACACGGCGTGGCGGGACCTTTCCCCGCTCTTCAAGGGCATCGACAAGCATGTCGCCAAAGCGCAGGACGAGGCCGCCAAGCCTCTGCTTGGCAAGAGCAAGAAAGCCCAGATCGAAGCTGCAGAAACCGAGGACAAACTCCGGCTCATCGGCGGCGAAATTGCATTTGCCGACCTCTTCGTGAAGCCGCCCAACTTCGGCGAGCTCGATCAGTTCCTCGCAAAGCACGCGGGGACGACGACTCCGCTGTCGGTGTATTTCGACCTGCCAAAGACCACGGGGGAAGATCCCCCAATCGTTGACGGTTTCGTAAGGACCGAGCCCGGGAAGCACTGGCTGTTCAGGATGAGAAACGCGGAAACGAAGCTCGATGCGGAGCAGGTCATCAGGGAGATCGACGCCTTCATCGAGCAACTTGGAATGGAGATCGCGAGAGTCGAATATTGGATCGACAACCCTGACTCGCCTGTCAGTAAATCCCAGCTGAAGCAGCTCGAAGATGTCGCCAAACGGCTTCGGTCAATAAACGAAGGCCTCAGGGACAGCTTTTCGCCGCTGCTGGATCTCAAGGCCCGTTGCCGTGACCTCGTGGAGGTGCTTCCCGACGAGCCGCCGCGCATCAGCACCCACTTTCAGGCATTGGAAGCGTTCCAGAAGATGGGCATCGAGGCCGATTCCCACTCCGATACGACGGCCCTCGTCACCATGGCCAACAGGATGATGAAGGTCCACAACCTGCTGCATCGCGGGCTGTTGGAGGGCAAGACCTGGCAGGACTTGTACGATGACCCCAAGAGCGACAAGACCGCACTCAGCGAGTATCGCGAGAAGCGGCTCACGGGCGTGAAGCGGCTCGTCAGCGAGCAAACGGGTGTGGAGATCAACTTCGCCGACGACAAGGGGAAGAAGATCTATTACTTCGCGACCGAAGCCAGCGATGCCGAACGGCAAGCCCGCTTTTGGCAGGCCAGCTATGTGCTCGGCATGATCGCGCTTTCCATGGGCGGCACCGAGCGCCTTCTGAAGAATGTCTTCGGCTATGGGCTAGACCTCGACTATGAGAATCGAGTTCTTGCAGAGCGCGCCAAAGAACAGGCGGCTACAGCTTGAGCACCAGCTTGCCGAAATTGCCGCCGCCATAGAGCTGACGCAGCACCGCCGGGAAGGCGTCGAGGCCGCCCTCCCGGACGTCCTCGCGGAATTTCAGCTTGCCGTCGCGATGCCAGCCAAGCAGCGCCGCGGTCGCTTCCTTGTACTGCCTGGCAAAGTCGAAGACGATGAAGCCCTGGACCCTGAGCCGCATGGTGAGGACGAAGCGCAGGTTCTTCGGCGCGGGCGGCGGCTCGGTGGCGTTATAGGCCGAGATCAGGCCGCACAGCGCCACCCGGCCGAACGGGTTCATCTGGGCGAGCACCGTGTCGAAGACGACGCCGCCGACATTCTCGAAATCGACATCGATGCCCTGCGGCGCCGCCGCCCTGAGCGCGCCCGCGAGATCGCCTCCCTTGTGATCGACGGCGGCATCGAAGCCGAGCTCGTTGGTGACGAAGGCGCACTTCTCCGGCCCGCCGGCAATGCCGACGGCGCGGGCTCCTTCTATCTTCGCGATCTGTCCGACCACTTGGCCGACGGCGCCGGAAGCCGCCGACACCACCACGGTCTCGCCGGGCTTGATACCGGCGACATGCTTCAGGCCGAAATAGGCGGTGTGGCCCGGCATGCCCAGGCCTCCGAGCCAGGTCGGCAGCGGCGCCTCCTTCTCATCGACCCTGAGGACGCCCTTGCCGTTGGAGATGGCATGGCTCTGGACGCCGAGCAGCCCGGTGACGGCATCGCCGACGGCGAATTTGGGATTGCGCGACAGCTCGACATGGCCGGCCGCATAGGCGCGCATGACGTCGCCGATCGCCACCGGCTCGACATAGGAGCGGCCTTCGGCGATCCAGCCGCGCATCGCCGGATCGAGCGAGACATAGGCGGTGCGCACCCGGATCTCGCCGTCCTGCGGCTCAGCCAGCGGCTCCTCGACAATGGCGAAATCATCGGCCGCGACCTCGCCGACCGGGCGCTTCTTCAGTCTCACAACACGATTGCTCGAGCTCATGCCACTCTCCTGTCCGGCCACGCCAGCACCCGCCCGCCCGAGGTCGCCAGCACCTGGATGACGATGGCGCTCATCACCACCACGCCGCCGATCAGCGTGCTTACCGGCGGCACCTCGTCGACCGCGACGAACGCCCAGACCGGCCCGAGCGTCGGCTCGACCAGGGCCAGCAGCGCAAGCTGCGCGGCCGGCACGCTGCGCGAGGCCAGGGTGAACAGGACGAGACCCAGCGTCAATTGCACCGCGCCCATGAGGGTGACCCACATGTAATTGGTCCAGCCGATGGCGAGCTCGCCTGGTCCGAAGCTGTTGCGCAGCGGCGTCGGCGCCAGCAAAATGATGAGGCACAACACGCAGAGGAAGAGGGCGTTCCAGATCAGCGCGGCGGTCATGTCGGTCTGCTGACCGTAGCGCAGCAGCACCGAATAGCAGGAGAAGCTGAAGGCCGAAAAGAGCGCGAGCAGCGTGCCAATGAAGCTGGTGTTGCCGAGACTGCCGGCGACCATGATGCCGAGCCCGATCAGCGCAATCGTCATCGCGCCGACGCTTGCCCAACCGACCCGCTCACCGAGCAGCCACCAGGCGAGAAAGGCGGCGCAGAAGGGCGAGATGCCGGTCATGAAAATGGACTGCGCCACCGTCGTGTAGAACAGCGACAGGACGAAGCAGAGCCCGGCCAGGCCGACCGCGATGCCGGCAACGACGCCGTTCAACCCGGCATGGCGGATCACCGCCAAGGCGCTGCGACCATGGGTCAGGGCCATCCAGGCGCCCATCAGGACGAGAACGGTGAGCGAGCGGTAGAGGACGATCTGCCAGCTGTCGATGCCGTCGGTGAGACGGACCAGGACGCCGCCCAGGCTCCAGCAGGTTGCCGCGGCGATCCCCAGGAGGATCCCGAAGCCATAGCCCGGCACGATGCGCCGCCGCATCAGAGATGCCTCCGCCTCTGATAATCTCTGGTAATGATGGCAAGAAGGAAGAGGACAAGAAAGAGAGCGAGCGACAGCGGCAGCCCATGCGGCCCGAAGACGGCCATGGCGAAGCCGCCGACGGTGGCGCCGATCAGCGCTCCTATCCCCCACATCGCGGCAAAGGCGGCCGAGCCGGCGACCAGCTCGTCGCCACGGAAGCGGTCGCCAAGCTCGGCAAGGGCGACGCCGTAAAGGCCGTAGCCGGTCGAGCCGACGACCACCAGCACCGGCCACATGAGCCAGCTTCCCATGCAGAACGGCAGGACCAGCAGGCCGATGATGGTGGCGATGGCGCAGCCGGTCATCACCTGGCGCTTCGGATAAAGGTCGGCAAGCCAGCCGATGGGGAATTGCAGCAGGACGTTGCCGGCAACGAGCGCGGTCAGGGCGAGCGAAGCGGTCTCGATGTCGAGGCCGGTGCGCACGCCATAGACCGACAGGAGGGCGAGGGTCGCGGCATCGAACACCGCGAAAATGCCGACGGCGGCCAGCAGGATCGGCGCCTTGGGAATGAAGCTCCCGACCGAGGGTCGGTGCTCGTCGGGCCGGCGGTCGACCTTCGCGTCGCGCACCGAGGCGAGCGGCACCATGGCGATGAGGAGCACGGCGGCGCCGATCAGGAACGGCCACCAGCCCTCGACCCCGATGATGCTGATCAGCAAGGGGCCGCAGGCGAAGCTCGCGGAGAGGACGCTGGCATAGAGGGCGACGATCTTGCCGCGATGGCCGTCCTCGGCAAATCTGACGATCCAGGACTCGCTCAGCACGAAGAGCGTCGAGACGCTCATCCCCTGGAGGAGGCGGAGAACGAACCACCATTCGATCGACCACAGGATCTTGTAGGCGAGGACAATCAGGGCGGTGACGAAGGCGGCGCCGAGAATGACCGGCTTGACACCGAAGCGGCGGGCGAGCGGCGGGATCATCAAAGAGGAGGTCAGGATGCCGATCGGCGACATGGCGGCATTGAGGCCGATGATGTCGTCGGAATAGCCGCGCTCGGCCAGGATCAGCGACAGCAAGGGAAACATCAGGCCAAGCGCAAAGCCGAAAATGGCGATCGCGGCGACGGCGGCAATGAGGTTGCGCCAGGCGGGCGCGGAAACGCCCGGTTTCGTGGCCAATGTCCGATCCATGGCAGAGCTTCTGCCGTGGCGGTTGATGGGACGTCAATAAGCGGCCCCGCAGGACAGATATGCGAGGGTAATCTTGGGCAGTCGGCAGATAGGCAGTAGGCCGTAAGCGGTGCTCTGTCCTACTGCCTACTGCCTACTGCCTACTGCCTACTGCCTACTGCCTACTGCCTACTGCCTACTGCCT
>Ga0075431_100008627_pt1 | contig 10208 bp, 10 predicted proteins | sample RhiMetdeltSRZDD5_FD_75297 | JGI IMG/M metagenome (GOLD analysis project Ga0075431, IMG submission 75297) | Populus rhizosphere microbial communities from Tennessee, USA - Rhizosphere MetaG P. deltoides SRZDD5 | ecosystem: Host-associated > Plants > Roots > Rhizosphere > Soil | place: USA...
AAATCCAGCATGATCGGAATGGGTATGGGTGAGAACGATCTGCCGGATTGTCGACCAGTCAATCCCAGCCGCCTCATAGGCGGGAAGAACGTTCGGCAGGTTCATGCCACAATCCACCAGAATCCACCCATCTTGCTGTGGCACTAGGTAGATATTCACCGAACCCCGTTGAGACGATACCGGAAGCTCGACTCGCCGAATTCCCCCAAGATCCTGCGGAGGCTGACGAAACCAACTTGAACTGCTTGCCTGCTGGTAACTGGTAGTTGTCATCCCTGTCCCTCAAATATCTAAGCGAGTTCGCGGGATGAAAAGGCTCATATAATCACCGTATGGCCAAACTAGCTCTGGTTTACGGATTGCGCCTCCTGCCCGTCGATGAGCTGGAGTCGGTTGAGAACACCCAAGTCAAGCTTAAGAACGGCAAAACGGCCGCCGTGACGATGCACCTGATCGAAGGCGACACCGAGCAGGACATCCGCCGGCAGCTCCTACAATCCCTCGATGCCTTTTTCGAGTTCTATCCCGAGGTCTAGGCTTGTACCGGATCCCAAAGGATCGCGGAGGGCGTAACCGTCAGCGGTCCAAATGTCGCTGATGCTGTTCAAGCCGACAGCCGTGAGGAGTCTGCGTGGCCCTTTGATGGCTACTTAACCATTCCGACGAAGTCGATTTCCGCTTCGTCAAGCTATATCAAGTATAAATGCGCTAAAAAGCGTTCAGCGGATCAGCCGACAGCTCGACCACTTCCACAGAGGCGGAAACCTGGCGCGGTGTCTTCATTGCTGATCCGCTGAACGCTCTCATCTATCTAGACGTATGGCGGCGGCAAACTGTTCCACAGGGAGGGTATTGAGGATGTCTTCGGGACCCAGCCAGGCGCGGCGGGCCATGGTGACGCCGTAGCGCATATTCAGCAGATGCTTGGGATGGTGGGCGTCGGTTGAAATGGTGAAGCGGGCGCCACGTGCTTTGGCCTGACGCAGCATCGTCGGACCAAGATCAAGCCGCTCGGGGCTGGCGTTGATTTCGAGCCGAACGCCGCGTTGCACCGCTGCGTCCACTACGCGCTCGAAATCGAAGCTGTAGGGATCGCGCTGCAAGAGGCGCCGGCCGGTGGGATGTCCGATGATCTTGAGCGATGGGCACTCGATCGCACGCAGTAGGCGGTCGGTCATCTCGGCGGGCTCGAGATTCATGTGGCTGTGCACACTTCCGATCACCAGGTCGAGCTCCGCCAGCGCGTCATTGGCGAGATCCATCTCCCCGTCTCGCAGAATGTCGCACTCCAGGCCCGAAAAGATCCGGATTCCCAGGTCTCGCTTGTTCAGCTCTCTGACTTGTTTTGCGAACGCAACCGCGCGCGCCTCGTCGAGCCCGTTGGACATCGCCAGCGCCTTGGAATGATCAGTGATCGCGATGTAAGCGTAGCCTTGCGCCTTGGCAGCCTCGGCCATCTCCTCCAGCGTTGCGCGGCCGTCGGTCTCGCGAGTGTGCATGTGTAGGTCGCCGCGAATGTCAGATTGCTCGACCAGGCGCGGGAGCCGATCTTCTGCCGCGCGCTCGATCTCGCCCAGATTCTCGCGCATCTCCGGCGGGATCCAGCGCAGTCCCAGCGCCTCGTAAATCTGTTCCTCCGTTTCGCTGCAAACCAGCGCGTCGTCCTCGATGCGAAAGAGGCCATACTCGCTGAGCTTAAATCCCATCCGGACAGCGCGGCTGCGCAGCGCGACGTTGTGTTCCTTGCTGCCCGTGAAATACTGGAGCCCCGCTCCGTAACTTTCCCGAGGCAGCGCGCGGACATCGACCTGCAGTCCTTCGTGGCCGACCTTCGCGCTCGCCTTGTTTTCGCCGCGGCCCAGGATTTCGTTCACCTTCGGGAACGCGACGAACCGGTCGAGCACCGTCGCCGCCGCAGGGCCCGTTACCAGAATGTCGACATCACCAACAATCTCTTTCCCACGCCTAACGCTGCCCGCGGCGGTGATCTTTTCCACTCCCTCCAATTCGGAAAGATAAGCGGTGATCTCCCGCGCCGTCTGCTCGGCGAAACTGAGCAGGAACGTGCCAGCGCTGCGCCGGTACTGCTCGATCGAACGGAGGACTTTCTCCTCCAGCTTCGCGCCCATGCGCGGCAGCCCGCGCAGCTTCTGAGCGATGCAGAGCTGCTCCAGCTCGTCGATCGTCGTGATCTTGAAATGCTCAAAAAGGAGCGCAATGCCTTTGGGTCCCAGGCCCTGAATTTTCAGGAACTCCAGCGCCGCTGGTGGGTATTTGAGAAGCAGGATATCTCGCCGCTCGCAGGACCCGCGCTCTAGGATCTCGCCGATGACGGATGCCAAGCCTTTACCGATCCCAGGAATATCGGTGACTTTGCGGCCAGGATTCTTTAGGATATCCTCAACGCGCTCAGGAGTGCTCTCGACCGCGCTCGCTCCGTTGCGGTAGCTGCGGATGCGGAAGGAGTCTTCACCGGCGATCTCCATGAGATCGGCGGTTTCATTTAGGCAACGGGCGATCTCCTTGTTTTCCATTGGTGCGGGAAATTACTGGGGCGCGGGGGCTCCCATACTCCATCCGCCCATGATGTCGCGGGTCGCTGTGGGGGAGGCCAATAGCGGTTCCACTCCCGCCAGCAGCATAACCGCGGTCACGCGCGCCGGGTCGGATCCGCTGGAACCTGAGAGCATGATCGCATCCCCGGCCTTTAGGTCCGAGAGCGATAGCACCGGAAGCTTATCGAGCATCTGCCCGATATCTGGGCCAGCCGCGGGGGCCGCAGGAGCCCCAGGTTGATAACGCCTCGCCAACTGCGCTGCCATCGGTGGCGGAAGTTTTTTCATTGTTGAATCCGAGTTTACGCGAACCGAAAGCGCCTTCTTTGTAGCCAGGTCCCTGACCACGATCTCGCCTGCTTCGGCGTTTACCGACGTAATCGTCGCCGCAACTTGCCGGAACGAGCCCGAGACAATCCGATCCGCGCGAATTGAAGATCCATCCTCGCTCTTGTCGCCCAGAATACGGGCCTGATCGCCTATTTTGATGTCCACGAATGAACTCGGCTGCGCATCGCTGAACTTAACCGAGTCTGGAGCGTAGCGCCGGTAGTCCGTTTTTTCCGACGGCTGTACCATCACGTTCTTGGCGCCGGCCTTGATGGTGAATGTCTTGGCCGCCGCGTCGATCGCCGAAACCGAGCCCGTGACACCGCGCTTCTGCCATTCTTCCTGCTCGAGCTTCTGTTTCTGCGTCAGATCGGATCGCGTCATCACGATCACTGAACGCGCTTCGATGCGCTTCTGATCTTCGGACTTCTGGCCGATGGCCACAATACGATCGCCGTTACCCACGTCGCTGAAAGCGATGCGAACAGCTTTCGTCAGGTCCTGCGCTCCCGGCGGCACTCGCCGGAATACAGTCGTGTCGGCGACCACAACCGCGACGGATTCGCCTTTGTCCGTTTTCAGAGAGATCTGCCGGGATTGAGGATCAATCGCCGCGATCTCGCCGATGACCTGGCCGGCGGGAGCTTGCGCCTGACCCGTAACGCAGCCGGTTACGGCCAAGCATAGCGCCGCAAGTATTCGCGCAGAGCCACGACTTGTCGCTCGACCGTCAGGGAGCGGAGGACTGGCGCAAATCTTGGTTGAATTCGACGGCGAATCGAGGTTTAGTTTCAGCCCTCCGCTCCCTGACGGTCGAGCGACAAGTCGCGGCTCTGATTGTCGTACCAATTTCATGTTCCCTCCACGAAAAGTCAGTTCGTCAGATCGCCCGAGTGGTTCGCGAGGAACTCCGCGTCAATCGGTTTGCGTCCCGCGAAGCCTTCGTCAACGCCGTGCCAGTGATTGATCCCCGACTCTCCCATTTTCCAGCATAGATAGACTTCCTTCCCATGGAAAAAGGTAGGAAAGTCGATCAAGCCGACGTCGAGATCCTTGATGACGCACCCGAACTCATGAATCTCTTCGACCGCAGCCTTCAATCGCTGGCCCAGGCGATCGCGCTGCGCCCGCTCTTGGAGCACCGCGTCGCGATCGATCGTCATCCCGCCCTGCATCGCTACGCGCTGCGCAAAGGACTGAAGCGATTGCTCCGCCTCCTCATACTGGCCCTTGAGCGAAACGGCTTCGCGAATGCTCTTTTCGATTTCAGGTAACAAGCGTTCGGCTTCGACCAGCGTGAATCGCTTCGGCATTTTCGCGAATCAGACGCCGGACACTTGGACCGACATCGAGCGGCTTCGGGGGCCGTCGAACTCAGCCAGAATGATGCTCTGCCAAGTCCCCAGCAGCACGCACGAATTACGAACCTGAAGCGACAGCGTTTGCCCCATCATCATGCCGCGGAGATGCGAATCGGCGTTCTTGCGCTCGCAATCGGAGTGCTGCGGATCGTTGTGCCGCCAGTCGATCTCCCGCACCACTACGTCTTCGAGGAACCGCTTCACGTCCTGAAGCAGCGCATCCTGCCACTCGTTCAAGAACACCGCCGTCGTCGTATGCAGCGACTGTAAGTGGACAATCCCGTCGCGAACCCCGCTCTTGCGCACGATCTCGTTGATGCGGTCGGTAATATTGATGAGCTGCGTGCGATCGCTGGTAATCCAGTCGAGCACCCGATTGAACATCTTGAATCCTGCCACATTCACCACCGTCGGTCCGGCCGAAGCCCGGCCGTCATCCGAAGCTATTTCGATTTCCGAGATCTTGGGATTCGTACTCATGCACACTCCTTCGGTCTTACGTATGAGAGACTCTTTTTGTTCAATGATTTAACGATTATATCGCAGCCGCCCTACGCGTAATGGGTAGCGACGTAATTGTCGACCATCCCGATGAACTCGGCGACAATTCCATCGCCGCGAAGCGTCTTCACCAGTTTGCCGTCCACATACACCGGCGCGACGGGCTCTTCGAACGTGCCCGGCAAGGAAATGCCCAGGTTGGCATGCTTCGATTCTCCCGGCCCGTTGACCACGCAGCCCATCACCGCCACCGTCATCGCCTCGACACCCGAATGCTTCGTCTTCCAAACAGGCATCTGGTCGCGTAAGTAGTTCTGGATCTGGTCGGCCATGTCCTGGAAGAACGTGCTGGTCGTGCGTCCGCAGCCCGGGCACGCCGTCACCTGAGGAGTGAAGCTGCGGATGCCAAGCGACTGCAGAATCTGCTGCGAGACGATCACCTCTTCGGTACGATCGCCATTCGGCAGCGGCGTCAGCGACGCTCGGATCGTGTCGCCGATCCCCTCTTGGAGCAGCACCGAAAGCGCCGCAGTGGTTGCGACGATCCCCTTGCTACCCAAGCCGGCTTCGGTCAATCCCAGATGCAGCGCGTAGTTGCACTTCGACGCCAGGTCGCGATACACGGCAATCAAATCCTGAACGCCGCTCACCTTTGCGCTCAGGATGATCCTGTCGTGGGCGAGTCCGAATCGTTCGGCCGCCTCGGCGGATCGCACCGCGCTGAGCACGATCGCGTCGCGCGTCACTTCGCTTGCGTCCTTCGGCTCCGGCAGTCGCCCGTTTTCATCCATCATCTCGGCGAGCAGAGCCCCGTCCAGCGACCCCCAGTTCACCCCGATCCGCACCGGCCGGTCATACTCGACCGCCGCCTCGATCATAATGCGAAAGTTGTCATCGTGTTTCTTGCCGATATTGACGTTCCCCGGGTTGATCCGGTACTTCGCCAGCGCGCGCGCGCACTCCGGATATTTCTTCAAAAGGATGTGCCCGTTGTAGTGAAAGTCGCCGATGATCGGGACTCGCACGCCGAACTTATCGATGCAATCGACAATCCTGGGAACCGCGGCCGCCGCCTTCTCGGTGTTGACCGTAACCCGCACTAATTCCGAGCCCGCGCGCGCCAACGCCATCACCTGGTTCACAGTCGAGGTGACATCTTCGGTATCCGTGTTCGTCATCGATTGGACGACGATCGGATAATTGCCGCCCAGCTTTACACCCGCGATATCCACCACCGGCGTGACGCGCCGCGCGTTTGCTGCCATCAAATCCCCCTGAAAATATTGATTTTACCATTGCACTGCAAGTAAACTGTTTGACCATGAAGAACCTGCGTGCGCTCCTCCTAGCCGGATTCATCGGACTTGCTGCCATGGCTTTCTTCGCGGCCAGGTCCGACGCCAAACCCGACATGCTGACGAAGGTCGTCGACGGAATCTGGTTTCGCGAGGGCAACCTGGGAAACGGCCACTGCAACAACGTCATCATCGAGATGAAGGACTATCTGATTGTGGTCGACGCCAATTTCCCCAGTGGGGCAAGGCTGGTCATGGCCGACGCAAAGAAGGTCTCCTCGAAGCCTGTCAAATATGTCTTCGACACCCACCATCATGGCGACCACGCCTACGGCAACGCTGTCTGGACCGAAGCGGGCGCGACTACGCTCGCCTACCAAGGAGTGGCTGAAGAGATGAAGCGCCGGGAACCCACTCGTTGGCAGGCAGCGGCAAAAACGCGGAAGGATGTCGCCGAGTTGAATCGCGACTCTGTCGAACCTCCCAAGCAGACTTTCGATAAGAAGATGTTCGTTCTCTCCGATAGCACGCGGCGCGTCGAGTTCCACTTCTTCGGATGGGCGCACACGCGCGGTGACGGCTTCGTCTATCTGCCGAAGGAGCAAGTTCTTTGCACCGGTGACGCCGTCGTCAACGGTCCATACAACGCCCTGATGGATGCCAACGTCGCCAACTGGCCGAAAGTCATCCGCGCCGCTCAAAAGCTCAAAATTGCGACAGTCCTGCCCGGACACGGCGAGCCCAGCGGGAAAGAATTGCTGGCGGGCCAGAGCCTTTTCCTGACCGAGCTGCACAAAGCCGTAAAAGGGGCCATAGCCCAAGGCAAGAAGCTGGATGATGTTAAGACGTCGCTCCAGTTGCCAGAAAGCGTTAAGAACTGGGTCGGCAGAAGCCTTCCTGCGCAGATTCAGGCGACCTACGAAGAGATCTCGAAAGGGAAGCCGTACGGCGAAATCACCGCGGCAAGTAATCCAAATTAATAAAGTTCTTGCATAGACCCACCTCGACGTGGTAGTCTTTGACGAGCAGTAATTATCTCTATACGAAGGAGGCAATCTTGCGAGACAACACTAATGATAGACTGACGCTCTGTTTCCGGGAAGGCCTGCTTCCGCTCTCCTTCCTATCGTTTCGATAAAGCATCAATTGTCCGGCTCAACGGCCGAACTGTGCCTTTTGGTTCTTAAAACGATGGATTCTCAACTGATATTGACACCTGCGCAGCAACGCGCTCATGACGGTCTTCTAACCGGAATTGCCACCGGAGCCGTGTGCACCCTGTGCGGCGACGCCGGCACGGGTAAGACCACGATTCTTCGCAAGGCGAACGCCGCGACCGGAGGAGGCTTCATCAGCATCAAGCAGTTCATGGAGTCGCTGTCTTCACACCAGCCCGCGGCTATCGAGGAGGCTTTCCTTGACCTGGTCGAGCAGCAATTGGCGATCCACGATCTCCTCTTCATCGACGACTTGAGTCTTCTCACCGACGTCACCAACAAGTACGGATATCCGCGGGCTCATCTTCTTGACGCAGCTTTGACGGCTCTACTTAACGATGCCGCCGATGCCAGGAAGAAGCTCGTATTCGGTATCGAGTGCCGGACCCCGGAACCAATTCGGTGTCGCGCCTATTGTTGGAAGATCGGCGAATTCACTCCGGAAGACTACGCATCCTTCTGCGGCGCGTTCCTCAAGCCCGAGACTGCCGCAGGACTAGACTGCGCGAAGATCCACCGCTTCGCGCCGGCGCTCACGGCGTACCAACTGAAGGGCTGCTGCGGCTGGCTTCGGGACAAAACCGGCGTGGATACTGAGCGCTTCATCGACTATCTGAGCAAGCAGAATCTGATCAGCAACGTATCGCTCGACGAGGTCCAGCCGGTCGACTGGAAGGATCTCAAGGGCGTCGACGAAGTAATCGAGGCGCTCGAAGCCAAGGTGGCTCTGCCGTTCGAGAACGATCAGCTCGCCGCTGAGCTAAATCTGAAACCCAAGCGCGGCGTTCTACTGGCCGGCCCTCCCGGAACCGGGAAAACGACGATCGGCCGCGCCTTGGCGCATCGCCTGAAGAGCAAGTTCTTCCTCATCGACGGAACAGTGGTCGCCGGAACCGGCGATTTTTACTGCAAGATTCAGGAGATCTTCGAGAGCGCCAAGCGCAACGCGCCATCCATCGTCTTCATCGACGACGCTGACGTAATCTTCGAAAACGACGAGGAGCGTGGATTCTATCGCTACCTTCTGACCATGCTGGACGGCCTCGAAAGCGCCAGGGCGGAGCGCGTCTGCGTGATGATGACCGCGATGAATGCCGGCAGCCTGCCGCAAGCGCTGCTACGCTCCGGCCGCGTCGAGTTGTGGCTGGAGACCAAGGCGCCCGATACGGATGCGCGTGAAGCAATACTACGCGAGCGTCTGGCGGAACTGCCGCAACCGCTTGGAGCAGCCGACGCGGGCGTTCTGGCGTCGGCGAGCCAGGGTCTGACCGGCGCCGATCTGAAGGCCATCATCGAGGACGGCAAGCTTTTGTTCGCGCACGATAAGGCGCGAGGCAAGGCGCCCCGCGAGCCCGAAGAGTATTTTATTGAGGCCATCGGGACGGTGCGGGCGAATCGGCGTAACTACGCGCGCAGCAAGCCGATGAAGTTCAGCGAGGTGGTCAAGGTCGGCTTTGGTGTGGAGTGATCCGAAGGTCAGTTAGAGCCCTGCGCGTCGGGGCCGACTCAGACAGTATCGCTCGACCACGCGAACGCGGTGATCGAGCGGTCTCGCGCTGAGCCAGTTCTCGAGCAATGATCGCCACACCTGCTCCAGTGCTCTTGTGAGGAAGGGCCGGAGCCACTCGGCATCGCCGGCATTCTCCAAAACAAACACTAGGAATGCCCGGATCGCCTGGATCTGGTCCGGATTCATCAACTGAGCCCGCTCCAAAAGCCGATTCATTCCGTCTTCACCAGCAACGTGTGTTTCCTTGCTGTTCTCTTCCGGGCCGTTCGGGCACAGACTATAAACAGTGAACTCAATAACAACGCTATGCCGATTCAAATCGTCCAGCGCGCGAAGGATATATGCGGGGAGAAATGCATTGAAAGCCTCAGGCGTCTCAAGGTCGGCTTCAGTGTGGAGTGAGACTAGTTCTGAGCAGCGCTGGACCCGTGCGCGTCGGCGACAACTCGAGCCAGGATCGCTCCCACCACTCGGGCAGCGAAGCGCAGGGTTTCGGTGGCCTGTTCAAAGGTCGGATCGGCGAGGTCGTTGGGATAGCGGAAGCGAAACGCGTACTCAGTGAGATATTCGATTTCCTTGAGCACATCCGCCATCGACGCATCGATTCCGACGCAAAGAGTCCGGAGTTGCTCCAGGTCATCGGTGCGGAAGACCTGATCATGCCAAGTGAGAAAGCCTTTCGCCGCCTTTTCAACCGCCTGCTCGGAATGAAATAGGGAGCTTGCAATAAACGGCGGTGTGGCCGTGAGAACGAACTCCGCCTCTCGGAGGTCTTCGTTCGCCTTGATGAACCAGGCTTGGGTTGCGACTACACGTGTGGCTGCGTCTTCGGCCATTTCCTCACGGTAGCACAGCGTCATTTAGGAATTCGCTTAAGAAGTGAGAGAACTTCCTTACCGCCGAAAGCGGTCTTACCGACCAGGACGCTTTGAAACTGGTAACCGCCGTCTCCGGCCTGCTGCAGCTCCTTTTGCATCGTGGACGTCTTGGTTGTCGCGAGCAGACGGTATTCGATAGGCCCGCCGGATTCCGGATCCCGTTCGAGGATCACACAAACCTCGTGCCCGCCGAAGGCCGATTCGAACACGGTCTGTCCGCGGTAGGCGAAGCCCTCGGCCCCGGCAGCCTGCAATTCCTTTTGCATCGTGCTCGTTTTGGAGGTCGCGAGCAGCTTGTACTTTTTATTCGATGCCGGAGCGCTATAGTCCTTCGCCATAACGACGAGAACCTCTTTGGAGCCGACAGCCGTCTCGCCCCCCATCACCCCGGCGAACGAGAAGCCAGCGCCGGCTGCTTCGTTCATTTCTTTCTCCATGGTCGATGTTTTCGAAGTCGCCAAAACCCGGTAATCGAATCGCGGTTCGTCAGCCCCATAGAGACAAAAAGTTAGAGCCGGAACCAGAAACAGCCTGGATTTGTTTTTCATCGTTGCATATCCG
>Ga0075431_100008628_pt1 | contig 10207 bp, 8 predicted proteins | sample RhiMetdeltSRZDD5_FD_75297 | JGI IMG/M metagenome (GOLD analysis project Ga0075431, IMG submission 75297) | Populus rhizosphere microbial communities from Tennessee, USA - Rhizosphere MetaG P. deltoides SRZDD5 | ecosystem: Host-associated > Plants > Roots > Rhizosphere > Soil | place: USA...
GTGACGGCAGAGACGTCAGAGGTCAGACGTCAGATGTCAGAAGTCAGAGAACGGCCACGGCGAGCCACCACCAGCTCGCCGCGCCTTTTTCTGACATCTGACGTCTGACGTCTGACCTCTGACGTCTCTGCCGTTAAGGAAATCAACTCAACCCGGACCGCACAGCCTTGAGCACCGCATCCCCGAACACGTCGACCATGTCCGGTGAGGTGTACACGTTCGGCGTGATCCGCAGCCCCTTGAACTCCGCGTGCACGATCGGCGTCGTGATGATCCGGTATTTCTCCCAGAGGTGCGAGACGAGCTTCGGCACCTCCATACCATCGACGTACAGCAGGCCGATCCCGCACGCCTGGCGCGGATCGTCGAGCGGCGTCAGGACACGGCACCGATCGCTCTCGCTCGTCAGGCGCTTCGCCCACCGGTCGCGCAGGAATCGCAGCCGCGCGGCCTTTCGCTCGGCGCCAATGGCGCGGTGAAAGGCGAGCGCGACGGCGATCGCGTTGTGGTTCGCCGCCGGATGCGTTCCGATCTCCTCGTACTTCCGCACGTTCGCGTCCATCGTCTTCGGGGCCGCCATCAGCGGCCACAGCGATGGAATCTTCGACCGCCTGACGTAGAGGAAGCCCGTGCCGATGGGGGCGAGCAGCCACTTGTGCAGGCTCGTCCCGAACCAGTCGCAGTCGAGTGCGTCCCGGTTGAACGGGAAATGCGCGAAGGAATGGGCGCCATCGACGAGAACCTCGATGTTGCGCTCGCGTCCCAGCCGAACCAGGTCGCGCACGGGCATGATCTGCCCGCTCAGATTGGTGATGTGCGGAACCTCGATCGCGCGCGTCCTCGGCGTGATCGCTTCGCGGAAGCGGCCGACGACGTCGTCCAGCGACCGCGGCGGAATCGCGAAGGAAATCTTCTTGACGACGATCCCCTCGCGCCGCTCCCGTTGGTCCCACGTGGTGAGCATGCGCGGGTAGTTCTGCGTCGTGACGATCACCTCGTCGCCGCGCGTCAAGTCGAGACCGAGGATCAGCGTCTCCATCGACTCCGACGCGTTTCGCGTGATGGCGAGCTCCTCCGGGTCGCATCCGAACTCGCGCGCCAGCTCGCGTCGCACCCCTTCAATGCGAGGCTCGAGCACGTCCCACATGTGGTGGACGGGCGCGACGTTGGAGAAGCGGAGATCCCGAACCATCGCGTCGAGGACGTGCGTCGGCGTTGGCGAGACGCCGCCATTGTTCAGGTTGATGATCGAGTGATCGAGATCGAACGCGCGCTGCACCTCGCGCCAGTAATCCTCGTCGTCACCGGCAATGCTCCCGCTCGCGACCAGATCCCGCGCGCGGAGGAGCGCATCGCGCCGAAACGTCGGCGCGACCGCGGTGGCGGTCAGGGCAGCGAGAAAGGCGCGGCGGGAGGACATACGGCAAAGGTGGTCGAGGTCGTCAAGGTTGTCGAGGTGGTCGAGGTCTACACCCTTGACTACCTCGACTACCTCGACGACCTGGACGACCTCGGCGGTATCATCCCTGCATTACCACCGCCCATGACCAAGAAGTCCCGCATCGCGATCGTCGATGGGTCGAACGTCGCGCACGCCACCGAGGGGGGTGAGGCACGGCTCGCCAACCTTCAGCTCATGCGAGACAAGCTGGTGGAGAAAGGGCTCGACCCTGTGCTCGTGGTCGATGCCGCGCTCCGCCATCAGATCGACGACCCGGCGGCGTACGAGAAGATGGTTGAGGACGGGGAGCTGAAGCAGGCGCCCGCGGGAACGGACGCCGACTACTTCATCCTGTCTTTCGCGCGTGAGCTTGGCGCACGCGTCGTCAGCAACGATCGCTTCCGCGACCGCATGCCCGAATTCAAGGACATTGGCCGGCGCCTCATCCGCTACATGATCGTGGAGAACGAGGTGGTCTTCGAACAGCGGAACGGGCGCAGGCGGGGGTGACGCTTCCCTATTCGGTGATCCAGCCGTGGCGATTGGTGTCGGTCGCCACGAGCAGCCATCGCCCATAACGTCCGAGCACCGGCAGCCGGGTTGCGGTCGGAAGACTGTCGATGATGACGGCCGCGGGGCTCGGTCGTTCGCGCACGACCGCTCCAACCTGTCGCGACACGAACGTGATCGGCGTTCCCACGCGCTGCACGGCGCTCGCCGTCACGAAACCCGCCTCCCCGCCGGGCAACCGCACGCGAAACCAGTCTCCCGCCGCGCCGAGCACCGTCGCGACGGCGCTCCGCGGGAGGGCTCGGGTCGAGTCGCCGGTCGGCGCCGGAGACAGTCGGAGAACCGCCCGCAACGGCGCGATGCGCACGCGCGCACCGAACAGCGATGTGTCGGCGACGATGTCGGAGGGCGTGCCCCGCCGCGTATCGATGAACGGCAGCGGGTCCACGGGACCCTCGCCTCGCCGGTAGATCCCAAAGTGGAGATGCGGCGGAGTACTCCGAGCATTTCCGGTGTTGCCGACGAGACCAATCGTGTCGCCGACCTGAACGACCTCACCGGCGCTCACGAGGTGCCGATCGAGGTGCGCGTAGTAGAGCGACTGCTCTCGGCGCGGATCGAGCAGCCACACGACGTTGCCGCCGAGGTCGGTTTGGCCCACGCGCCTGACGATGCCGGGCGTCGCCGCCACGACCGGTGTGCCGCGCGGGGCGAAGAGATCCACCCCGTGGTGTGAGCGACGCCCCGCATCGCGTGGCGCTCCGAACAGGCTCCGTGCGATGCGCGCGTCGCGACCCGCCACCGGGAACGCGAGCGATGGACTGGTGGTGATCGTCACGACGATGCGACCGCCGCGCAGCAGCTCGGGTTGCACACGGAGCAGATAGTCCCCATCCCGCCGGATCTCGACGTCGATCGCCGTGCCGCTCTCGGGCGCGCTCGCCACCCGCTCGTGCTCCTCGGTCGTGTCACGCCGCGCCGCGAAGAGGTCGACGAAGACCCGTCCCTCAGGCTCCATCGCGACCTCGGCCGACACGATCAGCCGGTCGCCGCGCCGGAGTGGGAGTTGCCACGCGACGGCGCGGGGCTCGGACGCCGGGAGGTGGATCGCTTCGCGGTACGGAACGGAAATGACAGTCGGTCCGGCGAGCGCGCGCACACCGGCGACGAGCCAGTCGCGCCCGAGCGCCGTACGGTGCAGGTCAGCCTCCTCGAGCGTCTCGACGTACCGGTCACGCGGAGAGCGAAAGCCCCGCTCACCTAACGATTTCATCCGGTCGCAGGCGGCGAGGGCGACGAGGCCCGTGAGACACAGCACGGCGGACGAGCGCGGATGTGCAGCGATCTTCATCTCGCGTATGTACGCCGGCGGCCTCGTCGTGGTTTCCCCGGCGCGGCGTGCTGACCTGCCGCCATGTCACCGGGATGCGCTCGCCCGATCAGAGGCGCGTCGAGATCGGCAGGTCGAGCTGGAAGTGGAATCGCGTGCCGTGCCCGGGCGCGGTCTCCACCTGAAGCTCTCCTCCCATGCGGGCGACGAGCTTCCGACAGATGGACAGCCCGAGGCCCGCGCTGGAGAAGGCGTACTGGCCGGGGCGCACGCGACGGCGAAAGGCATCGAACAGGGTGGGCAGAACCTCGGCGGGAATACCGCGTCCCGTATCCTTGACCGAAAACTCCACCGTCGTTTTCGAGAGCGGGCGGCACGTCACCTCGACGTGTCCTTCGGAGGTGAATTTCAGCGCATTCGTGGTGAGGTTCAGAAGCACGCGGTTGAGGGCGAGCGGATGGCCGATGCGCCAATCGGTCTCGGGAGGCGCGATGCGCACCGTGAGTCCCTTCTCTTCCGCGATCGGCAGGACGATGTCGCGAACGGCCTGGAGCGTCTCGGTCACGGAGAATGGCGTGGGATGCAAGTCCATCAATCGCTCGCCGCCGCGCACCAGCTCGATCACATCACTCGCGAGCGCACCCAGGCCGAACGCAGCGCTGTAGACGAGGCCGAGCTGCCGCTCCTGGATCGGGTTGATCGAGCCGCTTTGTCCCCTGCGCAGCGTTTCGGCGAGGAAGAGAATCGACGCCAACGGCGAACGCAGATCGTGAGCGACTTCGACAACCATGTCGAGACCGTCGGAGCCACTGAGGGCGTTGGCGAATCGCTGCGCGCTGTCACGGTCGAGCGCGGCCTGCACGCGCTCCATCGATCCGAGTAAGCGAATCGCCGCGCGGCCGTCCACGATCGCCAACCTTTCGAGCTCGGCGAGGAAGGCGCTGCGCACGCTCTCGAGCATGCGCCGGCCGGGGACCGGCGGGGCGATGTCCGTGAGCTCCGGCTCCTCTCCCGCGTACGCCTGCCGCAGCGCCTTGAAGAGATAGGCGAGTCGCGTGCGAACATCGTCGGGGCTCGAGCCGTCCTGCCCTGAATCCCAGGTGGCGCGCACACGCGCCACGGCGCGTTCGAGCGCCGCCGTCATATCCCCGGCGATCCCCTCCGCTGCAAACTCGGCGATCTCCCCGGAAATACGCGGTGGGGCGAAGTCGGTCACTCCCGTGTCTCCACTCGTGCGCGTCGCGTCACGGCCGGCGGTACGACGCCGGCGCCTCGTTCGATGAGCCGGAGTGGAGCGTGCGGTCACTCGCCGAATCCGGTCAGCTCACTCCGCTGGAAGCTGTGCTTTTCCATCAGACGATATAGGGTCGTACGGTCGATGCTCGCAAGCCGGGCCGCCTTCGACATGTTCCCGCCAGCGCGGGAAACGAGTCGCGACAGGTACTCCTTTTCGAAATGGGTGATGAGCCTGTCCTTCGCCGGATGATAGGCGTCGTCCAGCATGCCCGAGGGAATCGCCCCATCACTCGGCGTCTCCATCGGAGTCTCATCATACATCGGAATGTCTGCCGGCTGAATCGGCTGGTTCGGCTCGGCCAGCACGGCGACGTGCTCGATGACATTCTGCAGCTCGCGCACATTACCCCGCCAGGGCCTCGAGCGGAGGAAATCGATCGCTTCCTCGGTCAGCTTGGGGGCCGCCTCTCCGCGCTGGCGGTGGCGCTCCCAGTAATACGCGAGGAAGTGAGTGGCGAGGAGCGGAATGTCCTCGAGACGCTTCCGCAGCGGGGGAAGCTGAATCGGAACGACGCGCAGCCGATAGAAGAGGTCCTCGCGCAGAATGCCCTGCCGCACCGCTTCCTGAGGATCGCGATTCGTCGCCGAGATGAACCGGACGTCGACGACGGCGTCCTGGTTCTCACTGCCGACGCGGCGGACGACACCGTCCTGAATGACGCGGAGGAGCTTGGCCTGGAGCAGCTGCGACATCTCGGTGAGCTCGTCCAGGAAGAACGTCCCGCCGTTGGCAACCTCGAGAAGGCCGGGCTTGTCCCGGTCGGCACCGGTGAACGAACCCTTCTTGTGCCCGAACATTTCCGACTCGAGCAGCGGCTCGGGAAGGGCGGCGCAGTTGATCGGCACCATCTTCCGGCTCGCCCGGCGGCTGTGCCGGTGCATGAACTGCGCGATCACCTCTTTGCCCGTGCCGCTCTCACCGGTGATCATCACCGAGGCGTCGGTCGGAGCGACCTTGCGCGCGAGCTCGACGGCCCGGCGGAACGCGGGCGACACACCGAGCAGCGCGATCTTGTCGCTGTTTCCGTTCTGCTTGAGCAGCTGGAACCGCAGGTCGCGGGTCTCGCGGGCGACGATGACGGCATGCGATGCACGCCCGATCAGCACCTGCAGGTGCGTTGCCGAGAAGGGCTTGGGCAGGTAGTCCCACGCACCGGCGCGCAGGGCCTCGATGCTCGTCGTCACGCTCGGGTTGCCGGTCATGACTACCACGACCGTGTCCTTGTACGCGCCGAGCGCGGCCTTGAGGACATCCATCCCCGACACAGGGGTCATGTAGAGGTCGACGAGGATGATGTCGAACTTCCGGCGGCGGACCAGCTCGACGGCTTCGTCACCACGCCCGGAGAAGGTGACGTTGTACCCGTCCATTTGGAGCACGCTGGCGCATCCCTCACGCAGCGTGCGGTCGTCGTCGACGACAAGGAGGGAGATCGACGCCTTGACGTCGGTGGGGATGGACAGCGGGTCGTGTTGCGCGCCGGTGACAGGCGTGTACGTGTCCTGGTCGACGACGGGACTGGACATTATCGAGACTCCCGGAAATGGTTCGGGACTTGGTTTGACGAGCTGGCGTTACCGAGCGGGTGCTTTCGCAAAGGCTCGGCCGGATGTTGGGGGGGCGCCTTCAATATTAACCCCTTCAGGCGCATGTCAAGGAAGAACGTAGGACGAAAGCAACACAGTGGTGTGGTGTCACTACATCAGTATCGTTGCGTGTCAGCTACACTGTGCTACGGCGCCCCCAGCACCAGAGGGCGCCCCGAAGCCCCTTACGTCGTTGCACCGGCAATCTGCTCGTACGCTCGAACGAACGACCCGTTGCCTTCGGTCCGCAGGTGATGCAGCGCCGTCACGGCGCGCAACAGCATCTCGTCCGCCTCGACCGGGGAGTCCGCCATGTCTGGGACGGCGGTGTAACCGGCGCGGATCGTAACCGCGAACTCCTTCTCTCCGAGCACGATCGACGTCCCCTGCACCTCGGCGCGGATCCGCTCGACGAGCCGAAGCGCGCCCGCTGGGGGTGTCGCCGGAGCAACGATCGCGAACTCGGTCTGACCGACCCGGCCGATCGCATCGGAGGCGCGCCCCGCCGACCGCAGGACGGCGCTCATCTTCGCTCCAAGCTGGTCCTCGATCTCTCGAAGCTCGGCCTCCGACTGCGCGCGCAGGGTCGCGTCGGGACCGAGCGCGATGCAAGCCAGAGCGCGATGCGCGCGGAGCGCTTCAGCGCCAATCTCCTTGGCGCGCCGGGCAAGCCCTCGGACGTTGTACAGCCCGGTGAGCTGGTCGGTGAGGCTCTCGTCTCGAACCCGATCGACCTCCGCCTTGCATCGGATGAACGTGCTCAACTTCGCGACCAGGAGGTCGCCATCGAGCGGCTGACTGCAGAACTCCCAGGCGCCCGCCTGGTACGCGGCAATCCGGTGCGCCCGGCTCGTGGAGCCGGTCGCGGTCATGATGATCGGCGTGGTCGCGCTGAAGGACGGCTGATCGCGAAGCATGCTACACACGTCCACGCCGTCCACGTCGGGGAGCCGAGCATCGACGATTACGGCGTCCGGGTTGGAGGCTCTCGCCAGCTCGATGGCCTGGCGCCCGGTGTACGCACGCAACACCGCGTACCCGCGCGGACCCAGGATGCTCTCCAGAGACCGGCCTGACCATTCCTGATCAGAGGCGATGAGCACCAGCGGGGGACGCCTCATGCTGTCATTGGGTGGCATTGGGTGGACGAGATGGGACGCAAAATAGCGATGCCGGGGGGCAGCCGCGCTCTTGCTGCATGAGTCATGCGGACGGTGGTGATAAGCGCAAGCCGTTGCAGCGAAAGGCGATACTCCATCTTTCCCGAGCGGTGAACGACCGATAGTGAGGCGCGCTCGCCACACTTTCGCTGTACGGAAGTAACTGCGCGCCCCACGGCGGTCGGGCCACCGGAGAAGCTCAACCGGCACCACAGCGCCGGGCTGCCTTGCCGCCACGATGTGATGTAGAACACGAAGTCGCACGACCAAGCCTGGGTCCTTCATCGAGTTAGCAAAGAAAGTTGTTACTCGTGTCGGGCTTGCTCGTCCGCAGGCCATGATGAATGGACTGCTTGCTGCGCCCAGCCTCACGACCGGACTCCTCCTCGTCGTGAACCTACTGCTCCCGCCGCGCGCCACGACGCAGGCAGCCTACGTCCTCGAGCGATCGAGCTCTCGAGTGATGTTTCAAGGCCGAGCTTTTCTCAGATCAGTCATCGGTGGGACCGACGACCTCGCGGGCGCGGTGTCGATTCGGACCGGCGACATCAGATCGACGCGTGGCAACGTCCGGTTTCCCGTCGCCTCGCTCGAGACTGAGCCCGCCCTGGAGCCGCGCGAGCTGCGCCAACTCTTCGGCGCGGAGCAGCACCCCGATGTGGTCTTTCTCGTCGATTCAATCGGCAACGGCGCCAGGGACAACTGGGCAATCCACGGCCGGCTGACAATGAATGGCGTCACCCGCCCAGTGGCTTTCCTGGGAGTCGCCCGCATGCTCGGCCGACGAATGGTCACCAGTGGCAGCGCGAGTATCGACCTCCGCGACTGGAGGATCCGCCCCCCGCGCCGATTGGGCGGGCTCATCGGAATGTCCTCGAAGGTGCAGCTGACGTTCCAGGCGGAGTTCCGCCCACGCGATGGGACCCACACCGCGCTGATGTTTCAGGACCAGTAGCGGCAGCGCGCGACGCTCCCTTTATTCTGGCTCCAATTCTCCGGAGCCAGGACGGACATGTCGACGACGGTGGAGAACGAGCGACGGCCTGTCGCGTCGATCGATCCCGCCAGCGGTGAGGTCTGGCGGCGATGGGCGGCGTGCACCGACCACGACGTCGCCGCGGCGGTTGACCGTGCGCGAAGTGCACAGCCGGCGTGGGCTGGGCGGTCCCTGCGCGATCGTGCCCGCATCCTGTCGCGATTCCGAGAGAGACTCTTCGCCGGTCGCACGGAGCTAGCCGCGCTGATCGAGCGCGAAACCGGAAAACCGGCCGCCGAGGCGATGGTGGCCGACGTCATCACGACGCTCGATGCCGCGCGGTATTGCGCACGGCACGCACGACGGGTGCTGGCCCCTCGCACGACCGTCCCATCGAACATCGCCCTCTGGCGCAAACGCGTGGTCGTGAGCCACGAACCGTATGGCGTGATCGGGATCATCTCGCCGTGGAATTACCCGTTGCTCCTCCCCGCCAGCACTGCGCTCGCCGCGCTCGTCGCGGGTAATGCGGTGATCATCAAGCCCTCGGAGCTGACATCGGCGACGGCGGTGCGGCTCGGCGAGCTTTTGCGCGAGTCGGGCGTTCCAGACGAGATCGCGCAGGTGCTTCCGGGTGACGGAGTCACCGGTGCCGCGCTCGCGAACGCAGCGATCGACAAGCTGTTCTTCACCGGGAGCGCAGCGACTGGACGCAAGGTCGCGGTGGCTTGCGCGCAGCGACTGGTTCCGTGCGCGCTGGAGCTGGGCGGGAGCGATCCGGCGGTGGTGCTGGATGACGCACATCTCGACACCGCGGTGAGCGGCATCCTCTGGGGGCGATTCACCAACGCCGGACAGACATGCGTGGCGCCCAAACGGGTGATCGTTCTGGATGCCGTGCACGATGCATTCGTCGAGCGACTGACCGCGGCGGTGGCTCGCCTCGTCGTCGGCCCGGCGACCAATGGGAGCGACGTGGGACCGATGATTCGTCCAGCTCAGGTCGATCTGCTGGAATCACAGCTGCGCGACGCCGAAGAGCGCGGCGCTCGCGTTCTGGGCGCCGGACGCGGACGCGGCCATTTCTTCGCTCCAACGATCGTCGCCGGCGTGACGCGCGACATGCGCGTGGCGCGGGAGGAGACGTTTGGTCCGCTGCTGGCGGTGATCCGGGTTCGCGATGATGACGAAGCGGTGACGGTGGCGAACGACACGGAATTCGGACTGAGCGCGAGCGTGTGGAGTCGCGACCTCACGCGAGCGCGCCGCATCGCGCAACGGATTGCCGCCGGCACGGTGCACATCAACGACGTCGTCTCGGTCGTCGGTATGGCCGACGTGCCGCATGGCGGCATCAAGCAGAGCGGAACCGGCCGCCTTCACGGCGAGGCGGGCCTTCGAGAGTGCGTGCGGGAGAAGGCGATCGTCGTCGATCCGTTTCCCTCGTGGCGGCAGCCGTGGTGGTTCGGTTACGGAGGGGAGCACGCGCGAAACATCGATGCCTTCGCGCGGCTCTGGCATGGCCGTACGCTGAGGGAGCGGCTGAGCGGCGCGCGGCGATCGATCAAGCTGCTGCTGTCGCGCGAGCGGGCGATCTAGCTCGGAGAGCGGCCCGGGGCCGCAGATGCACGCAGAGGCACGCAGAAACGGCAACGGCAACGGCAACAGCTCATCACGGATGCCACTGATCTTGAACGGCGAAACGGCACGGATTTGCTGCAACTGCGAAGAGCTGGACCTATCGGGTCAGCGTCACGGTGATTTGCCGAATGGGTGAATCCGTGGGCACGCTTTTGACGTTGCCGTTTCTGCGGCCTTCTGCGTCATCTGCGGCTCCTCAGCTGCCGCGCAGCGGAGCGCACTCACCAACGGCGGCGCGCCGCACTAATTTCCTGCAATGGGTTCTG
>Ga0075431_100008629_pt1 | contig 10207 bp, 9 predicted proteins | sample RhiMetdeltSRZDD5_FD_75297 | JGI IMG/M metagenome (GOLD analysis project Ga0075431, IMG submission 75297) | Populus rhizosphere microbial communities from Tennessee, USA - Rhizosphere MetaG P. deltoides SRZDD5 | ecosystem: Host-associated > Plants > Roots > Rhizosphere > Soil | place: USA...
TCAGCGGGATGTGCAGGTAGCTGTAGAGGTCGCGGGCGAGCACCGGCAGCCGGCCGCCCGACACGCCGGCGAGAGCCGTCTCGGCGTGCTCCGACTCGCCCGTGAAGTACGCCCACCACAGCCCGCTCGCCAGCGCGACGGCGAGCAGCGCGGTCGTCGCCAGCTCCAGGTCGACGGTGCCCGTGGCCCCCGCGCCGATCGCCACGATCGACTCGCCCAGGGCGATGATCAGGATCAGCGCGTGGCGCTCGACGAAGTGCGGCACGTCCGGCTGCCATCCCTCGACGCCCACCAGGTACGGCCCGAGGTAGGTCAGGACGACGGCGACGACCCACAGGCCCGACTGCACCGAGCCCGACGTGTACCCCGCCACCAGCAGCACCAGCGCCGGCGTGAAGTTCGTCGGCACGAGCCGGGCGATGGCCCGCCGGGTCTCCAGACGACGTTCGCCCGCGACCGCGAAGAGCAGCGTGTGGAGCGCCATCACCACCAGGTACGCCAGCGCGAACGCGGGCCCGCTGCCGTCGAACGCAGTCGGCACGGCGAGCGCCACCACGAGCATCGCCGCCATCGCCGCCAGCACCACCAGGCGGGCGCCACCCTCGGTCGGCACGGCGTTGGTCAGCCAGGCGTACGAGCCCCACGCCCACCACAGCACCAGCAGGATCAGCAGGCCGTGGGCGAGGCCGGACCAGGTCAGATCGTGGGCGACGCTGGCCGTGACCTGGGTCAGCGCGAACACGAAGACGAGGTCGAAGAACAGCTCGAACGACGAGACCCGCCGCGGGTCAGCGATGTCGCCCAGCCCGGTCGTCGTGCTCTCAGCAGCCATGGGCCGAGCAGTCTGCCGCCTCGGCAGCGCGACTCCTCAGCCGCTCAGCTGACCGAGGAACTGGTTGAGGTCGAAGTAGTCGCGCCAGGCGGTGATCAAGCCGTCGACGACCTCGAACGTCCCCATCACCGGCAGCGCCATGGTGCGGTCGGGGGTGACGAACCGGTCGACGCGCTCGGTCAGCACCACGTTGCCGGCCGCCGCGATGTGCAACACCTCGAACTCGATGCTCTCGACCCCGCCCGTGAACCCGGCGATCGTGTCCCGGATGGCGTCGCGACCCGTGACCGGGGCGAGCGGGATGTTGTGGTACACGGCGTCCTCGGCGAAGAACGCCACGATCGCGTCGAGGTCGACGTCCTTCCAGGCCTGGCAGAACCGCGTGACGGTCTCCATCGGCTGCTCCATGCGGTGAAGTTAGCCGAGCCGTTTGCTGTGCAGATGCTCAGCAGACCCCGGAGCTGTGGCATGGTGTCGTCATGGAGGCTGAGGCCGAGGCCGAGCCTGAGGTCGACGAAGACGTCGAGGGAGAGCGCAGGCACCGCAAACAGCGGCTGGCGGCGGCGCTCAGGATCTTCGGGCACTTCGGGTTCGACGAGGGAGCGGCGGGCCACATCACGGCAAGGGACCCCGAACTGCGAGACCACTTCTGGGTCAACCCGTTCGGCATGAACTTCAAGCAGATCGGGGTCAAGGACCTCCTCCTCGTCGACGACCAGGGCCATGTCGTCGAAGGCGATCGGCCGGTCAACCAAGCCGCCTTCGCCATCCACTCGCAGATCCACGCCGCCCGCCCCGACGTCATGGCCGCCGCCCACGCCCACTCGGTCCACGGCCCGGCCTGGTCCACGCTGCGTCGCAAGCTCGACCCGCTCACCCAGGACGCCTGCGCCTTCTACGAGGACCACGCCGTCTTCGGTGACTACACCGGCGCCGTGCTCAAGGTCGCCGAAGGCAGGCGGATCGCCGACGCCCTCGGCCCCCACAAGGCGGTCATCCTGGCCAACCACGGCCTCCTGACCGTCGGCCGGACATCGGTCGACGAGGCCGCGTGGTGGTTCGTCACCATGGAGCGCACCTGCCAGGTGCAGCTCCTCGCGGAAGCCGCCGGCACGCCGGTCCCCATCGACCCCGACCAGGCCCGCAAGACGGCCGTCCAGGTCGGGAGCCCGATGGTCGGCTGGCGCCAGTTCCAGCCGCTCTACGACTGGATCACAAGTGCACAACCCGACCTCTTGGAGGAGTGACCGATGCGTTTCGGGCTCGATGTCGCGCAGCAGCGGATGCCGTGGGACGAGGTCGTCAGCCGCGTCCAGTTCGCCGAGGAGCTCGGCTTCGACGGTGCCTGGGGCTTCGACCACCTCCAGCCGATGTACGGCGACGGACCGGGCGAGACCTTCGAGGGCATGACGACCCTCGCCGCGCTCGCGGGCCAAACCCAGCGCATCCGCCTCGGCCTCCTGGTCACCGGCGTCACCTACCGGCACCCGTCGATGCTGGCGGCCCAGGCCGTCACCATCGACCACGCCTCCCATGGCCGCCTCGAGCTGTCGCTCGGCGCGGCGTGGTTCGACAAGGAGCACACCGAGCTCGGCATCCCGTTCCCATCGACGGGGGAGCGGTTCGACCTCCTCGAGGACGCGCTGGAGATCCTGACCCGCCTCTTCACCGGCGACGTCGTCTCCTACCAGGGCAAGGTCGTGGAGCTGAAGGACGCGCAGCTCCGCCCGGCCCCGGTGCAGCAACCCCACCCGCCGATCTGGATCGGCGGCAGCGGGCCGAAGCGGGCGCTGCCCCTGGTCGCCCGCTATGCCGACGTGTGGCACTCGTGGGGCACACCCAACTCGCTGCGGGAGGCGAACCAGCGGATCGACGAGCTGGCGGAGCAGGCGGGCCGCGACCCGAAGGCGATCGAACGGGCCACCTCGCTCTCGCTCGACGACCTCGACACTGCCCGCAAGCACGCGGGCAAGTGGCAGGACGCCGGCTACGACTACCTCGTTTGCGGCTGGCCCGGCGCCGGCCGAGAGCAGATCGAGCGCTTCGTGAGCGAGGTCCTGCCCGACTTCACGTAGCCGGCGTCAGTTCCAGGTGGAGCTGGGTCAGCCCGCGGAGGATGTAGGTCGGCACATAGCGGTAGCGCCGGGCGCCCGCCGGCCCGTGGTGGTCCTCGGAGATCCGGATCTCAGAGGTGCGATCGAGCAGCCGCTCGATGCTGACCCGGGCCTCGACTCGGGCGAGCGGCCCACCCGGGCACGAGTGGACACCGCGCCCGAACGCCAGGTGCTCGCGGGCGTTCCCCCGCTCGACATCGAGCGACGCGGGTGAAGCGAAGTGCCGCGGGTCGCGGTTGGCGGCGCCGTTGAGCACCATCACGGTCGCCCCGGCCGGGATGTCGACGCCTCCGATCGACGCAGGGCACCGGGCGAGCCGGAAGTCGCCCTTCACCGGCGATTCGATCCGGAGCATCTCCTCGACGAAGTCGGGGATCAGGTCCCGGCGCTGTCGCAGCAGCGCCTGCACGTCCGGCTGGTCGCCGAGCACCTGCAGCGCCGAGCCGAGCAGCCGCACCGTCGTCTCCTGCCCCGCGGCGAAGACGTTGGCGGCGACCCGCACGACCTCGATGACCTCCGGCAGCGTCCCGTCTGGGAACGTCGTGGTCGCCAGCGCGGTCAACACGTCCGAGCGAGGCGACTGCCGGCGGTCCGAGACGTAGCGGCTGAAGCGGTCGTAGAGCCAGGCGAGCGGGTTGTTCGACATCTCCGACGTGGTGCTGCCGACCGCGTCCTGGCGCGGCCGGCGGGCGAGCGCCTCCCGGAACTCGCTGTGCTCCTCCTCGGGGACCCCGAGCAGGTCGGCGATGACCGAGAGCGCGAACGGGTTGGCGTAGTCGCCGATGTACTCGCACGAGCCCCGCTCGAGCAGCGAGTCGAGCTGGCGGTCCGCCAGCCGCCACACGAACTCCTCGTTCTCCTTCATCCGCTTGGGCGTGAGCTGCCGCATGAGCAGATGCCGGTGGTTGCGGTGCTCCGGCGGGTCCATCGTCAGGATCTGGTCGCTGAACGGCAGCTCGTGCCGATGCTGCTCCACCAGCGTGGCGACCTCGACCTCGTCCCGGCCTTCCAGCGGGACCGGGAAGCCGGGGAACGGACCCGTGACCGAGTTGCACGACGAGAACGTGTCCGTGTCCGTGTAGACCGCACACGCCTCCTCGTAGCCCGTCACCATGTAGACGCCGTGCTGCGGCTCCCGCTGGACCGGACACTGGCCCCGTAGCCAGTCGAAGTACGGGTACGGGTCGGCGAGGAGCTCGTCGCTCCGGAAGAAGTCGATGCCGTCGTAGCTCATGCGGATGCGGCTCCCTCGAACGTGGTGGTGCGGCGGTGGAAGCGCCACCGGTCGCCGTCCCGATGGAGGACGTCGTGGTACCGGCCGACGAGCTGCACCGCCCAGCCGGTGCGCCCCAGGCGCAGGAACACGACGTCGCTGATCGCCGTGGCCGAGTCAGCGCTCCACTCGGTGACGAGCATGTTCAGGACGAGGTGGCGCTGGGGCCGCTGGGGTGTCCACTGCGCATACGCAGCGCGCAGGGCGTCGTGGCCCTCGAAGATGCCCTGGCCCGGCACCTCGCTGACGCCGTCGGGGCAGAAGGTGGCGACGACGTCGTCGGTCCGGCCGTCGTCGAGAGCCTGGGTGTACTCGGCGATCGCTGCCCGAACGCCCTCGGCGACCTCGGCGAAGGTGCTGGCGCTCATGGGAACGCGATGTCGACGATCGGCTGCTCGAGCGGGTTCACGTTCACCGACCGCAGCGCCGGCAGCAGCCGGTCGTAGGGGAGCCCGGCGAGGAACCCGTCGAGCACGCGGTGGAGGTTCGAGATGTGCCCCTCGACCTGCTCCGACAGGCGCATGTACTCGAAGCCCCGGGCGTGCAGCCCCCGCTGCTGGCGGGGCAGGTTGGAGAAGTCCTGCGCCGGGATCGGCGGCCAGCGGGGATCGTCGCACTCCCACACCTCCGGTGGCGTCGGCCGAACCGGCTTCTCGCCCTCCGGGAACCGGGTGAGCGACCAGATCTCCATCAGCGTCTCCTCCGGCCCCAGCGGCCGGAAGCGATACGACGATGCCGAGCTGTACATCGGCAGCACGAACCAGTGCGGGAAGGCGTAGCCCATCGGCTCGTTGAGGCCCCGGGCCTCCAGGTCCTGCAGATCGGGGAGCGCGTGACCCCGGCCCCGGTGCCACGACACCACCGCCTCGTTGAGGGCCTGCTCCCACGCCGCCCGGGCCGAGGTGGGGTCGGCGGGCAGCACGATGCCCTGCAGGCCCTCCGCGATGCGCACGTCGTCCGCGTGGACCATCCCGCCCATGCCCTCGCTCATCGTGCGCAGGTAGTGCAGCTCCGACTCGACGAAAACCTGCGGGTCGAACGAGCCGTCCCGAGCCGGGTAGCGCCCGGGGATCCGCAGCTGGGGATGCGTCTGCAGCACGTGGTACTGCTCGACGAACGCCTCCTCCGCCAGCTTCCAGTTCACGGGCAGGCGGCAGGCGTACCACCACTCCGTGCGCAGCGACTCCACCTGCCAGGCGTCGAGGATCGAGGCGACCGGTTCGAGGCACTCGCGCAGCGGCGGGGCAGCGGCGTCGAGGTTGATCCACGCGCACCCGCCCCACGCCTCGCACCGGACGGGCGTGAGGTCGAGGTCGCCGGCCTCCAGGTTGTGCGCCGAGAACGTGCTTGCCCGGGAGACGAACGTGTTGCGGCCGTCGGGCCCGTAGCACCACCCGTGGAACGGGCAGGTGAAACCGTTCTCGCAGGATCCGCGGCCTGCGGCGACCCGGACGCCCCGGTGGCGGCAAGCGTTCTGGAACGCCTGGACGCCGAGGTCCTCGGTCCGCACGACCACGACCGACTGGTCGAGGATCTCGTACTCGACGAAGTCGTGCGGCTCGGGGATCTCCTCCAGCCGGCACGCCATCTGCCACACGCGGGGCCAGAGCTGCTCGACCTCCAGCTGGTAGAAGGCGGGGTCGTAGTAGCGCTCCTTGCGCACCCGGTCGGGGACGTCCATCGCGTAGGGCACCGGGAGTGCCGACGCCTTCCGGTCCACCACTGCCATGGCCGAGAACTATACTAACCGGTCGGTACAATGCCATTCTCTTGTGATGGCATGCGACGTCTTGGTGATCGGGGCCGGGATCACCGGCATCTACCAACTGCACCGGGCCCGTGAGGCCGGCTTCGACGTGCAGCTGCTCGAGGCGGGCAACGGTGTCGGGGGCACCTGGTACTGGAACCGCTATCCCGGGGCCCGCTTCGACTCCGAGAGCTACACCTACGCGTACCTGTTCTCTCCGGAGCTCTTCGCCGAGTGGGAGTGGCAGGAGCACTTCGCCGAGCAACCCGAGACCGAGCGTTACCTCAACCACGTGGTCGACCGCTTCGACCTGCGACGCCACATCCGCTTCGGCGAGAAGGTCACTTCCGCGGAGTGGGACGAGGCTTCGGCGACCTGGACGGTGCGGACCGCCGGCGGTGCCGAGCACCGCGCCCGGTTCGTGGTCGCCGCCACCGGGATCTTCTCCGTGCCCTACTTCCCGGACGTGCCGGGGCGCGAGGACTTCCGGGGCGAGTCGTTCCACACCGCGAGCTGGCCGACAACGCCCGTCGCGTTCGACGGCAAGCGCGTTGCCGTCATCGGCACCGGGTCGAGTGGTGTGCAGCTCATCCCCGCCATCGCCGGACAGGTCGAGTCGCTCACCGTGTACCAGCGCACCCCCAACTGGTGCACGCCCCTGAACAACGGGCCGATCACGGCGGCGGAGCAGGCGCAGCTCAGGGCCGACTTCGAGGTGATGCAGGCCACGCTGAACACGTCGAGCCACGGCTTCCTCCACCAACCCCACGACCGGGCGACGTTCGACGACTCCCGGGACGAGCGCTGGGCGTTCTACGAGAAGATGTGGAACAGCCCCGGCTTCACGAAGCTCACCAGCAACTACACGGACCTGCTGCTCGACCCCGCCGCCAACGCGGAGTGGTGCGCGTTCATCGCGGAGAAGATCCGGGGCATCGTCGACGACCCGGCAACGGCCGAGCAGCTGATCCCCCGGGATCATCGCTTCGGCGAGAAGCGGCCTCCGTTCGTGACCGGCTACTACGAGGCCTACAACAACCCCAACGTCTCGCTGGTGGACCTGCAGCGGACCCCGATCGTGCGGCTCACCGAGGACGGCATCGAGACGGCCGATGGCGTGGGGCGGCGGTTCGACATCGTCGTGTGGGCCACCGGGTTCGACTTCGGGACCGGGGCGCTGCTGCGGATGGGGATCCGCGGCCGGGACGGCTTGGCCCTGACGGACCACTGGGCCGACGGGCCTCGGACCTTCCTCGGCGTCCAGACCGCCGGCTTTCCCAACCTCTTCTTCCCCGGCGGCCCGCACGCGGCGGCCGGCAACAACCCCCGGTACAACGGTGACCAGGTGGACTTCGTCACCGACGCCCTGACCTATGCGCGCGACCACGGCTGCGACACCATCGGGGCGACGGCCGAGGCCGAGGAGCGCTGGACCGCCATGGTCGACAAGGGCGCGGCGATGGCTCCGTCGTTCGGCGAGTGCAGCTACTACTTCGGCACCAACATCCCCGGCAAGCCCCGCAAGTACCTGCTCAACTCGGGCGGCCGCCCGAAGCTGTTCAAGGAGATCGCCCGAGTCCTCGACACCGACTACGCGGCGTTCACACTGTCGCGATCGGGGTGACCGGCGAGCCCACGGCGCCCGGCAGCCGCAGCGGGGGAGCGGTCAGCAGGAAGCGGCTCCGGCCGTGCTCCCGCAACCACGAAGCCAGCTCGTGGAGGTACCACATCTCGCCGAGCGGGACCCCCAGCTCGAAGAGGCAGAGGTGGTGGAGCGGCAGGAACGAGTGGCGGCTCGGGTCGCGGTCCTTGCCGAGGAGCCCCTCGACCGCGTAGTTGTCGGCGACCAGCGCCGAGATCTGCGAGTCGGCGATCCACTGCAGCAGCGCCTCGTCCCGGGCGTCGAGGTAGGCGCACATCGTGTGGATCTGCACCGGGTCGGGATCGCGGTTCCATTCGAGGACCTTCGTGGCGAAGCCGGTGTGGATCAGCAGGACGTCGCCCGGCCCGATGACGACGTCGTCGGCCGCCATGATCTCCCGCAGCGTCGCGAGGTCGACGCCGCGCCAGTCATGGCCGAGGTGGTGGGCCACGTCGATGAGCACGCCCCGGCCCTGGACCCCGTGGTACGCCATGTGCTCCAGGCCGAGGTGGTGGGCGAAGCAGCGGTGCCCGCCGCCGTCGCCCCGGGCGTCGGCCTGGGGCCCGACGAGGTCGCGGCCGGCCCGGTAGCCGTTGTAGTAGACGGCCTCCTCGACGCCGTCGCCGTCGGCGTCGAACTCCGCGCCGACGTGGGCGAGGGAGTCCCACTGCGTCGAATACTGCAGCGAGAGGGTCACCACGTCGTCGGCCCACACGTCGACGTAGCGGGGATCGCCCCAGTCCTCCATCCCGCTCATGTGGACGTTGTAGAAGGTGCCCGGGGCGCCCGCCATGTCCTCGGTGGGAGCGAGGACCGGCGGCTTCCGCCGCTGGTTGAGCGCCGTGCCGCCGGGGAAGTCGAGGGGCAGGCTGAGGCAGAAGCTGAGTCCCGCCTCGACCTCGCGCACGCCCTGCAGGACCTTCTCCGGGGTGAGCAGGTTGATGCGACCGAGCTCGTCGTCGTCACCCCAGTCGCCCCAGGTCGAGCCGTCGGGGCGTCGTGTCCACCGTTGCGTCACGGTCGTCTCCTTGGTCCGATCCGTTGGACTGTACCGAACGGTTGGTCTAGTCTCGAAAGACGGGTTCGCGCTGAGCGCGAAGATGATTTCCACATTTTGGGGAGGTCGGACCAATGACCGGCAAGGACTTCGTGGTCTCGGCGGACGGGCACATCCTCGAGCCCACCGACCTGTTCGTCACCCGCCTGCCCAAGCACCTGCGCGACCGCGCGGTCTGGGAGGAGGACTTCGAGATCGAGCCGCTGGTCGAAGGCGGCGTCACCGACTTCCGCCGGCTGCACTCCCCGAGCTACGAGGGCTGGACGGTCTCGCACTTCCGCCACTACGACGGGTCGCCCAACACCGGGGATCCCGACCGCATCCTCGAGGACATGGACCTCGACGGCATCGACGCCCAGCTGATGCACCCGAACCTGTCGCTGTTCGGCCTCTTCTCGGACGACCACGAGCTGTCGATGGCGCACGCCCGCGTCTACAACGACTACCTGATCGAGCGGTTCACACCGTACGCGGCCCGGCTGGCGCCGACCGCTCCGGTCCCCCTGACCGACATCGACGACGCGGTCGCCGAGATCGAGCGGGTCGCCGCCGCCGGCATCCGCGGGATCCTGCTGCCGGCGGTCGCGCCGCAGCCGTACCACTCGGAGGCGTTCGAGCCGGTGTGGGCGGCGGCGCAGGCCAATGGTGTGCACGTGTTCATGCACGTGGCGACCGGGGGCGTGAAGACCAAGGAGCCGGCCTCGGTCACCCTGCGGACCATCAAGCAGATGGCCGAAGAGGTGAACCAGCCGATGAGCGCCAAGCTGGCGGCCCGCCGGATGGTGACGCAGTGCGTCTACGGCCCGATGGTGCCGCAGCAGATCATGGTCGAGCTCATCGGTGGCGGCGTGCCCGAGCGCTACCCCGAGCTGCACTTCGGGCTCATCGAGTTCAACGCCCACTGGCTCGTGTCGCTGGTCGGCAGCATGGACAAGGCGTGGACCAACGGGATCGGCCAGGACACCGACTGGTGGCTCGGCTACTGGGACGACGAGCGCCCGCCCGACGACCAGCCCCAGATGGCCCGGCTGTTCCACATGGCGGAGCGCTGGCCCTACCCGCTGAAGCCCAGCGAGTACGTGCGCCGCCAGTTCCACGTGTCGTTCCAGGACGACCCGGTCGCGGTCGCCGCCCGCCACATCACCGGGCTGTCGACCGTCGTGTGGGGCGCCGACTACCCCCACGCGGAAGGGACGTTCCGCCACAGCCCCGAGCTGATCGCCAGCCTGTTCGCCGGCGTCCCCGCCGACGAGCGGGCCGCCATGCTCGGGGCCACCCTGGGCGGCCTCCTGGGGTTCTCGGCACCGGTCCCGGCTTGAGCGAGCGTCCGTCTGCAGGGAGCGCCAGCGAGCGAGGCACGGTGCGGAGCGAGCGTGGCCTGAGCGGCCCGGCGCGCAGCGCCAAGAGCGGGCGGCAATGAGCGAGCGTCCGTCTGCAGCGAGCGCCAGCGAGCGAAGCACGGTGCGGAGCGAGCGTGGCCTGAGCGGCCCGGCGCGCAGCGCCAAGAGCGGGGAGCAATGAGCGAGCGTCCGTCTGCAGCGA
>Ga0075431_100008639_pt1 | contig 10204 bp, 8 predicted proteins | sample RhiMetdeltSRZDD5_FD_75297 | JGI IMG/M metagenome (GOLD analysis project Ga0075431, IMG submission 75297) | Populus rhizosphere microbial communities from Tennessee, USA - Rhizosphere MetaG P. deltoides SRZDD5 | ecosystem: Host-associated > Plants > Roots > Rhizosphere > Soil | place: USA...
GTTGCTTGCCCACCGACGCCCACATGAAGGCCCCGTACGCGGTGCGCAACACGCCCGGCGTGTAGAAGTAGCCGGGGTAGTCAACCTGAAGTTCCCGCAAGCCGGGCAGGGGGTCGGGCAGAGAGTCGTCCAGCGGGCGCGGCCGCTCGAGCCACGAGCGGGGTGACACCACGCGCACGTCGTGCCCCCCCGCCGCCAGCGCGTTGCACAGGTGGAAGCAGTAGATCCCCAGGTTCGGCCGGTACGGCCGGGGGAAAATGCTGCTGAAGAAGAGGATCCGCATTCTGCCTCTGATTCCCTGCCGGCGGAACGCTACGCCGCCCGCGACTCTTGCGACTCCAGTTGGCGGCGCGACCATTCCAACGTCTGGCGCAGCCCGTCGTCGAACGCCACCTGCGGCGCCCACCCGAGAACCCGCTTCGCCTTGTCGTTGGAGTACTTCAGGCGCTTCCATAGCGCCATGCTCTTGTACCGCGTGAGCACCGCCGGTAACTGCCCTTCCGACCAGCGATGGTACCACTCGCAGGCGCCGGATAGCGGCGAAATGGCCCAGTACGGCACCGGAAGAACTTTCAGCCGCTCGACCTCCCCGCGGTACCGCGCCAGGACACGCCGCGCCTGGGGGAGGCCGTCATCGAGCACATTGAACGCCTGGGCTTCGATCCCTTCCACCGAGGCAGCGAGCGCGACGGCCGCCGCACAGTTGTCCACGTGCGTGTAGGGCAGTTGCTGCCGCCCCCCCATGCGCACCATCAGCGGGCCCACGCGCAAGCCGATCCGGTTGCTCATGCAACCGCGGCCGGGGCCGTAAATGACGCCGGGGCGGATCACGACGAGCGGTAACCCGTGTTGCTCGCGCGCCTCCCAGGCGACCTGCTCCTGTGCAATCTTGCTGTAGCTGTACGGGTCGCGCTCGTGCGGCTTGGGGTCCAGCGGGCAGGTTTCGTCGAGGGTGTCGCCTCGGCGCAGGTGGTCGGTGCCGTAGATGCCGAGTGAGCTGATGTGGACGAACCGGCGGACGGGGGTGGGGAGCCGCCGGAGGAGGGCGAGGAATTCGCGCAGTGCGACAACGTTGTTGAGGAACAATACCGGCGCGCCGCCGCCCATTGCCGCGGCGGCGTGGATCACGGTGTCGCAGCCGGCGACGGCCAGCGCGTCAAACGCCGCATCGATCCGGTTTAAACTGCCGTGCACCACGTGCAGCCGGCCCGGGCCATCGCCGGTCACCGCGGCACGGAAGGAGGGCGTGTCGCTGCCGGGCCGCACCAGGCAGTAAACGTCGTTGCCGCCACCTAACAGACGGCGGACCAGCCGCTTTCCGAGAAAGCCGCTGCCCCCGGTCACCAGGATCTTCATCTGTAATACTTCCTTACCCCGGCGGCTCCGTTACATGAGCCGCCTTGGGGTCCCCGTTCTGCTCATGCCGGTGCAGGATGAAGCACCGGCGTCCCCTTCGATTCCGGCCGCACGGGCCCCGGCGGCTGCGGCTGGTCCGCTTCACACGCCCGGAAGACCTCGTCCATGATCGCGGTCGTGCGGCGGATGTCCCGGTACGGGATCGGCGGCTGCCCCCCCGTCTGCACCGCCTCGTAGAAAAGCCGGAACAGCTTGTTCATCCCGGCGAAGTAATGGATGCGTCCCCGCAGAAAGTTCCACACGCCACGGCGGAGCGTCCTGGCCGCCTCGCGGCGGTGGCGGAACGGCGCCTCCAGCTTCGCGAACGGGCCGGGCATTTTCAGTTGCCGGTAGAACCGGATGGTCCGCCCGTCCATGTCCACTTCGATGGACTCCCGCGTCCCGTACACGCGCGCCACCCGCTGCACCGGCCGGAACGTGCTCGAAAACATCAGGCTCGCCGTCACCTCGGCGCCCCGGAGCATGACGCGCAGTTCGGTGGGCGTCGCCCCGGCGGCGCCGCCGCCGAACCAGGTGGCCCACACGCGAGGCTCGTCGTCGGGCAGGAAGTCAGTAATGCGATACAGCGCGTGCGACATCACGTTTTGAAACAGGCCGCCCGGCAGCCGGTGCACCCAATGGTCCGGCTCCGAGGCGAACGCCTTGCCGAACGGGCCGCTGAGGTCGTATCCCTGAATCGAGTCGACGTGCATGACCCGGCCGAGCCGTCCCGACTGCACGATCTGGCGGCACTCCTCCCAGATCGGGTCGTACAGGTTGTCGTGCCCCACGCAGACGAGTCGGCTGGCGGACCGGGCGGCGTCGAGAACCTCGTCGGCTTCCGCCACATCAACTGCAAACGGCTTTTCCATGTAAAGGTGCGACCCCGCCGCCAATACCTTCAAGCCCAAGGGCCGGTGCGACTGGGGCGGCGTGGTCACGTGCACCACGTCCGGGCGCACCTCCGCCAGCATCCGGTCCGCGTCGTCAAAGGTCCCCGGCACCCCGAATCGCGCCGCCGCCTGGCGCGCCAGATCGATGTGCCGGTCACACACCGCGACCGCCTCGGCGCTCGAGATCTTGCGGATCTCCTGGAGGTGGGCGTCGGCGATCTGGCCGCAGCCGATGAGGGCGATTTTGAGCTTCCGTAAGTGCATTGTTCGCGGAGTAGCCCTACGTTGCCACGATCCCTGGCGTTCGCCGCACCGACCGCATGTTTGGACTTTCACATTACACGACGAACGACCGCCGGGTGGCACAATTGCAGCGGCCCGGAATGTCCGATAACTGGCGGAACCGGGCCTACGCCCCGACCTTTACGGCGGGCTGCCCGTTCACGCGGTTGATGACAACCCGGTGCTTCCCCACGGCGGTCAATGGGATGTCCTCGACCTCCTGCACGTCGAGCCGCATGTCCGGCCCGACCACGTCGCGGATGCGTTTCAGGATCGTCTCCCGGTCCCCCGGGTTCCACTCCGACCCCATCACCACCCGCACCTCGAGGTGGTCGGGCTCGTCCTGGATGACCACGAACCGCTTCACCGGCGCGAAGTCTTTGATCAGGTGCGGGAAGAACTCGCCGGGCAGCTTCCGCCCGTCGGGCGTGTGGATGACGTCGAGTTGCCTACCGACCACCTTCTTCAGCAGCGGCAGCCCCCGGCCGCAGGAACAGGCGCCCCAGCCCGCGATCGCACGGTCGCCATTGACGTACCGGATGAACGGCATGCCGTAGTTGAAGAGGTCCGTGACGACCACGTTGCCCTCCTCGCCGTCGGGCGTGGGGTTGCCGTCGTCGTCCAACACCTCGACCAGCAGGTGCTCCATGGTCAGGTGCAGCCCCTCGTGCCGCTCACACTCGGCCCCGATGAGCATGAACTCCCGCGACCCGTAGGTCTCGAACACGGGCGCGCCGAACACGCCCTCGATCACCTCGCGCTGGAAGTCGTACAGCTTCTCCGCGCCCACGATGATGGACTTCGGCGCGTAGGGCTTGAGGCCCCGCTCCTTGAGCTGCCGAGCGAACGTGTAGATGGCGTTCGTGTAGGCGACGATCACGTCGGGCTTGCAGTCGTTTATCTGTTGCAGGAATTCCGGAACGCTTTCGTCACTGAGCTCGAAAGAGTTGAGCATGCGCCGGCCGTAGATCGCGTGATAGAGGCGGTCCTTCCACTCCTTCAGGAACGGCCGCTCCCCGATCGGGACGCCCCACAGCCACAACTGGCGGCTGCCCGGCGCGCCGCCCGCCCAGCCGTAGCCGCGGTAGTAGGCGCCGTAGCGGCGCTCTTCGCTGCCCATGTCGTACTCGAAGTGCAGCGGGACGCCGCTCGACCCGCCCGTGGACTTTGAGATGAATTTCATCCCGGGCACCCGCGCCCGCATCTGGTGACGGTGCTGCAGGATGTCCTCGCGGTGGAGGATCGGCCACTGCCGGAAGTCCTCTACCGTCTTCAACTGGTCCGGCGAGAGGCCCGCCGACTGCCACGCCTCCCGGTAGTAGGGACAGTTCTCCCACGTATGCGATACGAGCCGCCGCAGGTTCTCGAACTGGATGCGCTGAAGTTCCGCCAGCGACAGCCACTGGGTGCGCTCGAGGTCTCGCCAGTAACGGAAGTTCTTCCGCCCGTGCAGGACCGTCTCATACACCGGTAAGACAATGTGGCGGTGAATGAACTGTCGCATGTGCATCTGCCTCGCCTGACCCTGTCAATTACGTCCGGCTGGGCCCGTGGCTCCGCTGGATAATCCGCCGTCACACCCGCGGCTCGACGGCCCGGGGGCATGACCCGATCACCGTTTGCGCGTCCAGACCTGTACGCCGTCGGCTCTCGCCGCGTCCGACGTCCGGCGACGCCCCTGCAGTGTCTCGAAGTAAAGGTCTTCGTAGTGGCCGACCATCCGGCGCGCGTCGAAGCAGGACTCGACGCGCCGGCGCGCCGCCGCCCCCATCTTCCGCCCGAGGCCGGCGTCGCCGTACACCCGAAGAATCGCGCGGGCCATTTCTTCGGGGGACGCTGGCGGCACCAGGATCCCGGTTTCGCCGTCGGCCACGACTTCCGGGTTACCGCCCACTCGCGTCGCGACGACCGGTAACCCGCAAGCCATCGCCTCGAGCAGTGTCAGTGAGATCCCCTCGGTCAACGACGGCAGCACACTGAGCGACGCGCGGGCGAGTAAAGAGGGCACGTCCCGCACCTCGCCGAGGAAGCGTACGTGCGCCCCCAGGTTCAATTCACGGGCCAGTGCCTGTAGTTCCCGCATGCACGGACCGTCGCCCGCGATCTCGAGCCGGAAGGCGGGCTGGTCGCGGACGATGATCGCGGCGGCGCGGAGCAGTGTGTCGACGCTCTTCTCCGGACTGAGTCGCCCGACCATCACCGCCGGGCCCCCTGCCGTCGGGCCGGCGAATACAAATCTCGACGTGTCGATCCCGTTCCAGATGGCGCGCACGCGCTCCGACGGCACGCCCTCCCGGATGGCCAGTCGCGCGCCGTCGGCGGAGACGCAAACGGCGCGGTGGGCGGTGGGCACTGTCAGCCGGTACAGGAGCGTCTCCCCCGGCCGCGCCCCCTGTCGCTGGCCGTGGCGGGTGTAGACGATGGACGGCACGCCCGCGAGCCGTGCCGCCGGGCCGCAGTAGATGAGCGGCTTGGTGTTGTGGGCGTGCACCACGTCGGGGCCCCACTCCCGGAACAGCCGCGACAGCCGCAGCACGAACCCCGGTCGAAGGCCTTCGGGCTCCTTCAACGCCACCACCGGCCAGCCCATCGCCTCGATGTCGTCGGCGAACCGGCCGCGGGAGGTCATGGAGACGAACCGCAGTTGGAATCGGGAGCGGTCGGCGTGCCGCGCGAACTCGACCAGCAGTTTCTCCATCCCCCCGGTGTTAAGTTGCAGGATCGTGTGGACGACGAGCAACGGCCTCACGGCGGCGAACCCGACGCTCCCCGACCCCCGCGTCCCCCGGGGGCCCGCGGCTGCAGGAGGGCGCACGCCGGCCGAGGGCGGGTCGACCATCTGTCGCCACACGATGGGTGCCGGTTGAGCGATCACGTCAGATCCTGTTCAAAACCCCGTCTTGCTCTTGCGGTTCGGCCCGGCCGCCGGCGGCGTCCGGAGGTCGGTCGTCGACCTGGGGCAGCTTCGAGATCGTGAACCGCCGCTTGCCGGAAGCAGTCAGTGGGATCTTGTCGACGGGCTCGGGGATGATCCGCATGTCGCGGCCGAGGTAGCCCTGGAGCTGAGCGATGACGTCGGGGACTTCGTGGTCTGACTCCGGGGCGACGTACTGGAGTCTGCACAGCGACAGGGCCTCCTGGACCAGGCACACCTCGCGGATGTGGAACGTCTCGCCGACGACGTAATCCACGATGCCGCCGGGCACCAGGCTGCCGTCGGTGCTCCGCAGCAAGTCCACGACACGGCCGAACAGCGGGCGGATCCGCTTGAGCGTGCGGCCGCAGGGACACCGCTCGTCGGTCAGCACGCCCGCGTCCCCGTTTCGGTAGCGGATCATCGGCATGTAGTAGTTGTCGAGGTCGGTGAGGACGAACGCGCCGCCGGCCCCGCCCGCCCCCTTTCCCATCGACTCGGCGGCGTTCTCGGTGCCGTCCTGGATCGCCTCGACGACGACGTGCTCCTCGGGAATGTGGTAGCCGTCGCGCTGGGGGCACTGGTAGCCGATGGAGTTGATCTCGACCGACCCGTAGTACCCGTACACCTTCGTCTGGAATACTTCCTCGATGTAGCGGCGCTGGTACTCCGGCAGATGCTCCGACGTTGCGAACGCCGCCTTAAGCGGCAGCGTCGGAAAACCGGCCTCTTTAAACGCCTTGGCCAGCAGGTACGTTGCGTTGGAGTAACCCTTGAGGAAGTCGGGCCCGAATGCCTTCAGGCTGTCGTAGTACTCTTTGGCGCGGTCCGCCCGCACGTCCATCGCCGACAGCAACAGGCTCAGGCCGTCCCATCGCAGGACGCCCGGCCCCGATCGCTTCTTCAACGACCCGCCGAACAGCATGGCCAGCTTGTCCCGGTCGAAATCGTAGCCCGCCCATCCGAGGCCCCGGTAGTAGGCCGCGTTGCCGCAGGCCGTGCCGCGCAGGTCGTTGGCCGTCCGCAGCGGCTCGCCGGTCGTGCCGCCGGTGCTGTGCCACAGCGGCTTTCCGACGCTGCCGGCGGTGGAGATCATCTCCTTGCCGTGGTCCCGCACGTCGCGCCGGGCGAGGACTGGCATCTTGTGCAGGTCGGCGACGCCTCGGACGTCATCGGGTGTGAGCTTCGCGGCCTCCATCCGGCGCCGGTAATACGGCACAGTCTCATAGGCGTGCCGGACCAGGCGGTGGAGTTTCTCGTCCTGTAGTGCGGCCAGCCGCTCGCGGGGCCAGTACTGGCTCCGATCCAGCTCGTCCAGCAGCTGGTACAGGTTGAAGCCCTTCAGCCTGTAGAACGCCTGTCTCGTCAACCGACGTAACCACATAACTCTCTCTCCAGTCAGCTCGGGTGAGCTCCGCCCGCGTCCGCCGCGGCGAGTGGGAAGTGACCGCGACGGGGAAGTAGCGGGGCGGTTCAGTCTGCGGGTCGGGCGAACATCTGCGGGAGCGTCACGACGGCGCGGAACTCGCCGTCACACACGTCCGTCTCCACGCCGACCCGCGGCACATCGTACCAGTCCCAGTTCCTGTCGAAGCGCCCATAGCCCCCGTAATAACTGAAAGCGACCTCGAACCCCTCCGCCCGAAGCGCGCCCCGGGTGTCGTCGTTGAAGGCCGTCCGCCCCCCCACCGGGTAACTCAGCCAAGAGACCTTCCCGCCCAGTTCCTGCTCGATGCGGCGGCGGCACCCGCCGACCTCGTCACGCTGCCGTTCCGCGGGCAACCGGGAAAGCACCGGGTGATTCACCGTGTGCCCCCCGACCCACATGCCCGCCCCCTTCATCTCGCGGAGCATGTCCCAGGTCATCCACATTGACCGGTGCGACTCGCCCGCGTAGCGTTCGGACCCCGTGGCTTCCGCCACGTAATCGAGGTACGCGTCCGTCTCGTCGCCGTTCAGCACCTTGTACTTCCGCAACAGCGACCGCACCGCCCGCTCCCGGATCGGCTCATCCATCTCGACGTCCGACGCCAACCATTTCCCCGCAGGGATCGACCGGCGGGTGCTTGTTCGAACCATCCAGGCGATCTCGTCCCACCAGGCCAATCGAGGCCGGTCGATGAACCCCGTCGCCACGAAAAAAACGCCCGGCACGTTGTGGCGGCGGAGGATCGGGAAGGCCACCTCGTAATTATCCCGGTACCCGTCGTCGAAGGTGATCAGGGCGTACCTGCCGCGGCCCGTGGACACTGCGTCCTTCAGGTCCGCCAATCCAATCACGTCGCAGTGTGCCTTCAGAAACGCCACCTGCGCGTCGAACGCCTCGGGCGACGCGCTCCATAGCCCGTGGTCGAACGGGGAACCGGAGGAGTTGCCGATTCGGTGATATGCCAGTGCCACGACCCCGCCCCACGCCGGCACGCGCCGCAGCAGCCGGTCGCCGCCGGCCAGGCGGAACACCTTCGCGAGGTTGGGGTGGCGGTGCGACATGTACGGTCAGAAGGCGGCCACGCCGGTGCAGGCGCCGAGGGCCCCCAGAGCGACGGAGACGGACCGGCCGATGAGCTCCCCTTGCGCGGGGGAGGCGGCCACGGCCCGTGCCGGCTTGGTGGCGCGGACGGTGATTGTGCAGGGATACCTGGGATCGTGCTCTTCCAAGTGTCGCCGCGGCAGGTCTTCCCGCGCCATGCCCACCCACGCAGCCACCCCAGTCGCCACGTTGCCCCAGCCCCGCACCTCCAGGTGGTCGGCCGGGAAGTACTTGCCGAAGAGGTACTTCGCAGAGTGCGTCGAGAACTTCCAGTAGTGCGGGTGACCCGCCTCCATCGCATGGAGCGACGGGAGCGTCACCAGGACGGACCCGCCCGGCTTGAGGATCCGCGCCACCTCCCGCACCGCGGCGTCAACGTCGTCGATGTATTGGAGCACCTGCGTGAGGATGAAGCAGTCGTACGTTTCGTCCTCTACGGATTGCAGCCGCCTTAGATCCCCGACGACGTTCGCCTGCGGGTTAGCGGGGTTGATGTCCAGCACGTCCACGCGGCTGATGTCGCTCCCGTACCGCCGCGTGTAAGTCCCGTCGGTTACCTCCAGGCACACGCCGCGGATGTACCGGCCGTTCTCTTGGAGAAACTTCTCGATGTAGTGGCGGTCCACCGGCGTGCCGCGGTCGAACCCGTGGCTGCGGCTGATGGGCGTCGTCCGCTGGAGCAGCAGGTAGGCCAGTCGCGGGCGCCGGAGGCGCGTCAGGCGGGCCTGTTGCCCCTCGGGGAGACGGGAGACGATCTTGCGAATGACGCTCAGCATGTGGGGTCTCACGCCGTGCTCGGGCGGTGCGGTCGGTCGGTCAGTCAGAACGCCACCTGCTTGAACAACAGCCTGGCCACCAGGTACCAGCGCCTCCGGTGCATCGGCCACTCGCGCAGCGACGACAGGTACCGCCGCAGCGCCATTTTGTACTCCTTGCCGAATACGTACTCCCCGCCGGCGTCGGCGAGGATGAGCGCGCGCATCTTGCGTCGCGTGGCCCCATCGATCTTGTGGGGCCAGCGCTCGAGGGCCGCGTGGTACACCTTCCACTGGTTGGCCTCCATCTTCTCGGCGTTCCGGAACGAGCCGGTGCCGTGCAGGCAGATGGATGCGAGCACCTCCCCAACGTTGCCGACGGGGTATTTCGCCGCGATGCGCAGCCACATGTCCCAGTCCTCGGCGGCCCGCAGCGTCTCGTCGAAGAGTCCGACGTCGTCGAAGACCTTGCGGGGGATCATCGCGCCGGACCCGGAGCAGCCGACCCAGTACCGCCGCGTCGCGATCGCCCGCAGTTGCGACGTCAGGTCGGGGAACTCGTCGCGGCGGTCTCGGAAGGCCAGCGGATTGAGGTGCGCCCCCCCCCGGTCCACCTCTTCGCCGGCGCAGCCGACGACGCCCAACCCGGGGTGGGCCTCGTGGAACGCTACCTGCCGCGCCAGCTTGTCGGGGCGCCAGTAGTCGTCGGAGTCGAGGATGGCGACGTACTCGCCACGGGCGGTGAGGACGCCGGTGTTGCGGGCGCCGGAGAGGCCCTTGTTCGCCTGGCGGATCACGCGGATCCGGTCGCCGTACCGGGAGAGCACTTCAGGTGTCTCGTCCGTCGACCCGTCGTCCACGACGATGCATTCCACCGGCGAGTACGTTTGCGCCAGCACACTGTCGATGGCGCGGCCTACGAAGCGGGCATAGTTGTAAGTGGGTATCACCACCGACACGAGCTTATTCATCCGGATTAACCCCTACACGTCCGCCGTCTTGCCCCCCCACGGCCGCCCCAGGATGAGAGGGCGCCGCGGGGGTCTTCACTCTACACTACGCCCATCCTTAGTGCGTCCGGCAATCGCGTCGCCGCACATCCGTCACATCAGGAGAGTGCCACGCCGGGCACCGCCGGGGCCGCATCATCAGACTGTGCGCGCGCCGCAGCGGTTTCGGCCATTAACTGCTGCCCGCACCGCGCCACGACGGGGGCGAGAACGATCAGCTTCACCACGTAGCGCAGCACCATCGACCACGCTGCGCCCATGATCCCGAACCGCCAGCACAGGGCAGCGGTCATCAGGAGGTTGCACACCCCGCCGATGAACGCGGCCCGGGCCTGGGCAGCGTCCTTGTGCATAGCACTAAGCCCGGTGCCGATGATGTACTCCAGCCCCATGACTGGCAGCAGCCAGATCGTTACCCGCATCAC
>Ga0075431_100008640_pt1 | contig 10202 bp, 12 predicted proteins | sample RhiMetdeltSRZDD5_FD_75297 | JGI IMG/M metagenome (GOLD analysis project Ga0075431, IMG submission 75297) | Populus rhizosphere microbial communities from Tennessee, USA - Rhizosphere MetaG P. deltoides SRZDD5 | ecosystem: Host-associated > Plants > Roots > Rhizosphere > Soil | place: USA...
CCGCCCCTCGCTTCCGTCATCATCGCGGGACACAAGAACCAAGAAAGATGTCACGCCTTCGCAGACGCTGCCATGGCTGCAATCGAGCGGCATCGACCCAAAGTAGTCGTGATCTCGGCTCGTTGGGCGCTGCTCGAATCTGACGTGCGCGCGCCGGGTTCTGGGGAGAGAAGCCGCGCCATCCTGGATCTAAGGACTCGGATGCCCCTGACGTTCACCGACGCCCTCATGCGCACTCTCGAAAAGGTGAGCGCGTCGGGTGCGCACACCATAGTGGTCGGCCCGGTTCCGGAGATTGACTACGATGTACCTGCGACCCTGGTTCGGTCGCTGATGGGCTTTGGCCGTATGCCGCCGGTTTCGCGTCGTGATTTTGACAAACGCCAGGGGCGCGTCTTGAACGCATTGCGTCGGATCCAAACTCTCAAGGGTGTGACCGTCGTCTATCCGCACACGGTTCTGTGTAATTCCGACACTTGTGGCGTTGTTGACGGCAATCGCTCGCTCTACATGGACGATGATCACCTCAGCCCGTTCGGGTCGGCGCGCATCGTAGCCATGATCTACTCCGCGAGTTATCTGAAGGACGCGATGCTGATTAGACGAGCTCTAGAGCAGGAGTAGGGCGGATTAGGCGTCAGCCGTAATCCGCCGATCGCACGGCGAAACGGGGAAGACGGCGGATTACGGGCTTCGCCCTAATCCGCCCTACGCCGGGAATGAGGTAGGGGGATGGACAACGTACGCTCGATTGCCAAGCTGGTCGCAACCCAGGCCTTCGCCCTGTTCATCGTCCTCAACGTCGTCGTCTGGACGATCTGCCTCGGCTACGGCACCTACCGCGTCTTCGAGCGGTACGGTCCCAAGCTCGCGGCGTTCAGCAAGAGCGAGCGCTTGGCCGAGCTTCCCAACTACACCGGGATCGGGTGGGCCAGAACGCACTTCGAGGAGTACCACTTCCTGCCGTCGAGATACCTGAGCTACGTCGGCTGGCGGCGCGAGCCTTTCCGGGGCAAGACCATAACGCTGGAGGGCCCCTACGCTCAGCGGGCGACCGTCGGCGAGGCCAATCCCGGCAAGCCGCTCGTCTACTTCTTCGGCGGGTCGACGATGTGGGGGACGGGCGCCAACGACGCCAACACCATCCCGTCCCTGGTCACCCAGATCGGCGGCTTTCGATCGCAGAACTGGGGCGAGACCGCCTGGACGGCGCACCAAAGCCTGGTACTCCTGATTCAGCTGCTGCAGGAGGGGCATCGCCCGGACGTTGTCGTGTTCTACGATGGCGTGAACGAGGTTGCACACAAATGCCGCCGCGAGCTGACGCCCACCTCGCATGCCAGGGAGCGCCAGATCCAGGTCGCTCTGTCGGCGGCGAAGCCCGACGAGGGTCTCTCGTACATGCTGGGGCCCCTTGTCAGCCTGGCCGCACAGGCGCGGGGCGCATTCGCGCGCCGCGCGGCGGCATTCTTCGATTGCGACGAGCAGCCTCGCAAGGCGCAACAGGTCGCCGACAACCTCCTGCAGGACTGGGATGTCGCCCGCCGGCTGGTCGAATCCTACGGCGGCAAATTCGTCGGCATCCTGCAGCCGGTCTCCTACTACAGCGACACGAAGCTGGACCACATCCGGCTCAACGCCGCCCAGCGGAAGCAGTTCGAGGCGGTCTATCCCCTCATCAAGGAGAAGATGGCCGGACGGCGAGGCCTCCACGACTTCACCGGCATTCTCAACCGCCCCGAGTACGTCTACATCGATTTCTGCCACCTCTCGCCGAACGGAAACCGTCTCGTCGCGGAGAAGATGGTCGAGGTGCTGGCCAACGGCGAATAGGACGGGGTTGCAAGGCGCCGGATCGCCGGCAGTGGCGGAGCCGAAGAGCTACCTTGCAACGGAGGAGCGTGCCGCCGTCTCGCACGGGCCGGCTAGCCTTGCGATTCCTATCTCCGCTTCGGTTACGAGTGCTGCGCTACCCCTGCAATCCTGTCCGCGCCACGAGGCACAGCGATATCGAGTGACGGCACATCCGTGGCATTTTGCGACAGCGCAGGTCCAGAAGCCGGATTGGGTCCCCGCAATCGCTCCCAATCATCATACTCTTTGAGGTTTACATCCTCATCGTCACTATCGCCGTGGCGTGCAATAGCAATCACGACCCCAAGCGTCAGAAGCGCTGCCCCGGCCAGCAGGCCGGCACCCAACATGGTCATCGTGCCGGCCTCCAATGTTCGCCGATCCACGGCGTCGGGCGCACATGCTTGTAGAGCTTCTTGAGCAGCGGAGCCGGCCAGCGACCGTCCCGCGCCTCGTCCGGGTCCGGGCGGCCGGTGAAACAGACGACCTTGGTCTGTGGCGGCAATGGAGGGGTCCGGAAGAAGTTCAAAGGCCAGGGAGGCAGCAGCGTATGCTTGAAGCTGACGCACCAGGCTGCCGGCCAGAACGTCTTCCGGGTGATCGTCCGCGAGATGAATGTCTGGCTGTTGCGATGAGCGGCGAGCACCCCCTCCGGATCGGCGCACATGCGCTCATAGAGGTAGCTGTGAGCGCCGACGCGAAAGCGGTAGCAGGAGGTGTTGCCGATCCCCGATCCCATCTGCGTCCAGTTCTCGATCACGCAGAAGGTCGAAGCGGGCTCGTAGTCGAAAAATGCGTCGAGCGAGCCCGTGATGACAACATCAAGGTCGAGGAACAGCACATCGCCCGAGAGCCCCGGAACATCCGCGGCCCACAGTGACACCTTGCGCCAGGGACGGTTGGCCACCCGCTCGGGCAGAGCGACCGGCGGCATCGGGTATGTGACGACATCGGCGTCGATTCCGACCGGATCATCGGTAAAGCAAACAACCCGGGTCGGACGGGCCGTGTGTTTCCGAATCATCGATGAAAGGCAATTGACATAGCTCGCCGGATAGCGGTCTCCCCACTTCATGCAGACAATTGTCTGAATCCGGTCACCCACGACGGACCCCGTCCACTATCTCACAACTTTCATCTTATCTTTCCTGCCTGCCGCTCTCAAGGCCTTTCGCCCATTCGGGGGCGAGACGGGGACCTGCGGCCTCTCCGCGCCATCTGCGGGAGACCGCGGCGGGAACAGCGCCCGCTCGGGAGCTGCAGCTGGCGTTGCCGCTGCGACCGCCCATGCATGTGGCACATCAGACACATACAGCATGCCTTCCGTGCCAGTGAATTTCCGCCCCCATCCGATTCGCCCTGTTCCCGTCGCGATGTCGTCCGCATTTATGTGGTGCCCGCAGAAGGACAGTCGCCATCCGTAGTTGACAGACGTAGAGTGTGCGGACCTATAGTGGGCGGACTGTCTTGCCTGCTGACTAAGCGTGCAGAGGGCGCGTCGGGCGCGAAGTTTCGATGAAGTTGCGTGAGGCCTGGCATGCCGTCAGTCGCTACTATCTGATGGAGCATGCGGCGCGGGGCGATTGCAGAGCGGCGGAGATCCTGAAGGGCCTGCTGCTCACTGATTGGTCTGCAGAGGAGCGACCTGCTGAAGATTGCCTGGTCCGGGTCGCTATCGGCGTGTGCACGGCGAGGCGCCCCAAGATGCTGGCCTCTTGCCTCCGAGCCATCGGAGAGCAAATTGCCCCAGCTCGTGTCGAGATCCACATTGTCGTGGCCGACAACGAGCCTGAACCGAACAACCAGCGGCTCGTGGATGAGTTCAAAGGTCGGGCCCCGTTCCTGGTCCACTACGTGCACGAGCCCCGGCGGGGCATTCCCCAGGCCCGCAATGCCGTCCTGGAGAAATGCCGGGCCCTGGATGTGGATTGGATCGCATTCACCGACGATGACTGCTGGGTCGGCCCCGGGTGGCTGGCGAGTCACATGGAGGCGGCCCGCCGGTACGAGGCCGACGTAGTCTACGGTCGCCGCGATCTCGTCTTCCCGCTGCCGGCGCCCTTCTGGGCGATACCGTCGGATGACGGAAAATTTGCGGAGGGTCAGAGGCTGCACTATGCCGCGACCCACAACGTGCTGTTTTCAGCAAGGCTGATCGGCTCCGGCGACCTTGCCGGCTTGCAGTTCGATGAGCAGTTGCCGCACGGGGAGGATACGGACTTCTTCCACCGCGCCGTGCAGCACGGAGCGCGCATCGTCTACTCCAACGAGCCCATCGTGTTCGAGACGGTAACGCCCGGGCGAGCGAGCCTGAGCTACCAGGCGAGCCGCGCCTTCTACTACGCGGCGAGCCGCAGCTACTTCCACCGCCGGCACTGTGGCGTCACGGTTGCCGCCCATAAGCTCGGGGCCCGTTGCGTGCTCCAGGGGCCTGTCGCTGTCGCCCGGCTGCTGGCGGCACCGTTCGTCTGGCCGTTCAGCGAACGGGCCTTCAAGAGCCTTGTCCTGAAGGCTGCCGTACGGCTGGCCGGTGCCGCCGGCGCCGCCGCGGGAATGCTCGGCTTTCTCGGCAATCCCTATGACATCATCGATGGATATTGAGACGGTAGGGCGGATTAGCCGAAGGCGTAATCCGCCATCGCGCCAGCAAGACGGCGGATTACGGGCTCCGCCCTAATCCGCCCTACATGATGCGGAGCGCGGCGATGCGGCGATCGACGCCGCGGAAGGCGCGCACCCACTGGCGGATGGTGCTCGCCAGCGCCAGGATCGCCGGCGCGGAGAGCCGGATCGTGGCCTCGGCGCCGCGGCCGTCGAGGGAGATCAGGCCCGCCTGCTTCAGGTCGAACAGGTAGCGGCGGATGGTCTCCTCCTTGAAGCGGTCGCCGAGGTGGCGGCCGAGCGCCGCCACCGTCACCAGGGGGTCGCTGAGCCACCGGTCGGCCTGGCGCACCGCGAACGGGTTGCGGCGCGCCGCATAGGCCTCGAGCAGGAGCATCAGGACGTACCAGTAGGAGACCGTCTTCTGGCGGTCCTCGGCCGAGAAGGCCTTCGCGCGGCCCCCCATCGCCTCCACGGCCGCGTTGAGCGCGCCGATCCAGAAATCGAACTGCTCCTCGGTGAGGACGCGGATCAGCCGCACCAGCCGCTGCTCGCCGCTGCTGCCTTTGCCCGCACCCTCGCTGCGCCGCTTCGCCATCCAGGGGTCCTCCATGTCGGATCGGAAATCGTGAAAGGCGTGAAGTCGCGAACTGGGCCTCCGCAGAACGATCTCACGATTTCACGACTTCACGATTTTCCCTATTGAGAACTGTGATCCCAAATCTCAGACTGCTTGACATGCCGACAACGGAGGTCCTAATCTCGGATACGCCGGAGCCCGATACCAGCTGCCCGCGCCACGCTCGACCGGCACCGCGGGTGCCGCCCGGCGGCGCTGCAATCCAAAGCGAGGACCCCATGCATCTGCCTCCGATCGACATGCGCACCCTCAATCTGTGGCTGGGCCTGACGCATCCTCTCTACGGCCCGCTCGCGTTTGCGACGATTGCGACCCAACTCGCGCTGCTCGGCCCCCTCTATGCAGGCCTCGCCTGGCAGGGGGTCTTCCTCGACGTGCTCCACGAGGCGGCGCGGCGCGGCGAGAGCGAGGGGCAGGGCGCGAGGGACGGCGTGAAGCCTTGAAGCCGGGAGCAGGGCGGATCAGGGCGAAGCCCGCAATCCGCCGTTTCGCGGGCGGCAGGGGTGATCGGCGGATGGCGGCTTACGCCTGAGCCGCCCTACTCGACGACGACGCCGCAGGCGATGCGGCCGCCGGCGTCGCCGGTCGGGTCGCTCCTGTAGTCGTCCTTGCCGGCGTGGATCACGAGGGCCGTGCCCTCGGGGCCGAAGAGCGAGTTGGCCTTGCCCTTCTCCAGGGTCACCGCCGCGTTCAGCACCTCGACGGTGAGCGCGCCGCCGGCGGGGATGTGCAGGTTGGGCAGGTCGCCGGCGTGGTGGCCCTCGGCCGCCATCAGCCCGTGCTTCTTGCCGCCGGGGTTGAAGTGGCCGCCGGCGCTGGTGAACGGCGGCTCGCACTTGCCGACGCCGTGGATGTGGAACGCGCGCTCGCCCGGCGGCACGCCGTCGAGCGTAAGCCTGATGAGGACGCCGGCAGGCGTCTGAGAAAGGGTGGCGCTGCCGACCTGCTTGCCCTCGGCGTTCTTGAGCGTGGCCTTGGCGGCCTTGGCGGACTGCGCCGCGGCCGGGAGGCCTGCGAGCGCCAGCAGCGATGCGGCTGCGGCCAGGGTGCAGAGGACCTTCATGTTGCAGCTCCCTTGCGGTAATGGGGATCTCGCCACGGCGCGCAGGGTGCGCGCAACGGCGATGTCCCCGGGTGGTTATCCGGCGGGCAACGTGGCGCGACCTGCCGGCTCGACTTTGGGGCTCGTTCAGCGACGCCCCGATATCGCGCTTGGCGCAATTCTGGGACGACGCCGATCAGAAGTCGATGGGCAGGATCTGCACGGCGGTGCCGGCGGCGGCCGGGGGCGCGTGAGGCGGGCGCACGAGCAGGCAGTCGGCCTCCGCCAGCGGGCTCAGGTACGAGCTGTCCTGCGTGCGCACAGGGGCCACCAGGAGGCCGCCGTCGGCAGCGCGCCGGCTGCGGGCGCGCATGTACTGCTGGCGCTCGCCGTTGGCCTCCAGCGCCACCGCCAGGCGCGCCTCCAGCGGGCGGGCGGCCTCGGCGGGACGGCCGAGCAGGGCGTGGATCAGGGGCACGAGGAACAGGCGCGCGCAGATGAGCGACGACACCGGGCTCCCCGGCAGTCCCAGCACGCGCAGGCTCCCGAGCCGGCCGAACCTCAGGGGCTTGCCGGGTTGCATGGCGATCTTCCAGAAGCCGAGGGCGAGGCCGCGCCGCTCCAGCACGGGGCCGACGAGGTCGTGGTCGCCCACCGAGGCCCCGCCGATCGTCACGAGGATGTCGGCGCCCTCGCCCTCCGCGAGACGGCGGGCAAGGTCCGCCTCCGTGTCGCGGGCGATGCCGATCTGGGCGACCTCCGCGCCCGCAGCCTCCGCCAGCGCGCCCACGCCCAGATGATTGGAGGCGACGATCTGGCCGGGGCCCGGACGCTCGCCGGGCGGCACCAGCTCGTCCCCCGTCGCCAGCACGGCGACCTGCGGGCGCCGGCGCACGGGCAGGGTTGCATGGCCCATGGCTGCGGCAAGGGCGATCTCGCGCGCGCCGAGCCGGCGGCCGGGCAGCAGCAGCGTCTCGCCGGCGCGGAAGTCGTCGCCCGTCGCGCGAACGTTGCCCCCGGCCTCCTGCGTGCCGGCTTGCATGACGATGCACGCGCCGTCGCGCGCGACGTTCTCCTGCATGACCACGAGGTTCGCGTCCCCGGGCACCGGCGCGCCAGTGGAGATGCGCACCGCCTCGCCGGCACCCACGCGGCCGGCAAAGGGATGCCCGGCGGCCGCCTCGCCGATGACGCGGAGCGTGGCCGGCAGCGTCGCGACGTCGGCAGCGCGCACGGCATAGCCGTCCATCACGGCGGCGTCGAACGGCGGTTGCGTCAGGATCGCCGCGAGCGGCAGGGCAAGCGTGCGCCCGCCAGCCGCGGCGACGTGAACGGGCTCCGGCGCCATCGCCTCGACGGCGTCCAGCACGCGCAAGAGCGCCTCTTCCACCGACAGCAAGGCCATGGCGTCAGGGCTCCCCCGCAGGCCCGGAGCGCCAGGTGCCGGAGCGCCCGCCGGTCTTGAGGACGACCCGGATGCCCTCGATGCGCATGGCCTTGTCCGCCGCTTTCAGCATGTCGTAGATCGTGAGGCAGGCGACGCTGACCGCCGTCAAGGCCTCCATCTCGACGCCGGTGGGCCCGGTCACCCTGACCTCGGCGGCAACGCGGACCCCGGCCGGTGCCGAGGACGGCGCCAGCTCGACGGCGACCTTGCTGATCGGAAGCGGGTGGCACAGCGGGATCAGCTCGTGCGTCCGCTTGGCAGCCATGATGCCGGCGATGCGCGCGGTAGCCAGCACGTCGCCCTTCTTGGCCTCGCCCTTCTCGATCAGTGCCAGTGTCTCGGGGGCCATGGCCACGAAGCCCTCGGCGCGGGCGGTGCGCTGCGTTGCGGCCTTGTCGGAGACGTCGACCATGCGCGCCTCGCCCTTGTCGTCGAGATGCGTGAGGCGGCGGGTCATGGCGACGCCCTCTTCCCGCAAGCGGGGAGAGGGAATCCGGTCGGCGCAAGGGGGGAGCGCGCGCGCATCACGGCAGCCCTCCCAACAGGGCGCGGGTGGCGGCGGCCACGTCGGGCTGGCGCATCAGGCTCTCGCCCACGAGGAAGGCACGCACGCCGCACTGCGCCAGGCGCTGGAGGTCGGCGTGGCCGGCGATGCCGCTCTCGGCGACGACGATGCGGCCGGGCGGGACGTGCGCGGCAAGCCGCTCGGTGGTGGCGAGCGTGGTGAGGAAGGTCTTGAGGTCGCGGTTGTTGATGCCGATGAGGCGGCAGTCGACCCTGAGTGCGCGGTCGAGCTCGGCCTCGTCGTGAACCTCGGCGATGGCGTCCATGCCCCAGCTCCGGGCTGCCGCCGCCAGCGCGCCGGCCGTGGCGTCGTCGACCGCGGCCATGATGATGAGGATGCAGTCGGCGCCGAGGGCGCGGGCTTCCGCGATCTGGTAGGGGTCCAGCATGAAGTCCTTGCGCAGCGCCGGCAGGCCCGAGGCGGCACGCGCCGCGGTGAGGTGCTCCGGCGCACCGCCGAACGACGGGGTGTCGGTCAGCACCGACAGGCAGGCGGCCCCGCCCGCGGCGTAGGCCCCCGCGAGGGTTGCGGGGTCGAAATCGGCCCGGATCAGGCCCTTGGAGGGGCTCGCCTTCTTGATCTCGGCGATCAGGCCGAAGCCCCCGACGGCCATCTTCGCCTCCAGGGCGGCAGCGAACGCGCGCACCGGCGGCGCTGCCTGCGCCGCCGCTTCCACCGCCGGGGGCGGGCGGCGAGCCTTGACCGCCGCCACCTCCTCCAGCTTGTAGGCCGTGATGCGCTCGAGAATGTCGCTCATGCGCCGAATCTTATTCCGAAACGGGGCGCCGGCACAGGGGGCGCCCCGCGTTGCCGGGTCGACCGCGCCGCAGATCGGCGGAGCCGCGCAGCCGCCTGCGTCGGGCCTTCCCCCAGCCTACGCGGCGCGTCCCGGTCTTCGCGCAGGGGCTCTCCTCGCGCATCACCGCATCGGGCGGTTCCGCGCCCACTCGGTGTACTTTTTGGCCTTGGCGTGCGTGTCGGCGAAATACCTGGCGTACTCCTCGCCCTCCATGATCTTGATGGCGATGCCCGCGTCCTCGAGCTTCTTGACGTGGTCGGGATGCTCCATGGCCTTCTTCAGGACCTCGCGCAGCCGCTTCACGATCGGCTCGGGCGTGCCTTTCGGCGCGGCGATGCCGCGCGTCGAGCTCGAGATGACGGTCGGGTAGCCCAGCTCCTTCATGGTCGGCACATCGGGCAGGAACTTGGAGCGCACCTCGTCCAGGACTGCGAGCCCGCGTACCTCCCCCGACTTGACGCGCGTGGCAATGCTGCCGACGTTGTCGAAGGCCACGTCGACGTTGCCCGCCATGATCTCCTTGAGCTGCGCGGCGCCGCCTTCGAGATGCACCAGGCGGAACAGGGCGCCGGGTGCCGCCTCCTCGGTCATCAGGATCGCGAGATGGTCGTCGGAGAGGATGCCGGTCGTGGCGGTGCGGATGGTGTTGGGCGCCTTCTTCGCGGCCTCGATCAGATCGTGCACGGTCTTGTAGGGGCTGTCCGCCCTGACCCAGATGAGCCCCGGGTCGAGCACCTGGTTGATGATGGGCACGAAGTCCTTCTCGGTGAAGATCGCCTTGCGCTCCGGGTCGAGGATGACGGTGTTGGTCGCAGGCAGGTTGATGAAGCCGATGTAGTAGCCGTCCGGACGCTGGCGCGTCAGCTCGGTCCAGCCGATCTGCCCGCCGGCGCCGCCCTTGTTCACCACCACGACCGACTGCCCCAGCTCCTTCTCGGCGATCGAGGCGACGATGCGCGCGGCGATGTCGGTGGAGCCGCCGGCGGGGAAGGCGACCATCAGCTGGATCGGCCGGGTGGGGTAGGACTGTTGCGCGCCTGCCCCCCCGAGGGCGGCGGCGAGCGCGAGGGTAGCAGCGAACGTTGCCGTGACGAGACGTGACATGCCGGCGTTCCTCCTTGGTTCGGGTCGATCTGCGTCTTTCAGTTGGCGTCTCTTGCCTCGCGCACCTCTGCCGGTGCCAGGCGCAGCGCGGACGCCACCAGGATCAGGGCGCCGATGACGAGCAGCGCGACACACAACGGCCGGGTGAAG
>Ga0075431_100008644_pt1 | contig 10201 bp, 9 predicted proteins | sample RhiMetdeltSRZDD5_FD_75297 | JGI IMG/M metagenome (GOLD analysis project Ga0075431, IMG submission 75297) | Populus rhizosphere microbial communities from Tennessee, USA - Rhizosphere MetaG P. deltoides SRZDD5 | ecosystem: Host-associated > Plants > Roots > Rhizosphere > Soil | place: USA...
GGAGACTCCATGATCCCATAAGTGCCGGTCGCCGCGGAGCAGGTCTTAAAGCGGCAGGCACCCTCTCGCCTGGCCTTGCCACCTTCTCTTTCCAATCGGGCGAGGAGTTCGAAATTTGACTGAAGTTTGAACTCTGTCGCCACGCAGTAAGACTAGTAATCGATCCAGCCGTGGTCGTGCATGAAGATCTGAATCCATGAAGGACTCCAGGGGCCTGGTCTGCCCTTGTCACGATTGCCACTCAGGGCATGGCCCACCGACATGAGAGACAGCACCAGGGCAAGTGCTGCAGCGACGCGAAACTTGCGCGAGTAGAAGTGCCGCTCCACCACCGTCGCCAGACTGATCAACCAGAACGGGATTAGCCAGAACAGCCAGCGAGCTCCCTGGCAAACACCCCCATAATTGTTCGTCTTGAAGGTATAGAAGGCCACCATCACGACTGTCAGCACAAGACCCGTGCGCTGAACGGCCGGCAAGACCTCTTTCGGCTTGATCATCCCGTAGAAGGCGATGAGAAAAATCGGTGTCAGGCTGAAAATACCGTGGTGTCCCAGTAGGAGATTGAACAGGTAGAACCACTTTGGCTCGTTCGCGGCATCAATGCCACGCGGGTTGCGCCAGTAGCTGCCTTCATACTGATAGTAATCGGTACCGAAAAATAGATAGTAGGGGAGAAATCCTCCTGTGGCGAGATAGGTCGTGTAGAGATAAGCAGCACCCATGACCGCGGCAGCAGGCAGGAAAAACTGCAGCGTCCGCCGTGGATAGGTCTTGAACAGCATTCCCAGGACCACTAGGGCAAAGAAAACGGCCACCATTTCGTTGGCGACCGTCCAGCCCGCGAACAGTCCGCACAGGACGAAATAGTAGCCTTCTGTTTTCTTGTCATAAAGGATACGAATCGCGCAGTAGAGTGCAAAGAATGCTGCCCAGGCAGCTTGCGTATGGTTGTTCAGGGTTACGCTGTAGGCTGTAAGGTAGGTGCCGAAGGCAGCCGCAAGAAGACAGAACAAACGGGCAGCCCAGCCGATGTTTAGCCGCTCCAGCAACCTCCCATAGAAGAGCACCAGCAAGGCGAACGGCACGATGTTGACCAGCATCAGAATCAGGCGGATCACGATATGAGCCTGATGCGGAATCGCAACAGCCGATGCCTTTTCGATCAGCCAGGCGAACCCAGCTAGGCAGGTGGGCATAAGAGCCGGTTTGCTGGAATAGAAGTGACCTTCCCGCCGCACCTTATCGATGGTTGCATAAGGCGCCTCATCAATGATGTAGCCTTTGCCATGGGTGAGACTCCACACAGTATTCCAGCGCGACCCGTCGTTGGCGCCTGAGACTGGCTGAAAGCGGATCAGGACTCCCAGAAGGATTCCCGCAGCTACCAAGGCCGTCAGGGCAGTCATCCACCGGGATTCGTTGAAGGAACTGTCTTTCATGATTCCAGGATCCAGGGTCACTTGCAAGCGGTCGAAGTCTAAGAGCCTTCAAGATCTATCTGCACTCTCCCGTTTGTTGTTGGAGAGGGTACCCGAGGCACAGCGGTCCCCGCGACGGAGGTGCGACCGTTGTCGCGGCGCAGGCTAGGGAGGGATAACTTGCTACGAAGACATGTCTCTCGGCTCACTCAAGGTCGTTCACTGCCGGCGGCGAAGGAGTTCACGCTGCAGTCACATTGTCAGCGGCCGCAATTCCTCCGCCCACCGCCTCCTTACGTTGGACCGAAGGGATTGATCACTCATCCCTGGTGGTCCAGCTTTCGCTGACTCCCGGCTTGAGATCTGTAATCTGACACCTACCCGCCAGTCCGTTCCGCGACGCTGTAACCGAAGCCATTCTCCGTCCCGCTGCCCAACCGGGAAATGATGAGCTCGGCCAGGATACCCACGGTCAGCATCTGAGCACCCAGAAGCAATGATGCGACAGAATAGATCAGGATGGGTCGATTTCCAATCGGCCGGTAACCCAGCATCCAGAGCCACGCCAGGTAAGCCAACCCCAAACAACCACCCACGAAGGCCAATAGCCCGATCACTCCCAGCAAATGCAGGGGACGTTCGCCGAATGCGGTCAAGACGTGTACGGTGAGCAGATCGAGCAGACCTTTCACAAATCTCCTGGCACCATACTTCGATTTGCCGTAGATCCGCTCCCGATGCTGCACTTCCAATTCTGTGACTCTGAATCCACGCGCATGAGCCAGCAGCGTGATGAATCGATGTAATTCGCCGTACAGCCGGATTTCTTTCACAACCTCGGTACGACAGCACTTCAGCCCACAATTGTGATCGTGCAGGTTCAGGCCGCTGACGACGCGGATCATCCAGTTGAATACACGACTGGGGATGATTTTGTGCCAGGGATCAAGGCGCACCTTTTTCCAGCCGTTGACAAGGTCAAACCCTTCGTGGAGTTTAGCCAGCAGCTTAGGGATTTCCGCTGGATTGTCCTGCAGATCCGCGTCCAGCGTAATCACCACTTCGCCTCGCACGTCGGCGAAGCCCGCACTGAGGGCCGCAGCCTTGCCGAAGTTACGGCGGAAGCGAATGCCGCGAACGCGGGAATCTGCTCGGGCTAGCTTCGCAATCTCAGCCCAACTGCTGTCGGTCGAGCCGTCGTCTACCAGGATCATCTCGGCCTCCCGAGATCCCTTTCCCAGGGTCGTATTGATCTCCTGATAGAGAGGCGCAAGGCTCTTCTCCTCGTTGTAAACCGGGATGACCAGACTAAGCATTCCTGACGTTCCGCCTGGAAGAAAAATAGAGGCTTCCGGCCATCAGCAGCTCGACAGTGACGTTCATGATCCTGGCAACAATTGCAATCAGAACCGCGTTGCCTGGCCCGAGCGTTGGACCGAGGGTTTGCATCAAGACCCACTCGCGTACTCCTAGCCCTGCTGGCACGACCAGGATTGCAAATCCGGCGGCCATGGCAAGTGCCATGCTGCCGCAGGCCAGCAATACGCTAGACAATCCCGTTACTACAATGCCACTGCCGTGGACCACAGCGACCAGGCTGAGTCCTGCTAGTACCCAACCTGGGATGAAGTAGAACCCTCCCTTCAGCAATGTGACGTAAGAGACGGGCTTGACTGCTGACCCACTGTTTCCGCGAAACGGCAGAGTAGCCAAAACGACCATGCGGCTGAACAGCCAGGGTTGCACGGCCAGAGTAAGCCCGAGCCACAAGCCACCTGCCAGCCATAGAACCCGGCTCCCAACACCGGCGGCCGACAAAGCGAGAAGAGCGAACAGCGCCCCTGCTGCCATCATGGCCAGCGACTCATAAACTGTCGAGGCCACAATCACAGTCGCGGGCACCCTATCCGTGCCGACCAATCCACAGCGGATCACAGCCACCCAGGCCTTGCCCGGAATGTACTTTCCCAGCTGGCTGGCGAAATATGCCCGCTGCGCATCCGTTGCACTCAACTGCCCGCCCATGTCGTGGATCGTTTGCCGCCAGTAGGCGCCAAAGCAAGCCATGGCAGCGCCATAAAGAGCGGCACTCAGACAGAGCGGGAACGGCGTGAATGAAATTTCCTTTCCTTCGAGCTGCTTTAGTGCGCTAGCGATCTGCCGGCCTGCAGCAACTAAGAGAATCGCGGCGAAAGCCCATTTCGCCAGGGCGAGGAACACTCGTTTCGAGATGAACCGCCGTTCCCGCGAGAGTGACCTTTCGCCGGATGGGTGATGGGTGACCAAGGCAGGTCAATGAGCCGTCGGATGATGATATGAAGGAGGGTGCCTCAGTGGCATCCCCAAACAAAAATGCGGGAGGCAGTCTGCCCCCAGGCCACCGCGGGGTTAATCAACCACCGGTCGCCCGCCGTAGCGACAGCCTCCCACATACGCTCGTGTCTCAGGGAGTGGACCTCCAGCATCGTCCTTTGCCAACCAGCCCAGCTGGTGACACCGGGTATCGTCACCCCGGCAGCGGCCAGTCTGGTGGACTGCCGATGCCGCCCTTATTTCTTTTTGTTCACGGCCGACTTGAGTTCCGCTCCAGGGGAAAACTTGGCAACCTTCTTAGCTGCGATTTTGATAGGGGCGCCAGTCTGCGGATTCCGGCCGGTACGGGCCTTTCGACTGGCGACGGAAAAGGTTCCAAAACCCACGAGGGTTACCCGGCCACCTTTCTTCAAATCTCCCTCAATGCCAGAGATCAGAGAATTAATGGCAGCTTCAGCCTGCGACTTGTTGATGCTGGCGTCCTGCGCGACCTTTTCGATCAGATCTGCTTTGTTCATGTGTGTTCTCTCCTGGTGTTAGATAGGTTGACTTAACGGGCAATCGCTGTTGGTGTGTCAGGGTTATACAATGGTGCACTTGGCCCGTCAAGGCGTTTTCCAAAGCTTTTTTGGGAATTCTATCAGTCGCAAGGCTTCCCTGCTTGGCCGTTCGTAGGTCGATCCTTTGCGTGTTCTTGCTTGCGCCAAGCCTGCGTCCCGTTGAAATCCCCTTGCTCGCATGCGCCCTTCGCGATACAAATACGTCTGAGCATCCGCGAGGTGGTCGAGGAACTTTGAAAGGATGATGTCGATTTGTACGAAGAGACGGCCCGTTTTGCCTCGCGTGACTAGGACTGTGTTTAGGCGCTTTGGAGCACGTGACGGTTGCTCGGATCATCTCGACGCCTACTTCTACCTCCCCCCGCCACGCTGATTTCAGCCACGGCATCAGTTTCCTTCTGTCGAACAAATGTCTTGTTAGTCACGGCCCCGGTGCCCCAAACAGTAAAAGTGAACTGCGGTTTTGATACCGAGGCCAAGCGTTGGCAGATCTCGGCAAAGGGCGAGGAGCCTGGACGCGGGCTGCTCAGGCTGAGGGGGACACGCTGTACCGCGCCGCCTGGTTCGACGGGCAGCGCCCGTCGGTGCTTAACATGGAGGAAAACACCTACACTGCCCCGACTGAGCCTGGTCCCAAGCGTTTTCCCCGCGTTTCCCCAGATAGTCGCGGAATTCATCCACGCCGTCTTCTACCTTGCGGATATGGTCCGACCGATCTCGTATAGTGCTCTTGCCGACTTACTGCCGGGCTAGGAGCAGGCGCCGCTCGGGCTCTACGTTGTTGATGAAGTCGTCCGACAAATGGGCCGTCACCTTTTGAATCGTTCAGGTAAATATCAAGGGTTTGAAGACGACTCAATTGTTCAGGAGCCAGGAGTCAAAATGAAAAGTATCTAAAGGAGGAAACGCAATGATCAAACAGATTGTGGCAGTTACGTTGGCGTTCGCGCTGGCTCTCACTCCATGCACAGCATTGGGTGAACCGTCCGCGCCGCCTCAAAGCAGCAGCCCGGATCAACAGATGGACCAACTCTTGGCGCCCATCGCACTTTATCCGGATGCGCTGCTCGCGCAGACACTTGCGTGTGCCACCAGCCCCGATCAGGTGCACGAAGTGAGCGAGTGGCTGAACAAGAATAGCCAGTTACAGGGTAGCGATCTTCAGAAGGGCGCGGAGCAGGCAGGCTTCGATGCCAGCTTTGTGGCGATTGTGTTGTTCCCCGACGTGCTCAAGTTGTTGGAAGACAACAAGGAGTGGACCACAGAACTGGGCAAGGCGTTCCTGAGCGATCAGAAGGCCGTGCTCGCTTCTGCGCAGCGGTTGCGCCAGCAAGCGAAGGCTGTGGGCAACCTCAAGAGCACTCCGCAGCAGGAAGTGAAAACGGACACCTCCAGCGGACAGCAGGTGATTGTGATTCAGCCGGCCAACCCTCAAGTCGTGTATGTGCCGCAATACAATCCGCAAACGGTGTATACGTCTCCGCCGCCGCAACAACAACAGAGTAGCGGCAGCGGGGACGCTGTGGCAGCCGGATTGATTGGGTTCACGGCCGGCATCCTGCTCGGCGCTGCGGTGAATAATAATAATTACGGCTACTACGGCTGGGGGGCGTGGGGCTGTAGCTGGCACAGCAGCGCCGTGGTGGTTCGTGGCGGAGCATGGCGTGTGCCACCCGTGCCGCGCTATCCCTACGTGCGACCTGTCGCAGGGTATCGCGCGCCGGCCAACGTCTATGCGCCGCGGTACAGCAACGTGAACGTCAACAGGAATAGGAACGTGAACGTCAACAATGTGAATGTCAATGTGAACCGGCAGAATCGCACCGTGAACAACGCGACGAATAACTTCGACCGCACACCGCGGCCAACGACTGCGACATCCACGCGCGAGACACGTCCCGTGCAGAGCACCGCGGCGACCCGACAGCCGCGGACTGCAGCGAGTACATCCGACTACGCTTCGCGCGGAAGAAGCGTTGGCTCCACTTCGGCGAGTCCGAGTCCAGCGCGGCAAATGGAAAGCGGTTCGCGCACCAGCGCATTTTCCGGCTACCAAAGTGGAAGCGCAGAACGGCAGGCGAGTTCCCGTGGCAGTCGCAGTAGCTCATCGGGTGGCGGCCACCGCCGGCGCTAAGTTGAAAGGAGAGACCATGTACGCTCAAACGAAAACTCGTCTGTTTGTGCTGGCTGCGATTCTGCCGCTGATGACAACACGTGTGTGGGGGCAGAAACTAGCTCAGGAAACTTTTCCGACCGCGGAAGACGCCGTCGTCGCCATGGTTGACGCACTGAAGGCGGACGATAAGCAGAAACTGCTATCCATTTTTGGCCCCGAGGTTCGCGAAGTTACATCCTCGGATAATGCAGCCGCCGATCGCAACGGCCGCGAGTTGTTCCTCGCCGCCTACCACGAGCGTGCTCTCCTTCTTGGAAATTCGACGAAGAAGACTTTGCTCGTTGGAAGCGAAGAATGGCCCTTCCCAATTCCTCTGGCTAGGGCAGGGGGTGGGTGGAAATTCGAGACGGCTCTGGGTCTTCAAGAACTGCGCAACCGGCGCGTTGGGCGCAACGAACTGGGGACGATCCGCACATGCCGGGAGTTCGTCGAGGCGCAGAAGGAGTACGCGCAAACGGGCCACGACGGCAAACCTGCCGGCGCCTTTGCGCAAAAATTCGTAAGCGAACCCGGCAGGCAGGACGGCTTGTATTGGAAGGTCGAGGAAGGCCAGGAGCCCAGTCCACTGGGCGATCTCGCTGCGCAAGCTGCGGCCGAAGGCTACAAGCGTGGCACTGACAAGCCGAACCCGTTTCACGGGTATTACTTCCGCATCCTTACTGCCCAGGGTTCGAGCGCAAAGGGAGGTGCGAAGAATTATGTCGTCAACGGTGAAATGCGCGGCGGCTTCGCGATGATGGCGTACCCAGCTGGGTACGGCGACAGTGGGGTGATGACTTTCCTCGTCAACCAGGATGGAATCGTTTCTCAAAAAGACCTCGGCCCGGACACAGCCAAAATTGCCGGTGAAACAAACGAGTACAATCCCGACAAGACTTGGGTGAAGGCTGAATGAAACGATGCCCGTGGCCAGAAAGCTTATGGCGCCGCTCATGTGAACCCGGCTAACCGGTAACCCGTGGGTGGGTGAAAATTTCAGACGGGCGCAGGACACTATCCTGATTGAGCGCGACTTAAACGCTAGCCAGCGCGGCGTTTTACCGCGAAGCGGTTGTGGGAAAAAGCCCAACGTCCCCTTACGGAAACGTCTCTCCGAAAACTCGGTGATCGTCATTAAGAACAAGTCGCATGCGGTGACAGCTAACATCGAGATTCCCAAGGGCTGCTGGTCGTTCTCATAGACGACGTAGGTTATGGCGCCACGAGCGTCTTCGGCGGGCGGTGCCGTACACCCAATTTCGAAAAGCTCGTGGGACCGCTTCCCTTGTGCGCGACCACAGGAGTCGAGCATGGGAGGGGTCGCGTGCGTTGGTCAAGCGAATACCCGAATTGCCAACCACGTTTAAACGAAACGAGCCAAGTGGAAATCAAGTTGGAACAGCGACCTAAAACTGGTTGACACTCATCTAGCCTGGCGCTACTCTCGGCTTCGCTCGAAAGCAATGGGGCCGCCAGAACTTGACCGCAGATTGCCTCGAACAATGTTTGCCGGCGAAAAGCATTGGAGGAGCGTTCGCAGCGCGGAATTCCCGAAAAGCCGCACGAAGTAGAACAGACAGAGCTTCAGGGTGAAGATGCGTATCACTCAATCGACAGTTTGAGATTGAGCTCTCTTCTCACCCAAATGTTGAGCGTGTTCCTGATGACGGCGTGGATTGCGCGATCCTGTGGTATTCAGGATTATATCCACGAAAGCTAAGTCTTGTATCAGTCAAAAGCCAAAGGAGGATATCGATGAATAAAGGAATGATTCTTGCCCTGACGCTTCTCATCATGGGTGGCTTGACCGCAATCCAGGCTGGGGACAACCCACCCAAAGGATCCAAAACTCCGTCAATTTATGACTTCAAACTCAAGGATATTGACGGCAAAGATATGAAGCTAGATCAATTCCGTGGCAAAGCCCTACTGCTTGTCAACGTCGCCAGCCAATGTGGCTACACGCCCCAATATGAGGGCCTGCAAAAGATCCATTCCAAGTACAAAGACCAGGGATTCGCTGTTTTGGGTTTCCCTGCCAACAACTTTGGCGCTCAGGAACCCGGGACCGACCAGGAAATCAAGACGTTCTGTTCCACCAACTATCACGTCAAGTTTCCTATGTTCTCCAAGATTTCTGTGAAGGGTTCCGATCAGCACCCCCTTTACAAGTTTTTGACCGACGAAAAAACAGATCCCAAGTTCGCCGGGGAGATTACATGGAATTTCAACAAGTTCCTCGTTGACAAGACCGGCAACATCGTCGGGCGCTTTGATTCAAAGGACACGCCGGAAGGTGAGAAAGTAGTGAAGGCCATTGAGCAGGCGTTGAAGCCATAATCTCCCTGAGAGCCGGGAAAAAACGTGGATTTGTTGATAGGATCGCCCGCCGTGGCGTTCCTTGTCGGCCCGAAGCTGCGCAGCTTGAAGGATCTCATTCTGTCGCGAGGACCGATACAGGACCGACCCCTAACGCGATCCTTCGCGGTTCCCTGGGGATGGCGATTCGATTCTCGTTTGGAGAGTAACTCTAGACAGCGTACCGACTGGGGTACGGAGTTTCAAATGGCTCGAGAGTGTGACAGCCGGTGGTTGGTCGCGCCCCGCTCCCCATCCGGTTTACTCGTACCTGAGCGCCACCAGCGGATCGACCTTGGTGGCTCGACGAGCGGGAAGGTAACAGGCCAGTACGGTTACCGCGATTACCAGTGTGGACACACCAATAAAGGTTGCTGGATCGGTAACAGTTATACCGTAGAGCTGGCTGGAAAGAATCTGCGTCAGAGCGCTGGCCCAGGCCAGACCGATCAACAGTCCAATAAGAACCAGTCTCATCCCCTGGAGAAGAACCAGCTTCAACACATCGCTGGTTTGGGCTCCCAGCGCCATTCGCACTCCAAACTCATGGGTGCGCTGAGCCACAGCATACCCCATCAGGCCGTAGATCCCCACGGACGCGAGCACCAGGGCCAAGACCGCAAAGAGACTGAGCAGCAGCATCTGAAAACGTCGCTCCGCCAGCGAATCAGAGAGTATTTGCTTCATTACCCTTACATGGGGCGCAGGCTGGTCTTTATCCGAAGCCAACACCTCCCTTCGGATCGCAGCAATGAGTTTGTCAGGCTCGCCACTGGCCCGCACTAGGAGTGACAACCCTCTCAAACCCGTCACTCCAGCATGGTAGAGGTGCGGTCCGGCTTGAGTATCTAACCCGGATTCTAGAGTGTCCTTCACCACTCCTACGACTTGACCCCAGCCTTTGCCAAATCGAATCCGTTTGCCAATGGGATCCTCGCTTGGAAAATACCTTCGAATAAAACTTTCGCTGACGATTCTGACCGCGGTGTGTCGGGGCTCAGATCTTGACGCGTGAAGTCCCGACCTTTCAAGATGGGAATTCCCATTGTCTTGAAATAGTTGTTCGTCAAGAAACTCATCCGGGAAACGGTGAGATGGCTGAGACTGCCATCTTCCACGGCTGGGCGGCCCTCGATCTGAAAGACTGCCTCAAAACGATCGCGGCCGCCCTCTATCGGAATCCAGGAAGCCGCCGCAGACTGGACACCGGGCAGTGAATCCAGTCGTTCAAGCAGTTGCCTGACGAAAAGGCCCTGGGGATCACGGCTGTGCTGAGTCGACAGTTGTTCGGCAACCGTGCGGCCAGCATTGGGGCCGTACTTGGGGTGCAGTAAAGGAAGTTGGGCCGTAAGTAAATGCTCCGGCTCGTAACCGGGATCCACCTGCAGCAGGCC
>Ga0075431_100008645_pt1 | contig 10201 bp, 9 predicted proteins | sample RhiMetdeltSRZDD5_FD_75297 | JGI IMG/M metagenome (GOLD analysis project Ga0075431, IMG submission 75297) | Populus rhizosphere microbial communities from Tennessee, USA - Rhizosphere MetaG P. deltoides SRZDD5 | ecosystem: Host-associated > Plants > Roots > Rhizosphere > Soil | place: USA...
TCCGGCCCCAGCCCCATTGAGTTCCGCACCCACGTGATCGAATCCAAGATGCCGGGCGGCTATGCGGTCATTGTCACCGACGTCAACAAAGACGGCAAGCCCGATATTATCGGGATGACCCAGCGCGTCACCGAGCTGGCATGGTACGAAAACCCCACCTGGACGCGCCACGTGATGATCAAGGACATGAAGGCCATGGTCAACCTGGCTGCCCAGGACATCGATGGCGACGGCATCCCCGAAGTGGCGATCCAGAATGAGTTCAGCATGGTCGCGTCGAATAGCCCCGGCCTGGTATGGGTGCTGCAGCATCAGGGCGATCCGCGGCAGCCGTGGAAAATGACCAAGATCGACCAGTTGGTCACCTCGCACCACATCGCCTGGGCCGACGTCGATGGCGACGGCAAGAAGGAGCTGATCAACGCGCCGCTGATCGGACCCAAGGGCGCTGGTCCCCGTTACGATCAGGATCGCGTGCCGCTGGTCTACTATCACGTTCCGAAGAGCGTCGACGGCGAGTGGAAGCGGCTCATGATTGACGAGCAGCTCAACGGAATCCTGCACCGGGCGCGCGTCGTGAAGTGGGTCGACGGCAAGCGCGACCAGATCCTGACGACGGGCTACGACGGCATCAAGCTGCACCAGGCGAGCGGCGCGGGCGACAAGATCCGGTGGGAGAGTAAGCTGCTATCGAAAGGCCACGAGGAGGAGCCGCCACGCGCCGGAACAAGCGATGTCGCCGTGGGACGGGTGAAGCGCAACCGCATTCTGGCAGCCGTCGAACCCTGGCATGGCAATGAAGTCGTGGTGTACACGACGGCCGACAAATCGACCTGGCTCCGCAAGGTGATTTTCTCCGAGCTCACAGAAGGTCACGAGGTGTGCGTCGGCGACTTCAATGGAGACGGGCGCGACGACATCGTCGCCGGCGATCGCGCCAAGGGGCAAATTTCCAGCTCGCACCTGTTCTTCGCTCAGGACGACGAGGCTTCGAAGTGGAGCCACCACGTCCTCGATGAGAAGGGCATGTCGGCGTCCGGCTGTCATGTCGCCGATATCAACGGCGACAAACGCCTCGATATCGTCATGATCGGCGGCGCGACCGCCAACATCAAGTATTACGAGAATCTGGGTCCGGCTTCAAAACGGTGATGCGGGTGAAGCCCTCTTCGATGGTGGGCGGAACCAGCTTGGTCTTCATCAACTCGATCGCCTCCGGCGGCACCAGCCTCTGCCGCGCGCGATTGCGCTCCTGACAGATTTCCACTGGGACATCGAAGAACAGCGCTTCGACTTCGGCGCCAAACGCCCGGGCGATGGCGACATAGGGGGCCCGCTCGCCGACGGTCAGGTGCGTCGCATCCACATAAGTGACCGGCATGCGCAGCGCCAGCCGCCGACGGATCAGATACCGCATGGTGGCGAAGACGTAGCCGTTGATGGTCTGAATGCCGGCGTCGTCTGCGAGCAGCAGCCGGATTGCATCCGAGGAGATCGGATTGACGCCGAGCGACTGGAGGTAGGTCGACTTGCCTGACCCAGGCAGTCCAATTGCAATGACGATGCGGAGCGTCAGGCCGGACTGTCCGAAGTCGGGATTGGCCTTCAACAATCGGCTTTATATCATAAGGAGAGGGTTGACGCGAATGATCGACTACAAACTGGAGCACATTTTTACAGTGACGGGGACGCTCGCGCCTCCGGAAGTGATCGGACCGCTGGCGGAAGGCTTCCGCGTCAACTTTTATTCGAGCGGTGGAGAAATAACCGGCCCCAAGCTTCGCGGGAAGGTCAGAGCGGCCGGCGGTGATTGGGTGACCGTGCGAAAGGATGGCATCGGTGTTCTGGATGTCCGGACCACATACGAGACGCACGACGGCGCCCTGATCCTGGTTACTTACCATGGCACGGCGGATTTGGGAGAGGACGGCTACGAGAAATTCGCGCGTGGCGAAATGCCGGAGGTCGTGCAACTCAGAATCTCGCCACGTTTTTTCACAACTCACCCGGCCTACCTTTGGCTGAACCGGCTGCACTGCCTTGGCATCGGCGAGTATCGAGCCGCAAAAAGCGCTGCGGTCTACGACATCTACGCGGTTCGCTAAACAGACAGGATGCCGGTTCCTTTCAAGCCCTTCTCAAAAGTCTCTGGTGAGACGGTTGGGAAAGTTCGGATCTAACGGGAAATCGGAGCGAAGGTGAATCGGCTTCCTCGACATAAACTATCGACAGTTCGGTAAAGCTTTCAACCTCTTCGTCATCCGTCCTTTTTGATAAGGCAAGTTCCCGTTCCGCCCGGAACCAATCCTCTTGATCTGACCCGATGGGACAACCACGCTCGAGCCAGAACTGGTATGCAAGGGCGGCGATTTCCTGATCTGCGCTGTTCGATAGAGTGGGTTGAACGGATTCCCGCGCGCTTTGTTGAGGATCGATTTTAAGCGCTCGACTGGCCATGATCGCACTTCCTTTCGATTAGGTGTAATCGCAGAAGTGGCGGAGGTGAAGCGGCGGTGAAACTGAAACGATCTTATCAAAAACGCCGATTTCGATGCAATGAAAAATCGTGAAAAAATTTCGGGAGAGTGAGTGGCCGAACCTTGCGAAATCGTTTCGCTCTGCCGAGAGAAGTCGGTCTCACAGTTTGTATCGGCCAGCGCGAGATTAACATTTTGAGAGCCGGAAGTATATCCCGGAGACGCAAGTATTAGGGATTGGCGCCAATGAGAGTGCCTAGCCGCTAATGAAAGATCCGGCTGAAGTCCACAGTTCCTTGATGCCTGTTTCCATCGGCGTCATAACGTCAGAGCTAAACGGCGGAAGTTTCGATCTCGTCGGCGTGTTTTTCGAAGAGGCGTCCCAGGAGTCGAACCCGCCCATTCAGCACTGTTTTAGCACAATGCCCACTTGCTTTTGCAGTCCGCAAATGAATGAGTAACTGCCTTCGGAACTGCAACGTAGTCCGATTTATCGCGCGATTTTGCTCCGTAAACGTCATGTCTTCAAAGTTCCTGGGAGCGACGTTCTTGTGCCGTTTTGAATGTGTCATATATTTGTTTTTAGTAGGATGCGGTCGTCAGACGACCAATGAGCGTCTTATTCGCAACTTCCTTGCAGGCAAGACATGGATCGAGTTCTTGTCACGGTAGTGAATATCGGCTGAATCAAGGTTATACTTTATTTCGCCAAAAATGAGTGGTGCGGATGAGAGGACTTGAACCTCCACTCCCTTGCGAGAACTGAGACCTGAACCCAGCGCGTCTGCCAATTCCGCCACATCCGCACGATGCGACACCATCATGCTAGCACACGAGCCGAAAGGCAGCAAAAGCGGGCCGACGGCGCAACCGCGGCCCGCTTGCGTACTATATTTGACAGCTCTAGACTGTGGTTTTCCTGCCTACGGCGACCCGATAAATCGCCAGCAGAATAATCGACCCGAGCAGCGCCATGAAGAAGCCTGCCGACTGATCCGGTCCATACATGCCGAGCGCCCGGCCGACCCAGCCGCCGAGCAGCGCGCCAACGATACCCAGGAGCATCGTGATAATGAACCCCCCCGGATCCCTTCCAGGCATCAAAAGCTTGGCAATGATGCCGACCACCAAACCGAAAAATATCCAACCGATAACACCGAACATGGGTTTTTTCTCCTCTATCTGGTCTGTAAATTGATTGGTTGATCCAGCCGGAACGTCAGAACGGTTTCCGCCGGTACGCTAACTGTCTTGCCGCGAGTCAGCACCTGCGCTCCCGCTCCGGCCGCCGCTCCCGCGATTGCGCCGATCGCCGCGCCCTTCCCGCCGCCGGCGATTGCTCCCAGCAGTGTTCCCAGCACCGCGGCTCCGCCGACCATCGTCGCCGTCCGTTTATTCGCGCCGATCCCCTCGCGCCCGGACCGCTGCAGATCCTCTGTGCTCACGTAATAGGTGCTGCCATTCATCGTGATCGACTGAAGATCGAGAGCCAGCTCCGGACTGCTCGTCGCGCCGCCCGGCTTCATTTCCTTCACCACCAGTTGCGCGCTCGCGCCGCGAGGGACCACGATCTGGCCGGAATTGTCCAAAACATCGCGCTCCACGTTCGCCGTATAGATACGACCTTCGGCGGCCGATTCGGACTGGATCGCTTCATTGGTGCGGACTTGCAGCTCGGTTCCCGCCGGAATCGTGCGGGTCGTCGTCACTCGGGAAGCCGGTGGATCGGCGTAGACGCCGCTTCGCGAGGTTGTCGTCTGGCTTGTCGTCGTGGATGAGCTGCTCGTCGCTCGCGAGAGGCTGCTCGAGCCGGCGTCGAATTCGATCGACTTCACCTGCGCGAAGCTATAGCGTTGCCGCGCTCCGTTCTCCTCATCGAAAGTGATTTCGCCGCCGGCGCTGCCGATGAACGTCCCGTAACGGCGGGAACCGTCGCGCAACGTGACCAAATCCGCGGCGATCAGGGAACTCGCAGCAACTAGGATTAATGTCGTTACCCGTGTCATAAAGAGGTCCTTTTCGGGCAGGCCAATCGCCTGCCACACACAAGTCTCACAATCACGGTGCAATTCGGCGGCCACTTCTTAGAGCATCAAGCGAAAGGGGTTTCCAGGCTGATGCCCTATGCAGATTTTACGATTTGCGTGAGTTAGTCTTGCGCCTGAGCTCGAGGATCAGCTTCATTACCAGTTGCTCAATCTGGTCGCGGACGGCGCGGTACTCCTCGGCTGGACAGCCGATTGGATCGCGCACTTTCCATTCGCTGGCGTTGGGAAAGTCGCGTATCGGCATCCCGCTGAGGTTGATCACCAAATCGAAATGTCCCGGCGGGAAAATGGTCAGCGACTTGGGGAAATGAGCCGAAACGTCGATGTTCTTCTCGGCCATAATCCGGCAGGTTTCCGCCGGGACGAGCATCGCCGGGGCCAGGCCGGCGCTCTCCGGCGTCAGGACGTCTTTGCCGTAAGCGCGTGCGAATCCTTCGGCCATCTGGCTGCGGCAGGCATTGCCCACGCATACAAACAGGACCCGTTGCAGGTTCATCCATTCAATTTTTGCAGGAATAGTTCGTGAACGCGCGGGTCGCTCGAAAGTTCGGGATGGAAGGTCGCGACGACGTGGCGGCCCTCCTCCACCAGAACGGGATCTCCCTCATAACGGGCCAGGACCCGGCCCTGGGTTCCCACCCGGCGGATGATCGGAGCGCGGATGAAGACGGCCTCCATCTCGCCGGGCCCCATGCGCGACTGGAAGTCGGCTTCGGGAGTGATGCTGGTGATGTGGCTATCGATCTGCCGCCCATAGGCGTTGCGCTCAACGCCGACGTCGATCAGGCCGAGACACTCCTGCGCCGGGCTCGAGACTTCGTTCGCTAGTAGTATCGCGCCCGCGCAGGTGCCAAAGATAGGGCGGCTGCGGCCGAAATTACGCAGCGGCTCCATCAGGTTCTCTTCGCGCAGCAGCTTCAGCATAGTCGTGCTTTCGCCGCCGGGGATGATCAACCCGTCGAGACCTTCGAGGTCAGCAGCGGAGCGGACCAGGAGGGCTGTCGCCCCGGCCCGCTCGATGGCCTTCGCATGAGCGTCGAAATCGCCCTGAAGCGCCAGTACGCCCACCTTCTTCATGGCCGCTACCAGCCCCGCGTCTGCATCAGTTCGGATTCCTGAAGTTTCGAAATGTCGAGCCCCACCATACCCATGCCAAGATCCTCGCTTGCTTCGAGAAGCTTCGCCGGATCGTTGAAATACGTCGCCGCCTTCACGATCGCCCGCGCGCGATTCTCAGGATCGGAGGACTTGAAGATGCCCGATCCGACAAACACGGACTCGGCCCCGAGCTGCATCACTAGAGCCGCGTCAGCCGGCGTGGCGATTCCGCCGGCGGAGAAATTCGGTACGGGCAGCTTCCCGTGCTCGGCGACATACTCGATCAAGGCGAACGGAGCCTGGTGCTTCTTGGCCTCGGCCATCAGCTCCTCTTTACCGAGCACCGTGAGCTGCTTCATCTCTTTCTGAATCGTACGCATGTGTCGCACAGCTTCGACGATGTTGCCGGACCCCGCCTCGCCTTTGGTGCGGATCATCGCCGCGCCTTCGCCGATGCGTCGCAGCGCTTCACCGAGGTTGCGCGCGCCGCAGACGAACGGGACTTTGAAATGGCGCTTATCGATGTGATGCTCTTCGTCGGCCGGGGTGAGGACTTCGCTCTCGTCGATATAGTCGACGCCGAGCGCCTCCAGAATCCGCGCTTCCATAAAGTGGCCGATGCGAGCCTTCGCCATCACCGGGATGCTCACCGTCTGCATGATTTCGCGGATCTTGGCGATCGGCGCCATGCGCGCGACGCCGCCTTCCTTGCGAATATCGGAAGGCACGCGTTCGAGCGCCATGACGGCAGCCGCGCCCGCTTTCTCCGCAATCGCCGCCTGCTCGGCGTTGGTGACGTCCATGATGACGCCGCCCTTCAGCATCTCGGCTAAGCCGACTTTCACACGAAATGTATCGTTCATATCCTCGTCCTTATCAAAGAAACTAAAGCCACTGTAGAACAAGCTTTAGCTTGTTCGTCTTTATTCGCCTAGACCATCGCCGGCGCAGGTTCCATGCTCCTCGCCGAGTCCGTCCGTTCTAATTCCGTTGAAAAAATTCCACCCAGTATTGAAATTCCCGTCTGGATCTTCTCGCGCGTCAGGCCGGCGAAGCTGAGTCGCAGCCCGCCTGGATCGGGCCGGGACACCGTGAAATACCGCCCGGGCAAATAGGTGACGCCCTCCCGCTGCGCTCGCGTCAACAGCTCCCCTGCGTCGAGCGGCTCGGGCAGCCGGACCCAGATATTCATTCCGCCCTGAGGACGAGTGAACGCCGACCCGGCCGGCAGCCATCGCTCGCACGCCGAGAGCGCCGTCTTCAACTTCTCCGCGCCCGCCTTCAACGTCTTCTGCCGATGCGACTCCAGCCGCCCCGATTCGGCGAAGCGCAATAACACGGCCTGTGACAACTGGTCGGAATGGAGGTCGGAGAGCTGCTTGGCTTCCACCATCCTGGCGATCACCGCCCGCGGCCCGATCGCCCACCCGACTCGCAGTCCTGGAAACGCGACTTTGGAGTAGCTCCGCAGAAGAATTGTGTCCGCGCCGCCATCGAGCTGCTTCAGCGAGGGAATCGGGCTCCCTTCGTATCGCAGATCGCCGTATGTGTCGTTCTCAATCAGCACGACGCCGGCCGCGCGCGCCATCCGCAGCAGGTTTTGGCGCGACTGCAGGGGCATGGTCGCGCCGGTCGGATTCTGAAAATTCGGCGTGATCACCAGAGCCTTGGGACGATCCTTCTCGAAGATTCGCTGCAAGTCGTCGAGATCGATACCGTCAGGCCCGATACGCACGCCAACCGAGCGCGCGCCGGCAAATGAAAACAGATTCTTCACGCCCGGATACACCGGATCTTCGATTGCCACCGTGTCGCCGGCCTTGACGATAATTCGCTGCAGCAGGTCGAGCGCCTGCTGGCATCCGCTGGTGACGATCAGGTCGTCACCCGGACCCATCGCCCCGTGGCGCAATGCTTCGGCGATCAAGTATTGGCGCAGCGGCGCGTAACCGCCCGGAGAGCCGAGCTGTAGGATGGACGAAATTTCACCACCGCGAATCACTTCCTCGCAGCTCGTGCGGAATGCCTCCATCGGAAAGAGAAGCTCGGAAGGACGGGAGGCGGCGAAGCTGATCGTCTCGCTGGCAGCAGTCGTGGACTGGGCCAAGGTAGGACCAGGCAGACTGGGAGCAAGCAACGTGCGCCAATCGAGCCCTTGAGGCTGGCGGTCCACGTCACCGATGACAAAGCTGCCGCGTCCTACCTGACCCGCAATTAGACCCTCCGACTCCAGAAGCTCATAGGCCGCGGAAATGGTTGTCCGGTTCAGTCCAAGTAGGCCAGCCAATTCGCGAGTGGCTGGGAGCCGCGACCCCTTGGGAAGCTTTCCGCTAGCAATCCAATCCCGTAATTGCTGGAAAACTTGCCGGTAGAGGGGAGCCTCTGATTGCGAATCGATATCTAGGACCGGGAACATCTGCCAATGAACATACCATATTGGACTGCTCATGACAAGCCAATTCTGCGCTACAATGGCCTTCTTGTTTTAAAGGAGTTGGTGAATGAAGCCTGTCGCTATCGTATGCTTTCTTTCCCTCAGTTGCTTTGCAGCGGACAAGCGAAAAAATCCGAGCATCGAAAAGATCGTCGCCGGGATCTCTGAGACCCGCATGGAGGCGACGCTGAAGAAGCTCGAGGCATTCGAGACGCGATACGTGATGTCGGCGCAGGACCATCCGGCAAAGGGCATTGGCGCGGCGAAACGCTGGCTGCACGATGAGCTGAAGAGCTACAGCCCTCGGCTTCAGGTCGAGTACGACGTGTTTACGCTAAAGAAAGGCTCAGGGCGAAACGCTATCCTGCACGACGTGGAACTAGCGAACGTGGTTGCGGTGCTTCCCGGAACCATCAGCAAGGATCGCCATGTGCTCGTGACGGCGCACTACGATTCACTGGCGCGCGCTCGCGGCCGTCGCAATTTTGAGCAGCGGCTCGCGACCATGGTGAAGAGAGGCGTCGAGGAAGCCGAAGCCAAGAAATATCTGCAGTTTTTTCCGCCCGAGGAGACATTCGACGGCGGCGAGCCCGAGGCGATGGCCGCTGAGCCGTTCGCGCCCGGCGTAACCGACGATGGAAGCGGCACGGCGACGGTGCTTGAGCTGGCGCGCGTCATGAGCCAGTTCGAATTCGACAAGACGCTGGTCTTCGTCTTATTTGCGGCTGAGGAAGTCGGACTCGAAGGCAGTAAAGCGTACGTCGCCAAGGCCAAAGAGAAGAAGATGGCGATCGAAGCAGTGCTCAATAACGACATCATCGGCAGCGACGTCGCCGGTAATGGCCGCGTCGAGAAACGAGTGGTCCGCGTGTTCGGCGACGGCCCCGAGGATTCTCCGCACCGCGCCCTGATGCGATACGCGAAGGAGATCGGCGAACGCTACGTTCCTACGATGAAGGCCGACATGATCTTCCGCGGCGACCGGTTCGCGCGCGGCGGCGATCACAGTTCCTTCTCGGCGCCCGGCTTCGCAGCCGCCATCCGATTCACATCGGCGGCGGAAAATTACGAGCATCAGCACACGCCGACCGATACTTTCGCCAACACGTCCGTTCCCTACGCGACCCGGGTAGCGCGCATGAACGCAGCCATCGCCGCCAGCCTCGCCCTGGCGCCCGCTCCTCCGAACGTCACCTGGACGTTCAAGTCGGGCCCAAATAGGGGTTCCCGGCAGCCGATGTTGACCCGTGGAGCGTCTGGATACGACGCCGTCCTACGCTGGGAGACGACCGGCGAGCGCGATCTGGCAGGTTATGCCGTCGTGACGCGATCCACCACGGCTCCTAATTGGGAGCGCGAGATCTACGTCGGCAACGTCGCTGTGTACCGGTTTCCGAATCTCTCGATCGACGACATCGTGCTCGGCGTCAAAGCCATCGACCGCGACGGCAACCAGAGCCTGGTATCGGCGTACATGCAGCGACGGCTCGCCGGGACTGAGACTCCGGCGCCGGTCCCAGCCACGCAATAAGCTACACTCGTTAATGGAAACGAGGACGCGATGCTGAAGCTGATCCGTGGCAGAACCTTCTGATAACTCGACCGGGGTGAATTCTCTCGACTCATTGACCCCTACCGGCGACGGGGTAGTGATCGACATCGGGACAGGGGACGGGCTCTTTGTGTATCAGGCAGCCAGGTTGAACCCGAGGAAGTTCTACATCGGGGTCGACGCCAATCCGCGCCCGTTGGAGAAGGTTTCCGAGAAGATCCATCGTAGGCCTCTAAAGGGCGGCTTACCAAACGCCTTATTCGTCCAGGCAGCGGTAGAGAGCCTCCCGGAAGAGCTGAACGGCGTCGCTGACGAAGTACACGTCCATTTTCCTTGGGGTACTCTCCTTCGCGGCGTGGCGACCGGCGACAGAGAGGTGCTCGGGAATCTGCGCCGCATCTGCTCGGCGGGCGCTCTGCTAGAGGTTGTCGTCGGGCTCCACCCCCACCGGGACCGCCTTGAGATGCAACGCCTGGATCTGCAACCACTGTCCATTGAGTACATCGACTTGGCGCTTACGCCCCGCTATCGAGACGCGGGATTCGAGATCACCGAGAGAGGCGTTCTTTCTCCCGCGCAATGGGCCACGCTA
>Ga0075431_100008647_pt1 | contig 10201 bp, 6 predicted proteins | sample RhiMetdeltSRZDD5_FD_75297 | JGI IMG/M metagenome (GOLD analysis project Ga0075431, IMG submission 75297) | Populus rhizosphere microbial communities from Tennessee, USA - Rhizosphere MetaG P. deltoides SRZDD5 | ecosystem: Host-associated > Plants > Roots > Rhizosphere > Soil | place: USA...
CGGCACGCCACTTTCGCGCAGCGCCGCCCGCGCGCGGTCCAGCACCTCCTGCAGCGGCGTGCCCTCGACCAGGTCCATGACGAGGAAGGGCTGGCCGGCGTGGTTGCCGAGCTCGTGCACGGCCACGATGTTGGGATGCTGCAGCCCGGCCAGGAGCAGGGCCTCGTTGAGGAACTGCCGCTCGGGGTCGAAGTTCGCCGCGCCCTGCGACGTCAGCACCTTCACCGCCACGCGCCGCTCGAGCCGGGCGTCCACGGCCTCGAACACGCGGCCCATGCCGCCCGCGCCGATCTCGCGCACGAGGCGGTAGCGCCCGCCGAGCAGGGTTCCCGGGCGCAGCGCGGGAGGCAGCAGGCGCTGGACGGCGCGGGCGTCCTCGACCAATAGCAGGAACCGGCGACGCGTGGCGTCGTCCGGCAGCCGGGCCGCGACGGCCTGCAGGTCCACGGTCTCGCCGTCGGCCAGGCGCGCGAGCGTCTCGGCCGCCAGCCGCGCGGCCGGCTCGTCGTCGGGCTCCACCCGCATGTCGTGGCTGGTCATCGGCCTCCGATCCCCCGTCCGGCGCCGGCCACGGCCGGCCGCGAGTCCGGACCTGGAGCCATCCTAAGCGGCGGCGCGGACGGGATCGAAAAGGTGGGCGGGGCACCCAGCCTCCCGCCGGGCGCCCCGCCCTTCGGGCCGGCGCCGGCTGCCCGTCGCCGCCCGATGTGCATTCCCCATGCCGATGGAATCCGGTGGCCAGCCGGTCAGACCCGCTCGGTCTCCTGGTGGGGTGCGGCCAGTGGCGGCACCGGGGTCACGAGGGCGTGGGCCACGACGTCGAGCAGCGCCTGGCTGTCGAAGGGCTTGCGCAGCGCGCCGACGGCGCCGAGCTTGAGCGCCATGGCCATGTAGCTGTCGCCGCGCAGCGCGCCCGACATGGCGACGATCGGCAGGCCGGGCCGGTGCCGGCGCAGTTCGGTGATGGTCTCTATGCCCTCCTTCTCCGGCATGAGCATGTCGCACAGGACCACGTCGGCCGGGCCGGAGATCGCGGCCAGCAGCGCCTGCCGCCCGTCGTGCGCGATGCGCGCCTCGTGCCCGCCCTCGATCAGCATGCGCGCCAGCACGTCGCACAGGGCGGCGTCGTCGTCCACCACCAGCACGGTGGCGCGCACGGCCGGCGGGTCGGGCACGGCGGGCGCGGCTGCCGCGACCGGCGGCGGCGTCTCCGGCTGCTCGACCAGCGGCAGCCGGACGCGGAAGGTGCTCCCTTGGCCGGGCGTGCTGTCGCACTCGATCGAGCCTCCGAGCGCCTTCACCGCGTGCGCCACGCTGGCCAGCCCGAGGCCGGTGCCCTGTTCCTTGGTCGTGAAGAAGGGCTCGAAGATGCGCGCGCGCGTGGCCGTGTCGATGCCGTGGCCGGTATCGATGACGTCCAGCTGCACCCTCGCGTCGGCGTGCGTCCGTCCCGGCTGCACGCGGGTGCGCAGCACGAGCCGCCCGCCTTGCGGCATGGCGTCGCGCGCGTTGAGCACGAGGTTGAGCAGCACCTGCTCGAGCTGCGTCAGGTCGGTGAGCACCGGCGCCGGTTGCGGCGCCGTCTCGACCGACACGCGGATGGCTGGGCCGGCCAGCTGCGGCAGCATGCGCGCGAGGTCGACCAGCACGGCGTTCAGGTCCACCACCTGAGGGCGCGCTGGCGGCGAGCGGCCGAGGGAGAGCACGTTGCGCAGCAGGCCAATGCCGCGCTCGGCCGCCTGGCGGATGGCGAGCACGTCGGCGCGGCTCGGGTCGACGTCCGACATCCGTCGCAGCGCGAGCTCGGCGTAGCCCGTGATCGTGGCCAGCGTGTTGCTGACGTCGTGCGCCATGCCGGCCGCCAGCCGTCCCACCGCCGCGAGTCGCGGAGCGGCGTCCGCCTCCGCGAGCGTCTCGCGGGCCGGGACAGGAAGGTCGGGAGGGGTCTCCGCGGCGAGTGCCGGCGAGAGGGCACGGCGCGTCACGACGTAGAGCAGCACGCTCGACACGCCGACGAACAGGGCCTCACGTAGGAGGTGCAGCGGCCCGCCGGTGGCGCCCTGGCCGCCTGAAAACAGCACGTCGGGCAGCAGGAGCCAGGCCGCGCCGGCCACGAGGAACAGGCCGGCGATGGTCAGGGCCGCCCGGCGCGCCTCGGCGTCGGCCTTCCCGGAGGGCGGCGCCGGCTGGGGTGCGGGTGGGATCGCCATCTCGTACCCCCAGCGCTGCCGCGATGCCCCACCGGACAGGCGATTTCAAAAATTCCGCTCCCGGTACCTGACGCTGGTGGCACGACAGGTAAGGTGGGGGCGTCGGGAGTGGGGCGGGCAGGGCAATCGACCACTTGGATCGATCTGGACAGATACTGCCGGGGCGGCCGGGCGGCGGGAGTGCGCGGCGGCTGGAGGCCGAGCGCCTGCTGGTCGACTGGTGCCTCCGGCGCGGCAGCACGGCCCGCGCCGAGGGATTCGACGCCTTGGTGGCGGCGCACCCGGCGCTGGCCGACGACCTGCGCGAGCTGAGCGGCCGGATGGACGGGCTGGAGAGCCTCCTCGGGGCCGCCGACCCCGGGTCGCTGCTGCATCGCGTGCTGGATCCCACGCCGACGGCGGAGGCGGCCGCGCCGCAGCCGATGGATGCGCTGCTGGAGGGCCTCTCGCACGAGGCGCCCGCCCGCCGCTACGTGGCCGGCCGGCAGATCGACCGGGGCGGCATGGGCACCATCCTGCAGGCGCGCGACCGGACGCTGCGCCGCGACGTCGCCATGAAGCTGCTCACGGCCGACGGGACCGAGGGCAAGGACGTGGCGCGAGCGCGCTTCCTGGCCGAGGCCTACGTGACCGGCCGGCTCGACCACCCGGGCATCGTTCCCGTGCACGACCTGGGCCTGGACGCGCGCGGCCGGCTGTTCTTCACGATGAAGCTGGTCGACGGCATCACATTCCGCACGGTGCTCGAGCGTGTTGCGCGCGGCGAGCAGGGCTGGACCCTGAACCGCGCCGTGGGTGTGCTCTCGCGCGTGGCCGAGGCCGTGGCCTACGCGCACAGCAAGGGCGTGCTGCACCGCGACATCAAGCCGGCCAACATCATGGTCGGCCGCTTCGGCGAGACCTATCTCATGGACTGGGGCCTGGCGCGCGTGCTGCCCTTCGCCGAGAGCTTCGGCGAGGCGCTGCCCGAGGACGGGCTCGCGCTGCTGTCCGCCGCCGACCTGCACGCGATGGTGGCCGAGCCGCCGGCGCCCGGCGTCTCCGCCCCGGACACCTGGCTGTTCACGCAGGACGGCAAGATCCTGGGAACGCCCGTGTACATGTCGCCCGAGCAGGCGCGCGGCGAGATCGACCGCGTGGACGAGCGCAGCGACATCTGGTCGCTGGGCGCCATCCTGTACCACCTGTTGACGGGCCGGCTGCCCTGGGTGCCGGAGGGCGAGCACCCGCTGCCGCTGGCCGTCCTGCTGCGGGCGCGCAACGAGTCGCTGCCGCCCGTACGCACGCTGGCGCCCGACGCGCCGCCCACGCTGCTCGCCATCTGCGAGCGCGCGCTGGCCGCGCGCCTCGAGGACCGCTACCGCAGCGCGGACGAGTTGTCCGCGGCGCTGCTCGACTACCTCGAGGACATCAGCGAGGCGCGCGAGGAGGCGCGGCGGCAGGCGGCGCGCGCCGGCAACCTGCTGGAGTTCCTGCTGGGCGTGCTGGCCAGCGGCGACCCGGCCATGGCGCGCGGCCGCGACGTGACCGTGCGCGAGGTGCTCGACCGCGCCGCCGACCGCGCGCGCGCCGCGCCGCCCGGCAACCCGCTGGACGAGGCGCACCTGCGCGGCATGCTCGGCCGCCTGTTCAAGGAGATCGGGCGCTTCGAGGAGGCCGCCGGCCACCTCGAGGCCTCGGTCGCGCGCCTCGAGGAGGTGCACGGCGCCCGTCACCCGGACACGCTGGCCACGGCCACCGACCTGGCGCTGCTGTACCGGCGCCTCGGCCGCGCCGAGGACGCCGAGAACCTGTTGCGCGGCACGCTGCAGGCGCAGCGCGAGGCGCTGGGCGAGCTGCACCCGGACACGCTGCGCTCGCAGGACCTGCTGGCCGCGCTGCTGTACCGCGTGCGCGGCGAGCTGGCCGAGGCCGAGTCCATGTACCGCCTCGCGCTCCAGGGCCGGCGCGTGGCGCTCGGCGAGCGTCACGCCGACACGCTGTCCACCCAGTCCCAGCTCGCCAACCTGCTGGGCGACCGCAACCGGCCGGAAGAGGCGCTGGAGCTGCTGGAGGACGCCGTCGCCGGCATCGACGGGCAGCACGGCGACGACCATCCGGCGACGCTCGTCGTGCTGTGCGACCTGGCACGCCTCTATGCGCGGCTCGACCGCCTGCCGCAGGCGGCGGCGCTCTATCGCCGCACGCTGGCGGCGCAGTCGCGGGTGGTCGGCCCGACGCATCCCGACACGCTGACGGCCCGGAACAACCTGGGCATCGTGCTGCTGCGCCAGCGCCGGCCGCTCGAGGCCCTGGCGGAGCTGCAGCCTGCGGCCGACGAGCACGCGCGCGCGCTGGGCGAGGACCACCCGCGCACGCTCAGCTTCCGTGCCAACACGGCGCTGGCGCTGCTCGAGGCCGGGCGAGGCGCGGAGGCCGATGCCCTGCTCGGCGAGGTGCTCCGCCGCGCCGCCGCCGTGCCCGGCGCCGATCCGACGCACGTGGCGCGCTACCGCAGCAACCGGGGCCGCTGCCTGCGCGTCCTCGGGCGGACCGACGAGGCCCGGGCCGAGCTCGCCGCGGCGCGCGCGGCGCTGGCCGGCCGGCTCGCCGCCGACCACGCCTGGTTGCGCGAGATCGACGCCGAGCTGGGCGCGCTGGCGCGCCCGGACGGCGACCGGGCCTGAGGGTCAGGGAACGGTGGCCGCCACCGTGTTGCTGCGCGACACGCCACCCTCAGCCGAGCTGTCCATCAGCAGGAACTGCTGGTAGATGACCGAGCCCGAGGTGAGCCCCGTCGCCAGCTCGAACGTGTAGTCCAGCGTGCCCTCGCCGCTGGTCACGAGGCCCGTCACCACGATGTCCGGCGTCGGAACGAAGACCCCGTGCTGCGCGTCGAGGATCATCGACAGTCCCACCACCAGCGTGGCCCCCGCGATGGGCCGCCCCGAGGTGAGCGAGAGGCTGGCGCTGCTCAGGTCCACGAGGCCCCCTTCCCCGACGAGCCGCGGGATGTCGCAGAGGCCGGGGAGGCCGTTCTCGACCGTGTTCCAGAGCGCCAGCGACACCACCGAGACGCCGCCCGCCTCGGGTCCGGCGACGTCGCTGCCGGGCGACCCGAGGGCGAACTCCGAACGACCGTCGCCGTCGCTGTCGCCGGCGGAAGCCGCCGACGAGCCGAGCAGGTCGCCCGCCGCGGCGCCGACCACGCTGGAGAGCAGCGCGCCGGTGGCGCCCGAGTACGCCATGAGCTCGCCCGAGTCCGCGCCGTTCTTGTCGGCCTTCGGCGCGCCGACCGCGACGTCCGCGCGGCCGTCGCCGTTCACGTCGCCGATCTCGGCCACGATGCTGCCGAAGCCCGTGCCGGTGTCCGGCGCAGGGAGCCCGAGCAGCACCGACCAGTTCGTGCCGGAGAGGACGGAGACCGAGCCGCCGTTGCCGGGCGCGCCCACGGCCACGTCGGGATGACCGTCACCGTTCACGTCGCCCAGCCGCGCGATCGAGGCGCCGAAGGACGCGCCGGCGGTCGTGCCGGGCACCGTGGCCAGCAGCGCGAAGGTGGTGCGCGACCGGATCTGCACGGCACCGGTCCCGCCGTTGCCTTCCATGGTGAGCCCGATGATCTCCATCGGCTCCTGGTCGACCATCGACCAGCCGCCCAGCGCGATGCCGAGGTGATCGCCGCTCGAGCCGGTGACCGACTGGAGCAGCGAGCCGTTGGCGCCGGACCACAGCGTGACCTGGCCGTTGCCGCTGCCGGTCCCCGAGGCGTGGTCCGGCGCGCCCACGAGCAGGTCGGCCTTGCCGTCGCCGTTGCTGTCGCCCGCGCCCGCCACGGCGGCGCCGAAATGCGCTCCCAGGCTGCTGCCGGTGACGGTGCGCAGCACCGCGCCGTCCACGCCGGACAGGACGGTCGCGGAGCCGGTCATGAGCGCGCTGCCCGGCGCTCCCACCAGCAGGTCGAGGCGGCCGTCGCCATTGACGTCGCCGGCCGGCGCGACCGCCGCGCCGAAGCGCTCGCCGGCGAGCGTGCCGGCGACGCTGAAGAGCGTGGCGTGGGTGGCGCCCGAGACCAGCGTCACGCGGCCGCGGCCCAGGTTCTCGGCGGGCGCGCCCAGCGCGAGGTCCGTCTTGCCGTCGAGGTCCACGTCTCCCACGGCCGTCACGGCCGAGAGGCCGGCTCCCGTGGCGCCGCCCCAGGTGTGCAGCACCGCCTGCGCCGCCGCAGGCACGGCGAGGAGCAACCCGGCGCACAGCGAACGGAGGGCAATGGGAAGGCGAGGGATGGACGCGAGGCTCATGGTGATGGATCCAAGTCCGCCCGCAGGCGGGATTCCGGTGGTGTCAGTCAGGGGTGTGCGGCGGGGGGCCGCGTCAGGGTGAGGTGGCGGATTCGGTGTCGCATTCGCTCGCGAGGCGCCGCGCCGCCTCGATGGCGCGGGACAGCGCCTTGCGCGCGGCGTCGTACTGCAGCCCGAGGCGTTGCGCGATCTCGTCGCGCGACAGGCCCTTGAGGTGCAGCGTCAGGATCTGGCGGTCGCGGTCGTTGAGGCGGAGGAGGAGCAGGATGAGGCGCGCGCGCTCCTCCTCGCGGATGGCGGCCGCGAGCGGGGTGCCCGCGTCGTCGCCGGACTCGACATCCAGCTCGTCCGCCGGCTCGGGCATCCGGTGCTGCTCGCCGCGCCGGTCGCGGCTGAGGCGGCGCGCGCTCGACGCGGCCTTCCAGTTGAGGCGCTGCGCGAAGAGCGTCTGGAACTGCGCGCAGGAATCGAAGCGCACGGCGGGCACGTCGTGCCACAGGTCGCCGAACACGGAGAGCACGAGGTCCCCGGTGTCCAGGAAGCGTCGAAGACTCGATGAGGCTGCCATGGAGTTGGATCCCATCTTCATGAGGTCGTAGAGGAAGTACGCGGCGAACTCGTCCGCCAGGGCGCGCTGGCCCGGAAGCCCGGCGTGGATCTCGGCGAGGACGGCGTCCTCGAGGCTGATCCCCGGCCGCCGGCGCGCGACGATGGCCGCCATGACGTCGGGACGCGAGACGTGATGCAGCGCGGCCCGCCCGAGGCGGGCCTGCGTGAACTTCACGATCTCGCGCTCGAGCGTTTCCTGGGTGGCCTGGTCGTCCATGGGGTCGCGCTGCCTCGCGAGGTCGTCCGGGCGGACGGCCTCAGGCTATCCCCGTCCTCGCGGGCGTGACGGGCACGGCGTGCCCGCCCCCCGGGTCAGGGGACATCCCCCCAGCGCCGCCGGGGCGGCCTACCGGACAGCCAGGACGCCGAACTTCAAAAATTTCCTGGAGGCTGTCCGGTCGGGACCGATTCCGGCGCTGGGGGTATGGCGACGGCGACCGGCACACGGACGTCGGCCCGGCGAGGCGAACGACCCGCGAATGCCTGAACGGGATGCGGGGAGGGGTGCTCCGGACCGGCGGCGGCGCCGCCGCGGTGTTCGAGACAGGCAGTCGGTCGGCCGGTCGGGGCCCTGCCCCGGCCGGCCGATTTTGCCGCGGCCGGGCTGGCAGCCCGTCGAAGAAGTGCTTCCGCGCCCGAATGACGTCTTCGACGGGCTGCTAGGGATCCGAGTACTCGAAGGCGCCCACGTCGCACGACACGGCGTCCGGCCCGACATCCTCGATGTCCACCCGCGGCATGCCGCGCTGGTCGAAGGCGGGGCAGCCGGGGTCGGTGCCGGAATCGATCGCGGGGCTCTCCGGATCCAGCGCATGCGTCGGCGTGAAGCCGCCGTAGTTCTTGAGCTTGAGCAGCTTGGGCTGGACGCCGGACAGGTTGTCTTCGGCGGGGAGGTCGCAGCTGGTGCCGCTGTCGAGGTTGCCGCCCAGCGAGATGATGTTGCCGCTGCTGTTGCGGTCGCCCTTGTCGTCGAACAGGGTGTTGCGCAGCAGGGCCGTGTTGACGACGCCGATCTCGAGGGCCGACAGGCCCGAGGTCTCCTTGCAGGAGTTGGCGAAGCTGGTCACGTTCACCAGCGTGAGCACGCCGCTGCCGTGCAGGCGCATGGCCCCGCCGTCCTGGCCGGCCGAGTTGGCGCTGAACGTCACGTTGGTGAACGTGCCGATGCCGCCGTTGATGTCGACGCTGCCGCCTTCGCCGTCGGCATGGTTCTTCTGGAACGTCGCGCTCGAGATCTGGGCCTGGCCGCCCGCCTCGACAGCCAGCGCGCCGCCGCTGCCGTCGGTCTTGTTCTTGTAGAAAAGCACCTCGTCCGCCGTGACGGTGCCGGGCCCGGCCGGCACGTGGATCGCGCCGCCGCCCGCGGGCGCCTTGCAGGTGCGCACCTCGACCTGCTGCAGCACCAGCGAACCCAGCACGCTCGCCAGCCCGCCCGCCTGCTCCGGCGCCGCGCGGCCGTTGCGCAGCGTGAGGCCCTCCAGCGTGAGCGTGACGCCCTCCTTCACGTCGAACATGTGGTCCTTGAGCTTCTTGCCGTCGATGATCGAGCCGTCCTGCTTGCCGCCGGGCTCGGGCGCCGTGCCCAGGATGAGGAGGTCGTCCGTCACGTCGAGGTCGCCGGTCACGCAGGCTTCCTCGTCCTGGCCCTTGTTCGTGAGCTTCCACACGCCGGGCGGGACGATGATCGTGTCCGGCCCCGCGACGTGGTTGGCGAGCATCACCGCGGCGCGCAGGCTGGTCTGGCTGCCCGGCTCCGCGCTCTGCGCGTCGGCCAGGCTGTCGTTGAGGATCTCGTCCGGCAGGTCCTCGGCGAAGTCGACCGTGATCACGAGGCCGTCGGCGCGGGCGGCTCCCGAGAGCGTCGCCAGCAGCGGGACGGCCAGGGCGAAGCGCACGGCGAGGCGCATGGCGTGGATCCGGTTGGTGCGCAGAACGGGAGTCAGAAAGTGTATCGCCCGCCCCCGGAACCGGCCAGTCGTGCTCAGGTCACGAGCCACGCCAGCAGGGCTGCCAGGACGACGCCCACGGCAATTCGGCGCCGCAGGACGGGGTCCTTGACGATCCGGTCCTCACGCCGCGACACCCAGGCGACCAGCACGAAGGGCAGCACCAGCGCCACGGGCCAGGGCACGTGCACGCGCCGGAGCCCCGCGTACAGGCTGCCCCAGGTGGAGACGCCGGCCACGGCCAGCGCGACGATGAGCGCGAGGGTCAGGCTGTGCTCGCGCAGCGCGCGCCGGATGGTGAAGGGGTTGAACATCGGGTCGTCTGCTCAGCGCAGGGACAGTCCGTCGAGCCACACGTCGAGCGGCGGCGCGCCCCAGCTGTCGACGCCGATCGTCAGCCACTGCACACGAGCAGGCGCGCCGTCAGGGCCGAGCTCGCGCGTCCAGCCGTCGCCGCCCGCGAGCGGCACGTCCAGCGGCATCCAGTCGTCGCGGAAGTGCGTGTCCGGCGGGTTCCCGAGCCAGTCGCGCGCCGGCGTGAGGCGCAGCCAGCGTCCCTCGCCCTCGAGCAGCGTGATCACGGGGTTGGTGTCCTGCCAGGCGGGGATGTGGGGGTCGCGCGCGCGGATCCAGAAGGCGAGCCGCGCGTGGCCGGCGAGGGCCAGGCCGGCGTCGCGCGACGCGGGCCAGAGCAGCTCGACGCGGCCGCCGTCGTATGGCTCGACGCGCGCGTGGACGGCGCGGCCCAGAAGGCCGGGCTCGACGTCGAAGCTGGCGATCGACGCCGAGTCCGGGGGCAGCCTCCACAGCGCCGCCGCCTTCTCCGTGGCCGGCAGCTCGTCGGAGTCGACGACGTACACGAGCCCACGCGACAGCGCCGAGCTGACGCACTCCGGATCGTGCGCCAGGAGGCCGACCCGGTAGAATCCCGGTCGCGCGAAGAGGTGCTGCACCACGGGACCCTCGGCCACACCGCCGTCGCCGAACGACCAGCGGAACCGCAGCGCGCCGGGGTCGCCGCAGCTCCGAAGGCTGCTCGCGACGAATTCCACCGTGCTGCCGGCCGCGTGCGGACCGGCCAGGGCCTCCAGCGCGACGGAGAGCCGCCGGTCCGCCGGCGGAGGCGGACGGCCGTCGCCGCTCCTCCGCAGCAGGC
>Ga0075431_100008651_pt1 | contig 10199 bp, 8 predicted proteins | sample RhiMetdeltSRZDD5_FD_75297 | JGI IMG/M metagenome (GOLD analysis project Ga0075431, IMG submission 75297) | Populus rhizosphere microbial communities from Tennessee, USA - Rhizosphere MetaG P. deltoides SRZDD5 | ecosystem: Host-associated > Plants > Roots > Rhizosphere > Soil | place: USA...
TCAGCTTTCTTGAACCAACCTTAGCAGCGCTGAATGTTGATCCATTCGACGGCTTGCAATTATTCGATGCGATTGACATCGTCAATCTGTATCATCCACCGATCAATCCTGATTACCCTACACTCATTGCTCAGATTTACGGGCAACGGATCGCATCTGATGTCAAGCTAACACTGATGAATCAATACCCAGATGACCATCCAGCGACGCTCATTCATGCCGCAGGGACGAAGCAGCAAGAGATCGAACAGGTTGCCCTGTATGAAATCGACCGGAGCAAACTGGCTCACCTTTCCACGCTCTACGTTCCGCCTCTGGCTGCACCTCCCAATGTGGCTACCAGCTTCGAGGGGTTCCAGCAAACGATTGCACAGCTACGCGCACCGGACGGCTGCCCCTGGGATCGCGAGCAGACGCATGAATCACTCAGACCGTATGTGCTCGAAGAAACTTATGAAGTCCTTGAAGCGATTGACAGTAATGATCCCGAAAAATTAGCGGAAGAATTAGGCGATCTTCTGCTGCAAGTTGTGTTGCACAGCCAGATTGCGGTAGATGATGGTGAGTTCACAATGGCGGCCGTGGTGCGAGAGATAGATTCGAAGATCAAGCGCCGACATCCTCACGTGTGGGGAACTGTCAACGTTAACGGCGGCGCTGAACAAGTAAAGGCGAACTGGCAACAAATCAAGGATGCAGAACGTTCCGGTCGAGGTGAAGCTGACAAGAGCCTATTAGATGGCGTGCCTGCGGCTCTCCCTGCATTGGCACAGGCGAATCAATATGATCAGCGCGCGCGCCGTGTCGGTTTCGACTGGACGAGTGAGGATGATGTCATCGACAAGATTCAAGAGGAAATCGGGGAAGTTCGGCGGGCAGCGACATCCGAAGAACGCTTTGCCGAAATAGGCGACGTGCTGCTGGCAGTTGCAGTATGGTCGCGATGGTTGGATGTTAATCCTGAAGATGCCCTGCGTGCGGCGAATCGCCGCTTCTATGAGCGGTTTACATATGTGGAAAACAAAGTGCGGTTGGAAGGGCGCAACTGGAAAGATGTCGGGATTGATGAAATGATGACTCTCTGGAACGAGGCGAAGCAAGCCACAAGCACCGAATAAGAAATAAATAGAGCCTGCCTATTCAAGCAGACTCTGTATTTCAGTCGGGGCGGCGGGATTCGAACCCACGACCTCAGCGTCCCGATCGCTGCGCGCTACCAAGCTGCGCTACGCCCCGATGTCGTTCTCGACAGCGTGGTTAGTATAACCCACCGATGCTGGAAAAACAAGGCTCGTTAGCCTGAACTATGCACAATCGGCTTGACACAAGATGGGGCGGGCGAATAGTATTACCCTGGTCTTTTTCTTAGGACAAGCGGCGTTCATGTCAGACACTTCGACGGATCAAGTACAGGCTTCTTCTCAGCCGACGGTGACAGATCGGCTCCGACGGCTTTTTCGCGCTCCGATACAAAACATCGCTCGCGGATTAATCGCGATTGGGATTGGTCCGAACACACTTACAATTGGAGGCTTCCTGGTTTCAATTATTCCGGCGATATTGGCTGCACAAGGGCGATTTACTGTGGCAGGACTCGCATATCTGCTATGTACACCCCTCGATGCGCTGGATGGAGCAGTTGCACGGGAAAGCAGTAAAGTCAGTCGGTTTGGGGGACTGCTGGATTCGACGCTTGATCGCTATACCGAAGCCCTCTTATTTGGGGGAATCGCGTATTATATGACGCAGATAGGAAATAAAGTTGGCGTCGTACTAGCGTTTGCTGCTTTATTTGGCTCAGTCATGGTTAGTTATTTGCGAGCGCGTTCCGAGGGTCTTGCGATTGACAACAAGGTGGGTTTGATGACTCGTGTCGAGCGCACCGTATTGACAATCATTGGGCTTATCAGTGGTTATGTTCCAATAGTTCTGATCATGCTAGCTGTGCTGGCAGTCTTCACACAAGTGACAGTGATCCAACGCATGTGGCGGGTATACCACGCGACTCAGATGGACGGACAGTAGGATTGTGGAATTTACGGCACAAGGAATTCAAGTCGGCCCGATAGTAGTTAGCTTCTTTAGCCTGATTGTGCTGGCAGCATTGTTAAGTGCAGTAATATTCGCACATGTACGGGTCAGCCGCGCGCAACAAGATACAAAAACCGTCGTAGACATTGCGGTATGGGTTCTAGTTATATCTATCGTTGTGGGCCGGATATTCTACGTTGTGAATCCACCGCCATCGGTAGCGGTATTGTATAATCGCGACTGGACGTTTGCTCATGTTTTCGACCTCCAGATTGGGCCACTTGCTATATGGAGTGGGGGGATCGGATCGGCGGGAGCGCTATTAGGCGGAATCCTTGGGGCGTTAATCGTGTTAAGGCGAAATAAGGCCGATTTCTGGTATTGGGGTGATTTGCTGACTCCACCCGCTTTGCTCGGATTGGTTATTTCTCCCTTCGCGAATTTGATCAATCAACAGATGTATGGTCAGCCAACCACTTTGCCCTGGGGTATGCAAGTAGAGAATCCGATTCCGCCCTATGCGATAGGTACAATCTTTCATCCCACGCCCGTCTATGTTTCACAATGGGGCCTGCTATGTTTGGGTCTTATCCTGTGGGTTGAGCGCAAACTGTCGCCGCAGACTGGTGAATTGCTGCTGATTGCAACCGTGTTATATTTACCCGGTTTGATCCTGGCAGACCTGCTTCGCGTAGATGTAAATCACTTTTTATTGGGTCTGACCGGAACACAGAGTTTTGGTCTTATCCTTGTTATGGCGGCTACGGTTCTGCTTGTTGTCAGACGCAGGAGTCGAATTAGCAAGACAAGCCCACTACCTGTAAAGGCGGTCGAAGCAACTGATCGCTAGGTAATCCTGTCTAGTTTGAAACTTTCGTGAATTTCGCCGGGACTCTCTGTTAAGGTGATGTAATATGATTGAGACTGTTAACCTTACCAAGCACTTCGATGATTTCGTCGCTGTTCAGGATGTGAATATCACTGTAAACCCTGGCGAAGTTCTCGCTCTGCTTGGGCCGAACGGGGCGGGCAAAACAACCACTGTCCGCATGCTGACTTCGATTTTCACCCCAACGAGTGGATCAGCCCGTGTTGCCGGGTTCGATATCGTCTCGCAGGCTGAAGATGTCCGTGCGCGAGTTGGCGTGCTGACGGAAGGGCACGGACTCTATCTTCGGATGCGAGGACGGGAATATTTGGATTTCTTCGGACAGCTTTACGATCTCCCTGCTGAGAGGCGGCATACCGCACCACAGGGTCTAGCTGAGCGCTTTGGTTTATCTGACGCTTTGGATCGGCGCATTGGCGAGTACTCGAAGGGGATGCGGCAAAAGCTCGCGCTCGTACGCTCGATGCTGCACAACCCCCCTGTGTTGATGCTGGATGAGCCTACTTCTGCGATGGATCCACTGAGTTCACGGCAAGTACGAAACGCAATTCTTGATTTGCGGGGGGATGGACGGACGGTGCTGATCTGCACACACAATCTGCCTGAAGCGGAGGAACTTTCTGACCGGATCGCGATTATCCGACGCGGGCAGATTATCGCGCTTGGAACTTCGATGGAATTGAAATCGCGGCTCTTAGGACCACCTTTGCTGGAAATTCGTCTAGCTACGCCGTTGAATGGCCTGGTGGACGATCTATCGGGAATGGTGGAGATCGACAGCACGGGACATAACTGGCTTCGCTACCGGACGCTTGAGCCTCAGACCATTAATCCGCAAGTCGTGCGGCGGCTAACTGGTTTGGGCATCGAGATGGTCACATTGAGCGAAGTGCCGCAAAGTCTGGAAGATGTGTATCTGCGTGTCGTAGGTGAAGGTGAGCCTGCGTTATCGGGCGTAACGGAAGAGACTGAATAGGATCATGGCAACGTTAGCTCCTACTATCGAACAAACCGGAAGCGGTATTAGACGATCCATTGCGCTGGCGAACTGGAATCTGAGCCGAGCGCTCATCGTAACGAAGCGCGAAGTACAAGATATGTTTCGCGATTGGCGAATTATTGCGCCGACGCTTGTCCTGACACTGATCTTTCCAACTATCGCGAATTGGGGCGCGGGCCGGATGATCGGTTTTATGTCGAATTATGGCGCGAATCTCATTGGCGAGCGGCTTGTCCCGTTCCTCTTGATGGTGGTGGGATTCTTCCCAATATCGTTTTCGCTGATTATCGCGCTTGAGTCGTTTGTCGGGGAGAAGGAGAGGCACAGCTTAGAGCCGCTACTCGCCACTCCTCTGACGAATACTCAGCTTTATATGGCTAAGGTACTCAGTTCCACGCTGCCGCCTATTGTGGGGAGTTTGCTGGGAGTGACTGTGTACCTGGTTGGGGTGAAGATCAATATTCACTGGCTGCCTCCGATGAGCCTCCTCATTCAGATTATCCTGATGAACCTTGTGCAAGCATTTGTCATGGTATCGGCTGCGGTGGTGGTTTCGAGCCAGACGACGAGTGTCCGAGCGGCTAATCTGCTGGCGAGTTTCATCATTATCCCGATGTCGTTTCTGATTCAAGCCGAAGCTTACATCATGTTTTGGGCACAGTATGACGTGCTTTGGATGATCATAGCGGCTCTACTCGTCGTCAATTTTCTGCTCATTCGTATGGGTGTACGCATCTTCAATCGGGAAGAAATGCTTGGGAATGAAATTGACGAGTTCGATGTGATTGGCGGCGTGAAGTCGTGGTGGCGTCAGGTACTCGCCCGCCGGACGGATGGAACCCGGCGATCCGCATGGCGATGGTATCGCGAAGAGGTCCTGACTCCCCTTGTCAAGCTGTGGCCTGCCCTGATCATTGTAGCGGTGGTGATGGCAGCAGGATATTTCACAGGTCTGCGGTACGCGAATATATATCGAATACCATCGGAAGCGTTTGATACACATGATTGGCTCGAACGCTTTCAGTTCGCCCTCAACCGCGCTAGCTTTGGCAGCATTCGGGGAGTATTATTGGTCATATTCCAGAATGTTCGCGTCCTTGCAATAGCGTCAGTGGCGGCGGTGTTCTCATTCGGTGTGTTGGCTTTGATGGTGCTGATGCTTCCGCTAGGGCTTGCTGGCTATCTCAGTGCAACTATGGTATCGGCAGGTATTGATCCGGTAGAGGCTTGGACGGCGATCCTTCCACACAGTCTCATCGAGATACCTGCCGCGATCATCGCGGGGGCGGCTGCTCTCCGGCTGGGGGCAACAATCATTGCCCCGCCTCCTGGCAAAACGCTGGGACAGGCTTGGATCGAGGCGTTGGCCGATGCCACGCGGTTGTGGTTGACAGTGATCTTGCCTTTGCTGATAGTCGCTGGCTGCATCGAAGTATTCATCACGCCTTATCTATTTGGCTTAGTCGCCGGTCGATAGGCGGCGAGACCCGTCAGGACAAGATACGATGGTAAGGCTGGTCATTCTTGGGTCGGCCAATGCTGTTCCCGATGAAAATCATGAGAACTCGCACATGGTGCTTCAAGGGCCTCATGGTGCGGTACTTATTGATTGCAATGGCCGTCCATTGGTAAATCTCAAAAAGGCGGGCATTGAGATGGACCAGCTAACGGATTTGATTTTGACCCACTTTCATCCCGATCACATCGGCGGCGTTCCTAACTTAATGATGGCGTCATGGCTGGCAGGCCGAAAGGTTCCTCTTCGAATCTACGGACTTCATCACTGCCTTGAGCGAATTGAAGACCTCATGACGGCGTTCCATTGGGATGAGTGGACGGGTTTCTTCCCTGTAGCATTTCACCATTTACCGGAGCGCGAAGGAGTGTTTGTACTGGAAAACGAGGATTTCCATATTACTGCATCTCCGGTGCGGCACTACGTTCCGACAATAGGCTTGCGTGTGTTGGCAAAAGAAACTGGATTCAGCTTCGCATATTCGTCTGATACTGTTCCGTGCCCTGAGACTGTGCGATTAGCATATGGCGCTGATCTGCTGATTCACGAGGCGAGCGGCGATGAACCTCTCGGCCATTCAAGCGCCGCCCAAGCTGGCGCAATTGCGGCTGAAGCGGGTGTCAAGCAGCTAGGATTAATCCACTATCCGGTATGGAATACGGATACGAACCATCTTGTGCCTGCGGCCAAGACCACATTTGACGGGAAAGTTTTCCTCTGTAACGACTTTATGGAAGTCCCGCTTAGCAAGAACGGTCTAAACAGTTGAGCCTGGAGCAGTACCACCTGTCGCAAAGTGTGCTTGATCTTGCAGCCACGACAGGGCCTCCTCTTCATTCTTAAAGGCACGTGCAAGGTCGAGTGAAGACAGAGATCGCATGAACTGAAAGCCGAGATTAACCATTGGGCCGCCACCCAGGACTGCCAAACGTGAGTTCTCAAGATGACGAGTGATCGGCGGGAACGACTCCCCTTCGAGCGCGTCGCGGATGACAGACACAGACTGCGTGGGATCAAAGTGCTGAAGGTCGAGCAGCAGAAAGAATGGGCGGGGTACTTCAGAGACCTCTCGCATTTTGGAAAGAATCTGTTTAGCTTCACTCTGTGATAACGGATCATAGAGGCGGAGAGCAAGTAGGCGTAGGTCTTCGTCAAGCCACTTTAATTCATATCCCATTCAACCCCCCTTTGAGATGACCCTCTACAAGTTCTGTTTGCACATCGGATTGTATTGTGCTGCGCCTGTCTCGCAAGAAAGCAACGAGCGATCACTGTATATCGTATATACTGTTGAACTTATTGCAGAGCACATCGCTATTGCGTAGAGTCGAAGAGATCACGTAAAAAAATGCTGTGAAACTGGTGGTTTACAAATGGTCAAAGTTGAGCTAAAATAGAACCCATGTTCTAATCCTAACGTGAGTATTCGTGTGGGCAAAACACAAAAACTTCGAGCTAAAACACCAAGACATCCTGAACCCGTGCGGCGCATCCGACAAGTAATGTTGGAGATACTGTTCTTCCTGGCGCTGGCGGTTTTCGGATTCAGCGTGGTGTTTTACTTTCTTGGCGGAACCCAGCAGGGAGGCCGTGTGCAGTTCACGCCAAACATTTCTATTCCTGATCTTGGGGGTGTGGGAGCGGCGCAGGCGGCGGGATTATATGAGGCGGCGAGCCAGCGCCCACAGGTGGAACTGAAGCTATCACCCATATTTATGCCCTCTGTCCAATACTGGAAAGACGATTTGATACGCTGGTCTAGTGATCACAACCTCGATCCCAATCTAGCTGCAACCGTGATGCAGATTGAATCATGCGGGAATCCAGACGCTCGGTCTGGGGCAGGGGCAATGGGTTTGTTCCAAGTTATGCCCTTCCACTTTGAGACAAACGAGAAGCCGTACAACCCAGACACAAATGCGCTGCGGGGTCTGAATTATCTTGCAGAAGGTATGCAATCCTCTGGCGGCCACGCTGGGCTTGCCCTCGCCGGGTACAATGGCGGCCTGGGAGTCATTAGCCGAAGCTATGAAGATTGGCCTTACGAAACACAAAGATACTATCGCTGGGGAAGCGGTATTTACCGTGAAGCCTCATCGGGGTGGGAAAGCAGCCCCACACTCTCAGCTTGGCTATCAGTAGGTGGGCAATCTCTCTGCACCAGCGCTGAACAGGCCCTCGGAATCGCCTCAAATACATCTACACATTAGGAACAGCCTCTCGCTCTGTGGTAAAATCATCTAGCAGGCGATGTGCGGATTTCACTTGTGTGGAATCTGGCAAGGTTGGATCATCGCCCGGATTACCTCTAAGGATGAAATCCATGTCTTCACGGAAAAGTGCTCCGCGCCAAGAAATCGAATTGAGCGAACCATATTTTCATATTGTGGCTGGTGGTCGGCAGTATTTGGTAGTACGAACATCGCACGTTTGGCGGCCTCCCACTGACGTACTTGAAGATGAGAATCGTCTCTATGTTATTGTCGAGATCGCGGGGATGCAGCATGGCGAATTCAACGTAGCTGTTAGTGATCGGCGTCTCACAATCATGGGGCTTCGACCGATGCCTGCCCGTGTTCGTGCAGCTTATCATCAGCTAGAAGTGCATTATGGCGAGTTTCGAACTGATATTACACTGCCCTGGGCGATTGATGAAGAAGGCATTGTAGCCCGCTACGCCGATGGCTTCCTCTACATTGAGCTTCCTCGAAGCAATCGCGATACGGTTCGGATGGTTCCTGTCGATAAGATGACCGATTCAGAATAAGCCGCACTCTTTACTGTGGCAAATGTGTTTGGAAAGTAAGATGGACTTCGAAAACGAGAAACCTGAAAATCTGGATCAAATAGATCATGGGGATGACGTAAACGAGTCATCATCAAATGGGCCTGCATCTGTTGAGGAGCAGTTTCAGATTCCTGCCGAACTACCTATTCTGCCCTTGCGGGGAATTGTGGTATATCCTCAGACGGCTGTTCCTCTGATGGTGGGACAACCGCGCTCCATTCGGCTTATCGATGACGTAGTTGGGTCTGATCGGATCATTGGTCTTGTTGCCAGCATAGACCCTGACAAAGAAGAACCGATGCCCGACGAGTTATACAATGTCGGCACGGTCGCCATCGTGCATCGACTTTTCCGCGCCCCTGATGGAACGATGCGCCTACTTGTGCAAGGGGTCGAGCGCATCAAGCTAGGGGACTACGTTTCAACGGAGCCGTATATCAAAGGGCATGTTGAGCGTCTCCCGGAGACTGTGGAAGAGGGGATTGAAGTTGAAGCCTTGATGCGCAACATCGGGGAACAGTTCCGTCAATTGGGCGAGCTAGTCCCCAGCATCCCCGGCGAACTTCTGGCGACGACACTTACGATTGAAGACCCCCTTCAGTTTGTATATACGATAGCAACCTACATGCGGATGAATATCGAGGATGCCCAGCGCATTCTTGAGCTTGATTCTGTGACTGAGAAACTCCGCACGCTGATGGGGTTGCTCAGCAAAGAGCTTGAAGTCCTGGAATTGGGCCGTAAGATTCAGGCTGATGCGCAATCTGAAATCGATAAGGTTCAGCGCGACTACTATCTCCGCGAACAACTGAAGGCGATTCAGCGCGAACTAGGAGAGAGCGACGAACAGCAGATCGAAGTTGAGGAGTTTCGAAAGAAGATTGAGGAAGCAGGGATGCCTCCTGAGCCGAAGAAGGAGGCCGAGCGCGAGCTAGATCGCCTCTCGAAACTGCCGACGGCTGCTGCCGAATACGGTGTCATTCGGACTTACCTTGATTGGCTAACCTCACTGCCCTGGAGCATCCGCACCGAGGATAATCTCAATATTGAGCATGCGCGTGATGTTCTCAACGAGGATCATTACGATCTTGAGGACATTAAGGAACGCATCCTTGAGTACCTAGCTGTACGGAAGCTGCGCCACGAACGTGGTTTTGACAAGCCACATGACGATCAACCTGAGCCTGTCATTCATCGGGAACGCGAGGGGGCAATCCTCTGTTTCGTGGGGCCGCCCGGTGTCGGTAAGACTTCGCTTGGCGCATCGATTGCCCGCGCACTGGGTAGGAAGTTCATCCGCATCAGTCTCGGTGGTGTGCGCGATGAAGCAGACATCCGAGGTCACCGACGCACTTACATCGGCGCAATGCCGGGCCGGATTGTCGAGGCAATCCGGCGGGTCGAATCGATGAATCCGGTGATGATGCTTGACGAGATCGACAAGCTGGGGGCTGATTTCCGAGGCGACCCAGCAGCCGCACTGTTGGAAGTGTTAGACCCGGAACAAAACAATACCTTCCGAGATCATTACCTGGATGTGCCAATCGATCTCTCACAGGTGATGTTCATCACTACCGCTAATACGCTCGAAACGATCCCCGGCCCACTGCTGGATCGCATGGAAATCATGCAGCTTTCCGGGTATACAGAGAACGAGAAAATCCATATTGCTCGGCAGTACCTTGTGCCTCGACAACTTCGAGAGAACGGGTTGCGTGAAGATGAAGTAACTTTCACTGATGAAGCGCTCCAATCGTTGATCCGGGATTACACCCGTGAAGCAGGCGTCCGCAACCTCGAACGCCAGATTGGCGCAGTGTGCCGCAAGATCGTGACACGGATCGCTGAGGGGAAAACTGATCATGTGGAGGTTACACCTGATCGCGTGCGTGAGTTGCTCGGCAGGCCCAAGTACTACTACATTACTGAAGTTGAGGAACGGACGAATATCCCCGGCGTAGCAACTGGCCTTGTA
>Ga0075431_100008654_pt1 | contig 10197 bp, 5 predicted proteins | sample RhiMetdeltSRZDD5_FD_75297 | JGI IMG/M metagenome (GOLD analysis project Ga0075431, IMG submission 75297) | Populus rhizosphere microbial communities from Tennessee, USA - Rhizosphere MetaG P. deltoides SRZDD5 | ecosystem: Host-associated > Plants > Roots > Rhizosphere > Soil | place: USA...
ACGCGCCGTCCGCGCCAACTCTCGACACACCTCCAGCGTCCGATCGGTTCCACCGTCGTTGACAAGAACGATCTCGTGGCCACCCTCGACGTCCAGCCGTTCGATGTCTCGCACGAGCGCGGAGATCGTCGCCGCCGCGTTGTACATGGGAACGACAAAGGTGAGTGCTGGAGGAAAATTCACAGGATTCACAGAAAACTGCGCGCCGCCTCGATCCGCTGCTCGATCGGCGGGTGGCTGTGAAAGAGCCAGAGAACGAGCTTCGACGGGTGTTCCTCGGCAAGATTCTGCGTCCCCAGCCGCTTCATCGCGGAAATGAATGCCGCCGGCTGTTTCGTCAGGGTGATGGCAAATCGATCCGCCCGGCGCTCGTTTCTGCGCGATACCGCGTTGACGATCGGCGTCGCCGCCATCGTCAACAGCCCGCCAGCCAGCGCGAGCACGGGCAAACCGCCAATATCAGTGACCCCCAACAAGCCGAGCCACTGCCAGCTGACCGCCAACGCCGCTGCGCCCGCGTACAACGCCAGCACCAGCAGCGCTGACTCGGCGACAAATGCATTGCGAATATCGTGGTGCACGTGGTGCGCGATCTCGTGCGCAAGAATGACTTCAATCTCGTCCTCGGAGTATTCCGCGAGCAGCGTATCGGAAAGGAGGATGCGCCGCGTGGCGCCGGTGCCCACCAGTGCCGCGTTCGCGCGCCGGCTCTTTTCGCCAAGCCCCCATTCGTACACGCCCAGCACGGGCACGCCCGCGCGGTCCGATAACGACACGAGACGATCGCGCAGGGACTCTCGCGCCAGCGGAGTGAATCGGTAGAACAGGGGTAGCAGGAGCACCGGTGCCAAGCGAGTCAGCCCGGCGATCGCCGCAATGAACGCTGCGGCGGAGAGCAGCCACCACCACGTCGCCGAAACGCGCATCGACAGATAAATGGTCTCCGCGGCAGCGAGGCTGAGCACAAGACCGAGAACCGTCGCTTTCGCATGATCTGCGAGCCATCCCCCCGTCGCTTCCTTCGACAATCCGTAGCGGCGCTCGAGCAGAAGACCCTGGTAGAACGCGATTGGGAATGTGCACGCCTCGTGTAGCGCGACGACGAGCAACACGTACACGGCGACCGCGAGCGGCGAATACACGGCTGGGTCTGTCTGCGACCCGCGGTGTGCCAGCGCGGCGATGGACGCCGACAGCCCGGACATCAGAAGCACGGCGAGAAGCGCGGTAGAGATCGCGATCGATGCGATTGCCGATCGCCGTTTGAGCCGGTGATAACGGGTGGATTTGTCCTCGTTCAATCTCAGTTCCCAGTTGCCAGTTACCAGTTTCCAGTGTTGAGCCCCGCGTGCAACTTATAACTGGAAACCGGGAACTGGGAAGTGGAAACTTTCGCTAATTCAATTGCACTGAGATCAGTTTCGACACGCCCGGCTCCTCCATCGTCACGCCGTAGAGCCGATCGGCAATCTCCATCGTCTTCCGGTTGTGGGTGATCAGGATGAACTGGGTGTCTTCCTGCATGCCCTGCAGCATCTCGACGAATCGGCCGATGTTCGCGTCGTCGAGCGGCGCATCGATTTCGTCGAGCAGGCAGAATGGACTTGGCCGGTATTTGAAGATCGCGAACATCAGCGCCATCGCGGTCAATGCCTTCTCGCCGCCAGACAGGAGTTGCACGCTCTGCAGCCGTTTGCCCGGCGGCTGGGCAATGATGTCGATCCCACTCTCCAGTTGATCGCTTTCATCGAGCAGCACGAGCCCGGCGCGGCCGCCGCCGAAAAGCGTGGTGAAGGTTTGTTCGAAGTACTGGTTGATGGCGGTGAACGCCTCTTTGAACCGTTCCTTCGTCGTCTTGTCGATCCGGCGAATCGCTTCGCCGGTCGCGGCGATCGCATCGACGAGGTCCTTGCGCTGTGCGGTCAAGAAGGCATGACGGGATTCGAGATCGTCGAACTGATCGATCGCCATCATGTTGACCGCGCCCATCCGTTCGATCTTCGCGCGCAAGTCGGCAACCATTTCGTCGGCGGTGAGCGTGCGTGTGGACGCAGGCGGCGGCGCCGAAACAGCTTGCTCCTCCGACGCGCCTGGTTCACCTTCTGCTTCTTCCGCCGGCTCGGGCACATCGTCGACCGGTTGCGCCATCGCCAGGACACCCTGCTGCTCGAGTTCGGCGACTTCGGCAGCGACGTCATCCAGCGAAGCCTGCACGGCTTCGACGCATGCGGCTGCAAGATGCGCGAGATCGGATTCAGCCGTGGCACGCGTGACATCGAGCTGGGCGACGTCGCTGCGCACGTTCTCGAGTGTGCGTCGCGCCTCGCGGATTCGACCCTCGAGCCCCTCGAAGGCCGTCCGGAGCGACAGCGATGCTTCGTCGGCGGTCCGCACGCGATCGCGAAGCTCGTCGAACGCTCGGAGACCCGCGTCCAGAGTCGATTCGGCGGCGGCTATCCTGTCGACCAAACCCGTCCTTCGCATGTCGTTCTTCTGCAGATCGTCGCGACGCGTCTGAATCCGCTTTTCCAGCTCGCTGGCCGATTCCTCGAGGCGCTGGACCTCGGTCGCGAGGGCGCTCGCCCGCTCAACCAGCGCGGCGTGCGCGGCCTTTGCTTCCGAGGTCCGCGCGGCCTGGGCCTGCATTGCTTCACGCGCCTCGAACAGCCGGCGCTGCGCCGAATTCAACAAGTCGTCAGCGGTGCGCTGTTCCGACTGAATGCGGGCGATTGAGTCGCGCGCTTCTTCGTGTCGGGCATCCTGCGCTCGGAGCTCCTCCTCGGCCGTCCGGCGCTCGATCGCGGTCTGTTCCTGTTTCCGGCGGACGCGTTCGATTGCTTCTGCGGCACTCGCCGCCTGGAGTTCGAAGCCGACACTCGACTTCTCCAATCGATGCAGTTCCTCCTGCAGCGACAGGATGGATGACTCGGCCGTCGCAACCGCCACATCGAGCGACGCGATCTCCTCGCGCAGCCGATCGACCGCGAGCGCGTCAAGACCGGCTCGCTCGCGCAACTCGTGGATCTCGCGCCGTGTGGTCAGGATTCCGCGCGCCTCCGCGCGGGTCCCGCCTTCGACAACATGCGCACCGCGAAACACCTCACCCTCGAGGGTCACAATCGGCGCGCCCGTTGTTTCTGCCGCACATCGCGCCGACTCGAAATCGCGGGCAATCGCCGTCGAGACAACCGCCGCGCGTATGGCCTCGGCTGCCGGACCACTGATGCGCACCACGTCGAGCAAAGGCGTCAATGAATCGGGGAGGGCGGGAGAGGCCGCTGAGGCGACCGGGGCGTTGGCCACCAGGAAACCGACACGCCCGGCATCGTTCGTCCGGACGAACTCGAAACCCGCGGCGGCCGCCGCGTGCGATTGCACGACGACGTGCTGAAGTAAGTCGCCGAGGCACGCTTCGACTGCGCGTTCGTATCCCTTGTCGACGTCGAGGTAATCCGCCACAGATCCCATCTGGCCGACATCGCCGTTCGATTCCGCCAGTACGCGACGGGCGGCGTCGCCATATTCAGCACGCGCGGCCGCCAGCTCTTCGAGCGAGGCCAGACGAGCCTGGATGCCAGCAAGATCGCGCTCACGAGCGCGCAGGTCGGTAAGACGAGCATCCCGATCGGTGCGCGCGCCTGCGAGTTCTGATTCATGCGCAGCGCGCTGCAATCGAAGCGATTCCATCGCTTCCTGACAGCGGCGCATCGCATTCTCCGCTTCGTGGCGATCCTGAGCCGCACGGTCCGCTTCGATATCCAGATCGCCGCGCTCGATGTCCAGACGACCAATCTGTTCGGCGATGCGGGTACGCGCTGCGGCGGCGTGCTCCATGGCATGACGGAGCGCGGTTGCCGCATTCACCGCGGCGAAGACCTCGCTGCGCGCCGCTTCGACGTCGGCCTCGAGCCCCTCGATATTGCGGCGGAGATCCGCGTACGCCGCTTCTTCGCCGCGAAGCGCCGCAGCGGCTGCGTCCCGTTCGGCCAGGGCTCGCGCTGCCGCGTCCTTTCGCATCTCGAGCTCGACACGCGCAGGCTCGCGGCGTGCGTCGAGTGCACGAATCTCGGCGTCGATGTCCGCCGCCGACGACGACAAGGTCTGAATCTGCTGCTTGTCGAATTCGATCTGCTGCTGGAGCCGGCCAATCTCCAACTCGTGCGCATGTGCCGCCTCACGCGCGGCAGTCGTGCGACTGTCGGCCTCGGCCAATTCAATCCGAAGCCGCTCCAGCATCGCCTCGACTTCCGCAACGTGCGCGGCAGCCGCCGTCTCGCGGGCGCGCGCATCAGCCAGCGCGGCGCGAGCGGTTTCAATCGCTTCACCGAGGACGCGATAGCGCTGAGCGAACTGCACTTTCTCCCAGCGTCGAAGTTCCTCGCGCAAGCGGCGATAGCGGCGCGCTTTCGCCGCCTGCCGTTTCAATGCCCCGCGCTGCTTCTCGACCTCGAACACGATGTCGTCGACACGGGTCAGGTTCTGCTGCGCCGCCTCGAGCTTCAGCTCTGCGGCTCGGCGCCGGCTCTTGTATTTCGTGACCCCGGCCGCCTCTTCGATCAGCTGACGGCGATCCGTCGGGCGCGCGCTCAGAATCTGACCGATCTTGCCCTGCTCGATAACCGCGTACGCCTTGATACCAAGCCCGGCATCCATCAGGAGATCCTGGACGTCGCGCAGGCGAACCGATTCGCCATCGATCAGATATTCGCTCTCGCCCGATCGGTAAAGCCGCCGCATGACTTCCACGTCGCGGACCATGAGCGGTTCCTCTTCGACCGCGACAGCCGCTGCCGCGAGTTCGCCTGACGCGTCGACCACCGCCTGCGAACCATGGAAATTTCGACCCGGGCTGCCGGGAACACGAGCCGCGACGCCGCCGAGTTTCAACCGCACTTCCGCCGCACCGGTCGGCTTTCGGGCGTCGCTGCCGCCGAATATGACGTCCTCCATTCGATCGCCACGCAGGCTCTTGGCGCTTTGCTCCCCAAGCACCCACGTCAAGGCATCCACGACGTTGCTCTTGCCGCACCCATTCGGCCCGACAATCGCCGTGACGCCGTGATCGAATGTCAGTTCCGATCGATCCGGAAAACTCTTGAAGCCCGTGATCTCGAGGCGTTGAAGCCGCATGCGGTTACTGCCCTCCCAAGGCTCGAAAAAACAAAAGCCGCTCCGCGGGTCGTGACGGAACTCGACCCGGAAGCGGCTGGGTTCGCTTCAGACGTGTAATCTGTTGGAGGCTATGACGTGACGACAAAGACCGTTGCGGTCGCGCCCACACCCCACCCAAAGTGGGATGGCCCCTAGGCTCGACGAACGGCCGTCAGTCTAACAAGCCCCCATACCTAGGGGCAACACTAAACTACAACGCAAAATGTAGGGCCAAATGCCCTATTGGCCACCCTTGGCGCTACGCGTCGACTTAGTTGCCGCAAGCTGGATCAAATGCTCCGCCTCGGGAAACTGCCCCATCGCAAACTGCGCCTGCGGGTCCTTCGTAATCAGATTCCGCCGCGCTTCTTCCATCGTGAAGAGCGCGCGATCGATTTCGAAGTGAATCATCGCGCGAATGAACGTGTCGTCCTTGGCAAAGCTTTCTTCGTCGATCTTGACCTTGCGCGTCGTCAGCGTGGCTTTGAAGTCGGCGATCATCTTGTCGTCGACGACGAAGCCGCGCGAGATTGGCTTCTTGTTCTTGTTCGCGTCGCTGAAGCGCGTGTCGCCTTCGGCGCGGAACTGATCGGCAAAGTTGGCGAACTCCTGGCGAGCAAACAACAGGCGGCCAAAGCGCGTCGGATTGAAACCCTCCATCCCGGCGCCAACCACGAACTTGTCAGGCTCGATCCCGCCGCCGCTGTAGACCTTCCGTCCGGCGTCGGTCAACTTCAGATCGGTGGCCTTGTGCTGGCGCTCGGCTGACGTCTGATCGCGAAGCGTGTAGGTCAGGTACTCATCGAACGTGCCGTCCCACGGGCGCTGAATCAAACGCCCTGACGGCGTGTAATAGCGACCGGTCGTGACCGCGACGCCCGCCTGCTCGCTGATCGGATACACCGACTGTACCAGCGCCTTACCAAACGTCGTTTCGCCGACGATGAGCGCGCGATCGTGATCTTGCAGGGCGCCGCTCACAATCTCCGATGCGCTTGCGCTATTGCGATTGACCAGCGTGACGATCGGGAGATGCGTGTAGTCGCTCGCCTCGGTGGCGATGTAATTCTGATTTGCGTTCGGCACGCGCCCGCGCGTGTAGACGATCAAGTCTCCCTTCGGCAGGAAACGATTGGCGATGCGAATCGCCTGATCCAACGCGCCGCCCGGGTTCTCACGAAGATCGAAAACCAGCTTCTTCATTCCACTCGAACTGAGCTTCTGCAGCGCGTCACCCAGCTCGCGATCTGACGTCTCGGTGAACTGATCGAGCTTGACGTAGCCGGTTTCCTTATCGACCATGAACGCCGCCTGAACCGTCGTGATGTTGACTTCATCACGCACGACGTCCATGTTGATCAGGCCGTCGTAGCCGCGGCGCTTGATGCTGACGTTGACCAGCGTCCCCTTCGGGCCCTTCAGTTTTTTCACCGCTTGATCGGTCGTCCACCCTTTCATATCGAGGTCGCCGACCTTTGCGAGAATGTCGCCGCGCCGCAATCCCTTCTTGTAGGCAGGCGAGCCTTCAAAGATGGACATCACGGTGATGTCGCCGTCAATCGCCTGAATCGTGATACCGAGGCCGTAGTAGCGGCCTTCCTGGCGCTCACGCATCTGCGCGTACGACTTGGGATCGAAGAAACTGGAATGCGGGTCGAGCGTGTGCAGCATCCCGTCGATCGCGCTGTAAATCAGACGATCCGATGGCACATCGTCGACATATTCCTTCTCGATGGCGTCGATGGCCGACGTGAACACGCGATACTGCTGGCCGACTTCGTCCTGCCGCGCCAGCGCTCGACTGCCAAACACGCCACCAGCGATTGCCGACAGGGCGATCGCAAGAACTGCCACCGGGAAAAAACGGGGAATTCGCATATTTGTTGATCGTAACAGAGGAAGTATTGATGCGGCAACGACTTCCGGGGAGCCGGAAAGCCGTTTTCCTTGACCGGGTTGAAGGTAGGTTTCTATAATGCAGTCAGGGGCCACGGGTCCAGGAACGACCGGTCGTTAACTCTCAGATTTTCAAGGATTTCTACTATGTTCGGTTCCATCGGGATGCCCGAGCTGATCATCATCTTCGTGATCGCGCTCATTATCTTCGGGCCCCGAAAACTGCCCGAGCTCGGCCGTTCGCTCGGCAGGAGCATCAATGAGTTCAAACGCGCTTCAAACGAGCTCAAGAACACGCTCGACGAAGAGATCCGGATCGAGGAGCAGCGCAGCTCCGAGCGGCAGCGCGCCCCTGAATCCGCGCGCCCGCAGGCAGTCGAGACGCACCAGACTCACGACGAGCAGGAAACCGTGGCGCGGCGTTCCTCCGGGACCACCGACTGACACGGCCCACGGATTAACCCGGATTCATACGGACTAACGCGGAACGAATGGCGCTCGTGCCCTTCCCCGGCGCCGCCAAGCCGGCGCCCGATGACGACGACGATCGACACATCCATCTGACCGACCCGGACGTCCTCGAAGACGCGGGCGCGAAGATGTCGTTTCTGGATCATCTCGATGAGCTCCGGAAGCGGCTGATCGCGTGTGTCTGGGGGCTTATCGGCGGGTGTGCCATCGCCTTCCTTTTCGTCGGCCGCATTCAGCATTTCATCTGGATGCCGCTCTATCAGGATCTGCAGAACACGAGCGGCGTGAAGTTCATGTACACGTCAGGCTTCGAGCCCTTCATGTTGACCATGAAGATCGGCGCGCTCGCGGGTCTGATGCTCTCGGTGCCGTTCATCCTGTATCAGCTGTGGCTCTTCATCGCGCCCGGTCTGTACTCGCATGAAAAGCGAATGGCTGCGCCATTCGTCATCTTCTGTACGACGTTTTTCGCGCTCGGCGCCGCGTTCTCCCACTACGTCGCATTTCCGTGGACGTGGAAGTTCTTCCTCGGATGGCAGACTGAGTACATGGAGTTCAGGCCATCCATCGGTGAAGCGTTCGGTCTCTACGTCAAGATGCTGCTCGGATTCGGGCTGATCTTTCAGATGCCGACCATCGTGTATTTCCTGTCGCGGCTTGGCCTCGTGTCGGCGGGTTTCCTTCTCCGGCACACGAAGTACGCCGTCCTCATCATCTTCATCATTGCCGCGGTCATCAGTCCGGGCACCGACGTAGTCTCGCAGTGTTTGATGGCGGGCCCCATGCTTGCCCTGTACGGACTGAGCATTGTGGTGGCCTGGTTCTTTGCCAAACCGCGCAGCGCTGAGTAGTTGCGCGCACAGCTAGGCCGCCGGAGGCATATCGGACTTTGGTCCGGTTGACGCTCAGGGTCTAAATGGTACACTGGGGGCCGCAGAGGTAGTTCCCGATGCAGATCAGAGTCCCCTATACCGTAGGTCTCACACTCTTACTCTCGACTGTAGGCACTTCGGCATTCGCACAGTCGACGCCATCCAGTCAGACACCACAAACCAATCCGCCGCCAGTAACATCGACGGAAACTCGTCCCGCGACCACCACGGTCAACGGCGATACCGGGTTGTGGTTCGTGCCCACGGGCGAGATCGTCCCGGCGAAGAAGTGGTCGCTCAGCGCGTACCGGGTGAACTTCGATCGCAACCAGGGGTTCACCGACGTGTCGGACTGGCCGGCGACGTTTGCGTTCGGGTTGGCCGATCGCGCCGAGATCTTCGGCGCGTGGACGCTGGTCCGGCGCGTCGATCGCGACGTGCGGCCGCTGTTCGTCTCGACCGAGCCGGTGGCCGGCGGGCTGGTCAATGAGGCGCCGTTCATCCGCCAGGGGTGGTCGGACAATCAGCTCGGCGACCTGTGGCTCGGCGCGAAGGTCAATCTGACGTCGCAGTGGCGGCAGCAGCCGGCCGCCTTCGCGGTGCGCGGGATGTTCAAGATCCCGACCGCGAAAGACGACGACGAAGGCGTGGGCACCGGCAAGATGGATTTTGCCTTCGACGTGATCGCGAGCAAGGAAGTGAACGAGCGGGTGGAGTTCTCGGGCTTTGGCGGCTTCATCTTCCGCGGCGATCCGGACGGCATCGACCTGGCCAACGGCCTGCGCTGGGGGTTTGGCGTCGGCGTGCCGTCGCGCAAGAGCCTGCGCTTCACGGCGGAACTGCACGGGGAAAGTTATCTCAGTGATTCGGTGACGATTGAAAGCCCGATGGTGACGCCGTTGCTGGCCACCGACGGGACGGCGCCGCCGCTGGTGACGGAGCTGAATTCGCCGATCAATGCGACGTTCGGGTTGACGTGGCAGGGGAGCAACGGGGTGTTTGCGGGCGCCGGGATCAACTGGAACCTGAACATGAAGGCGCGCGACAAATACTTCAGCGGGTTCGACGATCGCACGGGGGATGCGGCGGGCTGGCAGTTCCGCATCGGCTATCACCCGGGCGTGCGCGTCTATGTCGCGCCGGCCCCGCCGCCGCCGCCCCCGCCGCCGCCGGCTGCGGCGGCCCCGACGCACAACCTGACGGTGCGGGCACAGTGCAACCCGTGCACGGTGCCGGTCGGGCAGGTGTCGACGGTGACGGCGACGGCGATGGATTCGATCGGCTGTGCGGTGACGTATAGCTGGAGCGCGCCGACGGGCACCTTCTCGGATCGGACGAACCGGCAGACGCCGTGGACGGCGCCGCAGCAGCCGGGGACGGTGCCGGTGACGGTGACGGTGACCTGTCCGCAGGACGGCAAGACGGCGAGCGACACGGTCAACATTCAAGTGACCGCGGCGCCGGTGCGGGAGTTCACGTTCGAAGACGTGCACTTTGACTTCGACCGGTATTCGCTGCGGCCGGAAGCGACGCGGGCGCTGGATGAAGCGATTGCGACGATGCAGGCCAACCCGGATCTGAATATCGAGGTCGAAGGGCACACGTGCAACATCGGCACGGCGGAATACAACCTGGCGCTCGGCGAGCGCCGCGCGACCGCGGTGCGCGACTATCTGACGAGCCGCGGGATTGGGGCGACCCGGCTGCGGACCGTCAGCTACGGCGAAGAGCGGCCGAAGCACGACAACAGCCGCGAAGAAACCCGGCGGCTGAACCGTCGAGCCGCGCTCGTGGTTCGCCTGCAGCG
>Ga0075431_100008657_pt1 | contig 10196 bp, 7 predicted proteins | sample RhiMetdeltSRZDD5_FD_75297 | JGI IMG/M metagenome (GOLD analysis project Ga0075431, IMG submission 75297) | Populus rhizosphere microbial communities from Tennessee, USA - Rhizosphere MetaG P. deltoides SRZDD5 | ecosystem: Host-associated > Plants > Roots > Rhizosphere > Soil | place: USA...
ACAAAATCATCGTTCGCTTGTTGACCGGGCCGTGTATCAGGGCGAGGTGTCACAGTCGAAAATGACTGAACTATAGAGCCAGGCGTCGCGCTTTCGGATTGGGGCCCTGCAGACGACCGCAAACAGCCAGATAATAAAATGGCTATCGTCACGAAAAGAGAAATACGCGAACGATTCATAAGAAAAACGTTATGTGGTGAGAAACAGCCATTCCAGGTGAGTCTGGCTTAACACCAGCATCATGCCCTGCATTATTAGCCACACCCCGGCTGTAGCCAATGATGTAGTAATGATGGTCGGATATGTTCCCTCGCGTGCAAAGTCATTCGCGATCAGTGAAGCAATAGTTGGCATGATAATTACGAAACCGGACCAGGGAATAAACAAACCATGTGTGATATTGATAACAATGATTTCCAAAAGCCATGAAATCACTACGCCAGCTAGAATCATCATGCCCAATTTTGTTCTCCCAAATGCCAGTACCAGCCGCGAAGTCAGAAATTGTACAAACAGGAAAGTTAAAATGCTGGCCACAATTACGAATAATAGATCTAATGGACGCAATGCAAATAACGCTAAGTATGCAGCCGTCACAAATCCGCCGGATCGTGCTTTGAATTTTGAGTACGCTAAAAGATCCAGAAATACACTGACAATGATTCCGAATGGCAGTAGTTGTATGGGGTAGGCGTACATGTATGGTTGAGTGCGAAGCAATGGGGATGATGAACTCAGGAAAAGATTTGGTAGCAACTCTTCAATCGCTGAAAGAGGGAAAATAATTAGAGACACAATAAGGACACCCAGCAGGATTGAGCCGATGGTGTTTTTTGGTCCCTGACGGCCCATATCGTGCGAAATAACTCCTGGCAAAACAAAACCGATGCCATAAAGAATGGCAAGGTCAATGTTAATCAAGCTAAATAGTCGGATGACCATGAGCCACATTACCTGAAAAATCAATCCGACTAGAATTTCAACTTCGAATAATTTCCGCCCATTGAGCATATAACGTTTTTGAAGGACCTTATACACAATCTGGTAGGTGAGGTAAGAGATTGTAAGTGTAACAAAAATATGGAGGGGTTGGCCGACAAAAAGTGCCAGATACCCACACACAATGACACCACCAAGAGTCAACCCTGTCCGTTTGTAGATAATTGTAGAAACGACAATCCCAAGGATAATAGTAAGCCTTGCCAGTTCGTTGCTAACATAATATTCGTACATACACTTAATCCCGTTCGGCCAAATGCCCAATCATTCTTTCCTTGACCGATTCCATGCGCGGACGATAATATTTCCACGCTTCACCTTCATGTACATGAACTGGTGAATCTGGACGATGATGGAAGTATTCAAGGAGTAGTTCAGCCTGAGGTGTGTGAATGTTAACTAAACCGATCAATACGCCTTGCTCGCCTTCGATCAATGTGGCGATCTTGTCGAAGATCTGCTCAAGCGTGGGGTTTACACTGAAGCCCATATTGATAATTCTCTCACGTGGAACTCCTAACCTAAGCATCTCATCTGTTACTTGTGACTCATACGCACCAAAAGTGATCCAATAATCAAAGTTCAGATCCTTGGCAGCAATGTTCGCAAACCGCATGGCACGGTCAGCTCGATCGTAGCGGTTGTTGAGAATACCGATCCGGGTAGCATTTTCACGATAATAAGGTTTCAGAGCATCCACGCTTATGATGGTGCTCTCACGATCATTGACTGCAAACAATGGAATCCAGACGATTTCTTTCTCTTTCCACGTGGTTCGCTGGATATTAACCACGCCGACATCTGGCCGCGCGTTCCACATGCCGCGCATTGCAGTTGAGCGTGGAATCCCCAGTATCTCCGCCACTGCCAGCCCAATGGAAATGTTCTCACGAAACGAAAGATAGTTGAAGCCCGCCAGGTCCTTTTCTGTTACAGATGACGGGTCTGCATACACCATACGGCTTCCGCGCTCCGCTGCATTTTTGGTCAATCGTTCCCGTAGGTGGAGGCGATCTTCAGCTGTAATCAAAACACCATCATTGGGAATGATCAGAGACATGGTATCGGCGATCTCCTCCAACGATTCCCCCATTACATCCTGATGGTCCTCTCGCACATTGGTAATTACATTGATATTGCCCTTTACTAACAATTCCTGTGAAGCGGTTTGATTTGCCGGGAAAAGCGCCATGGTCTCAAAAACAATTGCTTCTGTATCTTTTTTCAAGTATCGTTTTGCGATGTTAAATAATTCCATGATGGTGGCAGAACTTCGCCGGTGAATTGGGATTTCGTCGCCATCGGGCAGAAGGACCATGGCTGCACTGCCTGTGGTTTTGGCGAGCGTCTGTATCCCGGCCTCGCGCAAAACTCCTGCAATAAGACGAGTGACTGTAGATTTGCCCCGAATCCCATTTACATAAATGCGGATCTTGAGTTTATCGAGCTGCTTCTCATAGTTCTCTCGTTCTATCCACCAGGATATGATTACGCCGAGAAGCGTCAGACCTAGAACAATAATGCCATACATCAAGAACTCGCTTTCTCGAATAATGGAGTTGACGACGGAGTTTCGCCCACTGTAACCCACTCAATAAATATATTCTGAAAAAGTTCGTCGGAATTTATTTCCCAGCTCTGTTCCAGGGACCTTTCAGCTGCTTCCATTAAATTTATCTTTGTCTTGCTGATCCCCAAAAAGGCCCCGAACCCAAACCGAAGTTGAACATGCTTCTGGATATTCATCGAAGCGCCAGAACGGCTGACAAATTGTGTTTCTATCATTCGGTTAAATATATTATTTACCACTGTATTGGCACCATTTGTATCCGTTTCAGGCAGAATGACAGCGATCTTCTGGTCACCTGCGAGAAAAGGAATATCAGTGTCACGTGTCGTATCCTTAATAGCAGTAGCAATTGAACGCATTATTTCGTACATATTAATTGACGTCCAATCTGCCCCCGATTGGGGTCGCACCATGATCAAAACCAGAGCGAATGGACGTCGATATCGAACGGAACGCTCTTCTTCTTCGCTCAAGCGCAGCAGCCCTATGGACGGTTTGATCAGCCCTACAGATTTATCCTCAAGGTCCAGTTGTTTTAATTGATTCTGATTTTTTCTATATATATTTAGAATGGATTGCAAACGATTATGATAAATTCCACTAAAGATAAATGTCAGGCCCACTAGGATCAATTCCAACAAGGCATCCAAAAGCCTGACTTGCTCCCAAACACCGAGAAGCCGTTTGATGGCAATCCAGAGGAAAATCATAAATAGGCCAACGAGTACGCCTCTAACCAAACCCAGAGCCAACATGATTCCAACGCCTAAAAATAATAAGAATATGAAAACTGGAAGGCTGCGAGCAGAGTTATTATAGATAATCACCAAAGCGGATGCCAATAGACTTGCTGCGAACACCAAGAGTGTAAAATAAAGTCTCTGTGAGGGCTCTATCGGTTGACTCTTTTGACGTCCATCATTCATACTTTTCTCGTTCATCTGTCTTCTCAACTGCATCTGGAGCAATTCTGCTTCTTGCGATTCTTATGACCCATAGGACTAAAATGATGAGAGACAGGGCTGTTCCTACTGCAATTAAGGCTGGGACGAGAAATTCCTTTCCACCCTTCTGTAAAATTGGACCGATAATTGGAATATTACTTGCATCAGCGATCTGCTGAAAAAGGAACACTGGGCCTTCTGGGGTTGGTGCTACTCCTGTAGCTTGGCTTCTATTTGTCGAGCCAACCACCATTAGATTTCCTGCAAACTGGTCACGTAAGTTGGGATTCAAAATGACGTCCCATGTCCAATCCAAGCCTTGTTGGTCATTTCCAGTTAACACTAAAACGGTTCCACCCCTTACCCACGGTGACGGAATGAGCTGCATTAACCCCAAACTTGCATCTTTATCCGATGTGGGAAGATAGATGCCGTAGCCGTCTTCCAAGGAAATTCCGTCCGGGGTGAAGGGCTGCGGCAATAAATCATTTGCGCTCATCGTGGCTGAATTTTGCAATGGTAGACCGACTAAAATAGCGTTGCGATATTCAGCCTTCTTTTGCATAAAGTCACTGGCAGTCATGGCTTGAGGTGGATAATTGAGTAAATGTGCCGATGCACCAATCATAAATGATAATCGTGAAATATTGCCGAGGTCATTCTGATTGTGTTGATCCGGAATGACATAGACAAAACCAGGGTAATCGCTGAAAGGCAAAGGGAAATTCTTTAGAGAAGGAATGGGTGGGCGATTTCTATAGGTCACTTCCATTGTGGAATTATTTAGCACAGTCGCCCACACTGATTCCGGTGCACGCTCACAAGAGCTGTAAGGAACATGCAAATCGAATCTAATGCGAATAAAGTTGATACCTGGGCGGAATTTACTTGCAGGAAGTCCAACTGTAATTGGCTCTCCGGTCGAACTGCGAGCGGTAGGTAATATACCTGCGATGCTAAACCCATTCAGGAAAACTGTGAATGAAGAATTCTGAATATCCAGTTCCGGAGAATGAACAAGCCCAAGGTTTAGTTTCACCAGGGCCGGGTCTATGTCATATGGAATATAGAGACTGTAGATCAGGTTTTGCTGACCTATTCCTCTTATCGTACGGTCAAGATATCCCAAATCTTCAAATGAGAAGTTGTTTGGGAAAGGTTGAGGGGGAGGTGTTGTCTGCTGATCAACATAAGCTATCGTTCCATGCAATAATACACTTCTCGTAGGGTCATTAAATACTGTCGCAGGGCTAAAGGCATCCTGCCTGTTTTGATCGCCAATAATTATCACAGCATATCCTTGTGCCCAAGGAGATGGAAAAACTGCAACATAATCTTTGTCACTGCCTGTCAAATTCCGAAATTCAGCGGGACCTTGACCGATAAAAAAGACGTTTCGATCGGCTGCAATGCCACGGTTAAACTGATGTTCAGTCACAATTCTTGGATGCCAGTTATATCTAGTATCGGCCCTGTTGCCCAAGATATATGATAAAGTGGATAGTGAGGTTAGATCATCCTGCGTGGCGTTTTCGGGCATTACGATCAGTGTCTGTCTCTTATTTTGATCCGGCAGATACCTTTCCAACGGTTCAATAAGAATATCCGAGAAGTTGGAAAGATCAACTGGCAGGTCACGCCTGACAAATGAAAGGTGTAATATTCCACCTGGCTCGATAGTCAACCAGCGAGAGGCATCATCCCAGTTCTGACAGTTTGTTTCCTGATCATCCGGCAAATATAAAGTGCCTGTAAATGTCAAGGTATTATTACCCTGACTGAACATGCTGGCGGGTATGAGGATTCTTTGTTCAGTTTCTGCAAGCTCAGTAAGGGCATAAGAGGCAACCTGTAAGCCATTGAGTTGGATGGTCATGGAGGACCGTTTCAAATCTAACAAAGAGCTTGCTCGGGGTTTGATTTCTATCCAATTTTCTTCGCCGGGTAGCCAACTCTGAGGGATTGGAAAGTTGAGGGTTTGACTGCTGATCAGACCAAGCAGTTCAATAGGTTGTTCCTCATTGAAAGTTTCTAATGGGATTTCAACAAAACTTTGGCTTTGGGCGCGAACATTCTTCTGAGGAGCCAGGAAAGCCAGCCAGACCAATATCCAGATGATAATTTGATTTGCCCTGCGGCCGTTCATTACTTACCCCGGGCGCCCAATCAATGCTTGAATCCTTAGTTTAAGTTCACGGGGGTGGATAGGTTTGAGAATATAATCATTCGCGCCTGACCCAAATGCTGCAGCTTTCTTATCAACATCACTTACTGATGTAAAGAAGACTATAGGGGTGTGAGCGAACTGTGATTTTGCCCGCAAATCTTTGCAAACCTCAAAGCCGTCTTTACTGGGCATCATAACATCTAAGAGGATAAGATTGGGGCTGTAAGCCAGGGCTGTAGGGAGCGTCTCTCCGCCATCGTTTATCGAGGCAACATCATATCCCTCTTTGGAGAGCATGAATTCTAACAGTTTGGTTGTGCCCTGATCGTCGTCAACAATAAGAATTTTGCCCATAAAACTCCATTTCTTTTCTTATGAAGCAGGCACGATGCACACTTTAAAAACCTGGGAGACATATTAAGTCTCCTTGAGACTCAATTATAAATTATTATTGACACTTCATTATTTGCTTTGTTCCAACTATACATAATTTCATTAATTGTGCGGCAAATTGTCCTTGCCTATGAATATTTTTAATGACCCATGGGCTTCTTTACATGACGCACAAGGCTTCAGTAGGTTACATACAGCAGTATTACAAATTTTAGACGGAATCATATATATTCTTAAGGAGTATATGAATAGTAACCAGATAAGCAATTAGGGATTTCCCCCCTTCAAACATATGAATGAGACATCATACCCCAACCGCAGTTGAGTACGATTCACAAATAGACCCACCCCAAAGAAATTTCCTTGGGATGAGTGAGTTAGTCTATTTTTTCTTTGTCTTTGGGTTGTTTTTGGCAATTTTTGATTTTGTCTTCAAAGCTTTTGCAGTTGATTTCTTCCTTGCTGTCACGGACTTCTTTTGCGGACGGAACTTCAAAGCGGAATGTGCCGCGGCGAGACGCGCAATCGGCACCCGGAAAGGGGAACACGAAACATAGTTATTGCCGATGATATGACACCATTCAATCGAACTGGGATCGCCACCATGTTCTCCACAGATGCCTACCTCAAGATTTGGACGGGTCTTTCTTCCCTCTGCAATTGCCCATTCCATGAGCTTGCCCACGCCACCGCGATCCAGCGTCTGGAACGGATTCTTCTCCAGAATTCCCTGCTCTTGATAAGTGATCAGGAAATTACGCTCGGCATCATCGCGAGAATAACCATAAGTCATTTGAGTCAGGTCATTGGTTCCAAACGAGAAGAACTCTGCACGTTGGGCAACCTCCTCCGCGGTCACCGCTGCGCGGGGGATTTCGATCATAGTGCCAAATTTATATTCAAATTTGACCTTCTTTTCCTCCATCACAGTCGCCGCGATTCGCTCAAGACGAGGTTGAATCCACTCTAGTTCTTTTACAGTGCCGGTGAGTGGGATCATTACCTCAGGCTTGACCACGATCCCCCGTAATGTGCAATCTGCTGCAGCCTCGAAGATGGCGCGAACCTGCATCTCCACAATCTCAGGCATGGAAATGCTCAAGCGAACGCCGCGCAGACCCATCATCGGGTTGGATTCGTGCAGTCCTCTAATAGCAGACAAAAGCTCCTCTTTTTCTTGAAGTCCATTTGATTCATGTTTTACACGCATTGTAATGACTTCTTCAAGGAGTTTTTCTTCATCTGGCATGAATTCATGCAGAGGCGGGTCGATGAGGCGGATGATCACAGGATAACCATCCATCGCTTCAAAGAGCCCATCAAAGTCCTTGCGCTGATAGGGGAGCAGTTCGCTGAGAGCTACGGTTCGCCCTTCACCGTTCCCGGACAGTATCATGCGCTGGACGATGGGCAGACGTTCGGGTTCGAAGAACATATGCTCAGTGCGGCATAGACCGATTCCCACTGCGCCGTAAGAACGGGCGCGTTGCGCGTCTTTGGGATAATCCGCATTCGCCCACACCTGAAGCCCGCGCGTTGGATAACCTTTCGCGGATGCCTCCCGAATATCTTTGCGTGCACAAATATCATCTGCCCATTTTAGCAAAGTCAATAAGTCAGTTTGTTCATCAAGAGACGGTGACATTGTGGGAATTTTTCCGATAAACACCTTCCCTGTATTACCATCAACAGAAATCCATTCACCTTCCTTTACCACTGCTTCACCGACAGTCATTTGTCGTTTCTCCAGGTCGATTTTTATTGCCGACGCGCCAACAACACAGGGAATACCAAACTGACGGGCCACCACAGCTGCATGTGACGTCGCTCCACCTTCGCTTGTGAGTACGCCTTTGGACGCGATCATGCCATGTACATCATCAGGCTTCGTGAACGGGCGAACCATGATCGTATCCTTTTTTTCTTCCTTCGCCATTTTTTCTGCGGTATCTGCATCGAAATAGACCTGCCCTACCGCCGCGCCTGGAGATGCATTCACACCTTTGGCGAGGAACTTGCCTGTCTTTTCTGCATCGCTCATGGCCGACTCGTCGAACTGAGGATGTAGCAGGGAATCTACATTATCTGGTGTGACGCGTTGAACTGCCTGTTCTTTGGTGATGAGGCCTTCGTTTGCCATATCCACTGCAACCTTCACCGCGGACCTGGCAGTGCGCTTGCCGCTACGTGTCTGGAGCATCCACAGTTTCCCGCGTTCGATAGTGAACTCAACATCCTGCATATCCCTGTAATGCTTTTCGAGTTTGTTGGAGATGTCCATGAATTGTTTATAGGCAGCAGGCATTTTCTCTCGAAGATTTTCGATTGGTTCTGCATTGCGAATGCCAGCGACAACATCCTCACCCTGCGCATTCAGCAGATATTCGCCCATCATTTTCTTATCGCCTGTGGATGGGTTCCGTGTAAAGGCAACGCCTGTGCCAGAGTCATCGCCCATATTGCCGAAGACCATGGTTACAATATTTACTGCGGTTCCAAGGTCGTCTGAGATACCTTCCTTTTTGCGGTAGGCAATGGCGCGTTTACCATTCCATGATTCAAAGACTGCTTTGATTGCCAGCTCAAGCTGCTTATAAACATCCTGGGGAAAATCCGAGCCAATGTCCTCTTTATAAACGGACTTAAAAGTGGTGACGAGTGCACTCCAATCTTCAGCTGTCATTTCCGTATCTACTTTGTAGCCCTTGCTGGCTTTATATTCAGCCATTGGATGTTCAAAGACTTCATCATCAAGATTGAAGACGGTCGTGCCAAACATTTCGATCAACCGGCGATACGAATCCCATGCAAAACGCGGGTTATTTGTAAGGCTGGCTAAACCTTCTACAACTGCATCGTTCAATCCGATATTCAGGATGGTATTCATCATGCCAGGCATCGAGAATTTTGCACCCGAACGACAGGAGACGAGCAATGGATTCTTGGGATCACCGAATTTCTTGCCCGTCCGTTTTTCGACTACTTTCATTCCTGAAAGTGCCTCATCCCACATTCCATTTGGGAACTTGCCTGTTTTACGGAACCAATTGCAGGCTGCGGTCGTGACTGTGAATCCAGGTGGGACTGGGACGCCTGCACGCGTCATGTCGAAAAGTCCCGCGCCTTTACCACCTAGCAAAGACCGAACGCCATCCCAAGATCCCGCAAATTTTTCCGCTTTTGTGACTTCATCAAATAAATAGACCCACTTGCTCATGGAAACCTCCAAGGTAATGTTATAATTTTCTGAAGAAGTTTACCACGAACGATATAGTACAAAAGTAATGTTTTTACAACTAATTTTTCACCGCTTATCTGTTAGCCTATTGCAAAGTGAAAACGCTCAATAATCGGTGATAATTGCTGCAAATAGGAAAACACATGACCACAAAAATCTTTGTTATCGATGATGATTCTGCTGTTACCGATTTACTCTCTGTGCTTCTAAACACGCAGGGCTTTCAGGTATGGGTGACCAATAGTAGCTCAGAAGGGCTAACACAGATCCGGGAAAAAAAACCGGACCTTGTCATCCTAGATTTGATGATGCCCGATATGGATGGGTGGGAGGTTTGCAAAGCCGTGCGTGCCTTTAGCGATGTGCCCATTATCGTTCTTTCAGCTCTCAACGATCCTTCGATGGTTGCCAGCGTTCTGGATGCAGGCGCGGATGATTACTTGACGAAGCCTACACCGAGCCGCGTACTGGTGGCTCATATTAAACGCCTTGTGGATCGCAAGAATGCGTCAGTATCCATAAATCAGACGTTGCCTGGAAGCCTGCCAGCTGCTTAAAATCATCACCTGCCTCTTTTTCGACTTTGAGGCTGCTTCCGCTAAATGAAAATCCCCATCACCTTGATGGGGATTTTGTTTTATACTAGGCGCTTCAACGCTTCGGCAGTCTCTTTTGTCGCTTCAAGCATCGGCACATGACCCACGCCCTTCAATTCAATGTACAGCGAGCCTGGGATTGCATCCCTTACTTCACGCCCGCGATCAATGGGGATAAGTGCATCGACATCGCCGTGAATGATTATCACAGGAAATTTAAAGGTACTAAGCAAAGGAGTGGCATCCATCCGTTCCGCCATCGCTCTGAGCGCGCCGATATATGCCGTTG
>Ga0075431_100008658_pt1 | contig 10195 bp, 10 predicted proteins | sample RhiMetdeltSRZDD5_FD_75297 | JGI IMG/M metagenome (GOLD analysis project Ga0075431, IMG submission 75297) | Populus rhizosphere microbial communities from Tennessee, USA - Rhizosphere MetaG P. deltoides SRZDD5 | ecosystem: Host-associated > Plants > Roots > Rhizosphere > Soil | place: USA...
GGACGCCTGCACAGAACCAGAGGCTCGGGGTTGGCGGTTCGGGGCTTCGTCCGGGTTAGACATCATTGACGGAGTACAATTTCATACATGAGGCTCGGGCCGCAGCTATCGTCGCTGCTTTTCTCTGTGAAGGTCTTCCTGTTTTGGGGGACCGTACTCGGCCTGGTCTTCCATTTCGTGACCAACGAGCCCATGCCGTGGTGGCCGGACACGGCGATGATCGGCGCGTTCATGGGCGGCCTCGCAGAATTGATCGCAATCGGAAGAAGGCGGGACCGCCGAGCCAACCGCCACCTGCTCAACGCGGCGCGGTTGACCCGGCTGTGGTGGAGAACGAGAAACAGCGTTTAGATGCGACGATTAGAACCCGTCGTGTAGAACCCGCCGTGTGCTCTAATACTTCGGCTGGCTCGGATCGATCTTGTCAATCCACGCCAGAATCCCGCCCTTGAGATTCTTGGCTTCGATGCCGTGCTCCTTCAGCAGGATCACCGCCTTCGCGCTGCGGACGCCTGACTTGCAGTGCACGATGATCTCGCGGCCCGCAGATGCAGGCGGCAACTCGCCGTAACGGCTGTCCAACTGACCGAGCGGAATCAGCGTTGAGCCCGCGATCCGCGCGACCTGGTACTCGTGCGGCTCGCGCACGTCGAGGATGAAGATCGGCGCCTTGGCGTCAATGCGCGCCTTCAACTCTTCGACGGTCGTCTCGGGCACGGTCGCGCTGCCAGCCGGAGCCGGCTTCACGCCGCAGAATTCCTCGTAATCGATCAGCTGCTTGATCGTTGGATGATCGCCGCAGACCGGGCACGCTGGATCCCGTCGCAGCTTCAGCTCGCGGAAACGCATGCCCCAGGCATCGTAGAGCAGCAAACGGCCAACGAGCGTTGAACCAGCGCCGAGAATCAGCTTGATGGACTCAGTCGCCTGAATCGTGCCGATGACGCCGGGGAGTACGCCCAGCACACCACCTTCCGCGCAGCTTGGCACGAGGCCTGGCGGCGGCGGCTCTGGATAGAGGCACCGGTAGCACGGTCCGTCCTTCGTCGCAAACACGGAGGCTTGCCCCTCGAATCGGAAGATGCTGCCGTAAGCGTTGGGGATGCCGAGCAGCACGCATGCGTCGTTCACCAGATAGCGCGTGGCGAAGTTGTCGGTCCCATCGAGGATGACGTCGTAGCCGCGGAACAGCTCCAGCGCGTTGGCTGAGGTAAGCCGCGCCTCGAACGTCTCGATCTTGATTTCGGGATTGAGTGCTTCCAGCCGGTCCTTCGCGGACTGCAGCTTCGGCCGGCCGACGTCCGGCGTCGAATGCAGAATCTGCCGCTGCAGGTTGCTCGCATCCACCGCATCGAAGTCGACGATCCCGATGCGGCCGACGCCAGCGGCGGCGAGATAGAGCGCGGCGGGCGATCCCAGACCGCCGGCGCCGATGCACAACACGCTGCCGGCCTTGAGCTTCTTCTGACCTTCGAGAGCGACCTCCGGAAGGATCAGATGGCGGCTGTAGCGCTCGAATTCGGCCTTGTTCAGCTCCGTGCCTTTCGACTCGGCGCTTTGCGCCTCGCCCAGGGCAGGCCCGGGCGCGCCTCCTGCAACCGACGGAACGATGCTGATGACGTCGCCGTCCTTCAGCTTCGTCGCATCCCGCTCCAGGTACCGGATGTCGTCGTCGTTCACGTAGATGTTCACGAAGTGCCGCAGCTTGCCATCGTCCGCATAGAGATGCTTGCGGAGATCTTTATAGTTCGTCGTCAGCGATGCGAGCGCCTCGCCGACGGTGCCGCCGTCAACCTCCACCGCGTCTTTCTGGCCGGTGTAGGGACGAAGCGGCGTAGGAATCAGGACCCGATGGGCCATTTCAACTCTCCCTCGTCGAATCCGGACCGGTCGTCGCGGAGGTGCCAGACAGTAATGTCGGCTGGCGTGCCGGCCCGAACAGAAATGATGACATACGTCAGGTTCGGCCAGGCGTGCTCCAGATCGTAGGTTGATGGCCGGGCTGGCTCGTTCGGATGCGAGTGATAGAAACCGACCAGTGCCCCGCCGCGCTCGCGCGCCCGCTTGTCGGCGAGCCGGTAGCCGTCCGGCCCGATGCGAAACCGGCGCGCGGCACCGCCGAGCGTCGTGTTTTCCATCCTGAACGCTTCGACGACGACGCCGTCGACTTCGATCAGAGCGCCGCAGCATTCGTACGGAAAGCTCTCGGCACCGTGATCCCGAATGGTCTGCAGCGCGTCTTTTGTAAGCGTTGTGATTCGTGGCGTTGCCTGGAGGGTCGTAACGCTCGGGTCCACATCAACCCGGGCGCGATCAGTGCTCATCAGGTGCTCCCCAGAAGTGTTCTGTGAGATACCGCGTGCCGCTGTCGGGGAAGATCGTGACGATCACACCCTCGCGAATGCGCTCGGCGAGATCGAGTGTCGCCGCGAGCGCCGCACCGCTCGAGACGCCGACCAACAGCCCTTCTTCCATTGCGAGGCGGCGCGTCAGCGCGTGCGATCGTTCGGTCGAGACGCGCACGTCTTCGTCGGCGAGCGATTCGTCATAGATGCCCGGACGAATCGCGGTCTCCATGTGTTTCAAACCCTCGATCCCGTGCAGCGGTGACTCGGGCTGAACGGAAATCAGGCGGATGCCGCGATTGAACGCGCGAAGCCGCCGCCCCGTGCCGACAAACGTCCCGCTCGTGCCAAGGCCCGCGACGAAGTGCGTAATGCGGCCATCGGTCTGCTCGAGAATCTCGACCGCGGTCGTCTCGTAGTGCGCGCGCCAGTTCGCGTCATTGTTGTACTGATCGGCGTAGAAATAACGTCCTGGCTCTTCAGCGTAGAGCCGGCGCGCTTCGCGGATCGCGCCGTCAGCGCCTTCCATCGGATTGGTGATCACGAGGTCGGCGCCGAAGGCGCGAAGCGTGCGCAAGCGCTCGGTGGTGACATTTCCTGGAACGCACAGCTTCAGGCGATAGCCGCGGGCCGCCGCAATCATCGCGTAGGCAATCCCCGTGTTGCCTGAGGTTGCGTCGAGAATCACCGCCCCGGCGCGAAGACGTCCGCTTTCTTCCGCGTCACGAATGATCGCCGATGCCGCGCGGTCTTTTACCGATCCCCCCGGGTTCTGAAACTCGGCCTTCGCGTAGATCTCCACACCAGGCACGGCGCCGCCGAGCGTGCGCAGTCGCAGCAACGGCGTGCGGCCGATAGTGTCGAGAACCGAAACGGGAGCGAGGGCTCGAGTCTGCATCTGAATCATGATCCTTGTCGCGGCTCGCGGCTCGCAGTCCGCGAATCGCAGCGGCCATTACGCGCTGCACTCCCCATCCATCACTTCGGGGTTGAATGGGCTCACCTCAGCGAGATCGATGAAGTCCTGCGGCGACGCGGCGTCGGGCGTCAGCTGTTCCAGGTCGGCAAGCTTCGATTTCACCGCGGCCGTCTCGATCCGGCGGAAAAACGCGACCGCTGATTCATCACCCACACGCTGGTCCTGATACATCTGGATCAGGCGCTCGAGCGCATCGACCGCACGCCGCGCCGGCACCTTCGCCGCAAGCCGCCCGAACGTCGTCACGCCATCTGCGGTGCCGCCGCCCACCATCACCATGTAATGCGGCGCTGGCTGACCGCCGACCTTTTTCACGCTGCCCTGGAATCCAATCCCCGCAATGTGATGCTGGCCGCAGCCGTTCGGGCAACCGCTAATCTTGATATTGAGACCCGGAACAGCGTCGACAAGATCCCGACGGTCGAGCAGATGGTCGGCCAGCACGCGGCCGAGGCCGCGTGACTGCGTCACGGCTAGCTTGCACGACTCTGCGCCTGGGCAACTCGTGACATCCGACAGCGTCCCTGCGCCCGGACGCGCCAGCCCGGCTGCGGCAAGGCTGCGGTAGAACGGCTCGACGTCTTCCGTCTTGACCCAGCGGAACAGCAAGTTCTGATCGGCAGTGACGCGGACCGATCCGTCGCCAAAGACCTCTGCCAACTCGCCAAGTAGCCGGAACTGCGAAGACGTCAAATCACCGAGCAACGTCGAGACGATGACCACCGCGAACCCGGGCTGTTTCTGCGCCAGCACGTTCGTCCGCGACCAAAACCCGTATTCCTCTGACTGCACACTCAACCGCGGCAACACGCTCGGCACGATCCCCGGGCCGATGATCCGGCCCATCGCAACGCGCGCTGCAATTTGGTCGAGCGGCAGCAGATCGCGGTTCGAGGTCAGCGGCGGCCCTTCGACCGGCGGCTCGTCGGCAGTGAAGGGCAGGTGCGCACCGCCGGCCTCCGTGATCGCCGCCAGCTCGCGGTCGTACTCGGCGCGAAAGCCTTCCCAACCGAGCGAACGAACGAGGAACTTCAGCCGGTTGCGCTGCTTGTGCTTGTAGTCGCCAAGACGATGGAAGACGCGAATGATCGCCTCAGCGCAGTCGAACATGCGATCCGCCGGAAGGAACTCGTGGAGCACGCTGCCGGCGCGGCAAAGCGTCGACGTGCCGCCGGCGACGGTCACCTGGAATCCGTGAGCGCGCTGTCCGTCGATCGTCTGCACCCGCGCGTTCCACCCGATGTCGTTGATCGCGGCGCCGATGTGATCGTGGGGGCAGCCTTCAAACGCAATCTTGAACTTGCGCGGTAGCACTGCGCTCAGGGGATGGCGTAACAAGTAGCGTGTCAACGCCTCGGCGTACGGCGTCACGTCAAACGCTTCGTCCGCGGCAACGCCTGAATACGGGCACGCGGTGATGTTCCGCACCGAGTTGCCGCACGCTTCCCTGGTCGTAATGCCGGCGTCGGCCAGCTCCCGCATGGCGAGCTCGACATCGTGCAGCTTCATGAAATGAAACTGAATGTTCTGCCGGGTCGTGATGTGCCCGAACCCGCGTGAGTAACGCTCGGCCACGTTCGCGAGCACGTCGAGTTGGGCGCGATCGAGCACGCCCTGCGGTATTTTCACGCGCAGCATCTGCGCGTCGGCGGTCTGACGCTGACCGTAAGTCCCGCGCACCAGCCTGAACGCCCGCCACTCGTCAGGGCCGATCTCGCCCGACTCGAACCGCGCGAGGACGGACACGAACTCGTCGACGTCCGATTCCAGCGCGAACGAGAGGCGCGCACGACCGAAGGTTTCCCGATCCTGGATGGTAGTCATACCTGCTCCTGCCGCTACTCGCTGTCCGCTGCCCGCCGTTCGCGCCTACCCCTCAGCAACCGCAGCAGCCTCAACAGTCTCGGCAACGAGGGCCGTCCGTAGCTTCACCACTTCGCCGACGATCACTGTCCCCGGCTGCCCTCCGTCGGGCAGCTCGATGCCGCGCTCCAACTCACGAAGCGTCACGGTCCAGACGATCGACGATGCCGTCGATGCGCCAAACACCACGGCGGCCGGCGTCAGCGCATTCCAACCTCGCTCAATTAACAGCCGGGCAATCCGGTCCATTCGGCCAAGACCCATCAACACGACAATCGTTGCGCTCTGCGGTGCAACGCTCTCGAGGATGCGCTTGTACGCTTCCTCTGCGTGGCCGGACACGACCACAAAACCGGTCGACATGCCGCGATGCGTCACGGGAATTCCCGCGAGCGCCCCGGCGGCAATCGCCGAGCTCACCCCGGGAACGACTTCGAACTGAATTCCCGCCGCCGCCAAGGCCAGCGCTTCCTCGCCGCCGCGGCCAAACACGAACGGATCGCCGCCCTTCAGGCGCACGACTTTCCGGCCGCGCCGCGCCGCGCGGACCATGAGCCAGTTGATGAACTCCTGGCGAACTGCCGGACGACCCGCGCGCTTGCCGACGAACACACGCTGTGCCCCTGGGGCGAGCGCCAGCGCTTCGGGATCCACCAGCGCGTCGTACAACACGAGGTCTGCTTCCGCCAGGCGCTTCACTGCACGTCGGGTCAACAGATCGACGTCGCCGGGGCCAGCGCCGACGAGCGAGACGAATCCGCGCTCGATTGCCGTTGTGCTCATAGCGTCTCAGCTCGCTCCACGGTTTCCGCACGTGCCTCGTACAAACGGTTGAGCGCCTGCAACAGCAGCGGTCTGCGCTCGGCCATCGGTACGCCTTCCGCGAGCCACTTCCGTCGAGCGTCTTTCGCGCTCGCCATCCACTGACCCAGGTCGTCGGGCAGCAGCTCCTCGAGCGCTTCGCGCACGAGTCCCGCGAGCGCCGGTGCTTCACCGTCGGTCGAAATGGCCAGCGTCACGCCGCTGCGCCGGACGATCGCGCCCAGATACGCCGTCGCGTTCTCCATGTCGTCCACGGCGTTCACGAACAAACCTCGGTTCTCGGCCTCACGGGATACTGCCCGGTTGACCGCCGGCGGCGCGGCCGCGACGACGTACCAGACGCCGTCCAGATCGCGCGCCTCGAACGGCCTGCGAACGATCGCGATCTGATCCGCCTGTGCCTCGATTTCCGATGCGATCTGCGGCGCCACCACGGTGACGCGTGCGCCTGCGTCGAGCAGCGAACGGAGCTTGCCCGCCGCGACGGGCCCAGCCCCGACCACCAGCACGCTCCGCCCTTCGAGCTTGAGAAACACCGGAAACACCAACAATTCCCCCACCAAAAAAGCAAAAGCCCGGGAGGCCTAGGGCCTGCCGGGCTTTGTCCTTGATTTCTGCGGCGATGACTGCGGGTGCGATTTACCTCATCAGCATCGTCTGTATTACGGCAAGAACACGGCCGCCAGGCCCCCCGGGTTCACCGGGCGACAACATGCGCAAATGCAACATGCAGCGGCGTTGTGGACTTGCTTCACACAGGCAGACTATCGGGCAGCCCCGCTCGGTGTCAAGCGGGACCCCCCGGGTATTGGGAAAACTCATGCAATCAATAGACGACGCCAATTCCAAAGGTCGCGACCACTTTGCCGCGGTCGCCGGAGTTGAACGCCTTGGGGGTTTCCCCGAGCGTGTACACGTCCACGCCACCCTTGACCGTCCAGATTCCGAACTTGCTCTCGGGGCTCGTCAACGGAGCGCTGATGAGACCGCCGACCTGGAAGTAACCGAACTTCTCGTCGCCGTCCGGCCCCTCGTAGTAGTCGTTGAGGCTGAAGCCGAACTTGACCGGGACTGAAAACGTCGCCTTCCCGCCCCCGAGAGACCATGCGGGGCCAACGCCCAATTCGAGATACGTGCCTTCGTTGTCGCCGCCGTCCGCCTGACCGTCCAACTCGAACGCGACGAGACCGTACGGTGACAGCCAACCCGTCTTTGCCACCTTGAACGCGATCTCGTGCACCGTGCCGAACCCGTTGTTCGGGCTCGTGTACGCGGTGTATGTCGTGCCGAGCGAATAGCCCTGAGCGAATCCGAGCGTGAGCGTCGAGTAAAAATCCTGCTCGTAGTGCAGCTTGTCGTTCGGACCATCGAGGCCCGACGATCCGGTCATCAGCGAATTCCAGATCCCGAAGTTCACCGTCGCGCTCTTGATGCCTCCATCACCCGAGAAGAGCGAGATCCCCAGATCGCCGTACGGGAAGAGCGTGAGCTTCGAGTCCGATTCCTGCGAGAGGCCGCGGAAGAGGTACTTGCTTGGAATGTCGAGGCCGCTGGTGAATGTCAGTGCGCCGTTGTTTGGATCGGCGGGCGGCGTCTGAGCGAGCGCCGTGCCGGCCGTCCCGAGCACGAGCGCGAGCACAGCGAGGCTTTGCAACACCCCTCGATTGAATACACGAATATCCATAGTGGTCCTCCCTAAGGAAATTAGAAAAAGAAACTGTCGTTCCCGGGTTCCCGGGTTCCAAGGTTCCCGGGTTCTCGGTTCTGAACCTTGAACCAAGAACTTGGGAACCTGGAACCTGGGAACCTGGGAACCAGGTCAACTCAGGAAGCGCTCGGGACTGGGGACTTTACGTACCCGGGTGCATCCTTCGGACGACTCTCGGACGGCACGGCGGCGATTCCACGCTCGTGGATGTACGCCTCTTCGCCGTGCTGGGTGAGGTCGAGACCCGTCGTCTCGTCGCCGGCGTCGGCGCGCAACGGAATGACGACGCCAATCAGCTTCAACAGCACGAAGCTGACCGCGCCGCTGTAGACAATCGCGGCAGCGACAGCGATGGCCTGAATACCAAGCTGTCCGGGATTGCCGAAGAGCAACCCGTCGGCCAGGCCGTTCAGGCCTTTCTGCGCGAACACACCCGTCAGAAGCGCGCCAACCGTGCCGCCGATGCCGTGCGCCGCCACGACGTCCAGCGAATCGTCCAACTGAGTCTTTGCACGATAGACGAGCCCGAAGTAGCTTGGGATAGCCGCAATCGCGCCGAGCGCGATGGCGCTCATCGGACCGACGAAGCCGGCCGCGGGTGTGATGGCGACGAGACCGACGACGATCGCGGTGGCGGCACCGACGGCCGTCGACCTCTGCTGCCGCATCATGTCGAGCAGGGTCCAGACAACGAGCGTGCCGGCCGGCGCCAGCATAGTGGTCGTGAATGCGAGCGCGGCAATCCCGTTCGCGGCCAGCGCGCTGCCGGCGTTGAACCCGAACCAGCCAAACCACAGCAAGCCGGCGCCGAGCAGCGTAAACGGCACGTTGTGCGGAAGCAGCGCCATCGACTTGTAGTCGCGACGCTTACCGACGCAGATGGCTGCGACCAGGGCGGCCACGCCCGCGTTCACGTGCACGACCGTGCCCCCGGCGAAGTCAAGCGCGCCCATGTCGGCAAGCCAGCCGCCGCCCCAGACCCAGTGACACAGCGGGCTGTAAACGAAGATGGCCCACAGGCTGATGAACACGACGTACGCCGAGAACCGCATGCGCTCGACGATGGCGCCGGAGATCAACGCGGCGGTGATGATGGCGAAGGTCCCCTGGAAGCACATGAAGAGCAAATGGGGGATGGTGCCCTGTTCGCTCAGGCCGACGCCGCGGAGGAAGACTCTGGACGTGTCGCCGATCCAGTTGTTCCCCGGAGCAAAGGCCAGGGAGTACCCGATGACCGCCCAGATGACGCTCACGAACCCGAGTGAGACAAAACTCATCATCATCGTGTTCAGGGCGTTCTTCGAGCGGACGAGCCCTCCGTAGAAGAACGCGAGCGCCGGCGTCATCAACAGCACGAGCGCGGTCGCCACTAACATCCATGCAGTGTCGGCTTGGTTCATATCCTCACCCCTGTCAGACGAAGAGAAAAAAACGGCATCAGAGCAACTGGCACGCTTGGACCGATGCTGCACGCGATCGAGTCAGGCGATGGAAAGCCCGTATCAAGAACAGCGCCACCGCCCTCGTCTCGGACATCTCCCGCAGGTGACCGTGGTTTTTCGCTGAAAATCGGGCTGGCGTCCCTGGACAGTTGGCTGACCCACCTGTCCAAATCCGCCATTTATGTAGCCCTATCTAGGCATGCCTACAGACTTGTCGGATCCGAAGCTCACGCGTCGCGCTCGCCGGTTCGAATGTTGTAGCCATGCTCGACCGGCAGCACGAAGACGCGCCCGTCGCCGATCTCACCCGTCCGCGCCGCCTTGATGACGGTCTGAATCACTTCGTCGACCACGTTGTCCGGCACGACCACCTCGATCTCGACCTTCGGCAGCAGCGTGACGTCGTACTCCTTGCCGCGATACACCGCGGTATGGCCCTTCTGACGGCCATGCCCCCGCACGTCTGTCACGGTCATTCCGGCAATCTTCAGCTTCTCCAACGCATCTCGCACTTCGTCGACCTTGTCCGGTCGGACGATGCTCTTAACGAGCTTCATGTGTGTCCTCCAGTGTCCGCTCCAGCTCCTCCCGAAGGGAGAGTTGGTCGGCTTCGGTTAGCTTCTTCCCTTGCCGGGTGATGTGCAGCACGTCGACGGCTTTTTTGCCCTCCGTAGCGATGAGCACCAAATCGACGTCGCAGCCGCGTCCAGAAATGACCCTGCTCACCCGGTGCAGCAGGCCTGGAGCGTCGGCGGCAATCAGCTCGATGACGGTGTATTTGCGGGAGTGTTCGTTGTCGAACCGCACCACCGGCGCTCCCTGTCGCCGCGAGCGGTACACCACGCTGCGTTCCTTGCCGCGCAGCAGCGTCGGGACGTCCACCGTGCCGGCCACGGCACCCTCTAGCAGCGTCGTAATCTCGCTGGTCGCGGACGAATTGTGGCGCAGGAAGCCTTCTTCGTCGGAGAACTGGAACACGTCCAGCACCAGGCCGTCGTCAGTCGTCATCGCCTGGCCGCGGTGGATGTCCATGCCG
>Ga0075431_100008663_pt1 | contig 10193 bp, 9 predicted proteins | sample RhiMetdeltSRZDD5_FD_75297 | JGI IMG/M metagenome (GOLD analysis project Ga0075431, IMG submission 75297) | Populus rhizosphere microbial communities from Tennessee, USA - Rhizosphere MetaG P. deltoides SRZDD5 | ecosystem: Host-associated > Plants > Roots > Rhizosphere > Soil | place: USA...
CTAACGGGTCGCGGGATGCTGCGACAGGGGTACGCGGCCGACGTGGTGGTGTTCGATCCGGCAACGGTGACCGATACCGCGACGTTCGCTGAGCCGTTCCGGTATCCCGAGGGGATCCGGGCCGTGATCGTGAACGGAGTGACGGCGTTGCGCGACGGCGTGCGCGCCGAACGGAGAGCTGGGCGGGCGCTGCGCCCATAGAAGCCGGGCCATGGGCCAAGGGCCAGGGGCCATGGGGAGGGTGAAGGGTTTGCGGAGCTACCGTGACCCTTCACCCTCCCCGTGGCCCCTGGCCCTTGGCCCCTGGCCCTTATTTCTCGGCGTCCTCCATCTTCACCCATCCCGCGAAGCGCGCCGACACCGAGCTGCGCGCCGCGCCATTCACGAGCTGGTGGTCGAACTCGCCGGTGACGATCGACGCCTGCCGCACCTGAATGAGGTCGCCCGACCGCCACGTCTCGGCCTGCGGCCGATGCGGCAGGTAGATCTCCCACATCGTTCCGTCGGCGAGCATCACGAACGTCGAGCCGTCGATGGAGCGCAGCATCTGCGCGCCGTTCGGCAGCTTGTGCGGCAGCCACGGCCGGCCGGTCACCGGCTCCTGCTCGGCCTGCCGCATGGGTGCCTGACGAGATGGCTCCGCGGCGCGGGGGGCAGCGCTACGCGCCGGCGCGTCCGCCTCACGAGCGGGAACGCGGTCGAGACGCCGCGCGACGGCGGCGACGGTGCCCGTGTACCGGGCGATCCACCGCTCGAGATTCTGTCGCTGCACGGGGGTGAGGTTGGCGACGCCCGTCGCCATCTGATCCTGTGCCGACATCACTTCGTCGAGCCTAACGTCGGTCGCCTGCGCCGACACGGCGCACGGCACGAGCATCAAGCCGACGAGGAACGCTGGCAACATGCGAGTGCGCATACGTCCTCCTCTGTTTTCTGAAGACAACATGGAGAAGTGTGCCACGGAGAACAATGAGGAACGAGGAACGAGGAATGAGGAACCTGGGCGTCAAGAAGTCCGATTCGCCCACAGGGTGCTCAATTGTCGAGCATCGAGTGCATGCTCGGTCCAACTTCCTTAATCCTCGTTCCTCGTTCGGTCAGTTTCTTTCCCATCGGTTGTTCGACCGGTCGATGTCCGGGAAAACCATCTCCGGGTCGATCTCGACGGCGCGCACGGTCGCGCCGGTGGTGATGCGCGCCGTCTGCGTTCGAGCTCCGGCGAGCCAGGGGTCAACGGGCAGCTCGAGGCGCTCGACGCCACCCCCATCGCGCGTGACCGCCAGTCGAACCGGCATCGGGGCGAGACCGCGGTCTTCGATCGTGACGACGAGCGCATCACCATCCGCCCGCGCGCCGGCGACGGCCTGGTCGAGCGTCCAGGTCTCGAACCACCACGTGGTCCAGAACCAGTCGAGGTCGCGGCCGGCGACGTCCTCGACCGTGTTCCAGAAGTCATAGGGGGCGGGATGCCTGTTGACCCACCGCCGGCCGTACTCGCGATACGCGCGCATGAACAGGTCTTCTCCGAGGAGAGCCCGAAGCGACCGGAGGTTGATCGCCATCTTGTCGTAGCTCGCGACGGCAAACGCGGGCGATCCGACCGGATACAGATCGCCGTGTCGCATGAGCTCCACTTCCTGCCCCGACCGGGCGGTGCGGAGGTAGTTGTCGCGCGAGTTGCTTTCGCGGTCCAGCCCGGCGAAGAACTCCCGCATCCCCTGCGCCTGGTTGAACCGCGTGAATCCCTCGTCCTGCCACGAGTAGCGCTTCTCGTCCGATCCCACCTGCATCGGGAACCACATGTGCGCGATCTCGTGGACGGTGACCGAGTAGAGCGCGAGCGTGTCCCGCCGCCCTCCAATGCACGTCATCATCGGATACTCCATTCCGCTGCAGGAGACGACGCCATCGACCGCCGTCATGTGCGGATATGGGTAGGGCCAGAGGTAGCGGGAGAGGAATTCCACCGAGTGCTGGGCATAACGAGCGGACTGGTCCCAGGCCCAGGCACGCCGCTCCGGGCGCCAGAAGGTGTGAATGGCGCTCGTGTCCGCCCGGCCATCCCCGGTGGCGTCGCCGACGACGGCGACCGTCGCATCCCACAGGTACTTGTCGGAGGTGCCGAAGGCGAAGTCGCGGACGGTGGCGGCCCGAAAGCGCCACGTGAGCTTCCCGTCGCGACCGCGGGCGGTCGCCTTCCCCGCCCCTCGGTCCGTCTCACGAACGACGTGGGTAATGGCGCGTGACCGACGGGCCGTGTCGAGACGTGCCCGCGTCTGCGCCGTCAGGACCTCGGCGGCATTCGTGAGCTCGCCGGTCGCGGTCACGAGCCACCCCTCGGGCACCGTGATCGCGACGTCGTAATCGGCGTAGCCCATGTAGAACTCGGCGTTCCCCATGTAGGGATCCGTCTGCCACCGGCGCGAGACATCGTCGTACACGGCGAACTGCGGGTACCAGTAGGCGATGTAGGCAATGTCGTCATCCCGACCGGTTCGGGGCGCGCCATCCGGGGGGATCGTGTACTCCCATTCCATCTCGAGCTGAACCGAGGCGCCCGGCGCAACACGGGCGGGAGGCCTCACCCGCAGGATCGTCGAGAAGATCGCGTAGCCCGTGCCCGTGTCGTTAGGTACGGCCGCGAGCGCTCGCCCATCGACCGTGACCCGCTTGAGCTCCATGCCGCCGGTGAGCGGGGTTTCCTCGTTTCTGAGCGCGCCGGGTGCGAACAGGTTTGGGTGGAGATGAAGGAAGACGTTCCGCAGCGTGTCGGGCGACCGGTTCTCGTAACGCAGCGTTCCGCGACCCCGGAGCCGCTTGGTCGCCGGCTCGTACTCCGCCTCGAGCCGATAGGTGGCGAACTGCTGCCAGTAGCTCGGCCCGGGGCGCCCCGTTCGCGTGCGGGTTCCTCGCTCGACCGCTCGCGCAAAGTCGGCCGTCTCGAACACGGGGTACGGACGTGGGCGCGTCGGCGCGGCCGGCGCCTCGCTCGAGGTAGTGGGTTGCTGAACCGGCGGTTTTGCCGTCGCGCACGACGCGGTCGCGATCGCGAGCGCCAACACTACGTAATCCGGATTTCGCATTCCGAGCTCCTCTCTTTACGCCGCCCTCCTCGCCTCCTCGGGCGCCATCACGAACGGCTCCACGGCGCGGGCGACCTCGGGCGGAAGCGGTTTCTTCTCGAACGTTGAACGGGAGACGCAGACGAGCACCTGATGGGCGGTGGCATGCAGCACGCCATCGGCGCTCATCACGTCGAAGTTGATCGTGAGCGAGGTCTTGCCGATCCGGGTGAAGTAGGTGACGACCTTCAGCCGCTCATCGAGCAGGGCCGGCGAGTGAAACTCGGTGTGCATGAGCTTCCGCGGCAGCCACATGTCGTAGCGGTCGAACATCTCCTTGAACGGCAACCCGGCCGCACGAAAGATCTCGGTCTCCGCGAGCTCGAAGAACCGGATGTACGCGCCGTAGCATATGATGCCCGCGAGATCGATGTCACCCCAGCGGACGTACTCGGAGATGATGAAGGGCTTCTTCTGAGGTGCCATGGGGTCGAGGTCGTCGAGGTCGTCAAGGTCGTCGGGTCGTCGAGGTCGTCGAGGTCGTCAAGGTAGCCGTGGCGAGGTAGAGGCGGACTCCTCGATGCCTCGACTACCTCGACTACCTCGACGACCTTGACTACCTCGACTACCTCGGGCCGTCGGCCACGACACGAGGAACGGCGCCAGCGCGTACACCACCAGCGCCTCGTAGGCGCGCTGCCGGTCGATCAGTCCAGCGGTCAGGAGACCGACCGCGCCTTCCGCCTGCTTCACGTTGATCGTGCCGGCCACTTTGTCCATCGCGTGCCCGAGCTCGAGACCGCCACGCACGAGATCCGCCACGACCGGCGGAAGGGGCATCGCCAGCGATCCGCCTTTCCCCTCGCGTTGGTCCGGACCGACGACTACCGCCCACGCGCACGTGCGGAGGCCATCGTCGTCCTCCACCACTCCGCCCTCGAGGCCCACGCCGAGGTCGGCGCCGAGCGCCTCTCGCGCGGCGGCGGCTCGCGACCGGGCGCCGCGGATCGTCTCGTCGTCGCCCCACGGCTGATCGCGAACCGTCGAGTCGACCTTCACGCCGTCCACGCGCGCGGAGCGGGCGACGCGGGCGATGACCGCCCGCACGGCGGCGATCTTCACCGGATTGGTGGAGCCGACGGCGACGAGCCGCACGCCGGCGAGGAGCTCGGGTGTCATGGCCGGGAAAGTTCGCCGATCGATCGTCCGTCGTCCAGCGCACCGAGGGAATTTCGAAGCGGCGACGGGGCGGAGGAGCCTAACGAGGTGGCTTCGTGACGAAAATCACGACAGCGCGTCGAGCCCGAATTTTGGCCGCTTGATTCGTCGGACCGACAGGGATATGCTTTCTCCCCCGCGAGAGAACACGTCATGTCGCTCCCCCTCACAACCACGCACGACCTCGTTCCGTTCACCTTCCTGGGCGAGCGGCTCTGGCTCGATTTCGTCAATACGGACGACGCGCGTCGCGGGAGCCGCGTCGACCTCCTTCGCGACTTCGATGCGCTCGTGCGGTGGCTCGAGGATGCGGCGGTGCTGGATGGAGAGCGCGGCGGCGGCATCCGGCGCCGTGCGCTACAGCAGCCGGCCGGAGCGACGGCGGCGCTCGCCGATGCGCGACGCATTCGCGCGGCGCTTCGATCGCTCGCTGAGCGCGGGGTGCATGTCGCCGAGGTGCGCCTCAACGCCGTCAACGAGATCAACCGCGTGCTCGGGCGGAGCGCCGGCACGCGCCGTCTCGAGCCGCGCGCGGACGGAAGCTTCCAGCGCTCCTTCGTTCCGGTCGGTGACGCGTTCGCTGGTCTAATGATTCCGATCGTCGAGTCGGCGGCCGATGCGCTCGTCCTCGGCGAGCTCTCCCGCGTGCGCCGTTGCGCGGATGCCCGCTGCCCGCGGGTCTTCCTCGACGGGACGAAGAACGGTCGCCGCCGCTGGTGCGACATGGCGACATGCGGCAACCGGGCGAAAGCGGCGAGACACAGGCAGAAGGTGCTGGCGAGCTTCTAAGGTGGTCGAGGTCGTCAAGGTCGTCGAGGTGATCGAGGTGACTTCATCGCGATACAGCAACCTTGATCACCTCGACTGCGCGTAGTCGAGGGTGAACAAGGTGCCCACGGTGCGATGAAGTCACCTCGATCACCTCGACGACCTCGACTACCTCGCCTTCACGTACCCCATCTCCACCGCGTAATCCACCAGGCGTTTCTGCAGGATCCGCCGCCCGCGGAAGAGACGTGACTTCACCGTTCCCTCGGGGATCTCGAGGATTTGCGCGATCTCGGCGTAGCGCAGGCCGTGGATGTCGCTCAGGACGACCGCCGTCCGATAGTCCTCGGGGAGCTTGTCGATCTCGCGCATCACTTCCTCGTCGATGAACGAGTCGTAGAACCTGCCCTCGGGATCGGCGTCGCCAACGGCCTCGAACGCCGACCAGCCGTCCGGCTCCTCGGGAAGCTGCACCTCACGAGCTTCGATCCGGCGCTTCCGGCTGACGAACGTGTGGTAGAGGATCGTGAACAGCCACGCGCGGACGTTCGTGCCGAGCTGATACTGCTCCCACCGGTCGAATGCGCGGAGGATGGTGTCGGACACGAGGTCCTCGGCGTCGTCGCGGGAGCGCGCGAGCTTGAGGGCAAAGCTATACATGGCGTCGAGATGCACGAGTGCTTCGCGTTCGAACTGCGCCCGACGCTCGGCGCGGCTGAGGGGCGATGTTGGCGCGGCGGAGCCGTCTCCCGCTCCGGCAAGTTCGCGCATCCTGGCCATTTCCAACGTCATCATCTCGGTCTCCCGGCTGCCTCGGGTTGTCGAGGCGGGGTCGGCTTCAAGAAACGACGGACACCACCGATGGTTCGCGCCGCTGGACGGCGATGAATCTCTTCAGCTCCTCCCCGATTGCTTCCAAATGACGGACGTCGCGCGTCACACGCGACATCATCAGCCCGCCTTCGATCGTCGCGATGATGAACCGCGCCATTCGGCCAATGTCCACGTCATCACGAAGCTGAGGTCGAGCTTCCCACAACACCGACTGCAGCTGCCCGGACCATCGCTCGAAGACCGTCGCGAGCTGCTTCCGGAACCCTTCATGGTCATCCGCCAGCTCGTTCGCGAGATTGGCGAATGGACATCCCCCGCGGCACTCCTGCTCGGCGTGAGCCTCCACCTCGGCATCGATGAACTGCTCGAGACGCTCGAAGGGATCGACCATCGGATTGCGCAGGATCGCGAGCCCTTCTTCGGCGAACTGCTCGAACCGATACTGAACGACCGCGTAGCCGAGCTCTTCCTTGGACTTGAAGTAGTGGTAGAAATGCCCTTTCCCGCAGAGACCCGCCTCGCGAATCACATCGTCAACGGACGTCTGCTGATATCCCCGTTGACAGATGAGATTCGAGGCGGCTTCGAGAATGCGTGCGCGGCGATCGGTGCTCATGGGGGGATAGAGTAAGACTGGCTGGTCCAACTGTCAACGGAAGGACGTTTGTTTATGTAAGTGTAGTGCAAAAACTAGGTTACAGGTTCCCTCACATTTCTGGAGATTAGAGATTTCGTCCCTGTTTAATCGCTTTTTGGACCACCCGGTTCGTGGGAAAAGTCAATGGCAAAGACGTCAGAGATCAGACGTCAGGTGTCAGAAGTCAGTGAACCACAAGCACTTTCTGAGCTCTGACGTCTGACCTCTGACCTCTGATGTCTTTGCCGTTTCGTCCCAGCCGGCCCCCTGCTACGACAAGCGCGAACGCGTAGAATCCATCCGGCATGCCGAGAATCTCCGTCACCCGCACCTACCTCGAGATGCGCAGCCCCGACGCGCTGCGATCCTATCACGCCGACGACTCGCACGTCCGGTTCGAGAGGGTGTACGGCTGCCCCGTGTCGTTCTTCCGCTACCTCTATCGTGAGGTCGGGCGCCCGCACCACTGGGTCGACCGGCTTTCCTGGACCGACGAGCAGGTCAGTGCGCGTCTCGCCAACGATGCGGTTTCTCTCTGGGTGATGTATGTGGATGGCGCTCCCGCCGGTTACGCGGAGCTCGAGCGTCACCACGACGACTCGACGGAGATCGTCTACTTCGGGCTTCTTCCCGAGTTCACGCGCCGCGGTCTCGGCAAGCTCATGCTCACGGCGGCGGTCGAGCGGGCGTGGGAGCAGGGAACGTCGCGCGTGTGGCTGCACACCTGCACGCTCGACGACCCCGCGGCGCTGCCTAACTACCTGAAGCGCGGATTCGCCGCCTACAAGGAAGAGCTCTACACCGTCGAGATCGACGAGCCGGAGCTCGCGACCCTTCGCTCAGCGACGCCGGCGACGTGAGCGGCCAGCCCGCTCCCGGGGACGCCCGCGCTCCGAGCTGAACCGGGCGCTCCGCTGTTGCCCCCGATGGCGACGCGGACGCTCTTCCCGCTCCTCGTCCGGCGCCCACGGGCGGTCCAGGAGATCCTGCAGCTCGTCGAGCGTGGCGGCCCGCACCGCACCGCGCTGCCCCCGCGTCACCACGAACCGCAGCGGCCGATCGAGCGTCGGCAGCTCGGCGTCGACCAGCGTGCGAGCCATCTTCTCCGGGAGCCGCAATCGCGCGACACCACCGACGCCCTCCTCGACACCGTACTCGATAGGCACGTCGCGATCCCGAATCGTGACGACATCGGGGAGCTCCATCCACCGCGCACGCTCCGCGGGGGGAACGAGGGCATCAATGTCGACCGTCAACGGCGTCGCACGAAACTCCTCGTACGAGCGGATGTGGCGAATCTGCTCGCCGAAGAGCGCCGCCAGCTCCCTGGTGCCCAGCTTCGCCGTGCGTCCGCCACTCCTACGCCACACCTCCCGAATCTCCTCGACCCGAGGGCGCAGCTCCTTCAGTGAGCGATGCCGCGCCTCGAACCGGGCGGCCGCCTCGGCCAGCGTGTTGCGCGCGATGTCGGCAACGTCATCCGGAAAGACGCCGTCGATCGGCTCGATGTCCCGCTCGAGCACGAAGCCGTAGTACTCGACCGCGCGGCGCACGGCGAGCGGGGCGCGCTTGCGGTCGGGGTCGAACGCGATCTCGGCATCACCGCGCGTCGCGTACTTTCGGATGAGGCCGAGTGGGATCTGCGTTCCTTCGATCGACGCGCGCGGAACGCCCATGCGGTCGGCGAAGTACCGCAGCTCGCCGGCGATGGCGCCCCAGCTGCCGGCCACGCTCGTCTTGGAGACGCGGGCTTCCTCGCCGTCCGCCGTCATCTCGTCGATCACGAGATCGAACGGCATGATGCGCGCGAGCAGCTCCTGGAACCTCCGGAGGACGCCATCGGTCGCGACCGGCATGTCGTCAGGCAGACGCATCTCGAGGTTGCGATAGACGCTCGCCATCCCCAGCGCGATGTCCTCGATCGCCTTCACGAGCACGCCGCGATGCTCGGCCCATTCATCTATGCCGTCGTCGAAGAGATGTCGCGGAAGCCCGTACACCTCGCCGACCGACCCGTACTTCCGGAACGCCTCGGCGTAGACGTTGTACGCCGTGAGATGATCGCTGCCCGCGACGACGAGCCCTTCGAGATAGCGGTCGTCGCGCGTCATGCGGTGCAGCGACTCGACGGAGCTCATCACCGCCAGGTACGGGATCAGCGCATCGTCGGCGTGGACGATCAGCTCTCCCCACGCGCGATCCACCGGCAGCGCCTCGACCGTCTTTCCGTACTGCGACAGACGCCCGCGATCATCGATGATCCCGCGCGACACGAGCCGGGCAAGCGCCTCTCGATAGGCGACGCGGTCGAGCGGGACGGGAAGGTCGAGCTCGTCCGCGCGCACGCCGAGATCTGCACAGGTGATCGCGACACGTTCCGAGTCTCCGGCGAGCTGGAACTCGGGCTCCGTGGGACGCAGCTGGGAGAAGACGATCTCCCGGTCGGACAGGATGAAGACGCGACCGCCCTCGACACGGCCGTGCACGCGTCCCGCCATCTGGAGGATCTCGTTCGCGCCAAGGTGCGTGCGCGTCAGAACGTTCTTCCCGCCCTCGATGATGTTCGTGAAACGCGTGTCATCGATGATGACCGTGTCGAGTCCGCGAACGTTGAGCGCGCTCTGACCCGCGGCGGTCATGGACAGGAGATATGGTTTGCGAACTTCCCCTTCGAGGAAGGGGCGAATGACGCGGATCGGCTCGCCACCGTGGTAGAACGCCGTCTCGATCCGTGGCGATCGTGTGCTCACGTCCTCGGCGACCTCCTCCACCCCGGCGCGAGTGGGCAGGAACACACCGACACCACGCCGCTCCTTCTGAAAACGCTGGAGCAAGCGGTCGTCCAGGAACCGCACCGGATCCTTGTTGACGACCGTCACCTTGGCCGCTTTCGCGGGATCGAACGCGGAGCTTTCGATGACGGCGGCCGAATCGAGATACCTGGCGTAAAACGTCGGGTCGACGGTGGCGGACAGCCAGATGAACCGGTTGCCGACCCGCTTGCCTAACGCCAGGCACAGCTCCAGCTCCGCCGAGGTCTGGTGGATCTCATCGACGACGAGCGTGTCCTGCCGCAGAATGTCTCCATCCTGGAACCATCGCCGGGCGATGCCCGTCGTCACGATGACGACGTTCCACGAGGGCGTCTCGGGCGTGGCCTCGCGCTCGCGATTGACGACGCCGACCTTGAGGGTGGTTCCGAGAATCGATTCGGCTATGGGACGGATCGCGAGCGTCTTCCCGGTGCCGGTTCCGGCGACGATGCCGAACCCGTTCCCGCTTCTCGCCAGCTCGCGTACTTCCTCGCCGTGCTCGCGCTCGAGCACCGTCTCGATGTGCAGTCCGAGCGCCAGCTCGATGGTCTCGCACGCCGCGCGCGTAGGCGCGATGACGATGACGCGTCCGGTTGGCGGCTCGGCCGCAACGAACGCGTCATGGTCGGGCGGGAGATAGTGGTCCCGGACTGGGCGCATGCGACCGTGCCGTGTGCAAGGAGGGTTCCCCTCAGTGTAACCGGGCTTTGGGTTGACGGCAAAGACGTCAGAGTTCAGATGTCAGAATTCAGATTTCAGAAACACCTACGGGGAGCCAATACCGGCTCCCCGCGTGCTTGTCTGAACTCTGAATTCTGAACTCTGAATTCTGACATCTCTGCCGTCCACCCAGATCTACCG
>Ga0075431_100008666_pt1 | contig 10192 bp, 6 predicted proteins | sample RhiMetdeltSRZDD5_FD_75297 | JGI IMG/M metagenome (GOLD analysis project Ga0075431, IMG submission 75297) | Populus rhizosphere microbial communities from Tennessee, USA - Rhizosphere MetaG P. deltoides SRZDD5 | ecosystem: Host-associated > Plants > Roots > Rhizosphere > Soil | place: USA...
CGACGAGTGCCTTGGGGCAGCCGAGGCTGACAATTCCGATGGTCGGGACGCGAGAGGCCATGGCGGGGTGAGATGGACGCTTTGTTCCCGAGGGTCAAGGGTTTGCCGGCCGACCCTGAAAAGCAAAGAGCAAGGCCATAAGCCTTGCTCTAAGTTTGGGTTCTTATGGTCTCTACCCGCCTCCGTGGGAGGAGGGCGGCTGCGGCACTACGACCTCGGTCGTGGCGCGCCCGACACTTCTCTTCCTCCCCAGACTTGGACCGCTCGCCACCGTTGGGTCGGTGATCGAACCGAGACTGTCCATGCCTTTTTAATTGGCGCCAACTCTAGCAGACGCCAAAGAATTGTCATTATGGAATCGTCATAGGCCTGTAAGTTTTCATTGTCGCAACGTCGGCGCGGCGCTTTGAGGGGGGACGCTCTTCGGTCTATAAGCCTGTCGTCCGACAACCGCCCAGCACAACCGCAATGAGACTTTCGCGATATTTTCTGCCAATTTTGCGCGACGATCCCAAGGAGGCGGAGATCGTCTCGCACCGGCTGATGCTGCGCGCCGGGATGATCCGCCAGGAGGCGGCCGGCAGCTATTCATGGCTGCCGCTGGGCCTCAGGGTCCTGCGCAAGATCGAGCAGATCGTGCGCGAGGAGCAGGACCGGTCGGGGGCGATCGAGGTCTTGATGCCGACCATCCAGTCGGCCGACCTCTGGCGAAAGTCGGGGCGCTATGACGCGTACGGCAAGGAGATGTTGCGCATCAAGGACCGCCATGACCGCGATATGCTCTATGGCCCGACCAATGAGGAGATGATCACCGACATTTTCCGGCAGGGCGTGCAGAGCTACAAGGATCTGCCGCGTAACCTTTATCACATCCAATGGAAGTTCCGCGACGAGGTGAGGCCGCGCTTCGGGGTGATGCGCGGTCGCGAGTTTCTGATGAAGGACGCTTATTCCTTCGACCTGACGCGCGAGGGCGGCCAGCATTCCTACAACAAGATGTTCGTGTCCTATCTGCGCACCTTCGCGCGCATGGGGTTGAAGGCCGTGCCGATGCGGGCCGAGACCGGGCCGATCGGCGGCAAGGACAGCCACGAGTTCCTGATCCTCGCCGATACGGGTGAGTCGGCGGTGTTCTTCGACCGCGATTTCTACGACATGGATTGGTCGGCCTTCGACATCGACTATGACGATGTCGTCGAGGTTGCCCGCGTCGTCGACGATTTCACCGCCAAATATGCCGCGACCGACGACAAGCATGATGCCGCGGAATTCGAGCGGCGGGTGCCGAAGGACCGCCGGCTCACCGGTCGCGGCATCGAGGTCGGCCACATCTTCTTCTTCGGAACCAAATATTCCGAGCCGCTGGGGGCGCTGGTCCAGGGCCCCGACGGCAAGATGACGCCGGTGCTCTCGGGCTCCTACGGCATCGGCGTGTCGCGGCTGGTGGCGGCGATCATCGAGGCATCGCATGACGATGCCGGCATCGTCTGGCCGGAGCCGGTGGCGCCGTTCCGCGTCGGCCTGATCAACCTGAAATCCGGCGACGCCGACACCGACCGGGCAGCGGACAAGCTCTACCAGGCGCTGACGTCCCAGGGCACGGAAGTGCTCTATGACGATCGCGATGAGCGGGCCGGTGCCAAATTCGCGGCGATGGATCTGATCGGTCTGCCATGGCAGGCGGTGGTCGGTCCGCGCGGCCTCAAGGACGGGGTGATCGAGCTCAAGAACCGGCGAACCGGAGAGCGTGAGACGATACCGCTCGATGCGGTGGCAGCGCGGTTTGGAGAGGGCTCGTGAAGGAAGTCGGCGAGGCGCCTCCGTTCAGCGGCTTCGAGCGTACGATCGCGGCGCGCTATTTGCGGGCACGCCGGAAGGAAGGCTTCATCTCGGTGATCGCCGGCTTCTCTTTCCTCGGCATCGCGCTCGGGGTGGCCACGCTGATCATCGTCATGGCGGTGATGAACGGCTTCCGCACCGAGCTTCTCAGCAAGATCCTCGGCTTTACCGGACATGTCACCGTGCTGTCGGACCGCGCCGGCGCGATCGCCAATTACGATCAGGCGGCTGCCGCGCTCAAGACAGCGCCGGGGGTCACTAGCGCCATTCCCTATGTCGAGGGGCAGGTGATGGTGTCGTCGCAGCGCCAGGCGACGGGCGCGCTCGTCCGCGGCATGCGCGAGGCCGATCTCAAGACCCTGCCGTCGGTCAACAATGCCAAGCTCCGCGGCACCCTCGACGGCTTTGACAAATCGGGCGGCATTGCCGTCGGCTGGCGCCTGGCCTGGAAGCATGGGGTGTCGCTCGGCGACACGCTGACCCTGATCTCGCCGGAAGGCCCCGAGACGGTGATGGGATCGGCGCCGCGCATCCGCGCCTATCCGGTGGTGGCGATCTTCGAGATCGGGATGTCCGATTACGACAACTCGGTCATCTACATGCCGTTCGAGGAGGCGCAGGAATATTTCGTGCAGGATGGCGGGGCGACCGCGATCGAGGTGATGGTCGACAATCCGGATGCCGTCGAGCAGCGGATCGCCGGCATGCAGGGCAAGACCTCCGACCTGCAGTTCCTGTCATGGCGGCGCACCAACGAGGCCTTCTTCAATGCGCTTCAGGTCGAGCGCAACGTCATGTTCCTGATCCTCACCCTGATCATCCTGGTTGCTGCCCTCAACATCATTTCGGGGCTGATCATGCTGGTGAAGGACAAGGGCCGCGACATCGCGATCCTGCGAACCATGGGAGCGAGCAGCGGCTCGGTGCAGCGGATCTTCTTCATGACCGGGGCGGCGATCGGGGTGGCGGGCACCGTGGCGGGACTGATCCTCGGGGTGGTGGTTTGCCTCAATATCGAGAGCATCCGGCAGTTCTTCTCCTGGATCTCGGGCACCGAGCTGTTCTCGCCCGAGCTCTATTATCTGTCGCGGTTGCCGGCCGAGATGAACTTCAATGAGACGATGATCGTCGCGGTGATGTCGCTTGCCCTTTCTTTCCTTGCCACGCTCTACCCCGCCCGCCGGGCTGCCAAGCTCGATCCCGTCGAAGCGCTGCGCTACGAGTGAGCCCATGAAGGCGCCGATGCAGAACGTCCTTGAGCTGCGTGACGTCGCAAGGTCCTTTGCGCAAGGCGGCGTCAAGCTCGATATTTTCAAGCACGTCAATCTGACGGTGCGGCCGGGCGAGATCGTCGCGCTGGTCGGTCCTTCCGGTGCCGGCAAGTCGTCGCTTCTGCACATTGCCGGCCTGCTCGAGTCACCCACTGCCGGTGAGGTGTTCGTCGCCGGACGCAATTGCAGCACCCTCGACGACCTGTCGCGCACCCGGATCCGCCGGCTCGGCATCGGCTTCGTCTATCAGTTCCACCATCTCCTGCCGGAATTCTCGGCGCTGGAGAATGTGATCCTGCCGCAGCTGATCGCCGGGACCGGCAAGAAGGCGGCAGCCGAGCGCGCCTCGGCGCTGCTCCACCGTCTCGGCCTCGACTCCCGCGTCGATCATCGGCCGGCGGAGCTGTCGGGCGGCGAGCAGCAGCGGGTGGCGATCGCCCGGGCGCTGGCCAATCGGCCGCTGCTGCTTCTCGCCGACGAGCCGACCGGCAATCTCGATCCGCGCACGGCAGGCCATGTCCATGCCGAGTTTCTCCGGCTGATCGAGGACGAGGGACTCGGCGCGGTGATCGCCACCCACAATCTCGAGCTTGCCCAGCGCATGCACCGCATCCTCCACCTCGACAAGGGACAGCTGGTCGAGGTCGGCGTGTGAAAGCAGTGTTTCACCATGCGCAGTCGGGTCATGTGCCGACCCGGTTCCTGTCGCGCGGCAACATCGTTCCCTATCCCGAGGTCCCGGCGCGGGCCCGCCGCCTGATGGAAGGGGTGCGCAAGGCCGGCATCGGCATCCACGCCGCCCGCAATTTCCCCCGCGAGCTGATTCTTCGGGTGCATACCAGGCGATACCTGCAGTTCCTCGAATCGGCGCATGCCGAATGGGCGAGCGCTGGTTCTTCTTCGCCGGAGCTTTTGCCGAGTCTCCGGCCGCTTGAGCGGCCTGCCACCTATCCGAGGCACGTACTCGGGCGGGCGGGATGGCACATGATGGATTTCTCCTGCCCGTTGCTCGCCGACACGTTCAAGGCGGCCAGGGCATCGGCTGATACGGCGCTCACCGCGGCGAGTCTGGTCATGGAGGGTGATCGCTTTGCCTATGCCCTGTGCCGGCCGCCGGGCCATCACGCCTATGCCGACCGGGCAGGAGGCTTCTGCTATCTCAACAATGTCGCGCTCGCGGCGGAGGCACTGCGGGAGCGCCATGACCGGGTGGCGATCCTCGACATCGATGTCCATCACGGCAACGGCACGCAGGCGATCTTCTATAGCCGCGCCGATGTGCTGACGGTCTCGATCCATGCCGATCCGAGGGACTTCTATCCGTTTTATTACGGCCATGAGCATCAGACCGGGCAGGGCGAGGGTCAGGGCTTCAATATCAACATCCCGGTGCCGGTCCGCAGTGACGATGCGGTGTGGCTCGGCGCGCTCGAGCACGCGCTCGCGGCGATCGAAGGCTATGGCCCGCAGGTGTTGTTGGTGGCGCTCGGGCTCGATGCCCATGAGGCCGACCCGATCCAGGGCGGCGCGGTGACGACGGCGGGCTTCCGCGACATGGCGGTCAACATCGCGACCGTGAACCTGCCGACGGTAATCGTCCAGGAAGGCGGTTATCTCACTGATTTCCTGGGGGATAATCTGGCGAGCTTCCTTGGCGGGCTGGCCGGGTAGGTGCCCCTGGCACGACCCCTTACTCCCTTCTCCCCGTCCCTACGGGGGAGAAGGTGCCCCGGAGGGGGATGAGGGGTGCTACCGACACCCATATCAAGAGCATCGACTGTTTTCTTGGGACGGAACGGGAACAGTTGTTCCACCGCAGCACCCGGCTTTGCTAGACAGGGGCCATGCCGGACAGCTCGGTCGCAGCGCCAACGCCCTTCATCCATCTGCGCGCGCACTCCGCCTATTCCCTCTCGGAAGGGGCGTTGCCGGTGAAGCAGCTCGCCCAGCTCGCGCTCGACAACGCCATGCCGGCGCTGGCGCTGACCGACAGCGACAATCTCTTCGGCGCGCTGGAATTTTCCGAGGTCCTGGCAGGCAAGGGGATCCAGCCGATCATCGGCGCGACGATGCGGGTCGAGCTTGGGGATCAAGCGGAGGGCCCGGCGCAACGCCCGACGACGCCGCGGCGGCTGCCGGTGCTGGCGCTCCTCGCCAAGGATGCGCAGGGCTATGCCAATCTCATGCGGCTGACCAGCCGGGCTTGGCTCGACAGTGCCGACACCGCCGAACCGCATGTGCCGGTCGCCCTGCTCGAGGCCCATTCGGCCGGGCTGATCTGCCTGACCGGCGGCCCGGCGGGGCCGGTGAACCAGGCGCTGGTCGAGGGGCAGGGCGCGGCGGCGCGCAGCCACCTCGCCAGGCTCGCTGGTATTTTCGAGGGACGGCTCTATGTCGAGCTGCAACGCCATGGGCTCGACAGCGAGGCGCAGGCCGAAGCCGGCCTCATCGATCTCGCCTATGCGCTCGACCTGCCGCTCGTCGCCACCAACGAGCCCTATTTCGCCACCCGCGATGACTTTACGGCGCATGATGCACTGATCTGCATCGCCGAAGGCGAGGTCATCGCCACCGAAAACCGCCGGCGGCTCACGCCCGAGCATTATTTCAAGCCGGGACCGGAGATGGAGGCGCTGTTCGCCGACCTGCCCGAGGCCATCGCCAACACGGCGGAGATCGCCCGGCGCTGTGCGTTCCGACCGCTGCCGCGGGCGCCCATCCTGCCGATTTATTCGAGCGACGAGGCGGAGGAATTGCGGCGCGAGGCGCGGGAAGGTCTCGAGGCTCGGCTCGCCGCCCATGGTCCGGCGCCCGGCCATCCGGTCGAGGCCTATCGGGAGCGGCTCGAATTCGAGCTCAATGTCATCATCGAGATGAAGTTTCCCGGCTATTTCCTGATCGTTGCCGACTTCATCAAATATGCCAAAGCCCGCAACATCCCGGTGGGGCCGGGGCGCGGCTCGGGAGCGGGGTCGCTCGTTGCCTATGCCCTCACCATCACCGATCTCGATCCGCTGCGCTTCAACTTGCTGTTCGAGCGGTTCCTCAATCCCGAACGCGTGTCCATGCCGGATTTCGACATCGATTTCTGCCAGGACCGCCGCGACGAGGTGATCGCCTATGTGCAGGCGAAATATGGGGCGGCGCAGGTGGCGCAGATCATCACCTTCGGCAAGCTGCAGGCCCGCGCGGTGTGCCGCGATGTCGGCCGCATCCTGCAGATGCCCTATGGCCAGGTGGATCGTCTGTGCAAGCTCATTCCGATGAACCCGGCCAATCCGGTCACCCTCAAGCAGGCCATCGAGAGCGAGCCGCGCCTCCGGGAGGAACGCGACAGGGACGAGACCGTCCGCACCATGCTGGAGATCGGCCTGAAGCTCGAGGGCCTCTACCGCCATGCATCGACCCATGCCGCCGGCGTGGTGATCGGCGATCGCCCGCTCGAGGAGCTGGTGCCGCTCTATCGCGATCCACGCTCCAGCATGCCGGCCACCCAGTTCAACCTCAAATGGGTCGAGCCGGCGGGCCTGGTCAAGTTCGACTTTCTCGGCCTCAAGACCCTGACGGTGATCGACAAGGCGCAAGCGCTGATCCGCGCCCGCATGCCGGGCTTCGACATCGCCACCATCCCCTATGACGATCCGGGTGTGTACCGCATGCTCGGCGCCGGCGACACGGTCGGGGTGTTCCAGCTGGAAAGCTCCGGCATGCGCGATGTGCTGCGCAAGATGCATCCGGACTGCATCGAGGACATCATTGCCATCGTGGCGCTCTATCGTCCCGGTCCGATGGACAACATCCCGAAGTTCATCGCCTGCAAGAAAGGCGAGGAGCAGCCTGACTATCTCCACCCCTGGCTCGAGCCGCTCCTCAAGGAGACCTATGGAATCATCGTCTATCAGGAGCAGGTGATGCAGATCGCCCAGGTCCTGTCGGGCTACTCGCTCGGCGAAGCCGATCTGCTGCGGCGCGCCATGGGCAAGAAGATCAAGGCGGAGATGGATGCCCAGAAGGAGCGCTTCGTGGCAGGCGCCGAGGCCAAGGGCGTCGACCCGGCTCAGGCCGATTATATCTTCGAGCTGGTGGCGAAGTTCGCAGGGTACGGTTTCAACAAGTCGCATGCCGCCTGCTACGGCATCGTCGCCTACCAGACCGCCTATCTCAAGGCCAACCACCCGGTCGAGTTCCTGGCAGCCTCGATGACGCTCGACCTCGGCAATACCGACAAGCTGCAGGTGTTCCGGCGTGAGGCGCAGAGGCTCAAGGTGGCGATCAGGCCGCCCGAGGCGAACAGCTCCGGCGTCGAGTTCATGGTGCAGAACGGCGAGATCCTCTACTCGCTGGCTGCCCTCAAGAATGTCGGGCGGGCAGCGGTGGAGCATCTCGAAACGGTGCGCCGCGATGGATCGTTCACCTCGCTCGGCGATTTTGCCCGGCGGGTCGATCCCCGCGTCCTCACCAAGCGGGCGCTCGAGAGCATGGCCAAGGCCGGCGCCTTCGACCGGCTCCATCGCAACCGCGCCGAGGTGCTGGCTGGGGTCGAGGCGATGCTGGCGACGGCCAACCGGACCGCCTCGGAGAACGAGGCCGGCCAAGTCGATCTGTTCATGGCGAGCGGCGGCCCGGTGGAGGCGCTGCCGCTGCCGACCATGCCGGCCTGGACGCCGATGGAACGGCTCGGGCATGAGTTCGACGCGGTCGGCTTCTACCTTTCGGGCCATCCCCTCGACGATTACATGCCGCTGCTCGCGCGGCTCGGCGCGGAGAGCTATGCGCAGTTCCGCGAGAAGGCGCTGAAGGGCGCCGAGGCGGCGCGGCTCATCGGCACCGTGACCTACCGTCAGGAGCGGCGCTCGTCGCGTAGCGGCAATCGCTTCGCCTTCATCGGCTTCTCCGATCCGACCGGCCAGTTCGAGGCGGTGTGCTTTGCCGATACGCTGGCGAGCTGCCGCGACCTGCTGGAGATCGGCAAGGCTCTGATGCTCAGGGTCGAGGCCGATGTCGATGGCGAGGATGTGAAGCTCAGGTTGCAGGGGGTCGAGCCGCTCGAGCAGATCACCGCCGGGCTGTCGGCCGGACTGACGATCTATCTTGCCGGGCCCGCGGCGCTCGACTCGGTGGCGGCACGGTTGACCAATCGCGGCCGCTCGCCGGTCCATCTGGTGCTGCCGCTCGACAACGGCCGGGAGGCGCGGATCGGGCTCGGCAACCGCTTCACCGTCACCCCGGCGCTCAAGGGGGCGATCAAGGCGATTCCCGGCGTCGAGGCGGTGGAGGATCTGTAGGGGAGGCAGTCGGCAGTCGGCAGTAGGGAAGAGCACTGCTCACTGCCTACTGCCTAACGCCTACTGCCCACGCGCTTGAAATTCCGCCGCCGCTCGGCTATAGGGCCGCTCGTCAATCCACACGCGGGATGGCGGCCGTTGCGCATGGGAGGCTCTCTCCCCTCATAGCGCATCGTCCATCCGGTGCCGGGGAATCCCGGTCACATCCACCCGCGGACGTTCAACCGGAGAAGGAATCAAAGGCATGGCATTGCCCGATTTTTCCATGCGCCAGCTGCTCGAAGCCGGCGTGCATTTCGGCCACCAGACCCATCGCTGGAACCCCAAAATGGCGCCCTATATCTATGGCGCCCGCAACGGCATCCATATCATCGACCTGGCCCAGACGGTGCCGCTGCTGCACCGCGCGCTGGTGGCGGTGCGCGACATCGTGGCCGGCGGCGGGCGGGTGTTGTTCGTCGGCACCAAGCGCCAGGCGCAGGATCCGATCGCCGAGGCGGCCAAGACCTCGGCCCAGTATTACATCAATTCGCGGTGGCTCGGTGGCACGCTGACCAATTGGAAGACCATCTCGAACTCGATCAAGCGGCTGCGCCATCTCGACGATCTGAGCAGCAAGGGCGCCCAGGGTTACAGCAAGCGCGAGTTCCTCAATCTGACACGTGAGCGTGACAAGCTCGACCAGGCGCTTGGCGGCATCAAGGACATGGGAGGCCTGCCCGACATCATGTTCGTGATCGACACCAACAAGGAAGCGATCGCCATCAAGGAGGCGAACCGGCTGGGGCTGCCGGTGGTCGCCATCCTCGATTCGAACTGCGACCCGAAGGGCGTCGCCTATCCGATCCCCGGCAACGACGATGCCGGGCGGGCCATCAGCCTCTATTGCGATCTCGTCTCGCGCGCCGCGATCGAGGGCATCTCGCAGAGCGCTCAGCTCGCCGGTGCCGATCTCGGCGAGGTCGAGGAGCCGCATCCGGAGGTTCTGCCCGACATGTCGCCGAGCGAGGCCGGGACCGCTCCGGCTGCACCCTGACCCGAGCACGAGGCAAGCGAGATGGCCGAAATTACCGCATCGATGGTGAAGGACCTGCGCGAGAAGACCGGCGCCGGTATGATGGACTGCAAGAAGGCGCTGTCGGAGACCGGCGGCGACCTCGAGGCGGCGGTCGACTGGCTGAGGGCCAAGGGGATCGCCAAGGCTGCCCGCAAGGCTTCGCGGGTCGCGGCCGAGGGGCTGGTCGGCCTCGCTGCCGAGGGTCGCAGGGCGGCGCTGGTCGAGGTCAATTCCGAGACCGATTTCGTGGCGCGCAATCCCGACTTCCAGGCCATGGTGAATGCCATCGCGGCGGCGGCGCTCAAGACGAAGGGCGATGTCGAGGCGCTCAAGGCAGCGCCTTACCAGGGCTCAGGCCCCTCGATCGCCGAAAAGCTCTCCGAGATGGTGGCGACGATCGGCGAGAACATGAACGTCCGCCGCACCGCCGTGCTGAGCGTCGACCAGGGAGTGATCGGCAGCTATCTGCACAATCAGATCGCTCCCGGGCTCGGCAAGATCGGCGTGCTGGTGGCAGTCGAATCAGCGGCAAGCCCGGAGAAGCTCGCCGGTTTCGCCCGGCAGCTCGCCATGCATGTTGCGGCCACCAACCCGGTGGCGCTCGATCTCTCGGGCGTTTCGCCGGAGATCCTGGAGCGCGAGAAGGCGATTCTCGCCGAGAAGAATGCCGGAAAGCCAGCCAATGTGCTGCAGCGGATCTTCGAGAGCGGGCTCAAGAGCTTCGCCAAGGACCACACGCT
>Ga0075431_100008669_pt1 | contig 10188 bp, 4 predicted proteins | sample RhiMetdeltSRZDD5_FD_75297 | JGI IMG/M metagenome (GOLD analysis project Ga0075431, IMG submission 75297) | Populus rhizosphere microbial communities from Tennessee, USA - Rhizosphere MetaG P. deltoides SRZDD5 | ecosystem: Host-associated > Plants > Roots > Rhizosphere > Soil | place: USA...
TCATAGCGAACTCCCGCAGGCCCGGCAGATAATCGCTTTCCTCCAGGCGCCGGAATCCGGCCTTCTGCTGCTCGTTCATACAGTTGTTGAAGGCATCAAACACCCGACAGGGGAGTCGTTGTACGTGATCTGGCGTCCCCATCCAGAGTTGCGCGAGCTGTAACCGTCACGCTCCCGCGCGTGACGGAGGCCCGTCAACGCACCGTGCCTAGCCCGAAGAGATCGTGCCGATGCCGTCCGGAAGAAGACGGTCGTTCGATGTGCCCGAGAGGGCAGCTTGGCTCTCTTGCAGCCAACGCCTTCTCATCGGCTTCAGCGCAAGGATCGCCAGCGCGGCGGTCACGAAATCCATCGTGATGATGACGGCGAACACGGGGGTCCACGAGCCCGTGGACTGATGGAGCAGCGCGGCGATCGGACCACCGAGCACAGAGCCGACGCCTTGCGCCATGTAAAGGCAGCCGTAGTTGGCCGTGGCGTGCTTCGTCCCGAAGGTGTCGGTGAGCGTGGACGGGAACAGCGAGAAGATCTCACCCCACCCGAAGAACACCAGACCTGACATCAACACGAACAGCAGCGGGTTGTCGCGTGTCAGCAGCCAGAGCGTCATGGCCGTGCCTTCGAGGCCGAACGCGATCAGCATGGTGTGTTCGCGGCCGATGCGATCCGAGACCCAGCCGAAGAACGGCCGCGTCGCGCCGTTCGTGATCCGATCGAGCGAGAGCGCAAGCGGCAGGAGCGGTACGCCGAAGAGCAGCGCGTCGGCCATGCCGAAGTCCCTGGTGAACGCTCCCATCTGCGACGTCACCATCAACCCGGTGGTGGACATCATCGTCATCATGGCGAACATCAGCCAGAAGATCGGCGTGCCCAGCATGACGTGTGGTGAAACGTCGATCGCTGGCGCGGCGAAATCGCGGCGTGCCGAGCCGAAGCGCCCGAGGTGCGAAGGCGGGCGCAGGCCCTGTGCCGCCGCGAATCCGACGAGGGCGAACGCCACGCCGAAGCGGACGAGCGCGTCTTGAAGCGAGGATTCGCGCATCACGGCGGCAATCGGAAATGTCGTCAGCAGCGCTCCCATGCCGTAGCCGGCGGCGACGAGTCCGGTGGCGAGGCCGCGCGTGTCGGGGAACCACTGCACCATGTGACCGATGACGCCAACGTAGACGATGCCCGTGCCGATCCCGCCGAGCAGCCCGTAGGTGAGATACAACGCGAAGACGTTCGACGCCTGCGCCGCGAGCACCCAGCTCAGTCCAGCGATGACGCTGCCAATCGAGAGCAGCGCCCGCGGGCCGAAGCGATCGACCAGCACACCCTGAAACGGCGAGAGAAACGTCTGCACGACGATGAGGATCGAGAAGGTGATCTGGAGCCGCGGCAGCGACGATCCGAGCGCGGCAGACAGCGGCTGCGTGAAGAGCGCCCACACGTACTGCGGGCTCGAGATGACGATCATGCAGACCAGGCCGAGAATCAGTTGAACCCAGCGTTGCATATGCCGCCTCAGACGAGACGGTCCGGCTGAAGCCGGGCCCTACGGGAGTTCTGGAATCGCCGCGCCGTCTTTACGAGGATCCGATGCGCCGTAGTTGACCTTCGATGCGTAGTCGCGCATCACGCTCTGCCCGCCGCCGACCAGGCTCGAGAAGCTGCCCTGCAGATCGATTTCGTGTCCCTTGTCAGTCAGCGCGCGGCGGACGGACTCGGGGACGCGCGACTCCATGATCACGTCGCGGCCGGCAAACGTGATCTTCGTGACTCGCGCGGCTTCGAGCGCAGCCTGAATGTTCATGCCGTGATCGACGACGTTGGAGATGAACTGCACGTGGGCCTGGGATTGATTCCAGCCGCCCATGATGCCGAAGGCGCAACGACGATCGCTGTCTACCGGAACGCCTTGGCGGCGTTCCTTGGGGTCTACCGGAACGCCTTGGCGGCGGTCCTTGGGCGCCTGCATGAACCCCGGGATGATCGTGTGGAGCGGTCGTTTGCGCGGCGCCAGCGCGTTGGGATGCGCCGGGTTCATCGTGAACAGCCCGCCGCGGCATTGCAGCGCGAATCCCGTCCGATCGGCGACGAGTCCCGATCCGAAGTTGGCGAAGTTGCTTTGAATGAGCGACACGATATTGCCGGCACGATCGACGACGCTCAGATAGGTGGTGTCGCTGCCGTGCGTGGGCAGCGTGCCGGGAGCGACCTCGGGGTTGGCGTGCGCGGGATCGATCTGGCGAAACCGCGTCGCGGCGTAGGCCTTCGAGAGCATGCGTTCGACGGGGACGTCGTGAAACGCGGGATCGCAGACGTACCGCGCCATGTCGGCATACGCCAGCTTCTTTGCTTCGATCAGCGTGTGCAGCGCTTCGGCGGAGTTGTGACCGTACGAGCTCATGGGCGCGTGCTCGATCAGATTGAGCATCATCAGCGCCGCGATGCCCTGGCCGTTGGGTGGCAGCTCGTACACCTTCCATCCGCGATAGGTCGTCGAGAGCGGCGTCACCCATTCGGCGTCGTAGTCCTCGAGGTCCGCGGCGGTCAGCGCTCCTCCGCATTGCGCTGAACAGCTGAGGATTCGCTGAGCGAGAGGACCTCGATAGAACGCGTCGCGGCCGTCAGACGCGATCAGGCGATAGCTCATCGCCAGGTCCGGGTTTCGGAACACGTCTCCGGCACGCGGTGCACACCCACCAGGAAGATACACGCGCGCTGATTCTTCGCTGGCCTGCAACAGCGCGGTGCTGCCTTCCCATTCCGCGGCGGTGATTTCACTGACCGGGAATCCTGCCTCGGCGATCCCGATCGCGGGCGCCAGCACGTCGGCGAGGGGCAGTTTCCCAAAGCGTTGGTGGAGCATCGACCAGGCGGCAACCGCGCCGGGTATCGTCACCGAGTGAATCCCCGTCTGCGGCATCGTCAGGATGCCCTGGGCACTCAGGCTGCCGATGGTCAGCGCCGCGGGCGCGTATCCGCTGCCGTTGATGCCGTGCAGTTCACCGGAGGCGGCGTCGTAGACGATCGCAAAGAGATCGCCGCCGATGCCGTTCATCATCGGCGCCACCACACCCATCGCCGCGTTCACGGCAATGGCCGCATCGATCGCGTGCCCGCCACGAGCCAGGATCGCTGCGCCCGCTTGCGAGGCGAGCGGGTGCTCGCTTGCCGTGACGCCGCCGGTGGTCATGACCATCGATCGTCCCTGTGTGCGATCGATCGTGGTGCGAACGTAGTCGGTCGTTGCGCGTTGAGCCATCGGGCTCATGTTAATCCTCTTGGCGCTCAACGTTCGCGAACGGGACCGAAATCGGGTGGCGGCTGACGATGATGCGTCGCCTGCTCGTAGGCCGACGCAATCCGAAACAGCACCGGTTCTCCAAATGGGCGGCCGAAGAACATCACCGATAGCGGAAGCTTTGCTGGAGTCGGGCCGGTCAGGCGCGTGCCGCCCGGCGCGGAATCGTCCCTCACGCGGTCGTAAACCTTCGTCGTGAACCCGGCCGGCACGCCAAGCTGCGGGAAGCCTTGCGTCCCGAGGAAGCTCCAAATCGACGGCCCTCGTCCATTGAGCGTCGGCTCGAGCGGCCGGCCGAGGAGATACGGTGGAATGTTGCCGGTCGGAGTCATCATCGCGTCGAGCTTCATCTCTTCCATGGCCAGCAGAACGATCTGCTGGACGGCGAAGCGCGTCAGCCACCGGTTGGCGTTGTCGAGCGTCATCGCGTTCCGATTGTTCTCGCCGGCGCCGCTGCCTCCGCCGCGGGCGTTGCTCCCGGAGTCCGGGCTCATATCCGCGATCGGCTTGGAGTGGTCGCTCAGATCCTTGAGAGTCCTGATCGTCGCGTCCCCGCGCTCGTGCAGATAGCGCTCGATCATGAATCGCGACTCGCCAAGCGATTGCCCTTGGCCGAGGCTGCGGAGTGTGACGCCGCCGGGCCTGAGCGACGGGTCGTAATACATGTCCACCAGCGTGGCGATGTGGTCGGCGGACGGCTTGCCGTTCGCATCGACCGGAAACGCATTCGGGAACCGATCGATGAACAGCTTGTTCAACACCGACGGTGCGTACTTGTCGATGTACTTCTGCAGCAGCGCGCCATTCGGTCCCGGATCGACGATGGTGGCGCCGAGTGTCTGCAATTCGGCGATGGCGCGTTCGGCGGCGGCGATGCTTTCCTCATCGGCTTCGTTGAAGAGCGAACGGTCCATGTATTCGCGAATGACGCCGATGCGCACGCCGTCGAGACGCTGCTCGCTGGCGAAGCTCGCGTAGGGCGACGAGGGCAGCCGGCCGACGCTGAACACGGTGAGCTCGTCTTTCGGGTCGTAGCCGGCGATCGCGTCGAGCACCTTGGCCGCGTCCTTCACCGTGCGGCAGATTGGACCGGTGCGCGTGTTGTAGCCGGCGCCGTACATCCCGTCGCGGCTCACCAGTTCCTGTGTCGGCGCGAGGCCGACGACGGCGTTGTTCTTCGTCGGGTGCAGGATCGAGCCGCCGGTCTCCTCGGCGATCGCGCACGTGACGAGATTTGCCGCCACGGACGTGCCCGAGCCGCTGCTCGACGTTCCGGCCGATCGCTCGGTGTCGTATGGATTGCAGCTGATGCCGCCGAAGGGACTGCGCGAGATGCCCGAGCCGACATTCGCCTTGGCCAGGATGATCGCGCCGGCGTCGCGCATCCGCTTGATGAACTCCGCGTCGCGCGGCGGTCGATCGTTGGCGTACGCGGCGTCGGCGCCCGCAGTGGTGCGCATGTCGAACGTGTCGTACCAGTCTTTGATGGCGAAGGTGACGCCATGCAGCGGGCCGACCAGATTGCCCGTCGCCGTGAAGTGCGCGTCCTGCTTCGCGGCGATTTCGAGGGCGTCCGGCATCACCGGGTTGTTGTCGATCTCGTCGGTGAGACTGCGGCCCTTGCGCTTGTCGAACCCGTACTGCGCGCGCGCCGCCGGCCGGAGGTTGACGGTGATCAAGGAGTTGATCTGCCCTGCGTTCTTGATCGTGGTGAACGGGCCCAGCACGCCTTCGGGCTGCGACACGCATGGGCCGTCGTAGGCCTTGATGCGCGCCAGATAGCGCTTTACGACTTCGGTCGATGTGAGCTCGCCCTTGAGAATCGCTGACTGGATGCTGTCGATCGTCGCTTCCTCGATCGCGAATGTGGAGTCCGCTGCCGCAGCACGACTCGGCATCGTCAGCGCGACGATGCAAATGACGATGATTACTCGCTTCATATCCGCCCCTTGAGTAAACGGAGATTGCGGAGGACACGGGTTCACACGGAGCAACGGAGGCGCGGGGCGGCTGCGCGCGTCGCGCGCTACATGGATCGCGAGAGCCAGGATCACAAGCGCTTGGTGCCCGTCGATGTGTGCGCTTGTGATCCTGGCTCTCACGATCCATGTGCCGGCCCGAACGGGCCGGCAGCCGCCACGCGATCCACGGAACTCCGTGAATCTCCGTTTCTTCGTTGCTCCGTGTGAACCCGCGTCTCCGGAGCCTCCGTTACCTAAAAGTTGACGCGCACCCCGAGCTGCCCCTGCCGTGGCACGTAGGCGTTGCCCGAGGTCGCCACCGGCTGGCCGAACGATGCGGACGTGATCGTCGTGTTGTAGGCGCCGTAGTTCTTGCGATTGAACACGTTGAACACTTCGCCGAGCAGCTCGATGTTCACGTTGTTCACCAGCGTGATCGTCTTGGTGACGCGCATGTCCACCTTGTGGAGCGGCAGGCCTCGCAGCGCGTTGCGGGGCCAGGTCGTGCCGGTCGCGATCACCGCAGGTCCTTCCCAGCGATCGAGCACCGCGGCGGGAATCGTGATCGGCGCGCCGATATTGAGGCGGTTCGTGCCCGGCTTGCTATACGGCCTCGTCGAGCTCGATGGGTTGTAGTGCGCCCCCGAGCCGTAGAAGTACGACCCCGATACCGAGAACTGCCACGGCAACCGGACGATGCCGTTGGAACGGAAGGTGTGCTTCTGCAAGCTGCTGGACTGCGCCCAGTCGGCGTCCTGATCGAACGGATTGTTGGCCTGATAACCGAACCCCGTCGTGTCGTCCTTCATCGACAGGGTTCGCGTGTAGGTGACGCTCGCCTGGAAGTTGCTGCTGAAGCGGCGCTGGAATGACGAGGCGATCATTCGGCTCTCGGTCTTGCCGTCGCTCGTCAGCCACTGATTGAGCCCCCACGCGGGATTCGGACGGCCGTAGACGATTGGGTCCCTGTTGTAGCCGGTGACCGGATCGTAGAAGAGGTTCACGTCGCGGCTGCGCACCATGTTGCGTTCTTCGAGGCTCGTAAAGTCCACGTCGAACGCCATCAGGGAGCCGAGCTGCTTCTGGAAGCCGATCGAGCTCTGCCACCCGTACGGGTCGCGGTAATCGGGAGAAATGATCGTCGTCTCCTGCGGCGGCGTCGGCACCGCGCCGGACAGGTACTGCTCCGGCGTCGCGCCGCCGAGCGGATCGGCGAGGAAGTTCGTGCCGGCCGGCAGGAACACCGCGGCAACGGCGTTGTTGTAGAACTGCTGGCGGTAGGTCACGTTCGAGACCGGGAAGTTGTAGTAAAGGCCGGTGCCGCCGCGGATCACCAGCTCGTTGTTGCCGCCGACGTTGTAGGCGAAGCCCAGACGCGGCGCCACGTTGTTGAGATCGCGCACGCCGGTCTGATACCCGAAGTTTCCGTTGTCGCGCCCGTTGTCGATCATGATCGGGATGTCGCGCACCCACTGCGGATCGAGACCTTCTGGATCGACGTCGTAGCGCACGCCGAGATTGATTGTCAGCGTGTTCGAGACGCGCCAGTTGTCGCCGAACCACGCCGCCGACTGCGAGCGGCCGACGTCAACCAGGTAGTCCTTGTGGAAGAAGACCGAATACTGCTGCAGATACGGCTGCAGCAGGCTCAGATCCCAGCGCGACGGATCGTCCCACGCGTCCTGCGGGAACGCGGCTTCGAGGATCGCGGTGGACGGCTGGCGGTTGAACGTGAATGTGCCCCGGCGGTTCAGGTCCCACACTTTCGTGTGCCTGTCCTTCAGGAACTCGCCGCCGAATTTGATCTCGTGCTTCCCGGCGTGCCAGTTCATTTCGGCACGCACCGGGTACTGCTTCATCCACGAGTAGTTGGGAAAGTTCTGCTGCCCGCCGAGCGACAGGTTCGGGAACTGGAACACGGGTACGCCGAAGGGCCACCGATTGAGCTGCGTCATGTTCGACGGAATCGGATCGTCGTACCAGGAGAACCTCGACGTTCCGCCGTGCAGCTGCAGAGTCATCGAGTTGCTGATGATGCGCGTCCACGTCGCGTAGAGATTGGTCGAGTAGTAGCGCTGATGCTCGGCCATCGTCGGATGCGTGGTGCCGCTCGAGATCTGGAATGGGCTGTCGAGTGTCCATCGCTGCAGGCGCACGCTGAAGCTGTTCTTGGCTGATTGCTGGTAGTCGCCGCGGGCGAGGTAGTTGTTCTGGATGGTGTTCGAGGCCAGCGACCATGTCTGATTGGGCAGCGCCGTGGGCGTCAGGACCGCGGTGGACGGGTTGCGCTCGTACTCGTACGAGCCGAAGAAGTGCACCTTGTCGCGAACGACCGGACCGCCCAGCGTGAAGCCTGTCTGCTGATCCGAATAGGGCAGGACGACGCCTTTCACCGGGTCGGCCTCGTTGAATTTGTCGCTGCGGAAGAAGCCGAAGGTCGAGCCATGCAGGTCGTTGGTGCCGGCGCGTGACACGGCCTGCACCTGCACGCCGGTGGAGCGGCCCTGCGTGATGTCGTACATGTTCGTGACGATCTGGAACTCGGCGATCGCTTCGCGGCTCATCTTGGGCTGACCGAACCCCGAGCCGGAGATGCGCTGCGAGATCTGCTGGCCATCGAGATTGAGCTGGAACTGATCGTCGTTGACGCCGGGAGTGTTGCCGATGTTGTTGGCCGTGATCCCTTTGACCATCAGCGACAGCTCCATCCAATTTCGCCCCTGCAGCGGCAGCTCCGCCATCTGACGGCGGTCGATGTTGCCGCTGACTCGTGGTGAAGAGGTGTCCACGAGCGGAGTCTGGCTGCTGACGACCACGGTTTCCTGTACGCCGGCCAGACGCATGGTGATGGGCGGCACGGTGGCGTTCGCGCCGACAAGCAGCTCGATGCCAGTGAGTTCGGCAGTGGCGAACCCGGACAGCTCGACGCGCAGCTTGTATTCGCCGGGCGCCAGGTTCTCGAACCGGTAGCGGCCATCGGCAGTGGTCACTTCGACTGACTGCCGCCCGGTCTTGACGTCCGTCGCAGTGACCGTCACGCCAGGCATGACGGCTTTTTGATCGTCGGTGACAATGCCCTGCACGGTTGCGTTCTGCTGTGCGGTGAGCGTCACCGACAGCAGCAGGGCACACAGACTCCACCAGCCAATCGATCGGCGCAACATGTGATGTCCTCCGTTTCAGAGAGCGCAGACACGGTCAACGGGGACGTCGCTCGACATCGTGGTCGCGTGTATTCGTGGCAAGAGCAAGCGAAGGGCCATCACCTGATCCGGGGACGCAGGCGGGGCTTTCCGAAGAAATCGCGCGGCACGGTCATCGCATTACACGACGGCGCGCGGGCAAAGCAACAAGCTTGGTGCCTTCGTCGCTCGTGTGCGACTGATTTGTGTGGCTCAACGCTGTCGGCCCACAGAGGACACAGAGACCACGGAGTCGCGCACACAGAGCCACAGAGCCCACAGAGGGCTGCGGCGGGCCGCGCCTCTATCCCAACGCCGGCCCGGCGGGCCGGCACCCGCCGCAGCCGTGTCTGCACGCGCAATCACCTCGTGAACCTTGAGCCCCTGTGTGGAAGGACTCCGTGTTCTCAGTGTTCTCCGTGGCTGACGTACGGCGACGCCGCACGCGGCACATATGCCTTCCGCACACCTTCGCCACGACGACGGCGCTGGCCTCGGCCATGCTCGTGATGTCGTATTCGATGGCCTGACCGACAAAGATGTTGACCGCGCGCTCGCTCAAGCCGGAATCGTCGTCGAGCCTTTCAGCAGGCATGAAGCTGCAAGCCTGGTTCCGTTGTTGCAGGACGCGAGCGCGCATGCACTTCCGTTCTGCTGCGTTCGCCATCGTGTGCGCGACGTTCGTGTCGCTTTCAGCGGCACAGGAAGACGATCCGGTGGCGACGCTCGTTGCACGACTCGAGCTCGAGCGCTACAAAGCCACCATCAAAGCGCTGACGCGATTCGGCGATCGCCGGCAGGGCACGCCGCGCAACCAGGCGGCGAACGATTGGATTCACGCGCAGCTCGAAAGCTACGGCTGCAAAAACGTCGAGCGCATGCCGTATCGCTACGCGCCGGAGCCGTTCGTCGATCCGCCGCTCGGAATGGCCGGCGGAATGCCTCGAGCGATCGGCGGCGGCCGGCCACGCGGCATGCGCGTGCCGATGCGAGCCAATACCGATCCGCTCCAGCAGGAGGACCGCGCGCTGCGCGAGCTGAACTCCGAGGTGACCGAGCCTGGACCGCGCGACCAGGTCTACTGCACGAAAGTGGGAGACACGCGTCCGGGCGAGATGTACATCGTCGCCGCGCATATGGACGGACACGGGTGGGGCGAGGCCGCGAACGACAACGCGTCCGGAATCGCACTGGTGCTGGAGTTGGCGCGCATCTTCAGCGCTCCTGAGGTGCGTACCGAGCGGTCGATCCGGTTCGTCCTCTGGAACAACGAAGAGACCGACTACGGCGGCTCTCGCGCCTACATCGCGCAACGCCGCGCGCTGCAGGGCAAGGAGGACCCGCCAGGATCGGGCCGTTATCCCGAGCCGAAATGGCTCGGAATGATCCAGCACGACATGCTGCTCTTCGACCACGGAATGCCACGCGCCGACGGCACGGTGAGTCCCGAGCAGCGTCCCGAGGCCGACATCAACGTCGAGTTTCAGGGAGCGTCAGCATTCGCGCAGCAATCGCACGCGTTGGCGTGGACCTTCCAGGCTGCCAACGAAGTCTTCGCGACGGACTATCCGGTCACCGTCGGCAATCACATGGCGAGCACCGACTCGGAGATGTTCATGGACATCGTGCCGTCGATCAGCGTGCGCGACAACGAACGCGGCGTGCAGATCGGCGCGGGATGGAACCCGCACTGGCACCAGGCCACTGATGTGTTCGCCACCTACAGCGACAAGGACTTCCGCCTCGGTCTCAACGC
>Ga0075431_100008675_pt1 | contig 10183 bp, 8 predicted proteins | sample RhiMetdeltSRZDD5_FD_75297 | JGI IMG/M metagenome (GOLD analysis project Ga0075431, IMG submission 75297) | Populus rhizosphere microbial communities from Tennessee, USA - Rhizosphere MetaG P. deltoides SRZDD5 | ecosystem: Host-associated > Plants > Roots > Rhizosphere > Soil | place: USA...
GCATAGACATGCTTACCACCTGGGTCGGAGGCCACTCCAAAAGTCTCTGAGCCGGTGTGAACGGACGCAACCTCCGTGCGCTTTAGCGCGTCAACCACCGAGAGGGATCCAGAGGTAAAGTTTCCCGTGTACACATGGTATCCGTCCGGCGAAACAGCAACGCTCACAGGCCCACTGCCAACCGGGATGTTGGCCTCTACTTCGTTACGTGCCGTGGCGATCACTGAGATCGAGTTGCTACCAAAGTTGGCGGCGTAAAGCCATGCACCGTTTGGGCTCACAGCCACTCCCTGGGGCACGCGACCCACAGCAATAGTTTTGATCGCTACTTCACGTTGCAGATCGAGTAGCGTGACGTCATGACTGCCCTCGTTGGCGACGTAGGCGTAGCGGCTGTCGTTCAAAGTACAATACCGGCGGGCCTGCGGCCCACGGGGATGCGACCGACCACGGCATTGCTGGCAGCCGCGATCACCGTAACATCATTCGACTTTTCACCAGTTACGTAGACATAACTGCCGTCCGGGCTGACGGCAACCCAAACGGGCAATTCAGAACCGACAGGGATGTTTCGCAGTAGCCGATGCTGGGAAGCTTCAATGACCGAAACCTCCCTCGATTGCGCATTCGCCACATAGGCACGCCGACCATCAGGCGAAAAAGCCAGGCCAAACGGTTCCTTGCCAACAGGAATCTCTGTGACGCGTTGTCCCCGTCCAACATCGATCACGCTGACGGTATTCGAGAGGCTGTTGGTGACATATACCAAGGGCCGGGCTTCTGCGGCAGAGGGTAGACAGCAGATGAGGGCCAAGCAACCGATTCGAATCACGGTCCACAGGTCTCCAAGGGGCCTGAACGCCGGACGATTCTTGCCAAGACGGGGGCGCTGTGTCAAAATTTTACAAAATTTTTGAGCACAGTTCGCAAAAGCAATGATCCGGAAACCACCAGCCTTAGTTTTCATCATTATCGCGACGTGCTTGCTTTCCCGTGCGAGCCTGGCTGAAGACCGTTTTGGGCTGCTGAGTGTTGTCGACGGAGTCTTCACTCGTGGACAGTTGCCACCGGCTGCGAGGCAAGACTCAGATTTGCGCCTGAGCGGTCAAGCCGTCGTAATGGCTTCCTATCGGGTTAGTTCGAACCTGTTTGCCTTCTACGAAGGTCGCCTTAGCCACGTCGAGGGTCTGAACGATGACCTTATGCAGATACGGCAAACCTATGCCAGCGCCGTTCTGCAAGGATACGTTCGCTACACGACCCGGTTGCCCTCTGGCCTGAATCTCCAGATCGGAAAGTTTGGACACCCCTTTGGACAGTTCCTCACTCGAAACTATTCAGATCAGAATCCTCTGATTGGATTTCCTTTGATGTACACGCATCGCACATCGATTCGTGCAAATCAGGTGCCAGACAGCGGGTACGATCTTCTCTATTGGCAGACCCGCGGGCAGCCTCCGCCAAGCTATTACAGTGGCAGCACTGACTCAAACGGCTGGCTTCCACTCATCAACTTCTCCTACCCCACTGGAGTGATGGCCTTTGGGGACTTTCCGAAAGGAGATTACCGTTTCGCCCTAGTCAATAGTTCCTTATCCCACCCTTTGAATATAGGCAAGCCAGGACAATCGCCTCAGTGGGTCTTCGGAGGGGGCTTTAGCCCCTTTCAAAGACTCAGGATTGGGAGCTCCATTACTGCGGGTCCCTATATGGATGCATCGGTCCAGCCTTATCTGCCACAAGGAACTCGTTGGGACGACTTTACACAGCGCGCCTTGGGACTGGACATGCAGCTTACCCTGCGGCATCTCGAGTTTCAAGGCGAGCTACTTTTCACAAACTTCAAGGTGCCGAATATCGAGCAGCGCCTGGGCGGAACCGGTTACTACCTGGAACTCAAGCACACGCTAACGCCACGGTTGTTTGTCGCTGCACGTTGGAATCAGCTCTACTTCGATCGCTTTCGCAACGGCTTCAGCAACGGAGCTCACCCGCGCTTTGATAACAACGTCAACACGCTGGAACTCGGTTTTGGATTCCGATTGTCTGAAAAACTACTCCTAAAGAGCTCGTACCAGTTTCGTCGCACCGTGACTGCTCAAGACCCAAGAGACGATGTGTTCGCAGCCCAGTTGGTTTACAGCTTCGATGTCCGACGGCTGTTACGGATTCCGTGAAGGGCTGACGGCCTGAGGGAGCGACAGCTCCGCCGGCCAACACCTATCATGCGTGCTGGCACGCGGAAGACAGCCAAGCGAGAATGTCTGCTTCAGGAGTTCCTACACCGGCCGGTCGCCGGCGCAGGCAGTGCTCTCAGGACCTTTCACCCGCAGCGTGGACGGGAGCTGTGAAGAACATCACTCATATCTTAGATGAGTCGAAGCTCGTACGGGCTTCGGGGGGTGGTAAGAGTCGCGTGCAAGCCCAGGAAGGACTCGTAGCGGTGCCTGCAGGTACTGCTGGATTGCAGCAACTTGGGCTGAGCGCTTTCGTTCGAATCTCCCTATCGACCACCCTCCTGAAGGAGACCTTTGAAGTTCAGATCATACCCGAAGCCAATCGGTTCCCCGACTGGATGCTACTTTGTGTTTCTCATTAGCATCTTGTGGGGCCTGGTTCTGGCGCTAACAGGAACTTTCATCGGACCGGTCGGTTCGGACCGCATGCCCTCAGGCTATGTCACCCTGGCCGGTGCCGCGCCCAACGGATTTCCAACAGGAACACTTCGCGGGATGGTCAAGATCGAAAGCAAAATACAACCGAAAAGCCTGGCTATCAACCTCTATTCCCGGCGCGGGGGGCTCCCAGTGCCGGCAAAGGTCGTTGCTCCCGTGAACGAGTTGGAGAATGTGGTTGTCTATCTGGAGGGTGATCTTAAAACGCTCGCTCGGAACCCAGACAGCCGTCCTCTGGCTGAGGACGCAGAGCCAACCATCCGGCAGGTGAACGAGACATTCATACCGCACGTCCTCCCGATTCAAGCCGGGAGTACCGTTCATTTTCCCAATGGCGATCCCTTTTTCCACAACGTCTTCTCGTTGTCGGGCGCCAAGAGCTTCGATTTAGGGCGTTATCCAAAAAACCAAGTCCGCTCGGTAAAGTTCGATCGGGCCGGTGTCGTCAAAGTCTTCTGTCACATTCACTCTCATATGAACGCCGTGATCTTGGTATTTGACCACCCCTATTTTTCAGTAGCAGACGCCCAAGGCAACTTCGTGATGAGCCAGCTTCCGATAGGCAATTACACGTTGGTCGCTTGGCACGAGCGGCTCAAGCCGCAAAGGAAGGTTCTAAGGATTCAACCCGGTTCCAACCCGGCTATCGACTTTGTCTTATGAAATCCCTGAAGCTCCGCACTAAGATCATATTGTTCACGACGCTCCTGGTTATCGCCGTGGTTTCCGGTTCCTTTCTGGTCATCAATCGGATTGTCAGGAACCACGTGCGGAGTCGGCTGGTCCACGATTTGGAACGCTCTCAACATGCTCTGGAGCAGATTCAGAGGGACCGCCTGCGCGACATGGTGGCCTACTCCATCATTGCCTCCGAGAATTCTACCCTCAAGGCTGCAATTGAAACTTACCAAACCGAAAGCAACAGCGGCAGCCCAGTCCTCGAGCAGCTCCGCCGGACCGTGGAAAACGAGGCCGTCAAGCTCTTCTCAATTCTGAGAGCCGATCTCCTGGTTGTTACCAGCAACACGGGAGAGGTTCTGGCGATCCAGGGCATTCCATCTCCACCAGCATTCCAAGGCCTGAGTCTCTCTGATCAGCCGTCCATCGTGAATTGCCTGAGCAATCAGCCAGTGAGCTTCGAGCAGGCTGCCAGCATCTGGCGTTTCCGAGGAAAAACTTACCGGATGGTTTCTGTGCCCATACTGTTGCAAGACATCGTTGTAGGAACGCTGAGTTCCGGCTACGAAATCAGCCTTAGCCTGGTTCGCACGATCAAGTCCAATACCGATAGCGACGTCGTTTTCGTGGCCGAAAGTCAGGTCATCGCTTCGACGCTGAGCGACGCGCAGAATGAAGCTCTGTTAAAGCATCTCGGCGAAATTAGCGGTCGAAATCGCCAATCCGGTTCCACAGGCGTAACCTCTTCAACTAGCCTTGGTGGAAGAGAGGGGCCGGGAGCAAGCGGCACCTACAGTGGTGCAGAACTCCCACCTAAAGATATCGCGCAACCCGACGCAGAACCGCTTCAATCGGAAATGGAGCTTTGCGGTGAAATGTTTCTCGCCCTACAGATCGCCACGGGAAACAGCTCTGGAGGAAGTTTCATCATTTTTAACTCGATCGACCGGGCGATGCAGACAATCATGAGCGGTATCAAACTAACGCTCATTCTTATTGGAGTCTTCTCCGTTCTGCTGGCGACTCTGCTGGGTTTGGCCTTGAGCGAATCGATTACACGCCCGTTAATGAATTTTGTGAATTTCATGGACGGCATTACCCGAACCGGAGAGCTTCAACAGAAGGTTCAGCACGACCGACCCAATTTTGAAGTTGACGTGTTGGCTCGCAGTTTCGAGAGCATGGCTCGTTCTCTGGCTGAATCGCAAGCCGAAACCGCCCGCTATCATGAGGAGTTGCGCCGCAAAGAGTTTAACGAGGAGAAGCTGCGCCGCTTGGCAACGCGATCGAGACTCGACGCCTTGATTTCACAAATCAATCCACACTTTCTGTTCAACGCTTTGAATACAGTTGGAGTCTTGATTGATGAGAATCCGGACGAAGCGCGTCGGCTGACGGTGAAGCTAGCCAACATCTTTCGCCAAACCTTGCAGGCCTCCGAGCGGGAGGTGGTCAGTCTCCAGGAGGAGTTGCGGTTCATTCAAGATTATCTGGAAATCGAAAAGGCACGCTTCGGTGAGCGCCTGCAAGTGGAGGAATCAGTTGACGTCAGCAATGCAGCAATCCCCTGCTTCACTTTGCAACCGCTTATCGAAAATGCGGTCAAACACGGAGCGGCTCCAAAAATTGGCACCACCACGATTCGAATTGTCGTTCGCCAAGTGAATGGACACTTGAGTATTCAAGTGGCTGATGATGGTATGGGTATGACTCAGGAGTCTCTGAAGCATATGCTGGAGCGAGGTTATGGTCTCAAAAACCTGATCGACCGGCTCAACATTCACTATGCTGCTGGATTCACCTGGAATGTTGAGAGTGAGTTTGAGAAGGGGACGACGGTCTCGTTGGAACTTCCTTACCAGCCGTCGGTTCAAATGACCTAACCACCGTTCAAGGTTGCCTATCAACGGTTCAGATAGGCGGCAGGGTTTCTCGTTGTGGATTTGTTGATAAACTGCCAAAGTGACAGTGCCATTTAGAGCGGCCTTATTGAGAGGAGGTTTCGATAGGCTCGGCGAGTTCTGAATCCACTCACTGGCAGGCAGTCAGTGCCCAACCAGCGCCTCCCTCGCAATCGCGGCCGCCTAGATCCTTGCAGGCGGACCGTACCGGTCAGCGAGCCGCAGACAACACGACTCAATCCGTATGAAGAGAAAGAAAATCGTGTTCTTCTTTCCAGCCTTCTCCAGTCTGGAGGCGACAGCCCCACTGGGAATTCTTGCTGTTTCGACGCCTCTGCTGCGGGCCGGTTACGACGTCATTATTATCGATTCGACGATTACGCCGAACTTTCAGAAGCGCGTTCTGGAAGAAGTTGAGGATGCGCTCTGCCTCGCGATTTCGCTGGTGACCGGACCAATGATTCGTGAGACTGCTTCTATTGGCCGAGCAGTCAAAGCTCGCTATCCTTCAAAACCGATCATCCTCGGAGGTTGGCACCCTTCCCTGCTGCCTGACCAGACGCTGGCAGCCAGCTTCGTTGATATTGTTGTGCGAGGACAGGGTGAGGACAGCTTGCTACAGGTGCTGGAGCGTCTCTACGACGGTTCGCCGCTCGATGACGTTCAGGGAGTCGGGTTCAAGAGTAACGGTCAGCTCGTCTTTACAGCCGAGCGCTCACTGCGCCCAATAGTCGAGTTGCCACCGAAAGCCTATCACCTGGCCGATTTCGACGCTTATGAGAGAACCTGCGGTCGGCGCTGGGCCATGTACATCACCAGTTTGGCTTGCCCTTTCAACTGCGCTTACTGCACAAACGAGGGTGTGTACGGACGTAGGTGGAACGCCTTACCTGCAGACCAAGTCGTTGCCGAAATGACGGACCTCGTGTCGCGCTATCGTCTGGAATTACTCTGGGTGGTGGACGACAATTTCCTGGTAGACCGTTCCAGAGCAGTGGCGATTGCCGATGGCTTGGTCCGCTCCGGCGTGAGGTTCCGCTGGAGTATTCAAGCCTCAACCAACTTGGTGACACGCATCGACGACACCGAGCTGAGGCTCTTGCGAGAATCGGGACTGCAGCAGATTTGCCATGGCGCAGAATCGGCTTCACCGAAGGTGTTGAAGCTAATGGACAAGGACTTTCAAAGAGTCGAAACCATGTATTTGGCCGCCGAGAAGTGTTCAAAGGCAGGCATCCGTCCTTCCTTCAACATCATCTTCGGTTTCCCGGGAGAAGGTGAAAGAGAACGTCAAGAGACAATTCGTTTCATTCAAGATGTTTGCAGGCGCTACCCGGGAGCCGAGTTCTGGACCAACATTTTCACGCCCTATCCCGGAGCCCCGATCATGAGGCGAGCGAAAGAACTCGGTATCGAGGTTCCGGCCACCCTCGAAGGTTGGACAGACTTCTTCCCACGCTACACCACGTTGCCCTGGCTGAAGGGATCCGAGCATCAGCGTGTACAAACAATGCGCGACTATTTGCGAATTGCGTTTGATCGAGTGCCGATCGCCGCCGATCGTCGTAGCCGCTTCGTCAAGGGCGTGCATCGGGTCATCAGCTATCCGGCGCGTTTGCGGCTCGACCACGGCCTTTATGGCTTCCCGATCGAGCTCTGGCTGAAGAAGGGCCTGAATCAGTTGACGGAGTCACTGAAACCTACGGTCGACGCACAGCAATTGATCTCGCAAAGAACCTAGTCACAGCGGGGTTCCTCTGCCGCGGGTCACTCTTATGAAAGATAAGGTTGTCCTGTTCTTCCCCCCTTACTCTGGAAAAGCCCTGGGTCCTCCCATGAGCTTGCTCAGCTTGGCCACGCCTCTAGAGCAGGCCGGTTTTGAGGTGGGCCTAATCGACGCAGCCGTCGAGCCAGATTACCTGAAGCGGATTCAGGACGAGATTAAGGGCGCCCTTTGTTTCGGAGTCTCTTTGCTGACGGGTCCCATGATTCTGCAGGCGATTGAAGCCAGCAAGCTGGTGCGCCGGCTTCGGCCCGACCTTCCCATTGTTTTTGGAGGTTGGCATCCCACGCTCTTGCCTGAGCAAACCCTAGAGTCGAATTACATCGACATCGTCGTTCGTGGGCAAGGAGAACTCACCTTTGTCCAAGTGGCAGAGAGGTTGCACGCGCAAGTCTCACTAGCCGATGTGGCGGGAATCTCCTTCAAGGATGGCAGCCGCGTCGTCCACAACCCCGAGCGCCCGGTAACAAACGTCAATAAGCTGCCCAAGCCCGCCTACCACCTGGTAGATGTGGATGCCTATGAAAGGGCCTGCGGCACGCGCAAGACCGTCTATGCCTCGAGTGTAGGTTGCCCCTATGCATGTAACTACTGTACCGACACCGTTTTCTACAGCCGGAAGTTCAACGCCCTAACGCCAGCCCGGGTGGTAAGCGAGGTGACCGAACTCGTCCGTCGCTATCGGCTCGAGGAGGTTTCCTTTCTCGACTCGAACTTCCCCGTCGATGTCAAGCGCGCTGTTGCGATCGCACATGGTTTCATCGAAAGCGGGGTCAGGTTTCGCTGGACGTTTCAGGCCTCAACCGATCTGCTCTGCCGGATGAGCGATGACGATGTCCGGCTTCTGGGTCAGGCTGGTGTTAGCCATATTGGATTCGGCACCGAGTCAGCCTCCGACGAAGTCCTACAGTGGATGAACAAACCTCACCAGAAGATCGCCGACATGTTCGTGGCTGCTCGGAAATGTCGACTGGCCGATGTGAAAGTTACGTTCAATCTCATCATTGGCTATCCTGGCGAGACCGACCGCCATCGTGCGGAAACGCTGCGGGTCATGGGGGAGATTTCGCGACAGTTTCCGAACGTTAGTTTTTCGCCAAACATCTTCACTCCTTATCCGGGTATAGCCGTTTGGGACAAATTGCGCGAACTGGGGATGAAAGAACCGAGGTCGCTGGAAGAATGGGCAAACATGCCCCTCGGCAAGAATTTGCTGCCGTGGCTACAGGGGAAAGAATATCAGCGCGCCAAGCGAATGCTGACCTACTTTGTGTTAAATCACCAGATTCGCCGACTGGCGAATCGCAGCGCTCTTTCGCCATTGCGAAGGAGACTCTGGCTGGCATTGACTGGTCCGCTCACCTGGCGATTGCGCCGCAAGTTTTACCGATTCCCGATAGAACTCTGGATGATCCGGTTCAAGAATCAGTTTGCCCTGCGCCGCTCACTGCTGACCGGACAGAGCCTCGGTCGTGACTTGGAGAAAATCTGCTGAGGGAAACTCAACTCGTAGACCAGGAAATGATCACCGGAACCACATGGTCGATGTTCTCCTAACTCATTCCTACCATCTCTTCTTCGATCGCAAGCAGGCGCGAAAGATGAAACCATACCCCCCCCTGGGGACCCTGTACGCGGCCGCCTTGTTGCGCGAAAAAGGCTTCTCCGTCGCTCTGTTTGACAGCATGCTGGAGAACCCGGAGGAAGGATTTGAGCGGGTCCTTGCGAAGCATCAACCGCGGATCGTGGTGGTTTACGAGGACAATTTCAACTTCCTCACCAAGATGTGCCTTACCCGGATGCGAGAAGTGGCCTACGCCATGCTAGAACAATCAAAAGCGGTGCGGGCCATTACCGTGGTGAATGGTTCCGATGCTACAGACCATCTCTCCGACTACTTGCGCCGCGGCTTTGATTACCTGCTTGTGGGTGAAGCGGAATGGACTTTGCTGGAACTGGTCCAGCGTCTTCTGTGCACACCGACTTCGCCAGTGAATGACATTCGCGGCTTGGCTTATCTGGATCCGCCGGGTCAGCGGATTGTCCAGACTGCGCCCCGGGGTTTGATGCCTTGCTTGGACGACTTACCCTTTCCAGCCTGGGATCTCATCGACGGTGACCGTTATCGTTCCGTTTGGAGTCAAGCTCACGGCTACTTTTCAATGAACATGGTTTCCAGTCGCGGCTGTCCTTACCATTGCAACTGGTGCGCGAAACCCATCTATGGCACCAGCTACAATGCCCGTTCACCCGAAAAAGTCGCCGAAGAGATGCGATTGCTGAAAGACACATTCAACCCGCAGCATCTCTGGTTCGCCGATGATATCTTTGCGCTGAGACCCCGCTGGACCGAGCGCTTTGCGCAGGCGGTGCAGGAACTCGACGCTGGGATTCCTTTCCAAATGCAGTCTCGCGTTGATTTGATAACGTCCGGCACCGCCAGTGATCTCGCCAGAGCGGGTTGCGCCGAGGTCTGGATGGGAGCCGAATCAGGATCTCAGAAGATCCTCAACGCTATGGAAAAAGGAAGCCAGGTTGAGCAGATCCTTCAAGCACGTCACAACTTGAAAGCTGCTGGAATACGCGCCTGCTTCTTCCTCCAGTTCGGGTATCCAGGCGAAACCTGGGAGGACATTCGATCGACCATCAATCTAGTGCGCCGCGCCCGCCCTGATGATATTGGTGTTTCCGTTTCCTATCCACTGCCCGGCACGAAGTTTCACTCCAAGGTCCAGGCGCAGTTGCAAACAAAGACCAACTGGGAAGACAGCGAAGACCTGGCCATGATGTTCAAAGGCATATACACAGATGACTTCTATCACGCTCTGCATGACGCGCTGCATCTGGAGGTCGACCTGACCAAAGTCCCAGTCAGCGGCAACGGGAATGGGAACAAGAGGACTGCCGCGGAAGGTACCGGTCGAAACCGCTCGCAGGAGTTGGCAAGTCTATGGGCAAGGGTGGCTGAACTCGAATCATGTTGCAGGAATGCCAGCCAGGAGTCCGGTGGCAGCAGTCAGAATTGTGAGGTGTTTTGACCAGCCCCGCTTTGGGCGGAATATCTGTAGCCCAAGGTGGAGCGTCAGCGGAACCTGGGTTGCAGTCCTATTCCCGATCATCTCACTCTCGCGAGCGGGGAGAGGCTG
>Ga0075431_100008678_pt1 | contig 10182 bp, 6 predicted proteins | sample RhiMetdeltSRZDD5_FD_75297 | JGI IMG/M metagenome (GOLD analysis project Ga0075431, IMG submission 75297) | Populus rhizosphere microbial communities from Tennessee, USA - Rhizosphere MetaG P. deltoides SRZDD5 | ecosystem: Host-associated > Plants > Roots > Rhizosphere > Soil | place: USA...
GGGACCGCCCATACTTCCGATTTAACCTCACCGGCTGTGAGCGCGATCCGCTCGCCGTCCGGATGGAGGCTGAAGCCACCGTTGCGATTGCCCGGCGAATTCAGCTTCACCGGCGAGCCGCTATCGACGGGGACACGCCAGAGCTCGGCGCCCCTGCCGGCGATCAGTACGCGACCCCACTCGAGCGCAGTCAGCCCCTCGAAGGGGACCAGCCGCGGCTCACCGGCGGCGACAGGTATCACTGCGATGTTGTCGCCGGAGCCAATCGCCAGCCGCTTACCATCCGGGGACATCGCGAGATGGCCGAGCCGCGCGTCGCGATACAGAACCGCCTCACGGCTCGAGGCGATCTCACGCGAGCGAAGCTCGCCGCCGCGGATATAGATCAGGGAAGCGCCTCCCGGCGACCAGACACCCTCGAACCCGGCGAACGGCGCGCCCGCCTCGGCGATCAGCGGCTTCAACGCGGAAGTGCGCGCGTCGATCGCGTACAGTCCGCCGCGACCCCGATTGTCGCTGCCGCTCGCCAGCAGCGCTTTGCCATCCGGAGCCCACCGGACGCGCCCGATATAGGCCAGTTTAGGCTGCAGCTCGCGCTCATTATCAGTCTCGAGAGTCCGGATCACAATCGAGCGGGACTCCTGGCCGAAGTTTTCCGAGCCCCGCCGCGACAGAAACGCGAGCGATTTCCCGTCAGGCGACCATTCCGGCGAGCTATTTCTCCCTGGGAAGCGGACCGTCGCCCGCCGTGCGTCGCGGCCAGGCGCCCCCAGTGTCGTCACGAACACGTCAGTCGAGCCCGAGCGCAGCCCGTAATAGAACTCGCCCGCAGCCGTAATTCCCATCGGAAGAAAGCGGCCCACGTCGCGGCGGACGAGCCATGGTTCGCCCCGCGCGGCGCCATCTTCCACGGCCACTTCCCAGATGTCCATCGTTCCGCTGCGATCGCTGCCATACACCACTCGCTTCCCATCCGGCGTCCAAAGGGGAAAGAGATGATTGCCCGGCTGTGAGACCAGCCGCCGCTCTCGCGCCCCATCGACGGAAAGCAAGTAAATTGTGCGGTCGCCTTCTGATTCACCGGCAAAGGAGTCATAGACGACATACCGGCCATCTGGTGAGAGGTCCATGCGCTTGGGATAGACCCAGTTCAGCGACCGCAGAGGCTTCGGCGCTCCACCATCCACGGGTACGAGCACGATCTGGCTAATATTGTCGGTCCGGAAAAAGAGCGTCAGGATGTACTTTGAATCAGGCGACCACGCGCAGGGCTGCACGAAACCAGCCTCCTCGTTGCGGTAGAGGATACGCCGCCCCGTACCGTCAAGTCCGATGACGCGCAGGTCATAGTATCCGCGCTCGTTGAACCAGGCGTAAGCGACACGCTTGGAATCCGGCGCGATCGCAGAGAAATAGGCGAATTCCTTTGAACCCGCCGGGTTCGAGGTTAAAGCGCGGCTTGAACCTGTCGCGATCTCGCGGATGCCGAGATTTCCGGTGCGCGGATCGGCGAAGGATAGGTAGCGGCCGTCGCGTGAGGGACCGCCCACGAGGGTGACGCTCGGTCCAGTCCAGACGAGGCGCGGCGCAGCCGGTTCCACCGCCCAAGCAATTGCAGCGAACGCCGCCCAAGCTGCCGGAAGAAACCGCATCTGTATTAGGGAGATTAACACGATCGCCTGCCGCCGCCGGCGGCCTCCTAAACTACGGCAAAACTATTCCCATTTTCCGGCCAATAATCCCTGTAAATGCAGCGATTAACGTTGACACTTTTTCGTGCGCATGACTATACTGCTCCATGTCTGACTTCTCGGCGCCACAGAACCTGCAATTCGAGCGCGCAGAACCGCTGCCGGACGCCGCGGACGCCAACGCTCAACGCTGTATACCGTGCAGCGCGCCGATCGGCGCCACTTACTTCCATGCGCAAGGGCAAGTGGTCTGCCCGGCATGCGCGGAGCGGATTCAATCGGGGCAGCAGGCGCCGCCGGCGCTCTCGCTGGGGCGCGCGACGCTGTATGGGATAGGCGCGGCGCTAGCCGGGTGCGCTCTCTATGCGGCGGTAGCGATTCTGCTTAACCTGGAAATTGGAATCGTCGCCATCGCGGTCGGCATCATGGTGGGTAAGGCGATACGCGCGGGTTCGAAGGGGCTGGGAGGCCGGCCGCAACAGATCCTGGCTGTGCTGCTGACTTACTTCGCGATCACGACGAGCTACATTCCTGTCTACTTCCACCAGCTCGCGAAGAATCCCGCAAAGATGGAGCAGGCTAAGCAGGGCGCGCCGACTGTGGAGCCGCCACGGATAGGCGTCGTGGGCGCGATCGTAACCCTTCTGTTACTTTTCGCCGCTGCGCCGTTCTTCGGGCTGACCGAGGGCATTGGCGGCTTAATCTCACTTTTCATCATCTTCATAGGGCTGCGGCAGGCCTGGACGCTTACCGGTCGCTCGGAAATTCTTGTGATGGGCCCGTACGAAACGACGCCCGCGCAATGAATTGTCCAGGATGCGGCAGCGATCTGCCGGAGTCCGCGCTCAGTTGCCAGCCGTGCGGAAAGCTGGTTCATTCGGAAAAACTGGAAGGGCTGGCGCGCCGCGCCAAGGAAGCGTGGCGGCTGGGACGTTTCGCCGAAGAGAGGGCTCTGTGGACCGAGTCGCTTGCGCTGCTGCCGGAAGATACGGTCCAGCACCGAACCATTGCGGCCCGGATCGAGGCAATCAACGGGATGCTGGCGGGCGCGGAGCAGCACTCGGATGGCGGCTGGAAAAAGGCAGCGTTACTGGGAGTCGGGCCGGCGCTGGTGCTATTGCTCACCAAAGGCAAGTTTCTGCTGCTGGGGCTGACAAAAATCGGCACGCTGGTGACCATGCTCGCGTCGCTGGGTGTGTACTGGGCATTGTATGGTTGGGCGCTGGCGCTGGGCGTGGTGGTCTCGATTTATATTCACGAAATGGGACACGTAGGAATGATCCGGCGCTTCGGATTTCCGTCGAGCGCGCCGATGTTCATCCCGGGCCTGGGCGCCTTCATTCAGATGCGCGGAATTCATCTGCCGCCGATTCCTGACTCGCGAATCGGGCTGGCCGGGCCGATTTACGGCTTGGGCGCAGCGGTGGCGGCGCTCGGTGTTTACTACGTTACGGGACTGAAGGTCTGGGGCGTGATCGCGCATTTCGGCGCGTGGGTGAACCTGTTCAACCTGATTCCGGTATGGCAACTGGATGGGTCGCGCGGCCTGCGGTCGTTGACGCGCAGCCAGCGCGGATTGGTGCTCCTGGCGGCGGGCGCGTTGTGGCCTCTCTCGTCGAATGGGATGTTGTTTTTGGTAGCGCTGGGTTGCGGATACCGGATGTTCACGCGCGATTGGCAGGCGGAGCCCGACAACTTGGGACTGATGCAGTTCCTAGGCCTGCTGGTGGCGCTCTCCGCCGTGGTGATGCTGTCGGCCGGGGCTGCGAAGATCGCTACAGGGAATTAGTACAGGCTCCGACGCCTGACGAACGAGCTGAAGCTCATTCTACAGTGACTTCAGTTCCAGCCGCCGCCGACGGCGCGGTAGAGCTGAACGATGGCGGTCAGCTCTCGCTGACGAAGACGGGCGAGGCTCAGCTCTCCCTCGAAAAGATTCCGCTCGGCGTCGAGCACTTGCAGATAGCTGTCGAGACCGCCGCGGTAGCGAATCGTCGAGAGGCGCTCGGTATCGCGCAGCGCCTGGACTAGCAGTTCCTGCTGCGTGCGCTGCTCGGCCGTCTTGCGATACTCGATGATCGCGTCGGCGACCTCACGGAATGCGTTCTGGATTGTCTTTTCGTAGGTGATCAGCGCCTCACGCTGCTGCGCTTCGGTGAAGCGCACCGTGGAGCGGATTCGGCCAGCATTGAAGATGGGCAACACGGCGTTCGGGGCGAAGTTCCAGCTTCGCGCGGGACCGGTGAAAAGACTCGTGAGGTCGCGACTCTGGGCGCCCAGCAACCCGGTCAAACTGATCTGCGGAAAATACTGGGCGCGCGCCGCGCCGATTTGGGCATTGGCGGAAATGAGAACGCGTTCGGATTGCCGGATATCCGGACGGCGTTCAAGCAGCGCGGAAGGCAGGCCCGCCGGCACTTGAGGCGGCGGCTTTAGCGCAACCAGTTCCTTGCCGCGCGGGATGTCGCCGGGACTTTTTCCCAGCAACAGGCTGAGGGCATTCTCGGTCTGGGCCAGGGCCCGTTCGATACTGGCGATCTGCGCAGTGGCCGTGTAAAGGAACTGCTCGGCTTGATGGACATCGAGGCCGGTGGCGGCGCCTTGATCGCGGCGCGCTCGCGTGAGGCGCAGGCCGTCCTCGGCGATCGTGCGCGTCTTAAGGGCGATCTCGAGCTCGAGATCGAGCTCGCGGAGGGCGAAGTAAGTGGAAGTCACGTCGCTGACCAGAGTCGTGATGACGCCGTGGCGGGCCTCTTCGGTGGCGAGATAGTCGGCTCGCGCGGCTTCGGTCAGACGCCGTAGGCGTCCCCAGACATCGAGCTCCCAGCCGAGCGAGAAGCCGACTTGCGTGTAGCTGACGTCCAGGTTGGTGCCGCGCGGTATGAAGGGAATCGCTCCAGCCGAAGAGCCTCGGTTGGTGACGAACGATGCGGTCGCATCGAGCGACGGGAACTGATCGGAACGCGTGACGCCCAATTGCGCGCGCGCCTGTAGCACGCGCTCGGCGGCGATCCGTAGATCGAAGTTATCTTTGAGGGCGGTGACGCCAAGTTGCTTCAGGACATCGTCCTCAAACAAGTCGAACCACTTGACGTCGGCCAGGGATTTGGAGTCCGCCGGCGCATCGGCGCCGCGAAATTGCGCCGGCGTCTGAACCGCCGGGCGCTTGTAGTTGGGGCCGACGGCGCACGAAGAGAGCAGAAGCGCTAGTAACGAGATGGCGGCGGACTTTTTCATTAGTCGGTTCCTTGGGGCGCCGGGCTTGGGAGCGGGCCGAGCGCTTGGCGCGTGCGGTGGGTGATGCGGCCGATCACGACGTATAGGACCGGCACAATGAAGATGGCGAGCATCGTGGCGGCGATCATGCCGCCGAAAACGGCCGTCCCAAGAGCGCGGCGGGACGCGGCGCCGGCTCCGGCCGCAATCGCCAGCGGCAGCACGCCGAGAATAAACGCGAACGACGTCATGAGAATCGGGCGGAGCCGCAGATGGGCGGCTTCGATCGCGGCGTCGACCATGGATTTGCCTTCGTCCTGCCGCAGCTTGGCGAACTCAACGATCAGGATCGCGTTCTTGGCGGCGAGGCCGATCAGCGTGATGATGCCGATCTGCGTGTAGATATCATATGGGTACGACCGCAGGTACACGGCCAGTAGCGCTCCGAACAGGCCGAGCGGGACTGACAGCACGACGGCGAACGGAATGGACCAGCTCTCGTAGAGCGCGGCGAGGAAGAGAAAGACGAGTAGCGCGGCGAAGCCAAAAATAAATCCTTCTTTTCCGGCGGCCAGCTTTTCCTGGAAGACCGTGCCCGTCCATTCGTAGGAGAAGCCAGCGGGCAGATGCTCGCGCGCGACCTGCTCCATGGCTGCGGCCGCTTCGCCGGAACTCCGGCCGGGGCGGGCCGCGCCGATGATCTTAGCGGTGCGGTAGCGGTTGTAGCGGTAAATCACTTCCGGGCCGGACATCGGCTTCACCGAGACAAGAGTGCTCAACGGGACCATGTCGCCGCTGGACGTGCGGACGTAGAAGCGGTTGATATCCTCGGGGCGATCACGATACTCGCTCTCGGCCTGGACCAACACTCTCCAGGTGCGGCCGAACCGGTTGAAGTCGTTCACGTAGAGTCCGCCGAGAAAGGTTTGCAGCGCGTTGTAGACATCGGTCACGGGAATTCCGAGAGTCTGGACTTTGTCCAAATTCACGTCGACCTTGTACTGTGGCACGCTGGTCCGGAACGACGTGGCGGAGAAGCCGAGTTCAGGCCTGGCAGCGGCGGCGGCGATGACGGCCTGAGTGGCATCCTGCAGTTGATTGACGTCGCCCCCAGCGCGATCTTCGACCATGAACTCGAATCCGCCGCTGGTTCCCAGGCCAAGGATTGGCGGGAGTCCGAACGCAAACGCGAAGGCGCCCTCCACCTTGCTCAAGTGTCCTTGGACGCCAGCGATCATCGCGTCGAATTGAAGTTCCTTCGATTTGCGCTCTTCCCACGGAAGGAGCGTTCCGATCACGGTCGTGACGTTGGAATTGTTCGTGGATGTGATGAAGTCGAAACCTCCGAAGGTGGTGACGTCCTCGACTCCCGGAGTTGCGGCAACGATTTTTTCGATCTCCTCAGTGACACGGGAATTCCGTTCGAGCGAGGCTCCGTCGGGCAGTCGCACCGCTACAAAGAAGACACCCTGGTCTTCGTCTGGCAGAAAGCCGGTGGGGAGAATGCGGAAGAGCCCTCCTGTGCCTAGGAAGAACGCAAGGAGCGCGACAAGGGCGAACACCGATCTGCGAATCAGGAACTTCACACCGGAGAGATACCGGTTGGTGGTCCAGTCGAAGGCACGGTTGAAGACCCCGAAAAATCGAGCGAGGAGGCCGGTACGCTTGGTCGCGGCGGCGGGCCGAAGGACTAGCGCGCTCAGCGCCGGGCTGAGGGAGAGCGCGCTGAAGGCGGACAGCAGCACCGAGATGGCGATGGTCAGCGCGAATTGGCGGTAGATCTGGCCGGAGATGCCTCCCAGGAACGCAACCGGAATGAAGACGGCTGCGAGAATGAAGGCGATCGCAATCACGGGGCCGGAGACCTCGTCCATGGCCTTGATAGTCGCCTCACGTGGCGCCATGCCGTTATCGATGTTGTGCTGCACCGCTTCGACGACCACGATGGCGTCGTCGACCACAATGCCGATCGCCAGCACAAGGCCGAACATGCTCGTCATGTTGACGGAAAAACCGAAAGCCGGGAAAAGCGCGAATGCTCCGATGATGGAGATCGGCACGGTGACGAGCGGAATCAGGGTTGCCCGCCAGCTCTGCAGGAAGATAAACACGACGAGTATGACCAGCGCGAGCGCCTCGAACAGGGTTCGCACCACATCGGTGATGGCCGTGCGGACGAACCTGGTAGCGTCGTACGAGACTTTATGCTCGATACCGGCTGGGAACGTTTTTGCCGCGTCCTTGATGAAGGCTTGAACGCGGTTTCCGGTTTCGACGGCGTTGGCGCCGGGAGTGAGGAAGACGATGACGACGGCCGCGGGCTTTTGATTGACGCGGCCGAAGCTTCGATAGTCCTGCGCGCCAAGCTGCACACTTCCCAAATCGCGAATCCGCAGGAGCGATCCGTCGGGTTGGGCGCGTACAATAATGTCGCCAAACTGTTGCGGCTCGATCAGGCGGCCAGTGGCATTGACTGGGTACTGAAAATCCGTGCCGGAGGGTGTGGGCGGCTGGCCGATAGAGCCGGCGGCGTTCTGCCGGTTCTGCGACTGAATCGCGCCGCTGATATCGGTCGCGGTCAGGCCGAGCTTCGCCATCTTGTCCGGATTGATCCAGACGCGCATTCCGTACTCCTGCCGGGACACGAGCCGCGCCTCGCCGACGCCGGGAATGCTGCCGATCTTGTCAACCAGATTGATCGTCGCGAAATTGTTGAGAAAGACCGAGTCATACCGGCCGTCGGTAGACCAGAGAGGGATCGCCATCAGGAACGCGGACGAAACCTTCTTCACCGAAACGCCTTCGCGCTGGACTTCCGGGGGAAGCAGTGGGAGCGCCAGGTTGACCTTGTTCTGCGTCTTGACGGTCGCCAGGTCGATCTCTGTTCCGAGCTCGTAGGTGACATCGATCGAAAGATTGCCATCGTTGGAGCTGCGCGAGAAAAAGTACAGCATTCCGTCGAGACCAACGAGCTGCTGCTCGATCGGCTGCGCTACTGTCTTTTCGAGATCGAGCGAATTCGCGCCGCGATAAGTGGCCGTGATCTGGACCACAGGCGGCACCAGCTCCGGGTAGGTGGCCACGGGAAGGCTGGGAATCGCAACCGCGCCGAGGATGATGGTCACGATGGCGATCACCATCGCGAAGACGGGATGGTCGATAAAGAATCTTGCCATGGGTTAGCCTTTTTTCGCCTGAGGTGGAGGAGCCCGATACGGTTTGGGATTGACCACCGCGCCCGGCTGGGCCTTCTGCAGACCCTCGACGATGATGCGGTCGCCGGCCTTTAGACCTTGCTCGATGATCCAACGTTCATCGATTCGATCACCGGTGACGACACCACGCGCCAGCACTTTGTTATCGGGGCCGACAGTTAAGACGGACTGCAGTCCTTGCAATTCCTGGACCGCTTTCTGCGGCACAAGAATCGCCTGTTTTCGTTCGCCGGTTCTCACGCGAATGCGGCCAAATTGCCCCGGAAGGAGAGTATGCTGCGGATTGGGAAAGGTAACCTGCACCTCGAGTGTGCCGGTCTTGGAATCCACCTGGTTGACGGTATTTTCGAAGCGGCCCCCGTAAGGATGCACGGAGTTGTCAGCAAGGATCAGCTGCAAAGGCGCCGACCGGGCGTCACGCTGTTGATATATCGCCATTTCCGCTTCGCTCACTTTGAAGCGCACCCAGATGGGATCGAGCGGGACGATGGTGGTGAGCGGCGTTGCGGCGTTCCGGCTGACGAGCCCGCCCACTTGAATCAGGCTGTCGCCGACCCGGCCGCTGATGGGGGCGCGGATGGTGGCGTACTCGACGTTCAACTCCGCGTTTCTCAGTTGCGCGCGATTCGATTCCACTTGGGCGCCGACGCTGTCGATCTGAGTGCGAGTGGAAATGCGGGCTTGTTCCACACTCGCTCTTTTCGCGTTAACGTTCGCTTCATTTGCCTTAAAGGCCTGGATCGCGTTGTCCAGGTCTTGCTTTGCTGCCGCGTCCTGTTTCACTAGCGGCTCGAGCCGCGCGACGTCCTGCTTGGCTTTCAGCAGATTCGCTTCAGATTGAGCGAGGTCTGCTTCGGCTTGCGCGAGGGCGACCTGGCTTCTGGCGAAGTCGAGGTTGGCCTGGCTCTGGGAGAGGTCGGCGCGAGCTTTGGCTGCTTCGGCTGCGTAGGGGCGGACATCAAGTATGTAGAGCGGCTCGCCCGCTCGAACGTTCGAGCCGACCTGGAAGAGGCGTTTCTCGATATAACCATCGACCCGTCCCCGGACTTCGACCATGTCGCGGGCGAACGTTTGAGCGGCGTATTCGGAAAAGATAGGGACGTCCTGAGCGCTCGCTTCGATAACAGCGACCGACGGTGGCGGTGAAGCGACAGCTGCGCCGGTCGTCCGACCGCAGGCGAGTGTCAGCAAGCTGACTGCAACAACGCTTAGCAACGTCAGGTTTCGGGTACGCGAATTCATTCGATTTTGCCTTTTGGCTCCAATAAGTTCACTCATTTTCTCGCCGTACGTGCTGGATCCCCACACGTCCCGCGAGCATTTTCCATTCCGATCAGAAACGGAATCCGAATCCGATGCTCGGCTCGGCGCGGTGCGTGATCCTCTCCAAACCGTCCAAGCCCGTGACGTCGAAGTTCGGAGAGTTGTAGACCAGGCCGCGATACTGGGCGCGGAAGAAGACCCGCTTGGTCAAATCGAAATCTGCCCCGCCTCCATAGACGAACGCCGCCCGAGCCTGTGTGCCCGCCACCGGCGCGTCTTTGGGATCAAATACGAGTCCGCCTACGCCTGCCAGGGTAAATGGCGTCCAGCGCCCCAGAGGGTACCGAAATACGTAAGCCGCGGTCATATCGTGGGAATGAGCCCTAACTCCCAGGAGGCCGGAACCCAATCCGTATCTCTGTGTGTTCAGAGCGTGGCTGTAGCTCACGTCCACACCGTGATTGTTATTGAAAAAGAAGCGGTAGCTTCCCAGAACGCCGCCGCTTTTGGTTGCGCTCTGCCGCACGCCGTTATCGACAGTGTCCTTGACGAAGCTTCCGAGGGCTTGGACGCTAACTTCGGACCGGTAACCTTCGACTTGGGCAAGCGCCGGGAACGCCATCAACGCCGCTCCTGTCAAAATTGTGATTGCACTGAGTTTATTTCGCATATCGTTTTTAGCCGTTTTTGCAAACCGTATCGGAGCTGAGCTCATTTGGTACAATCATGTGATGTCCAGCAAAGTGGACTCGCTCTGACCGAAAGTCCATAGATGTTGTTCGATCGTCCAGAATAGG
>Ga0075431_100008680_pt1 | contig 10182 bp, 10 predicted proteins | sample RhiMetdeltSRZDD5_FD_75297 | JGI IMG/M metagenome (GOLD analysis project Ga0075431, IMG submission 75297) | Populus rhizosphere microbial communities from Tennessee, USA - Rhizosphere MetaG P. deltoides SRZDD5 | ecosystem: Host-associated > Plants > Roots > Rhizosphere > Soil | place: USA...
GGTCTGGATGTGCTCGAATGGCTTCGCCAACAGCCGGAGCTGCAGCATTTGGTGGTCATTATCTTTTCGTCCTCGAATCATTCGGTGGACGTTCAAAAGTCCATGAAACTTGGCGCAAATGCGTTCGTCACGAAACCAGCCGGCAACGGTCATTGGGACGATTTTCTTGTAGCGGCGAAGAACTTCTGGCTTCGCTTTCACGAGTTTCCATGGCCCTCCAATTGCAAGGCGCCGGTGTCGGCGTAGCTCTGCTGCTAATCCTCCTCTTTCACCGAAGCCAATTTGGCGGTGACGGCTTTCACGTCCACGACCAGGGCGCGGAAGTTCCACTCTTTGCCTGGTTCCAGTGATTGCAAATAGTCGTTGGCCTGGGTCGCCAACTTGTTGCCAGCCTCATCGAAAACGTCGATCTCAACCTTTACCCCATACCGCTGATGATCTGAATCGTTCTTCAAGGTCCCCATTGCGTAAGAGAGTCGGCTCCCCTTGGCCTTCTCGATCGACACGTTGCCCATCAATTTCAGATCGTCCAGCGATTTCGGCCGCGTCGGCTTTTCAGCGCTCGCCGTCACTGAATTCGCGCCGGGCACGGGACCGGCGGGTGATGTCTCAACGTTGTCGGTCCGTTTCGCTTTAAACGCAAACAGCACGCCAACAGCCAGCCCGACGCCCACGACCCCGAAAATCAGCAGGCGCCAAAGGTTGCGGGTCGTGCTCGGGACTGGCTGCAATTCCGTCTGCCCGTGACAATGCGGACATTCAACCGTCATTCCCGCGGCCGTAACCGGGAACTCAATCTTGCCTCCGCACAACGCGCACCCGGCCTTTTGGAAATCCTGACTGCCCACGAGCGGGAATCTGCCACAAATCCTGCGCGCGATTCAATTTCTGTTTGTCTTTGGATCAGGCCACGATACAAGTATTCCATGAACTACGGTCCGAATGATCTGCATCGCAATCCGGCAGACGTCATATTCTTTGCGCTTTGTTTTCTTGGCCTTCTGCTCACGGCTGCTGGCATAATCACCACCACGCCCTGGGCCGCCGCGCTGGGCATTTTAACCATAGCTGTCGGGCTTGGGTATTTCGCTATCTGCCAGTTTCTGTGACATCGACCAGGTAGGGTCTTCACCTACTTACGTACCGGTACGTCGTTGGTAGCCTCTCAAACTAGTACGAATACGAATGTCACGTCCGGCTAAACGTCGTCAGGAGACTGAGACAATCCTCCTCGCCGAGGACAATGAGGACCATGTCTTTTTCATCAGGCGCGCGTTCATGCGCGCCCGCTTCGTGAACCCGCTCCAGGTGGTGGGCGACGGCGTCGAAGCGGTTGCCTATCTCAAAGGCGAAGGCAAATATTCAGACCGGAAGGTGTTTCCTTTTCCCGCCCTGTTGCTCCTGGATCTGAAGATGCCAAACAAGGACGGGTTTCAAGTCATGGAATGGATTCGCGACCAGCCAGGCATGCAAGGTCTCAAGATTGTCGTACTCACCACTTCCGATCGCATCTTCGACGTCAAACGCGCCTATGAATTAGGCGCAAGTTCTTTCCTCACCAAACCTTTGAACGTTCACGAGTTCATCCAGTTGGGACCTGCAATTAAAGGCTTCTGGCTTTGGAGCAGTGCCAACCCTGACGATGCGATCGAGGTCGCAGCGTCATCCCCTAAAGAGTTGCAAGGCGCTGGCGAATGATGCACAGTGCTGCCGTGCAGACCAGTCTTTGTCGCTGTTGCGGGGCAGCTTTTGAAGCTCGGCCCGTGCCTTCGCCGCTGGCTCATGTTTGTGATCTGTGCCAGGAGGAACCGGCGCGCCAGCTTGTCTTTTCAAAGTTGTTTGTCGAATGGTTGAAGAAGTCTCCCTGCTTTCCTTCTGTCGCTTCCGCGTGCCCGGATCTGAATACGGATTCCTAGGCCTGACGCCTGAGGCCGCGCAATAATCCTTTGGGGGAAATTCAAAAAATCCCGTAACATGGGTTCATGGCGAAGAAACTGTTTCTCCTGGATGGAATGGCCCTGGTTTATCGTGCGCATTTTGCGCTGATTTCCCGGCCCATTTTCACCTCCAAAGGAATCAATACTTCTGCCCTTTACGGCTTCACGCAAACCCTGCTGGACATCCTTAAAACTCAGCAGCCGACGCACATCGCCGTGGCCTTCGATACCGACGCGCCCACCGAGCGCCACGCTGCTTTCAAAGATTACAAGGCGACGCGCCAGGCAATGCCGGAGGAACTGAGCGACGCGATTCCCCACGTGGGACGAATGCTCGACGCGTTCCGCATCCCGCGGCTCACGTGCGATGGTTACGAGGCCGACGATATCATTGGCACGCTGGTTCGCCGCGCCGAGAAGGAAGGCTTTCAATCCTACATGGTGACACCGGACAAGGACTTCGGCCAACTCGTCAACACGAACACTTTTCTCTACAAGCCCTCCCGAATGGGCGACGCGGTGGAAGTCATCGGCCTGCCGGAAATCCAGAAGCGCTGGGGCATTCAACGTCCGGAGCAAGTCATCGAGATCATGGCATTGTGGGGCGACACCACCGATAATGTCCCCGGAGTCCCTGGCATCGGTGAGAAGACCGCCATCAAGCTCATTGGCGAATACGGCACAGTCGAAAATCTTCTCGCGCACACCTCACAATTGAAGGGCAAGCTGAAAGAATCTTTGGAAGCGCATCGCGAGGACGCGCTCCTTTCCAGGCGGCTCGTGACGATCAACTGCGATTCCCCCTGCCCGATCGAGTTGGAAGACCTCAAAGTGCAGCCATGGGATGAGGAGAAATTGAAATCCATGTTCGCCGAGTTCGAGTTTAATTCGATTGGTAAAAGGTTGTTCGGCGACAACTTCAAGGCTGGCCGGGGCTATCAGCCCCCGCTCCCATCCCCATCGGCCGAACCCGAGTTGCTGAAGGACGAAACCACGCCGTCAGTTCCGCCTGTCGATCTCAAGAACATTACGAAGGTCGAGCATACTTACCGAACAGTCACTGCTCCAAAGGAGCTGCAAGGGCTGCTCGATAAGCTCCGCACCGCGCCTTCCTTCGCATTCGCTGTGCAGGCTACGGATCCCGATCCGAAGCAGGCCAAGTTGCTTGGGATCGCGTTTGCTCTCGAACCACACATCGCTTACTACGCGCCGTTCTCGCCGGAGTTGCGCGAGGGGCTCGAGTCGGACCGAAATGAAAAAATCGGGCACGACCTGAAATACGACCTCGCCGTGTTGCGGTGGCACGGGATCTCTGTGCGCGGAAAGCTGTTCGATACGATGCTGGCGCATAGCCTCATTGAACCGGACATGCGGCACTCGCTGCAGTTTTTGTCGGAAGCTTTTCTCGGCTACACCCCGATTCCGCCCAGCCGTGTGTTTGGTGAGGACGCCTCGGGACAAAGGAGCATGCTTGAACTGGCCGGCCAGGATGTCTCGGAATACGCCGCCGAAAAGGCCGATCTCGCATTGCAGCTTCGCTCCGCGCTCGAACCGTTTCTGAAATCCAGGCGGCAGGAAAAAGTCTTCTACGACATTGAAGCGCCGCTCCTGCCGGTGCTGGTGGAAATGGAATACGAGGGCGTCAAAGTCGATTCCGCCGCGCTTGCTGATTTTGCCACGCAGCTCTCGAAGGACATGGCCGAATTGGAGAAAACCATTTGCCGCATGGCCAACCGTGAGTTCAATGTCAACTCGCCGCGCCAACTTGGCGAAGTCCTCTTTGATATCCTCAAGATTTGCGAAGCGCCAAAAAAGACCAAAACGGGCCAGTACGCCACCGACGAACAAACTCTCATCGCGCTCGCCCCGGACCATGAGATCGTGCGCAAGCTTCTGGAATATCGCACCGCCTCCAAGCTCAAATCCACCTATGCCGACACTTTGCCGGGCGCGATCTTTCCGAAAACCGGCCGCGTGCACACGACTTATCAGCAGACCGCCACGGCCACCGGCCGCCTGGTTTCGTACAATCCAAATCTTCAAAACATCCCGATCCGCACCGAGAAGGGCCAGGAAATCCGAAAGGCATTCGTCCCGCGCGATTCGCATTACACCCTGCTCTCAGCCGATTATTCGCAAATTGAGCTGCGCATCATTGCCGAGCTCAGCCAGGAGCCGGGCCTGCTCGAAGCGTTCGCCACGGACGTGGACATTCACACCGCCACGGCTGCGAAAGTATTTGGCGTGGCTTTGGCCGGAGTCACCGCCGAAATGCGCCGCAAGGCCAAGATGGTCAATTACGGAATCGCGTACGGCATTTCAGCATTTGGCCTGGCGCAACGGTTGAGCATCCCGCGCAAGGAAGGCGGTCAGATCATTGATCAATACTTCCGGCAGTTTCCCGGCATCCGCAATTACATGGACAACACCATCGCGTTCGCGCGCAAGAACGGCTTCGTCGAAACGGTCACCGGGCGGAGGCGTTACATGCGCGACATCCGTGAGGCAAATCACACAGTCCGCTCCGCGGCTGAGCGCAACGCGATTAATGCGCCCATCCAGGGAACCGCCGCCGACATGATCAAGCTCGCGATGATCCGGATCCAAAACGAGCTGGCGGCGCGCGAGTTGAAGACCCGCATGCTCCTCCAGGTGCACGACGAACTCGTTTTCGACCTTTACCGGACCGAAGAGAAGGATGTGCTCCCAATAGTAGAGCATTCCATGAAAACGGCTATTCAAATGAAGGTGCCAATCGTCGTTGAAATGGGCACCGGGACAAACTGGCTGAGCGCGCACTAGGGTGGAAACCCTATTGTGACCGCAAGCTAAAAGGCGCAGTTTTGCCGCCATGCAGACGACTGTGTCTTGCCAGGGAGAAGGCAATGATGCCATGGAAATTACTTGCAATATCAATGTGGTGGTCGCCTTCGAGGACGCCCCCGCCGGAAATTACGCGCAAGCTTTCTATGATCATGTGAAAGAACGGCTTGGTGCCGAGTTTGAGTTCACGCGCTATCAATGGAGCTTCAACCTTTTGGAGGATCCGCACGTGCGTGAAACCGCTGCCCATGACGCCGCCATGGCTGACATCGTGATCGTGGTTACCCATGGCGCTTCGGAATTGCCCGAGCATGTGGACTGCTGGTTTCAGGCGTGGGTTGGCCGCAATGCCGGGCCTATGGCCCTGGTTGCGCTGTTCGATCAGCCTGCTGTCTCCCCGGAAATTCGCGATGAAGTCCGATCTTCCCTGGCCCTCATCGCTCAGACAGGCGGGATGGATTTCTTTGCCGAGCCGGACAATTCTCCGAACCCGACCGGCACCGAATTTGTTAATCGGCTCGCTGGCAGAATCTGATTTCCTCGCATTGGCCCGTGCCCTGCTACGCACCGGTGCCAATGAGATGGAATAAACGAACAACGGATTGTTTCGGAACCCTCAGGGCAGGACAGCCCACCTTGCTTCCCCTTCAAAGAATAATCAGCGACACTGGGTGCTTCCCTGTCCGGATCGCCGATTGCAGTTCGCGGCTAAGCCTGCGCACGCCCGCGATCGACGCCACGCTCGTGCGCGATCTGGTTCTCGGCCCGAAAGTTCTCGCCGAACTTGCAATCCTGCGCCGGCTCGCGCGGACCTAATTTTCCAGCTTCGCGCTGAGCGAAATCTTCGCGTTCAACACGCGCGACACCGGGCAATTTGCTTTCGCATCATTGGCGATGGCATCGAATTGCTGGAGATCGATCCCAGGCACCTTGGCGGTCGTGTCCAGATCGATCGCGGTGATGGTCCAATTGCCTTCCACTTGCTCCAGCGTAAGGTTCGCTTGCGTTGCGATACGCTGCGGGTTGTGGCCGGCCCTGCCGAGAAACGCGGAGAGCGCCATGCTGAAACAGGCCGCGTGCGCGGCTGCGATCAGTTCTTCGGGGTTCGTGCCGGGAGTATTCTCGAAGCGCGTCGTGAACGAGTAAGGTGTCTCCTTCAACACGCCGCTTGCGCTTGAAACTGTGCCCTTGCCTTGTTTGAGGTCGCCTTGCCAGACGGCCGATGCTGTCCTTTTCATAACGTGGCGACTGTAGGTCATCTGATCGCATCGATCAAGGCGGCGAGTTCATCACCCACCTGGGCTGGGTCATTCAACGTCTGTGCGATCTCAGCTTTCACCAACTCGCGAAATCGTTTCCGCAAGCGATACACCGCCACCTTCACCGCGCCTTCGCTCATGCCCAGTTGTTTCGCCGCATCGGCTTGCGACAGGTCCTTGGAGTCACCTGTCAGCCACGGCTTCAGAATGTCAAGGTGTTCCGGTTTCTCTTCAGCCAACCTCGCCAGTGAACGGTCCAGGACAGTGAAGGCCCATTTGCGGTCGAATTCGCGATCGGGAGAAATCGTGTGGGCGTCCACAATCCGGGTCTCAAGTGGCAGCGGCGTCCTCCCTTCGCCGCGCTTCACTCGTCGATCATGGTCGCGCATGTCCGAAAGAAAGTGCTTCACCGCGCCGAGCAAGAACGACCTGAATCGCCCCCGCTCCGGATCGACTGCGCGAATGCCTTTGCCGGAAAGCAATCGGCTAAAAAATTCCTGCGTAAGTTCGCGCGCAGCTTCTTCGTTAAAGCTGTTGTGCCGAATGAACGCGAACACGGGCGCATAGTAGAAATCACACAACTCGCTCAACGCTGCCTTCGCCTCCGGCGAATCGCCACGGGCTTGCAGGACTTGAGTCCATTGTGTGGTAGCGAAGACCATCAGTTTTTTGTCGAAGGTCCGATCAGTTCCAGATATCCGCGCATCACATCGCCGCTCTCGTTCGTCACTGAAAACACGTTTTTCCGCTCCCGCGCTTTGAGCACGTATACCGCGCCTGCCAATTGTCGGGCAGCCTCAAGGAAATCGTTTGTGCTGAACCCGCCCGGGAACATCCATTCGCACTCGAAACTTTTGTAAGTGCCCGATTTGGCGTTGCTGATTTTCGTATTCTCCTCGAACCGTCCATCCACAGTGAGGCCGATGCAATCGAGCACGTGCCTGCTGGGCACCGTAGTATCGAAACTCGCAGTGACTGCCCCGGAAAAAGGTTTCTGCATGTAACTGGTCTGGATGTTCGTTCTGGTCACACGCATGGACGCCGTCACTGGATAATTCGGCGGCGGCGTTTCAATCGCGTACTCAAGGCAAACCTGAATCTCCTGGCCAAGCATGTTTGTGGTGCGAAACAGGATCGTCGGCTTGCCCTCGACCAGCGTCAGGCTGCCATTTTGCAATTGGCGGAATCGCGCCGCCGCCGCCTCCAGCTCATCGTCGGCCACTGAGTCCGGCAAGGTCCACGAAAAGATGTAAATGCTATCCTTCTCACCCGCGACCCGCCGCGTGATCTCGTGAACGCCCCCTCCTCCAATGCGGCCATCCGCATAATAGATCGTAGGACGAAACCTCTCCTCCGGCGGCAGCGCGACACTCGTATCGATCGCAAAGTAGTTCGGCTTCGCCCCAAGTGGATAAACGAACCTGGGCTGGCCCACGTCGAACCGCATCATGGGTGGGGCGGAAGGCCTGTTGGTGGCGTTGTGCAACTGGATGGTTTTGGTTTGCGGGAGCGCCGCGACAGAAGGATCTTTTTTGGGAACGACGCGTTGGCCGACGAACAAATAGACTACCACGCTCAAAGCAAAGCTGCCGAGCAGCGCCAGGAGCACAATTCCAGCCGTCACCAGGAAACGGCGCACGAAAGAGTTCTCCATCGGAAGCTGAGGCAGGTCGCGGCCTTTGATAATCGCGGCCCAGCGAATGCGGTTGCATTGGGAGCAGCGGATGAGCGTGCGTTTCCCGATCGAGGCCGCCCCGATACGGATGCCGCCGGCTTTGCGCAGGGAATCGGTTTTGCCGCAGGTAAGGCAGGAGAGGACCCACTCGTCATCCGTCCAATCGCGTTCGCCGCTCCCAAGCCCTTCGACGCCGGTTTTTACGTCGTGCGCCGACTGATACCGTTTCTCCCGCTGTTTCTCCAGCGCGCGCAGGACGACGGCGTCCACGCCCGGGTTGAGCGGGGTCTTCTCGGAAGGCGGCGGGAATTTGCCGAGGGGCAATTCTCCTGTGAGTAATTCATATAAAACAACACCAAGGGAATAAATATCCGCGCGGTGATCGACCTCGGCGGGCCGTTCGATTTGCTCGGGCGCCATGTAATGAGGGGTGCCTATGGCGGCGCCGCTGCCGGTGAGCGCATCTTCGCGTTTTGGTTCGCCGAGCAGCTTCGCAATGCCAAAATCGGCGATCTTGATGCGACCATTCGTGTCGAGAAGAATGTTCTCAGGCTTGATGTCGCGGTGAAGAATGCCCTGGGTGTGCGCGTATTGGAGCGCTTCGCAAACGTCTGGCACTAGCGCCAAAGCCTGCGCCGGCGTAAACCGGCCGGCCTGCATGGCCTGGCGTAAGTTGACGCCGTTCACGTACTCCATCAGGAGATAAAAGAAACCATTCGCCTGGCCGAAGTCGTGGATGGTAACGATGTTCGGATGATTGAGCTTCGCCAGCATGCGGCCTTCCCGCGTGAAACGTTCGGTAAAAGTAGGATCACTGGCGAGGGATTGCGTGAGGATCTTCAGCGCCACGAAACGATCCAACTTTGGCTGACGCGCTTTGTAAACGAAAGCCATGCCGCCCTGGCCGATAAGTTCGAGAATCTCAAGATGCGGGAACGCCCGGGCAAGTTCTTCCTGCGTGGGCAGATCGGCTTTGGACGGTGCGGCTTTGCCGCTTTCCGTGACGATCGAGACCTCGCGAAGCAGGCATTTCGGGCAAAGTCCCTGCGGCGCTTCGCGCGGGATGAGTTCCCCGCATTTCGGACAAGCTTTTGACGATGATGATGACGTACTCATACCTGCCCTTTCCTGAGGCAGAGATACGAGAAGGTTACCGGGAAGATCGAACCCACAAAAGCCGCCGTTTTCAATCGCCTCCAAAGCAGGGGTCCGGTTTGTAGCAGTTCAACTGCTACATGTAGCAGTTCTGTAGCAGTTAAAAACGCCGCTTTCCCAAGCTTTAACGATAACGTAGCAGTGTAGCAGTTATTTCCGGAAGGGCTGGGAGCAGGTCGCCCCCAGACCGAGCACGTCAAACTGTGATCTCCCCTCTGGCTGAGTTCGAGACCGTGGGTCTTTGCACCCTCTCCGTTAAGAGATACTATTCCCAGACTGTATGAACTCATTGTTCGCAATTGCGCCTTACAAGTTCCAGGGATTTTGGGTGTTTGATGACCCGAACGTCGGCTTGCGGCAGGAGCCCTTTGTGAGTGGCGCGGACACCATCATCGATGCCCTCACAGAGAAGATTCCGGATGCTGCGAATGGATTTAAGCTGGTGTTCTCACTGCAGCCGTTTCCCGGGTACACAGCCCGCTTCGAGTGGCGTCGTTCCGAGATGGGGGGCAATTGGTATGCGTGGCCCGAACGCGGCATGGAAGGCTGGCTCTGCCCCGCGCTGTTCAAATATTTCGACACCGCTCCCAGGGAGATTTATGTCAAGGTGTCCGCAAAGTGAACCATGAAAGACATCACGAGCCCTGCCTGGATTAAGTTCAAAGGGATTTTGTTCCTCCTCGTCGGATGCGCCTCCGCCGGTCTGCTCCTGGCCGAGTACCCAACGGTTAAAGCAGCGCTTCTGCTCGCCATCGCAGTGTGGTGCTTCTGCCGCTTTTACTACTTCGCGTTTTACGTCATCCAGCATTATGTCGATCCCGGCTACCGCTTTTCGGGGCTCTGGTCCTTTGCGCTGTATCTCCTTTCAAGATCTCGTGACCGCCGGCAACTTTGATTTGGAACTTCCGCAATAGGAAACTAAGTTGAGGCCATGTTTGAGTCACTGAGTGGGAAGCTGCAGAACGCCTTCAAGAACCTGCGCGGGCTGGGGAAGATCAGCGAAGAGAATATCGGCGACTCGCTCCGCGAAGTCCGTATGGCCCTCCTCGAAGCCGACGTCAATTTCAAGGTCGCCCGTGACTTCATCGAACGCGTCAAGGCCAAATCCCTCGGGCAGGAAGTCATCCAGAGCATCCAGCCCGGCCAGCAGATCATCAAAATCATTCACGACGAGTTGGTGGAATTGCTCGGTTCGGAAAACGCCGCGCTGAATCTCGTCAAGTCGCCATCGTGCCTGCTCATGGTCGGCCTCCACGGCTCCGGCAAAACCACTTCCTCCGGAAAGCTCGCGCGCCTCTTGCAAAAGCAGGGCCGCGCGCCACTGCTCGTCGCG
>Ga0075431_100008681_pt1 | contig 10182 bp, 7 predicted proteins | sample RhiMetdeltSRZDD5_FD_75297 | JGI IMG/M metagenome (GOLD analysis project Ga0075431, IMG submission 75297) | Populus rhizosphere microbial communities from Tennessee, USA - Rhizosphere MetaG P. deltoides SRZDD5 | ecosystem: Host-associated > Plants > Roots > Rhizosphere > Soil | place: USA...
CAAAGAGTTTACGCTAACCGCTGAATTCAAGCACAAGAAGGGCTTCATGACCAAGGTTGAATACCGGCGTGACTGGTCGAATGTTCCGATCTTCGACGACAGCGATGGCATCATGAAGAAGAACCAGGATACGTTTCTGGTGGGCATCATCGCTTACTTCGGACCGAAATAGCCGGTGCGTACCGGTTAGCAGCACTCATTGGACGCGCACTTCGTGGCCGGTGGATGGGATCAACCATTCACCGGCTTTTTGATTTTTAGGCGAGGTAGAGCGGGACACGAAGTTCGGCTGCCGCTTGAGACTTCGGAGTTGGTTGAGGAACTCGGCACTGTCCTCAGGTGGATTCTTACCACGCCGCTCGGCAACCACCAAAGCGTTAGCAATTTCGAGGCGCCAGACCGCGGGGACAAAGACCTGCGCGCCTTCGATTGCCGCCTGGAGCACGCTGGCCGTATATGGAGTTGCTTGCTGCTCAAAACACCAGGCGACGGTGACGGAGGCATCCAGGACGAACGCGCTCAGAAGCGCCGCCCATCTTCGATCAAGTCACGAATGGTTAGATCCGGCCCGAGGCTCTTACCTTTGCTCAGCTCGAGTATGCGCCGGCCGGCCTCTTCGCGGCGCTTTCGCTTCGCCTCTTCGTCGATAGGCGGAGCCTCCGAGGCAGCGTCTTGCGGGGAGACGCTCCGCAGTAGGTAATCGTCAAGCGAGAGGCCCGCCTGATGCGCTTCGGCGGTAAGCCGGGCGACTACTTCAGGCGGCCAATCGAGGATGACAGTCATGGCGATCTCCTGGCCTCATATTACCAAGCGATGCGATGCGCGCGATGAGCGATCAGAACTCCAAACGCGCCACCAACTGGACAAATCGCGCGCTTTTGGCGCCGGTGATGAGGCCAAACGTGGGCGAGTTGAAGACCGCCTGTCCGGCGGCGTTGGCTTGCACGCTGAGGCTGGTGTTCGGCGCGTTGAAGTTGGTGTGGTTGAGGAAGTTGAACGCTTCGCCGCGGATTTCGAACCGAAGCCGTTCGCGGATGGGAAAGGTGCGAGCGACGGCGAGGTCAATGTTGAACTCGCCTGGTTCGCGGACAGTGTTACGGCCGAGTGTGCCGACCGTAGCGGGCACGACGAGCACCCGCGCGTTGGCCGCGCCCGTATAGAAGGGACCGGAGGGAGCGAAGGGGAAGTTCGCGCCGGAGGGAGCCTGGAGGTAACGTACGCCGACGCCCTCCGGCGTAAAGGAGCCGGTTTTGGCGTTGAGGCTATTGCCGATGAGATTGGGCCGCTGCTGATTGGCGCCCGGCCACAAATTGTTCTGGGTTATGGTGTCGGGCAGACCGGTGCGCGCGATAAGGATCGGGCTGATGGTGAAATCGCGCAGCCACCTGGGACCGCCGGTGCGATACTGAACCGACGCCGCGAACACGTGCGTGCGGTCGAGCGAACTCACCGAGCGGTCGAGGTAACGGAAGAAGCTGGGGAAGTAGCCGTTGTCGAGGCCATTCGGCTGCGAAAAGGAGAACAGGCCCGTACCGTCGTCGATCGATTTCGAGAATGTGTAGGTGGCCGTCCAGCCGAATGAGCGCGTGAATTGACGCACCGCTTTCATCTGCAGCGAGTGATAGCTGGACGTTCCGGCGTGGACGAATGCATTGTTGTTGCCGAGCTTGGGGAACCGGCGCGCGCGTTGGTTCTCGACCGCCGAGCCGAGGCGCGCTAACTCGTCGCCCCTCTCAAAGGGAATGGGATTGAAGGTGAGGCTGAGGGGAAGGTTTAGCCCGCGCGTTCCAACGTAGCTGACGTCGACGATGGTGCCGCGCGCGATCTCTCGTTGGATGCCGAAGTTCCACTGCAGCGATTTAGGCATGGGGTTGATCTCGCCAAATTGGGCGCTCGCGTTAAGCGGGTTGGCTTCGGTGGCAACGCGCTCGACCAGAAATGGATCGTTGAAGTCCTGCACGGCGACGAGCGGCATTCCGTCGGCCAGCTTGAACGGCTGGGCGATGCCGACACCCAGATCGTTGAACTGTTGGGCGACGGTGAAGCCGGGATAGAGCACGATACCGCCCATGTTGGAGAAGATCTGGCTGTAAAAGCTGCCGAAGGCAGAGCGGATGACGGTCTTGTCGTCGAGGCTATAGGCAAAGCCGATGCGCGGGGCGAAGTTGAATTTGGCCGGTTTGTGGTCAAGCGAGCGGCTGGCATTCTTGCCGGCGACGAGCAGCGTGCCGCTGACAATGTCAACGCGCGAGTAGATGTCATTGGACATGGTCATCGCCGACTCGTATTCGTGACGCACGCCAATGTTTACAGTGAGGCGGCGCGTGACCTTCCAATCGTCCTGAATGAACGTGCCGGTGTTGGTATTGCGGCGGCCGGTGATGGGTTGGGGAAGATCGTAGTTCGAGGTCTGCACGTAACCCTGCAGGAAGTCGGCAAGAGCATGGATGGGATTGCCCGCGGTTCGCTGCGCCGAGCTGAGCTCGCCGTTGAAGTTGTACACGCCGGAGAACGCGCCACCGGGGTTGAAGACGTTGAACTGGTTCTTGCGGATCTGGAAGCCGGTCTTGATGGTGTGATTGCCGCGCGTCCAGGTGAGCGAGAGCGCGCCCTGGAAATTGTTGTCGATCTGGCGGCGGTAAGTATTCTCGTTATTGCCGAGCAGCGCCCAGCCATTGGCGTTGAAGCGAGGCGCGACAGCGTAGGACGAGCGCTGAATACCGAAGACATCGCGCACATTGATGCCGAGTGTCGGCGGGTCGATGGCCGGGTTCTGGCGCTGGAATCCTCCCCAGGCTTCAGTGATGACGGTGGGCGACCAAATGTGCGTCCAGTTTGTTGAGACCTGATAGCCGGTCGTTTTGGAATCGCCGGTGGAGTTGTTCAACACGCCGGGGATGGTGGCGGCGGTGGGCGAAGTGACACGGAAGTGGCTATAACGTCCGAACAGACGCGCCTTGGTGCCAACGTTGTGATCGCCGCGAATGGTGAATTGGTTGTCGGTGGTGGGCGTGGAACCCGCATTGAGGAAATTGTTCGTGGTACGGCCATTGGCGGCATCAGGAGTGCCGGGCGAATTGGGTTCCGGCAGCAGGCCCATGATCTTCTGCGTAGCCGGGTCGAGGCGGCTGGTGGGAATGCGGTTGTTAGCAAACGGCATGCCTGCGAGTGAGTCGAAGACGGAAACGGGCGTGGAGGAGAAGTCTCCCGCGCGAAAGGCCGCTGCCGGAATGTTCGATTGGTTGTTGAAGGGAGCCTGGCGGCGGAGGCCTTCGTAGTTGAAGAAGAAGAAGGTGCGGTCGCGGCCATCGTACAGTTTGGGGATGTAGACGGGGCCGCCGAGTTTGCCGCCGAACTGATTGTAGCGATCGGTCTGACGCCGCTGGCCGCGAAGGTTATTGAAGAAGTTATTCGCGTTGAGCTTTTCGTTGCGGAAGTATTCGTAGAGGCTGCCGTGGAGTTGATTGGAACCGGAGTCGGTGATGACGCTCACATAACCGCCGGAGGTGCGGCCATACTCGGCGGTATAGCCGGAGGTGAGCACACGGAACTCGCGCACGGCTTCGGTGGAGGGCACGCGCTGCACGCCGCCGGTGGAGCCGGAGACGACGCTGACGCCGTCGACGGCAAACTCGCTGTTGAGCGTGCGGGAGCCGTTAATGGAGAGCTGCGAGGCGTTGACACTCGTGGCGGCTCCCCCGCTTGAAACACCGCCAACCAGCGAGAGCAGGTTGAAAATCTGGCGGCTGGGCATGGGCAGATCCTTCACCTGCGACGTGTTGATGATGGCGCCGACAGAGGAGGATTCCGATTCGAGCTGACCGAGGCCTTCACCAACGACGGTGATGGTTTCGGCGACCTCGCCCGTGGTAAGGGTGACATTCACGCGGGCGCGTTGATCGACCTGAAGGGTGATGCCCTTCACCTCGGCTTTTTTGAAGCCGGCGGCTTCGACAGTGACACGGTAGGCGCCGACCGGGAGCGAGGGCGCGGAGTAGACGCCGGAGGCGTTCGAGACCCCCTTGTAAGCGACCACACTGGTGTTGTCGTTGATGACAAGGATAGAGGCGTTGGGCACAACGGCGCCGGATGGATCGGTGATCGTGCCGGAGAGAGAGGCGTTAATATCCTGGGCTAAGACAGCGGCGGCGAGGCACAGCGTTAGCGCTACAGAGCGAAGAAATAGATAGACCATGGCCAGAGCTTATCACTTTTTGCCCTGGCCGGCGGAATGGGGCAATGCAATGGAGAGATCAAGCAATACGCCAATCCACACAATCCCTCCTCCGCTCTGCGTTCGCATAGTCAAATTGGGTAGTGCGCTCCCTAGGCGACTCGCCGCTTACTTCGCAACCGCGTTCGCCGTGGCTATGGCCGCCGCCATTGCCAGCTTATGATCCATGTTCCACGGTGGCCCAACGGCCCTCCGGATGCGGAGAAAATGAGCGTCGAGATTCACGACACTCAACGACTCGCTCGCCGCAATAAACACGTTCCTCGAGTCGTACCAGTGCACGGGCCAACCGCGCGCCTCGGCCGCGGAAGCTAGAGCCTTGCGGTACATCACCCAGTCGGCGACGTTCTGCGCACGGTAGTCCTTGATTCGTTCGGCAATCGTGGGCGGAAGCTCAGGGCAATTGCGAAGGGCGACGCCGAGGATGCGCGGCACCGCCATCATGACGGAGTCCAGAGCGAGTACCGCACGCCGCTCCGCCGAAACACGCACGCGCTCGACCAACGCTACGGCTTCGTCCGGCGGGAGCCCCTGGGCGTCGTGATGATGAGGAAGCTTCGGCAGACCCTCGTCCACGAGTTCTACGCGGCGGCGGTCGAGGAGCGTTCCATCGTGGGCCACCGTCACCAGTACCGCCCAACCGCCGTGGTCCGATACGCCGATGATGCCGCCGCGCTCCTCTTGGGATCCCACGATGCCTCAACGCGGGCGCGCGTTTTCCTGAATGTGGCGGCTGACGCGATCTTCCCCTGGGCCGATGTAGTGATACTGTTCGGCCCATTGCAGGCCGTAGCGCTGTCCGATCTCGCGGTCGCGGTTGAGCACAAACTCACGGATGTAGTTGCGATTGGCCTCGACGTCGTTCGCGCCGAGCAGGGGCAGGCGCTTGCCGTCGCGATCCAGTCTTTGCCGCAAGCGCGCGCCATTCTCTCCGGCCGGACCTTGCGCCTTGTTCTCGAGATTCACGTCGATCTTCCGCTCGACCGTGGACGCGATATCCACCACGCGATTCACCCGCTGCTGGAACCGTGAGAAATAGTATTTCTCGCGAACGCCATGCGGTTTCAAGCCCGCCGCGAAGTGCTCCGGATAATCCTTGGTTCCGCCCGCCATCCAGCACGCGGCCTCCACGCAGGCGGCGGTTACGTAGTGGTCCGGGTTCTCTTCGTAGTGGCCCCAGGGGTCGTAGCAAATCACCGTGTCCACCTTGAGGAGGCGGAACAAGAAGATGAATCGCTGCCGGAGTTCCGAACGCGCGATGTTATCCATCATGTGGTTGTTGTAGTTGAGGTCGAATGCCTGCTTGCATCCAAACACCTTGGCGACGGCGTTGTTGTCGCGTTCGTTGGCGGTAACGGTTTCGGCGTACCACCCCGGACCGGCCATGTCGTCATTGGTAACCCGGATCATAAACGCCGTATAGCCTTCGTCAATGAGCTTGAATGCGGTGCCGGCCGCGAAGATCGGAATATCGTCCGAGTGAGGCTGAATGAGCGCGAGCACCTTGCCGTTGTGGGGCTTCCCAGCGGCCGCGCGCTCGATGACGACGCCACCATGATCGTCGTAGGAGTCGGGCGCCGGGCGCAATTGAGTCTGCTGCTGCGCGAGCGCCGACGCGCCTTGCGCGAGAGTGCCAAGAAAGAGACGGCGATGCATGAGTTGCAGTATACTCACCCCGAATCATGCCTTGGTGGATCGCCCTGTTCTTTTTTCAAGCGCCGCCCCAGATGGACCTGCCGCAAGTGGACCGAAATCCGCATACGAGTGAAGCCGACATTGTGCAGGGCAGGAAGCTATACGCGGGCCGATGCGCAGGCTGCCATGGTCCGGGCGGTGACGGCGGCAAAGGCGCCAACCTCGCTGTCGCGGTCCTGCCGCGCGCATCCACCGACCTTGCTCTCTATCGCGTCGTCCGCTACGGACTGCCCGAAACCGAGATGCCCTCCACGCTCCTGGCTCCGCGCGAGGTCTGGCAGATTGCCGCGTTCGTCCGGAGCCTCGGTGCGGCGTCAGCGGCGGAATCGGTGGGTGGTGACGCGAGAAGAGGCAGGGATGTGGTGACAACCAAGGGCTCGTGCCTTCAGTGCCACGCCATCGGGCTGAATGGCGGGCGGCTCGGACCGGCGCTTACCGATGTCGGCGCCCGCCGGGGACCGGGCCACCTGCGCGCCAAGCTTCTCGATCCAAAAGCGGCGATCCCGGATGACTTTCGCATGGCTCAGATCACAACGCGGGATGGCCGAAAAATCGAGGGCGTGCGCCTGAATGAAGACGTCGACTCGATCCAGGTCCGTGACGCAGGCGGCAAGCTCCACTCCTATTGGAAGCGCGAGTTGCTCGATTTTAAAGTGGAGCGCCGTACGACGATGCCTTCCTACGCGGACAAGCTGAGCAGCCAGGAGATTAACGACGCCGTGGCCTATCTTTCCACCCTGCGAGGTGAATCTCGATGAGGAAACTCCCGCTCGCCTTTCTGCTGGCGACCGTCATTTCTCCCTCACAGGTGGGCTACGAGAGAATTCTCGGCGCGGCGAAGGAGCCAGGCAACTGGCTGACTTACTCGGGAAACTATGCAGGCCATCGCTTCTCGCCCCTGGCGCAGATCAACGATCGGAACGTCGCGCGCCTGAAGCCCGCCTGGGTCTATCAGGTCAATTCGCTGCAGAAGTTTGAGACCACTCCGATCGTGGTGGATGGGGTGATGTATCTCTCGGAGCCGCCCAGCAACGTGACGGCGCTCGACACGCGCACGGGCCGCCCGCTGTGGAAATATCGCCGCGTCCTACCGGACGATCTGCGCGTGTGCTGCGGTCAGGTGAACCGGGGCGTCGCGGTGTTGGGGGATCTGGTGTTCGTGGGAACGCTCGATGCGCACTTACTCGCGCTGGATGCCAAGACCGGCGCGGTTCGCTGGGATACCACGGTGATCGACTACAGACTCGGTTACTCGATTACCGTCGCGCCGCTCGTGGTCAAGGACAAAGTCGTCATCGGAGTAGCGGGCGGCGAGTACGGCGTGCGTGGACTGCTGGACGCCTACGACGCTAAGACGGGCAAGCAGGCCTGGCGCTTCTGGACGATCCCTGGTCCGGGCGAGCCGGGCAACGACACGTGGAAGGGCGACAGTTGGAAAACCGGATCCGGTGGCACGTGGGTTACCGGTGCGTACGATCCCGATACGAATTTGGTCTATTGGGGTACCGGCAATCCGGGTCCCGATTGGAATGGCGACGTCCGCCTGGGTGATAACCTTTTCGCCGACTGCCTGCTCGCGCTCGATGCGGACTCGGGCAAGCTCAAATGGTATTTTCAGTTCACGCCGCATGACATCCACGATTGGGACGCGACCGAGGTTCCGGTTCTTGTGGATACCGATTTCCGCGGGCAGAAGCGGAAGCTGCTTTTGTTCCCGAACCGAAACGCATTCTTCTACGTGCTGGATCGGGTTACCGGCCAGTTTTTGCACGGCAAGCCGTACGCCAAACAAACGTGGGCCAAGGGGCTGGACGACAATGGACGGCCGATTCGCATTCCCGGCACCGAACCGACGCTGCAAGGGACCAAGGTCTGGCCATCGGTGGCGGGTGCGAATAACTGGTACAGCCCGAGTTACTCGCCGATGACGAACCTGCTCTATGTAGCCGTGCGGGAAGCCGGCTCCACTTACTATATTGGCGAAGCCGACTATAAGCCCGGTGAGCGCTTCGATGGCGGCGGCTTCCGCAACGTCCCGGGCGAAGAAGAGTGGGGAGCGATCCGCGCTTTCAAACCGGCCAGCGCGGAAGTAGCTTGGGAGTACAGGCTACACACTCCGCCATACGCGGGCGTGATGGCCACCGCCGGCAATCTGCTGTTCGGCGCGACGAACGAGGGCCAGTTCTTTGCCCTGCAAGCGACTACGGGCAAGCCGCTGTGGCGTTTCCAGGCGACCAGTCTGCTGGTCCGCTCGAATCCGATGAGTTATCTTTCCGATGGCAAGCAGTATGTGGCGATGACGATGGGTAATTCGCTCTATGCGTTCGCCCTGGAGTGAGATTTCGGCGGGCCGGCGTGTTCCTTGCTATAAATGGCACTCCTGTTGCAAGATGGGGCTAGCGCTTGAAGAACCAGAGCCAGAAATACTGCTCGTTGGCGCCATGGCGGTGGCGGGGTTCAAAGCCTGTTCGCTCTGCCAATTCAACAGCCTGGTCGTCGGAGAATGTAACGCCGATCCAGGTGTCGTCCGGTGTCGATTCGTAGGCAATTCCATCGGCCTCGACATAGCCCTGCACCTGAAACTTAAACAAGGCTCCGGGCCGGAGGAACCGGGCAACTTCGCGAACATAGGTTTCGATCACCGCACGGCTGGGGATGTGCTGGAAGACGATGGTGGAGAAGGCGAAATCGAACGAGCCATCGGCGGCGTGGGGGTTAAGAACGCTGAGGTCGGTGCCATTGTTCTGAAACGCTTGAGCGTTTGGACGGTCTCTTAGGAAGAGCCGGGCGCGTTCGACCATTTCGCCGCTGATGTCCACGGCGTAAACCTCCCCGAACAGGCCAGCCAGCGCGCGTGTCACTCGTCCGGCTCCGCAACCGATTTCGAGCACGCGCATTTGCTTGGGGTCCTTGCCCTGGCAGATGTTGCCCATGTCGGTGAGAACCTCTTCGGCCACGGTCTGTTCGCCGGAGGCGACAAACTGCTCGTCGGTCCAATCCTGCCGCTCGGTGTTGACGTAGAATCGGGCGTTCTCGCGTGCCCTGTCGTCCCAATCGCGGCGCATTTTTTCCAGTTGCTGTTCAGGGGTCAATTCCGGAGTCATTCCTCCATATATGGTACGCGTCCGTGACGTTGGCGGACGGAGGCTGGTGCGGAAAAGCGCATGTTATATTGAAAAGGAACCTCTAAGGGCGGCTAGCTCAGTTGGGAGAGCACCACGTTCGCAACGTGGGGGTCGTGGGTTCGAATCCCACGCCGTCCACCAACTTTCAGCATTTGGTTTCAATGGTTTGCACGCCGACTGCGGGTTCCTCCGCTAAAACATTTGCGCACTCGTGAAGTTGCGCAGCTGTTCCAGCGTGACCGAATTTTCGTAACCGATCACGAATTCCAGGTTGGCCGGGTCGACGCAGCGCGCGGGATCGTCCATCACCCGCACGGAATGATCCAGCGTCAGCGACTCGCGCGTGCCGGAAGCCAGCCGCGGCGACCTCGACGCCCGTCCCTCGAATCGAAATCCCGCCGCTTCGATTCGCGAACGCAAGGCCGCGTTCTCCGATTGCCGGAGGCGCGTCATGAAGCGATTTCGCCAATTGTTGTAGGTGAGGCGTGCCAAGCGGCGCGCTTCCAGCTTGGACGCGTCGTCGCCAAGCGCCCAGAGCCGCCGAATTTGCGCCATGCTGTCGGTGGCTAGCTGGTTACCGCAGGAGTTCCAGAGCGTCGCGAACTCCTCGGGCATGCCCGCTGGCGTACGCAAACCTCGCCAGTGCGCGAGTTGCTCGGCGGTCAGCGTGACCCCCGTCTCACGCACTCGAATCACGCGGATCACGCCCGACTCGAACCGCGCGCCCTCGGCAAATGCCGCCTCTACAGCCCGGGCCACCTCAGCGTCGGCCCGAAGCACTCGTTGCACCTGCCGCTCCCGGCCGAGAACTACCATTAACCGCTCAATCCCAGGCAGTCTCAGCATGACCGCTCTCATGCGGACAGCCATTTGAGCCAACCGGCCGCCGCCACGGCTGGCGCTACCCAGGACCATTCCCGCCCGTGCGGCATTGCCCACTCCTTCGGTACCCACGGCGAGCAGCACCTGAATGATGACTTCAAAGGCGATCTGGCCGGCAATCTCTCCGATCAGTTCGCCGAGCTGGCGCGCGCCGCGAGAGGAGAGGTCCGCCGTGATCGCCGAGCCGGCATGCTCGCCAAGCAGCCGCCCGATATCCCTGCTGACTGCAACGTAGTCGGCAGGCCG
>Ga0075431_100008683_pt1 | contig 10181 bp, 8 predicted proteins | sample RhiMetdeltSRZDD5_FD_75297 | JGI IMG/M metagenome (GOLD analysis project Ga0075431, IMG submission 75297) | Populus rhizosphere microbial communities from Tennessee, USA - Rhizosphere MetaG P. deltoides SRZDD5 | ecosystem: Host-associated > Plants > Roots > Rhizosphere > Soil | place: USA...
TTGTTCGGCAGGAGGTCCCACCTGCCGCCGACCGCCGCGAGGGGCTCGAACAGCGGGTTCGTCAGGATCGCCGCCGACAGCTCCTCGCGCCAGACGGCGTAGATGGTGGCGGGGACGCTGCCCGGGCCCATCTCGCCGTCCCAGTCCAGGAGGCGCTTGCGCGCCTCCTCGGCGGCGGCGTCCGACGTCTTGATCGCCAGTGCCAGGTTGACGAACGAGCGGCTCGGGATCGAGACCTTGTCGGCGTGGACGACGGCCATGTCGGCCGGGGTGGCGTTCGTCAGCGGGCGGAGCCGGGCGTTCACCCGGGCGGCGCGGTGCGGCGGTGCGTAGTCCAGCGAGATGTGGTGCGGGAAGTCCGGCCCGACGATCCGCTGGTTGGCGGTGGCGACAAATCCCTGCTCGGGGTTGCGGGCTCTGGGCATCTCCTCGAACGGGATCTGCCCCGTCCACTCGTATTCGCCGGTCCAGCCGGGGACCGGCAGCCAGGCGTTCGCGGCCGGCCGGACGGGGATCTGGCCGCGCGTCAGGTAGCCGATGGTGCCGCTGGTGTCGGCCATGACGAAGTTGTTGTCAGGATCGACCCACGGGCGCTTCGCCTCGTCCAGCTCGGCGACGGTCTTCGCACGGAGCATCGGCAGCAGCGCGTCGAACGACCGGTTCGGCTCGGTGATCGAGGCGTAGCCGATCGCCAGGGCGTACCCCTGCTTCGGATCGCCGACGACGATCGGGCCGTGGCGGGTGACGGTGACATCGGCCTCGACCGGGGCCGCTCCGCGGACGGAGATCGTCTCGGTGGAGCGTTCCGCCTGAAGCCATTCGCCCTTGTACTCGTAGCGGGTCGGATCGCCGGGCTTGAACTTCTCGACGAAGAAGTCTTTTGAGTCGCTCTGGGCGGTGGTGACGCCCCAGGCGACGTGGGCGTTGTGCCCGAAATGGGTGATGCTGGGGCTGCCGACGAACGAGTAGCCGATCGCGTCGAACTCGGGGCAGGTCAGGTGGTTCTGGTAGTAGACGTTCGGGACGTCGATGGCGCGGTGGGGGTCGCCGGCCAGGAGTGGCTTGCCGGAGGCGGTGCGGCTGCCGTGGACGACCCAGTTGTTGCTGCCGCCGTCGACGTCGCCGAGCGCGAGGACGAGCTGGTTGAGGGCGGCGGACTCGGCCGATCCGTCCGGGACGTCGTCGTAGGTGGCACCGGGCGGCACGACCAGTGGCGACTCGTCGCCCGATCCCGCGCGCAGCCGATTGATCCACTCCGGGCCGAGCGTCTTGAGGATCCTGAGCCGCCAGAGCTTGTTGCCGAACGAGCCCATCAGGGCGTGTCGGACCTTGAACACGGCGCAGGAGTGCCACGGCTCCCACGGCTCGGGGGTAGCTCCGAGCAGCCGGAGCTCGATCGGCAGGACGTTGGTACTCTGAATGAAGGCGTTGATGCCGGCGCTGTAGGCGTCTAGCATCTCGCGGGTCTCGAGGTTGAGGGCGGCGTAGTCGGCCCTGGCGCTCTCGGCCAGGCGGGCGCGCCGCATCAGGACGTCTTGATCGACCCCGGCCGATCCGACGTACTCGGCCCATCGCCCGGTGGCTCGGCGGCGGTCGTACTCCATGTGCCAGAGGCGGTCCTGGGCGTGGACGAAGCCCTGGCCGAAGAAGACGTCATGGACGGAGCTGGCCTTGACGTGGGGGATACCCAGGCTGTCGCGGACGATCTCGACGGGGCCTTGGAGCCCGGCCAGGTGCACCGTCCCGTCCAGTTGGGGAATCGACGCGGCGAGGTCTTCGCGGGTGATGCTGGCGGTCGTGGTCACCCTCAGCGCTCCTGACACAGGGTAGTGGAGCGATCATAGCTCCCGGGGGTATCGCCTCTCACCCCCAATCGTTGTCCAACGAACCAGGAGCGTCCTCGTCTCTGGTGGTTCACAACCCCGTCAGGTCACAACCCTACCCTGCCCTTACGAGAGGGAACGTGGACAGACGGAGTTAGCGGCCGGACTGTATGGCCTCGACGGTGGCGTCCAGGCGGCGCGAGATCTCCTGGAGGATCGCCAGGTCCGTCTCCGGCCGGGCAGGTGAGCGCGGATGGCTGACCGGCTCACCAACGCGGCCCCGCAGGTAGAGGAACTGGGCCGCGCTGTGCTTATAGGCCGGGACCGGCGCCCGGAAGGCGAACGCGCCGAGGTATTGAAGGACGTCGTTCAGCATGAAGAAGCGGGAGTCGCCGGCCGCCCAGAGCCGGTCTCGCAGGCCGAACGCTTCGGGCGCGAACGCCGAGAGGCCGAGCAGGTAGTCGCTGCCGTAGATCACCATGTCGATGGCGAGGTCGTTGCCGGTGTACAGCTTGAACTCGGGGCGGACGCGCGCTGTGAGCGCCAGCCGCTGCCACTCCAGCCCGCGATCGAGCGAGGAGTGCTTGAGCCCGATCAGTCCTGGCACCTGGAGCAGCTCGGCGAACAACTCGAGCGAGTAGATCGTGCCGAAGGGCGCGAACATCTGCCCCAGCTCGAAGCCGAGGATCGGGCCGACGCGCTCGGCCACGCTCCCGTAGACGCCGACGATCTCCTGGTCTGGCAACGCGGTGAGCGCGGAGCACTGGAAGAGAATCGGCGTACCGCCGTGCTCTCGGATTCGCTCCGCTTCCTGGAGGTAGCGCGCAACGACGTCGGCGGACCGCCCCGCGTCTGTCTGGCCCTCAATGAATGCGCCGGCCACGAACGGCCGTCCGTTGAGCGTCTGGGCGGTCACGCGCAGCACCTCGGCGCGCTCCGAATCTGCGAGGAGGTGGACGTAGCCAGTGTCCATGTTCACGGCCGGGGTGAGGCCGGCGGCAGCGGTGCGCTCCAGGTTGTCGGCGTAGGACGCCCAGTCTGGACGACCGTCGGATCGGTACGGGAGCAGGAGCGCTGAGATACCGTCGATCGGTCGAGGCCGGATCCAGGCCTGGACGTCTTCGACGTTGAGGGGCTGGGCCGTCGTCTCGCTGGTCGATGCCATCGCGGCTGCTCCAACGCCTGTCTGGGATCGTGGCCGTCAGTCACGGAGTGCGCGTCCAACAGGGAGGGTACGTTCCCCTGTCGTCACGGTCAAGGGAGGGATATCTTTTTGGGATCATTGCTGCCATTGACGAAACGGTGTTCGTGGTGGTACGCTGAAGAGGCCAGCGCTGGTGGTCAAGCACGTTGCTTCGATCGATGAGAGGGAGCACGAGAATGACCCTAACACGAATAGAGCTGGGGGTTTGGCAGGTCGATGGGTAAGGCCCCTCGTCACCTGGGCGCGGGGCCAGAGTCGACCCCAGGTTTGCACCCTTCAGGGATGATCCGCAGACTGCCGGAGTAGCGCCGCGTGTCACGTTGGCGGCCACGGCAGCAGTCATGGGCCGAATACCGGCCGAAGGGCGGCATCCTGGTTACCCACGCAGCGTACTGAAGCAGAGGGGCTCCTTTCGCGAGGGAGCCCCTCTTCGTTTATCCTCCCCGCCCTGATGGCACTCCTTCACACGCTCGCCGCGATCGGCCGATTCATTCGCAGAGCGCCGCCCCCGCCGGTGGACCTCCTCGAAGCGTACGCGCACGAGGTGATCCCAGTGATGGACCGTGCGGAGTGGCTGTACGAGCACTGGCTGGAGCAGTCCACGCTGTTCACGGACGGCGAGAAACTGGGGAACGTGGCGGCGATCCACCGCTGGGAGACGGCCACGATGGGGCGCTCGCTGGAGCGGGTGATCCCGCCGGCTGTCCTCGCCGGCCCGCACGAGCAGGTTGTGGACGCGTTGGAGCTGGCGAGCCGGGCGGCGCAACTGCTAAGCAATGGCAGCCGATTTCACAATGCGAACGCCGTCTGCGAGGGCCAGGCGATGCTGGCCGTCTCGCGCGAGCGTCGTCTCGCGGCGCTCAGGTCGATGCGGCGCTACCTCGCACGGATCCAGCCGGCGCCCGCTGCCCAGGCCGACGCCGCGTCGTCTGGGACACTGGCCGAGGCCGCCTCGCTCGTCGCGCTGAACGGCCAGGCACCGGCAGACGGCCCGGCCCTGGACGCGGCTCCGGCGAACGCCGAGCACTCCGTTGCACCGTCCGATGCCGACGCGGAGGCGGTGTGGCCCGAGGGGGCGGAGCTCGACCTCATAGTGACGGACGAGGCCGAGCCGGAGCCGGCCTGGTTGAGCGCAGCCCAGGCGGGCACCAGCCAGTCCGAGACGGCAGCGGCTCAGCCGGACCAGCCGGTACCGGCGGAAGCCCCGGCCCGGCTCGCGGAGCCGGCTGACGCCGCCCCGATGAACACCCCGCGCGAGGCGCCTGTGCCCGATCCGCCGGCGTCTGAAACTCCGGCCCCCACTGCTCCATCGCCTGAGAAGCTGGCCCGAAGTGGCGGAGATGGCGGCGATCCATCCGAGCGCGCTGGCTGGGGCAGCCTCTTCGCACGACCGAACGAGTAGACGGACCGGCGCGAGGCTCAGTCGCCTCGATAGGGATCGTCTACGATGCGTGCGGCGCGGGCTGTCTTCCCCTGCTCTTCCTCGCGGCGGGCCTGGTCGAGGATGGAGCGCACGAACGCCGTCTTGTCGTCGACGTACCCCTGGCCGTCGGGACCGTGCTCCCGGGCAAGGTCGAGCTTGAGCTGGTGGTACGCGGACGCGGCCTCAGGATGCCGGCGCAGGTAGTCTCGGAACGTGAGCTGCTCCGACCAGAGCGTGCTGCCAATCGGCGTCAGGTGGAGCTTGCAGCCGTTCCCGGAGAGGTGCGTCCAGCCGGGTTCTGAGAAATGGTAGCGGTAGCCAATCTCCTGGAGACGCGCGACGCACGCCTCGACGCCGGCCGACTCGTCAAGCCCGGCGCCGAGCCCGATCAGGATGTCGATGCCCCGGCGGGCGCCCAGGCCCGGCACCGAGGTGCTGCCGACGTGCTCGATCTGGACATCCAGGTCGGCGAGGGCACGCGCGATCTCCTCCTGGGCTTGCTCGTAGCGCGCAGGCCAGCCGGGATCGTACGGATGGATGGTGACCGGGGGCAGCCCAGACCAATCGCCGGTGTCCCAACCTGGCCGAACACTCGTCTCACCCATCCTTCACGCACCGCCTTCCCAGTTGCCTCAACAATCGTCCAGGCTTGCACACCAGACAGAGTATCATCCGGGGAGAGGCCGCGTGACTCGGCGCGCGGCCTTCCCGCTCTTGGCCGAACGGATGGCGGAGGACCCATGCCAGCCACGATCCAGACGGTGCTCGGTCTCATCGGCCCGATCATCTTCTTCGCCGTCATCGCCATCTGGTTCTTGAGCGCCGCCATCAAGATCGTCCAGGAGTACGAGCGCGGCGTCGTCTTCCGGCTGGGGCGGCTGGCCGGAGCGCGAGGCCCCGGACTGATCCTGCTGATCCCGAAGATCGAGCGGATGGTCAAGGTCGATCTGCGCGTCGTCACGCTGGACGTGCCGGCCCAGGAGGCGATCACCAGAGACAACGTCACGGTCAAGGTGAACGCTGTCGCCTACTTCCGGGTGGTCGAGCCGACCCGGGCTATCGTCTCGGTGGTGGACTATCGGCGGGCGACCTCGTTGATGTGCCAGACGACGCTGCGCAGCATCCTCGGCCAGTCAGACCTGGACACCCTGCTCTCCAGCCGCGACGAGATCAACGCCCGGCTTCAGCAGCTCATCGACGAGCAGACCGAGGCGTGGGGAATCAAGGTAACAAGCGTCGAGGTGCGGGACGTCGAGCTGCCGGAGTCGATGCAGCGGGCGATGGCGCGCCAAGCCGAGGCCGAGCGCGAGAAGCGCGCGAAGCTGATTCACGCCGAGGGCGAGCTGGCCGCCGCCGAGCGCCTGGCGGCCGCCGCTGAGATTATCAGCTCAGAGGAGGCCGGGCTCCAGCTCCGGTACCTCCAGACGTTGACCCAGATCGCCAACGACCGCCAGGCCACGATCGTCTTCCCGCTCCCGATCGACATCATGCGCGGCCTGATTCCTGAAGTCGACCGTAACGGCAGGCGCAACAGCGGCGGCGCCCCCGCGCCAGCGGCCCCGCCTGTGACGACCGAGCGCCCGACCCCGCGCCCGTTCACGGCGCCGGACTTCGGCGAGCGGAGCTGACCACCCGCGCAACAGCCCATCCCAATCTGCGCGTTCTCGGTGTCTCGGCACGCACGACGCGAGAACGCATCGGGAGTGGGCGCATCGACATCAAGGTCTACGGCTCGCTACCCTTGACCTCACCGGCATCTCGGCCGAGTACGCCTGGTAGAGGTCGTTACGATGGCTCGACGGGCCTTTCTCGGGATCGACTGCGGCACCCAGTCCACCAAGGCGATGTTGCTCGACGCCGAGACGCTGGCGCCGCTCGCGCTCGGGCGCGCCCACCACGAACTAATCGCCCACGACGACGGCACCCGCGAGCAGCACCCGGACTGGTGGATCGCGGCGCTCCAGGCGGCCACCCGCGAGGCGTTCGAGGGGCTGAGCCCTGGCACCGTCGAGGTAGCCGGGATCGGCGTCTCCGGCCAGCAGCACGGTATGGTCACCCTGGACGACACGGACCGCCCGGTCCGCCCGGCCAAGCTCTGGAACGACACGACCACCGAGCCGGACTGCGCCTGGCTGACGCGCAAGCTCGGCGGCCTCGACGCGGTGCTGGCGCTGACCGGGAACCCGTTCCTGCCGGGTTACACGGCGCCGAAACTCTCCTGGTTTCACCGCTCCGAGGCGGAAGCGTACGCCCGGACGGCCCGGATCTGCCTGCCGCACGACTACCTCAACCTTTGGCTGACCGGCGAGTACGCGGCCGAGCCGGGCGATGCGTCCGGCACCGGCTACTTCGACGTCCGGGCCAGGGCGTACCAGCCGGAGGTGCTGACGCTGCTGGACGGCGATCGGGACTGGGCGCGGACGCTCCCGCCGATCGTCTCATCGCTTTCGCAGGTCGGGGACCTGCGCCCGGCCGCCGCCGAGGTGCTCGGGCTGGCAACAGGCACGCCGGTCAGCGCCGGCGGCGGCGACAACATGTGCGCGGCGATCGGCGTGGGGGCGACGCAGCCGGGGCCGGTGGTCGTGAGTCTGGGCACCTCCGGGACGGCGTTCGCCTACAGCGACCGGCCGGCGGTTGACCCCCAGGGCGAGGCGGCGGCGTTCTGCGACTCGACGGACGGCTGGCTGCCGCTGATCTGCACACTGGGATGTACCGTCGCCAGCGAGTGGATGCGCAGCCTGTTCGGGCTCGACCACGCCGGCGTCGAGCGGGCGCTCGCCGCCACGCGGCCCGGCGAAGGACCGCTCTTCCTGCCGCACCTGGAGGGGGAGCGCACGCCGAGCCTGCCGAAGGCGGCCGGCCTCTTTGCCGGGCTGCGCGCCAGCCACGGTCAGGAGTCGCTGGTGCGGGCCGTCCTGGAAGGCGTCACCTTCGGGCTGGCGTACGGGCTGGACGTGCTGCGCCGGACCGGCGTCGAGCCGACCGTCATCACGCTGGTGGGCGGCGGAGCGGCGTCGGACGGCTGGGCGCAGCTCTGCGCGGACGTGTTCGAACTGCCGGTCCTGCGGCCGGCCGTCTCCGAGGCTGCAGCGCTCGGCGCGGCGTTGCAGGCCCGCCGGGTGGTGGACGGTTCCGAGCCGCCGGCCGTGCCGGTGGATGCCGCCTGGGAGCCGCGCCCCGCCGATGCGCTGCGGGCGGCGCGTGAGCGGACCGGGGCGCTGCGCCAACTCGCCGCCCAGCACGATTTCTAGCACTCCCGCTCGCGACGTTCTCGGGAATCGCCTGGCAACTCGCAACTGCTGGGGGCGCGGCCGTCCCGGCCGCTTGCGTCGTCGCCGCGTGACTCGAGCGGTCCCCGATGCGCGTTTCGCGGATGGAACCCAGAAGGCTGCCAGCGGATGCCCTCGCAGTGTGAGGAGCGTCGGCCGGAACGAAGCGGCCGGGACGGCCGCGCCCCCAGCAAGCGTAACGTCGCGGTGGCATCCCGAAGAACGTCGCCAGTTTCTGTAGCGGTGAGGCGTGTCACAGCATCGCGTGGTGCTGCCGCCGTACGCTCTGCGCGGAGGGGCTGCCTCGCCAACCCTGAGGACGTGAGAGGGGCATTCCGCCATGAAGCGATATCTCGCCGAGAGCATGGTCATCGTCGCCGCCTCCATCGTCCTCGTGCTCGGCACGCTGGCGATGGGCAGCATGGCCCTGCGAGACGACGGACCGAGCCCACAACTCTCGCGCGTCAAGATGCCCGGCTGCCTGGACGTGCCGGTCGTCCCGATCGACAACTCGGGGATCGCCGGGCAGGCCCAGTTGTGCATCACGGACGAGGCCGTGCGACCCTCGCTCCGCGTCGCCAACCTGACGCCGGACACGGCGTACCTGGCCCTGTTCGAGTATTTCGAGCAGCCGACAGCCTGCCTGGGAGACCCGTGCGGCTACGCCGACCTGCGCTCTGATGGCACCGGTGGAACGCTCGCCAGGATGGACGCGGCCGTCGCTGGTGGAGCACGCCGCGCCGAATTCTGGGGTGACTTTCGAGATCTCTCCCTCAAACTCGACGCGCAGGTCACGCTGCTGCTGTTCGATCGTGGCACGGTACGTGGCGGCAACGGCCAGTACCGCGCTCATCTGCTGCTGTCACTGCCGATTGTGCCGCCAGACGGACGGGCCGGCACCGGTAGCGGAGGCGATCGGGGCATCGGGCGCGCGGTGGCCCAGGCGCACTTCCTGCCACCGGCAGCGGAGGAGCCCTGACCGCAACCATCCTCGCATGAAGGGACAGAGACGATGACGCCGGCCGAGGAGAAGCAGGCTGCGCGCGAGCGCGCCTCGGCCAGTTACAGGCCGACGAAACTTGTGATCCTCGCGAGGTACGTGTCCAGGATCTGCCTTCGCACCTGGCGCTCGGAGAACGTCCAGAGATCGTAGCGCGCGCCGGTGCTTCGGCTCTTCAAGCGGACGTAGGCGTCGTACACCGGGAACGGGATAGCGCCGCGATTGCTGAGGTTGGCGAGTGCCGCGTCACGTGCCTGATGGTTGAAAACCTGAACACCCTGCTGAACCAGGTAGCCGGTCATGCAGTGGAGAGCCGCGTAGAATGCCGCTGTGACCGCCCACTGCATGGAAACGGGATCGTTTGGATACGTTGCCAGCAGATGCTCGGCGAAATCCCGGTTCTGACGGGCCTGGTCGAAGTGCTGGTCCGGACGCGCCCCGCCTCCCGCGACCTACCGCGAGAAGATGGTCTCGAAGGGGGGCAGACTCGTCTCGTCAACCGCCGTGAGTGGCACCACGTGCAACTCAAACGGCGCCGGACCGATGGCGACGCGATAGTCACGCTCGAGTCGAGACACCTCGGCCTCAGCATCGTCGTCCTCGTCGGCTATCAGAACCCAGAGATCGACGGTCCCACCAAATGCCACGACGCCGAGCCTGGTGACCGAGGAGATGGCTGACAGTCCAGCGATGAGCCGAGACCAGGGGACGAGACCGGCCACGTCTGACGCTGGCGACAAGCTGCTCTCTGCCATAGTGGTTGAATCGTGCAGTGTGGCAGCCATATGTCGTCGCTCCTTGGACGAGTCGTCGTCTCACACTCATGCTACAGCATGGACACGCTGATCGCGAGGGGTGGAACGATGCCGGGCCACCGGGTAGCCCAGCATGCAAGACCGTCTTTCAAGTGATCATCGGCACTCGGCGTGCCATGGTTGAGATACACGTTACCACGCGTCAACGCCTTACAGGGGTCGCCCCGGCAACGTAGCCGATTCAGTACCCAGTTGTAGGGGTTCGACTACACGTTCTTACCTGCAGGTGACCGAGGTATTGTCAAGAGTTGTGGAACGGGCCATGATCAGGCAGCGGTCTGAACCGCCGCGGTGGCGGTGTCGCGCTCGACCTTGAGGCCGTCGCGGAAGCGGACGCCGGCCCGGACCTGGGCGACGAGGTGGGGGGCGTTGCGGCGTCGCCAGCGTTGCTCGGCCATCGTCAGCAGCTTGAACGCCATCGTCAGGCCGGCCGTCCGGGAGCCAGCGCCCTTGGTCACGCGCTGGCGGAGCGTGACGGGAGCGCTGGTCGACTCGATCGGATTGGTCGTCGGTAGATGCCCCCCGTGCTCGGCCGGGAAGGCGACGTGGGTCAGCAGTCGGTCCTGGTCGGCCGTGAGCGAGGCGACGGCCTTGGGATACTTGGCGGCGTACGCGGCGACGAACGCGCCGAGCTCGGCCAGGCAGGC
>Ga0075431_100008690_pt1 | contig 10177 bp, 7 predicted proteins | sample RhiMetdeltSRZDD5_FD_75297 | JGI IMG/M metagenome (GOLD analysis project Ga0075431, IMG submission 75297) | Populus rhizosphere microbial communities from Tennessee, USA - Rhizosphere MetaG P. deltoides SRZDD5 | ecosystem: Host-associated > Plants > Roots > Rhizosphere > Soil | place: USA...
TCCGCTCGGCGTGCAACGGCGAATACGTACGGATGGGTTAGCTGGGCATGAAACTCGGGACGAAACTTATCCTCGGTTTAGTGGCGACATTGATCGTCACCATGCTTGGCCATGGCTATTTGAGCATCCAGCAGGACCGGGAAAACATCGTGCGGGAAATGCGCGTGGGCATGATGGGGCTCAGTCGCTCGATTCAGGCGGCTCTCCGATATATGTACGGCGACGCGCAGGACATCAAAGCCACCCAGAGCTTGATCGACGGGGTCGGGCGGCCCGGCAACATCCACGGCGTCGTCGTTTACGACCGCGCTGCCGCACCGGCCGCGATCTCCGCCTCCCTCGCCGATAGCCGGGATTATCCCAATCTCAACGCGGCGCCGGTATTGACCATCGATCCTCGAGAGACGCTGAAGAGCGGCAACGCCGTCGAAGGGTATATCGAGCACCCGGCGCATCCGGTCTATTATCGAATTGAACCGATTTTAGACAGCCAAAACCAAACTGTCGGAGCCTTCGTTCTCGGGCGGCGCGGTCTGGGCTTCACGCAGACGCTCGAAGCCAGGCGCGATCGCATCGTCCTGACCACTTCGATTCTGATCGGCCTTTTATCCTTGTTCATTCTTCTGTTAGTGCGGCGCAACGTCTCGCAGCCCATCCAGGAATTGATCGAGCGCATTCGGAGCATTGGGGAAGGCCAGTGGGAGAAGCGCATCGAAGTTCGTGGCGCTAATGAGATCAGCTCGCTCGCCCGGGAATTCAATCGCATGTGCGAGAGGCTCGAAGAGATCTACGGCCGGCTGGTCAAGGAACAGCGGGACAGGTTGAGTTTGGAGCGCGATCTGCGGCAGTCCGATAAACTGGCTTCGGTTGGGCAACTGGCCGCGGGCCTCGCGCACGAGGTCGGCACGCCGCTCAATATTATCGGCGGCCGGGCCGAGTTTCTTTTGCGCCGCCCGCGGAGCGATGAGGAGATCAAACAAAATCTGCAGATCATTGGCTCACAGATCGATCGCATCACGGGGATTGTTCGCCAACTGTTGGAATTCTCCAGGCGTCGAGAGCCGGCCTTTCGCAGTGTTGAGCTCGGGCCTTTGCTCAATAAAGTGATCGGCCTCGTCGAACATCAAGTCATCGACAAAGGCGTCAACGTGAAGATCGAAATCCCCGAAACCTTGCCGGCGCTCCAGGCCGATCCCGATCAACTGCAACAGGTATTCATCAACCTGTTTCTAAATTCTCTCCACGCTTTGCCGCCCGGTGGAACGATTAAGATCAGCGCGGCGACAGTTCACGATAGCAATGGAAACGGTGCCACGGCCGCGGGACATGATAAGCTCGCCGTTGAATTTGAAGATGACGGCGCCGGTATCCCGCCTGAGCATATCAGCCAAGTATTTGATCCGTTTTTTACGACGAAGGATATCGGCGAGGGAACCGGACTGGGTCTGTCCGTCAGCTACGGCATTATCAAAGATCACGGCGGGGAAATCAGAGTGGAAAGCCGGCGGGGGAGATTTACTCGATTCACCATTTCGCTGCCGGGTCAACATGAGGACGTTTTTGCGGAGCGGCCGAACGCTCAATGATTCTATGATTTCACAGCCGAACTCCAAACCGACGCGTATTTTAATTATCGACGACGATCGGGCGATGTGCCAACTGCTCTTCGACCTGCTGCGTGAGGACGGGTACGCGGTCGACCTCGCGCATGACGGCGAATCGGCGATCGAAATGCATAGAAATACCCGTTTTGACTTGACGATCACCGACCTCATGATGCCGAGAATGAAAGGCATCGAACTGATTCAAAGGCTGCGCGAGATCGATGGCGCCGCCCAGGTGCTGCTTATTACCGCGTTCGGAAGCATCGAGAGCGCCGTGGATGCGATGCGCGCAGGCGCGTTTCACTATGTCACCAAGCCGTTTCACAACGATGAGATTCTCATTCAGGTCAAGCGGGCAGTGGAGCAACAACGACTTCATGTAGAGCTCAAGCGACTGCGTACCGAAGTGCAGGCGCGCGAGCGTTTTCAGAGTGTCATCGGCCAGAGCGCAGCGATGCAGCAGGTCTTCGAGACCATTGCTCAGGTCAGCGATCTGACCGCCAATTTGTTGATCGAAGGGGAGAGCGGCACCGGCAAGGAAATCGTCGCCCGCGCGATTCATTTCAACAGCTCGCGGGCAACCGGCCCCTTCGTGCCGGTCAATTGCGCGGCGATACCGGAAAATCTCTTGGAGAGTGAATTGTTCGGCTATGTTCGCGGCGCCTTTACCGACGCGAGAAAAGATCGTCGCGGTCTTTTCCAAGAAGCGAGCGGCGGCATTTTGTTCTTGGATGAGATCAGCGAAATCCCGTTAGGCCTGCAGGCGAAGCTGCTGCGCGCCTTGGAAGACAAAGAAGTTCGTCCTCTGGGCGCGAATCAAGTTGAAAAAGTCGATGCCCGTGTGCTGTCGGCAAGCAATCAGCGACTCGAAGATCTCGTCCGCGCCGGCAGGTTCCGCCAGGATTTATTTTACCGGCTGAACGTCATTCGCATCGAGCTGCCGCCGCTGCGTGAAAGGACCGAGGATATTCCCCTCCTGGTGAATCATTTTATCGAAAAGTTCGCCCAGCACGCCAAGCATCGCGTGGAGAGCATTCAAGCGGATGCCTTGGCAGCGCTGAAAAGCCATGACTGGCCGGGCAATATCCGTGAGCTCGAACATACCATCGAGCGGGCGGTGATTCTCGGTAAAGAGCCGACCATCGGTGTCGGCGACCTGCCTCCCGGCTTGATCGCCCGGGGGGAAAGCGAGTTCGTGCTCGGTCAGGCGCTCGCCAAACAGCTCACACTGCATGAGTTGGAGCGGCAGTACATCGCCAGAGTCTTGGAAAGCACGCACGGCAACAAGACCGAGGCGGCGCGACTCCTCGGCGTCGATCGGACGACGCTTTACCGCAAGCTCGAAGAGTACAAGTTCAAGGACTGAACCGGATTTATTGTGATGGTGCGCAAGCGCATCCAGAGGCCTGTTACGGACCCGTAGGCCGTTTTTGGCTGGGGTCCGTGATCGCCTGCTCCTGGCATTCCGTATTGCGATAAGGGGACCGACTAGCGGATGCCTTTGCGATCGAGGAATGCTTTGAACCCCTCGCGCGGAGAATTGGCTTTGAGTTTGTTCTTGCGGGCGCTTTGCTCGGCGTCGAAGCGTTCGCGCCAGCCCAGGCCGACGTCGTCATTGAGCAGGCGCTTGATGCCTTGCACCATGCGCGGGTCGTTCTCGCTGATCTGGTTCGCCATGGCAATCGAAGCATCGCGCAGCTCGGCGCAGGGCACGACCTGGTTGAGCAAGCCGATACGTTCCGCTTCCTCGGCTTTGACCGGCCGGCCGGTGTAAAGCAATTCTTTAGCCTTGGGCATTCCCACCACCAGCGGCAACGACCAGGTCGAATTCGCCCGGCCGTACTTAGCTGCAAGAAATTGAATCTCGGCGTGCTCGCAGCCGATGCGAATATCGACCATCGTTGTCAGCTGCGCGCCCGCGCCGTAGGCCAGCCCGTTGATCGCGCCGATGATCGGCTTGGTGAACGTGGCGAGGTGCCAGTTCGCTTCGCGGCGAACGTCGGTGCGCGCGGCCATTTCTTCGGGGGTCGATTTCACCATTTGCATGATGTCGCCGCCGGCGGAAAAGGCGCGCGGCCCCGCCCCCGTCAGAATGACGACGCGCACATCGTCGTCGTTCTCGATTTTGGCAAGGGCTTTATCGAGCTCGCAGGCGAGCTCATAGCTGAGCGCATTCAGCTTCTCGGGGCGATTCATCGTGATGATTGAGATCTTTTCGATCCGTTCGACAAGAATGTTTTGGTAGCTCATCGGATGACTCCTTCGATTCAGCGCGCATTACAACAGAAAGGCGGATAAGGAGCAACTGAAAGGAAAAGCCGAGAGTCAAGAGAGTTGATTGAGTCGCAGTGAACCCGAAACAGCCGCATCCCACGAAGACTATTTCACCACAGAGGCGCAGTTCGCAGAGTTCGGAATTCTTTTGGCATAGAACTCTTTCCTCGAAACTCCACGCCTCTGCGGTGAATTCTTCGGGGCCGATACAGTTCGCGTCGCCACCCACGATTCGGCACCGAGAAACCCGGGACTCGAAACGTTTTCTCAGGTTCGCACCGGCTCGTAAACCAATGCTTGTTTGATGGCGGCGTCGATTTGCGGTGCCATGGGGTTTTGAATTTCCTCGGCGATGTGACCGATGGCGCCGAGAGTGCGGCCGATCAGCGCAAAGGCTTTGGTGATTTGCCACGGGTAACCCATGTCGAGGGCGATCGCGCCGATGGCGCCGGTGACGTTTACGGGAATCAGCCGCTTGCGCCGCTCGGTGGCGATTTTCGACAGGGCCTGAAGCAGCTCGCAATATTTGCCGTAGACGCCGGTTTCTTTGGCGATGTTAAAAAGCGTCTCGGCGCGCGGATCGCCCTCGGCGTGAGTGCGGTGGCCGATGCCGGGCATGCGCTGCTTTCTTTTGCCGTAGTCGTCGATGATCGAAGCCGCGATCGCGTTGAAATCAGGATTTTGTGCGTCGGCAGGAAGCGCTTCGACCAGCATTTTTGCCGACCATTCCGAAGATCCGAGATGTACGCTGCCGGCGCCGCAGAGCGCGGCCGCGACCGCGCCTTGCATCGCTTCGGGAGCGCAGTGATAAATCAGACGCGCCGCGACCACGTGAGAGATCATGCCGTGCTCGACGAGAATGACCAGAAGAGAGTCGAGCATTTTCGCTTCATTCGGCGTCGGCAGCCGCCCGCGCAGGATGAGCGAAGTCATATCGGTAAAAGTAATTTTGCCGACGAGTTCCTTGTTCAAATCGTAACCGCGCACGAGTATTCGATGCAGCTCCGCTTTGCCGATGCCGGTGACGATCCTTGCCTGTTCTGCCATATGTGTGCTTCCTCCGTAAAAAAGTTTTTGCTGGTGGATAGTAAGCCAGTCGCGCGCGTATGGTCAAACGAGCGGCGCAACGGCGGGTTTATTTTTCGCGGTTTTAAGCATAGAATACTCAGCAAGTTGAATCTCCCTCTAAGGTGAGAGTTCGTCCTGCCGGCGACCGCCGGCATCCAGGTTAATTCTTCGGCTCAACATTAAATAGCCTGGATTCCCGCCCACGCGCGGGAATGACGGACCATAACAGCCGCCTTTTCGGCGAGAATTCCGGCGGCTCAGCGTGGAAGGGTCGTTTAAAGGGGGCTTTAGCTGTGTTGATTCCTAAACCAGCCGAAGCGAGAGCGAGATAAGCGAGCGACGATGGGCGACTATACAAAGGAACACTACGATTTCCCGCTGACGAAAATCAGTGAGAATAAACCGCTCAAGGGCGTGCGGGTGATCGACGCCGGCAATATGGTGGCGGCGCCTTTTGCCACCGTTTTACTCGCCGACTTCGGCGCTGACGTGATCAAGATCGAGCATCCGAAGTACGGCGATGGCCAGCGCAAGCTCGAGCCGATCATGGACGGCATTCCGCTGTGGTGGAAATCGGTGGCGCGCAACAAACGCTGTATCACGCTCGATCTCGGCAAACCGGAAGGCGCGGCGATTTTCAAGCAGCTCATCAAAGGCCAAGACGTGATCGTGGAAAATTACCGTCCCGGCACGTTCGAAAAATGGGGCATCGGGCCGGATGTGATCCGCGGCATCGACCCGCGCGTCATTCTCCTGCGCATTTCAGGCTTCGGCCAGACCGGGCCGTACAAGAACCGCGCGGGCTTTGGCCGCGTCGCCGAGGCGATGAGCGGGCTCACGAATCTCATCGGCGAACCGGACGGTCCACCGATGTCGCCGGGTTACCCGCTGGGGGATTTAATCGCTGGGATCTTCGGCTCGCTATCGATCATGATGGCGCTCTATCATCGCGATCTGCGCGACGGCGAGGGGCAGGTGATCGATCTCGCGCTTTTCGAAGCTGTTTTTCGTTTTTTGGACTTCGATCCGATCCAGTACGATCAAATGAAAACGGTCCATCACCGCACCGGCAATCGCGTTGCCTATGTCGCGCCGAGCTCGATGTTCAAAACCAAGGACGGCAAGTATTTAACTCTCGCGGCGAGCACGCAAAATGTCTGGCTGCGCTTGGCCGAAGCGATCGGGCGCAAAGATATGACCACCGATCCGAAATTTATCGATAATCCAGCGCGGGTGGAAAACTCCGTGGAGTGTAACGGCATCGTCGGCGCCTGGATTGAGCAACACAGCCGCGATGAAGTGATTGCGCACTTCGACAAATTCGAAGTCGCCTACTCTGCCGTATTTGACATGGAAGATGTTTTCCGGGACGTGCAATATCGCGCGCGCGAAGCGATGGTGCGCGTGCCCGATTCCGACCTCGGCGAGGCAATCGTGCAAAACGTCGTGCCGAAGTTCTCCGCCACCCCCGGTTCGGTGGATTTTCTCGGCCCGCATATGGGCGCGCACAATGAGGAGATTCTCGGCGGCGAGTTGGGGTTACCTAAAGAGCGGCTGGCCGAACTCAAAAAATCGGGAATTATCTAACAAAAAAAGAATGCTTCGACGAGTTTGTCGCGAAGGAAGTCGCCGAAAACTTTGCTAGTTTGAGACTTCCGGAGCCTAAACCGATCTGCCCGAATGGGTCTTGCCCCAGCGGGCGCGCATGGTTTTCATGGTGTCGCCTTCGCCGACATCGACGCGGGTTTTTTGCAGCGCTTCCCAGACTTTTTCATGTTCGCTCCTGGCCGCGAGATCCGCTTCGTTTGATAAATCGTCCGGCCAGAATCCCATCAAGTAGCCGTGCCAGGGTTCCTGCGGTTCGAGCTTCGGTAAGCCAAGCTCTTCCCACAGTTCCTTGGCGCGCACCATGAACTCTTTCTTGGGCAACGAGAGCGGCGGAAAGTCCGCTTTCCGCGTCGCGTCGATTAAGACCGATGACTCGCAATTGTCGTAGCGGCTCGAGGGATGGGTCGCCACCATGCCGATCGGCGTTGCGCCGAACGGGCGGTCGCCGATAATCTTGAAATCCTTGTGCGGCTGGGAGCGGTGAGTGATCGCCCAGGTCACTGCGATCGGATCTTTCACGTTGATGTCTTCGTCGACGGCGACGATCATTTTGCCGACGCGATCGCCGTAATCGAGAATGCCCTGCATGACGTCCCACGGCTCCCGGTCGTTGCGTTTCTTGAGGCTGATCGCCACGTACGGGCGAAGATTCACCAGCGGCTCGATGAGATGTACTTCTTGCACCGAGTCGAAGCCTTTTTTAACTAAATAACGCTTGATCAAGGTGGCCATCCCCATCGCTTTGATTTTCGAGCTTTCACTCGGCGTCACCTGGCTGATGATAGAAACCCAGATGGGATTCTTCCGATGGGTCACGCAGGTCAGCTCGAAGACCAAGCTCAAGGTGCGCGGATCGATGTAGCCCATCGACTCGCCGTACGGGCCTTCCTCTTCCATATATTTTGTCGGGATGATGCCTTCGAGAACGATTTCCGCTGTGGCCGGAACTTCGAGGTCGACGGTTTTGCACTTGATTAGCTGCACCGGTGCGCCCTGGAGACCGCCGGCCAACGCGAGTTCATCCACGTCGGGCGGGACTTTTTGCGTTGCCGCATAAGAAACGACGGGAATGGTTCCAACGACAATCGCAACCTCGAGAGGTTTGCCCATCCGGCGACATTTTTCCCATTGATTGGAAAGATCTTGCGGCGTGCCGGTCATGAGCCCGCTGCGAGCAGGACCCTTGATGAGACCGCGATAATTGCCGACGTTGCGCTGCCCGGTTTCCGGATCTTTCGTGATCCAATGGCCCGCAGTGATGTAGGGGCCGTTGTCGAAGCCGGGGGTTGAGATCGGAATGGCGAATTCGTTGATCCCTCCATGGGCGAGCAGTTCGGTGCCCATGTGCACTTCTTCCTGTGCGGGTCCGTGATCCACCATCACGGGCGCAACCAGATGATCCAACGCATAAATCCAGCGGTCCGGCACTTCCTCGGGTTGGCAGTTGAGACCCAATGAATAAATCGCTTCAGAACTGGAGAGGCCGCCGACCAGCACGGCGCAGTTGTATTTGGTTTTCTTGCCGTCAGTGACATTATTGAATAAAAAACCGCGCCGTGCCGCTTCGGCAATGCCGCCGCGGAACTGCCACCGAACTAACGGTTGGAGTTCGGTATCTTTGTTGATCTCGCGATCGATCCGATAAAGTTTTTCGTTGGCATCGAGCACCGCGATAAATTCGCGTAAATCGGCATAAGGTTTGGAAAAATTCATAGGACTTTTGTCTATGCTTTTTTGCCCTCTTTGGCAAGCGTCGCCGCTCAACTTGGCTTGCAAATCAGCCCGTGATCCGTAAGATTGAAAACTCCTCGTATGGCTCTGAAGATTTTCAACACACTGCATAACGAAAAAGAAGAGTTTATTCCGCTGACGCCCGGAAAAGTGCGCATGTACGTGTGCGGCGTGACCGCTTACGACTCGGCCCATCTCGGCCATTGCCGCTTCTTGCTGACCTTCGATGTGATTTATCGCTATCTGCTGTATTCCGGTTTTGACGTTATTTATGCGCGCAATTTCACCGACGTCGACGACAAGATCATCAAGCGGGCCAATGACGAACGAACGACCTGCGCCGCGATCACGGATCGCTACATTGCCGAATTTCAAAGAGACAGCGAAGCTCTCGGCCTGCTCCGACCGACGCTCGAACCGCGGGCAACCGAGCATATCGGGGAGATCATCGGGATCACCACCGATCTCGAGGCCAGGGGACTTGCCTATCGAGTCGATGGCGACGTTTTCTATTCCGTTGCGGGGTTTCCGAGCTACGGCAAGCTCGCGCGGAAGAAGATCGATGAACTGGAGGCCGGCGCCCGCGTCGAAGTTGACGAGCGCAAACGCTCGCCGCTCGATTTCGCATTGTGGAAATCGAGCAAGCCGGGCGAGCCGACATGGGAGAGTCCCTGGGGTCCCGGCCGACCGGGCTGGCATATCGAATGCTCGGCGATGAGCACAAAATATCTCGATCAGCCTTTTGATATTCACGGCGGCGGGCGGGATCTCATCTTCCCGCACCACGAAAACGAAATCGCCCAATCCGAAGGCGCCTATGGCAAGGCGCTGGCGCGCTATTGGATCCACAACGGCTTTCTCAACATCAATCAGGAAAAGATGTCGAAGTCGCTCGGCAACTTCTTTACCATTCGAGAAATTCTAAGCGACTTCGACGCCGCTGCGCTGCGCCACTATTTTTTGGCGAGTCACTATCGCAGTCCGATGGATTTCTCCAAAGAAGGGCTCGAAGAAGCGAGCAAGGCAGTGGATAGGATTCTCGAAACCGCGGAGCGCGCGGCGCAATTGCTCAAAGGGGCCGCTCCAGTTGCTCCCGATGACGAGCTCATGAATTCATTTCGCCGCGAGATGGACGACGACTTCAACACGCCGCGGGCGTTGGCGCTGATTTTCGATGAGGCGCGCGCATTAAATCGTTTGTTCGACAGCAATAAGCAAAAAGGACTTGAAAAAAGAGTCACCGCTTTTCGCGCGATTTGTGATACCCTCGGCTTGTTTCAGGAAGGCTATTTCGAGCGCAAAAAAGCGCGTTGGCTGAAAAAGGGGATACTGACGCCCTCCGAAATCGAAGCGATTATTTCGCAACGCAACCTGGCGCGCCAGCGAAAAAACTGGGTGGAGGCGGACCGAATTCGGGAAGAGCTGCGAAGCAAGGGCATCGTCATTGAAGACACGCCCGCGGGAACGGTGTGGAAGGTAAAATGAGCGGGAGTTTTCGGCTTTGTTCTTGGCTGTTCGGCGCAATGCTCCTCATCGGTTTGGCTCACGCGCAAAGCCAACCTGAAACGCCTGCGCGTACCGAAGCCGCGGAAATAAACCTGCGCAAGTCGATCGTTTCGCGTGAATATCAAGGCCGTCAGGTCAGTGGTGAGGAACGCCAGATCGGCCGGGGCGACTCGCTTTGGCGCATTCTGATCGAGGAAAAAGGCCTACCCGAGAAAAGATTCCGCAGCTATCTCGTCGTGATTCGCGGCCTGAATCCGCAAGTCAAGAATCTGGATGTGCTGCGCGCCGGCGACAAAGTTTTTATCCCGTTGAAACTGGGCGATAGCGAGGAACCGCCGCCGCGGCGGGCGGCGACCGCTACCGACGCGAGCCAACCCGATTCGGCA
>Ga0075431_100008691_pt1 | contig 10177 bp, 9 predicted proteins | sample RhiMetdeltSRZDD5_FD_75297 | JGI IMG/M metagenome (GOLD analysis project Ga0075431, IMG submission 75297) | Populus rhizosphere microbial communities from Tennessee, USA - Rhizosphere MetaG P. deltoides SRZDD5 | ecosystem: Host-associated > Plants > Roots > Rhizosphere > Soil | place: USA...
TCCAGGTTCCCGAGAGCTGGTGATTGGGCCACCATCGCGTATAGCGGCCTATCGGCTTGTCGTCAAAGTACGGCTCGAACCTGGCGTGGTTGCTACCGAGCGATTCAAAGTGTGTGTTGTAACCGAACCTGCCGTAGACCAGGTCCTTCTCCGAAATGCGGTGGTCGATGCGAATGCTATGCGCGTCCTGCTCGAGCGGTCGCGCTGAAACCCCGATGAAGTTGTTCCCCAACAGCGGATTGATCTCGGGGTTGGTCGGCAGCCTGGTAACGGCGAACAGCGCCCTGGCGACCGGGCTAATCCTGGCCGGGTCGATCGTGTTCCGAATGCCCCGATAGGCGAACTGCTGCCGCTGCCAGGTGCGCGGATCTGTGGTGATCGGATCGTAGATGTTGGTCGGGCGCCCCTGGAGGTCCACCAGGCCGCGGAAGTCTCCGTTCCTCATCTCCGCCGTCGGAACCGCCAATTGCGTGGTCGTGTTGATGATAGACCGCGTCCCTTCCCAGGAGAAGAACCAGAACGTCCGGTTCTTGCCGTCGTACAACTTCGGGATCGACAAAGGCCCGCCTGCCGAGAGGCCGTACTCGTTGCGGTTCACATATGGCGCCTTCGAGAAGTTGTCCTCGCGGCGCCGGGCCACGCCGTATCCACTGTTTCGGTTGTTATAAAACAGCGACCCGTGAAATGTGTTGGTGCCGCTGCGGCTCGACATCACCACCGTGGTTGGCCGCGCGTACTTCGCCGACGAATTGTTGACCTCGACGTGCAACTCCTGAATCGCATCCAAGTCCGGAACACGCGGTAGGTCCCAGCCGCCGTGTTCTTCGGTAAGCGGGTTGCCATCCATCGTCAACTGGCTGGATCCCACTTGCAGGCCGTAGGCCAGAGGGCGGCCTCCCGTCTGATGGCCGTGGTTGGAATAGATGAGACCCGGCACTGTTTGGAGCAGGTTCTGATGGCCGCGGCCGAGAATTGGTAACTGCTCAATGCGCTGCCGCTCGAGTGTCGTGGTCAGCGCGACACTATCGGATTGCAGGAGCGGTGTCACGTCCTGAACCTCGACCGCGGTCGCCGCGTTGGCAACCGGCAAGATAATTTCGATGGATACCTCCTGACCCGTCAGAACAGTTAACTGTCCTTCGAACCTCTGCATGCCGGCGAACTCCGCAACCAGGCGATAGGCCCCTGGGATCACGCCCGGGAAGACGTACAGCCCTGCCTCGTTTGCAACCGAGGATCGGGCCACACCGGTGTTGGTGTTCGTCAAAGTTAAAGCGGCCGCCGGAATCACGGCTTGCGCCTGATCCCGAACCGTCCCACGAACTGTGCTGTTACCGCCCTGCGGCCATGCGGTTGGGGAGAGGAGAGTAATCGCAACCAAAGCAAAGGATCCAAAACGGCTCATCGGAAGCCCCCTTTCTGCATTCCAGGCCTACTACTTTCCCAAATGTGCCACCAAGTTTATCTGGAAGTGAAAGGCTTGACAAGGGCTTTGTTGACCGTGTGTGCCCCCCCGGCCCCGCGGTATATACTGGAGCCGATGTTTGGCTTCGCTGTGATTGGCTTTCTGCTCGCCTCTCAGCAGGCCCCTCAAGCGGACGATATCGCAAAGCTGGAGGCGGCTGTTCGAGTCGACCCATCTAACGGCGCTGTATGGAAGGCGCTGGGAATGGCTTTGGCAGCCCAGCAGAGGTCGGAACCTGCGCTGGTAGCGTTTTCCAGAGCCTGTGACTTAATTCCCAAGGACGAAGACTCTTGTTATTTCCTCGGCAGACAGCTTTTTTCACTATCCCGCTACCGTGAAGCCGTAGCGGCTTTCGACAAGGCTGTTCTGGCGGCGTCGAAAGAGAAACTCTCCCGAACACACCGAGCCGCCGCGCTAAACCAAATCGGCAATGGTTCTGTGGAACAGGCCGTGCGGCATTTTCGCGACGCTGTTCGTCCAGGCTATGGACCAGACGAGACGCTTGCGGATGCCCAGACCGACTATGGCGCTTTTCTTTTCCGGCAGGCTCGGAGTAAAGAAGCACTGGCGGCGCTGGAACAGGCCGTAAAGATCAACCCGAGTTCGGCGCGGGCTCACGCGGAACTCGGACGAGTCCTGCTCCACTTGAATAGGCCACGCGAATCCGCGGTTGCACTGGAGCGGGCTGTGAAACTGGACGACGGCTTGTCTGGAATCCACATGCTCCTCGGAAGAGCGTACCTCGCGATGGGCCGCTCGGAAGAAGCCGAGCGCCAATTGCGTCTAGGTCGGAAGCAGTGGGAGGGAAGTCAACGCCGCTCGACAGGTCGGTAACTACTGGAAAGAAAGCTCATGAACCCTTGCCGCAGGCATCGAATGTATGATAAGCATCAGTGGGAAACCCGTGATCATACGCTTCGCCCTAGCTGTCATCCTCTTGTGTCCCGCGTGGGCCCAGGAAGCCCCTTTCGGCGTGGGTCTCTACCAGGTTCTGGAAAAGGCCGAGTGCCGTTCCTGCCATAATCCGGATGGCGTGGCATCGGTCACGCGCCTCCAATTCCCGGAACCCGACGCGCAGCCGGCGGATTGAGGCGTTCCGCAAATCGCTCGTAAATCTGATCGACCGCGAGCGTCCGGAGAACTTCTTGTTGCTTAACAAGCCGACGAACCGAATCCCACATGCCGGAGGAGAGCGGATCAAGCCGGGTAGTTCAGATGAAGTGGGCCTGAAAGCATGGATTCGAAGATTGACGCAGCTTTCCGGCGTCGAGTTGGCCGGCGCGTTGAAATACCGCGAGGAAGTGGTCGCCGGGGCGGGGCATGCCCAGCCGCGAAGGGACCTGAGGAGGCTGATGCACAGCCAGTACAACAATACCGTTCGCGACTTACACTGTCCTCTGGACCGCAATCGGGATGGGCTCCGTCCTCGCTCCGAACGAGCTGCAACGGGGCGAGCTGGTGGCCTTCAGACCGTCGAGCGTGGTGATTGAATTCGAGGCGCAGTCCGATGCAGAGTTCGTACTAGGCTCGGCTGTCCCGCATGAATACGACCTCGTCTTGGGGCTCCCACTCCGTCCATACAAACATTGCGGCACTGCGTGAAGCCCAGGCGCGGATCTCAATGATCCAGACGCGCCTCATTCAGGAGGGACGCCTTTAACAATGAGCTTCGAGCAACTTATCGGGTCGTGTCTTTCAGCAAAATCAGCGCAGCCTCGACCAGTCCGAACATTCCCAACAACCGTGCATCGGCGTCGACGACAGGCACAGCGTCAAGGCCCGATCGCAAGTAATCAGCGGTGGCATCACGTAGCGATCGGTCTGATGCGAACGTGATCGATGCAGGCGAGGCAAAATCGCGGGCCTGCGTCTCAAGATCCATGCCTCGAGCGAGAGCGGCGTTGATATCGCCGCGACCGCAAGAACCGATTAGTTTGCCAGTGGCATCCACTACGGGAAGACTCACGGCGGAGGAAAGTTTCCCCATCGCGACTCGGAGAGTTTGACTTCCCTCAAGCACTTCCGGGTTCTTCACCATTGCGTCGGCGACTCGTAGTTCGCTCACTGCTGGAAAACGCTCGATGATTTTTTGCCACGACTGGCGCGTGTGCCGTAGTTCGAGTAATCGAACCAGTTCGCGGTTCAGCATATCCCGCGACATCTCCCGAAGCCTGGGCCGGTCAAACACAATCAAGTCAAGGGCCGATCCCGCCATGACGGTCGTACTGTGTAGCGTCTCTTGTTGCTCCACCGCGCTGAGCCCGAAGTGTTCCCCTTGCCGCACTCTGGCCACGGGCTCTTCCTGCCCCTCCACACGTACGATCGCATTTCCCCTCTCGATGAAGTATAGAGTTCGCGACGGCTGGCCCTGACTATAGACGACATCCCCTGCGGCGTAATGCTCCTTTCGAATCGGATGCGTCTCGCCATCTCCGACACGGACGAGATCCCCGCCGAACAGAGCATCCATGAGCCAGTCAACCGCAATGCCAACCTTTCGCGACAGTGTCGGCATTTTCATAAAGTAAACGGCGCGCCAGAAAAACCAGGCGATCATTCCGGAGAATTTCAAGCCGTATACCTCAGCAACGCCGTTGCGCTGGCCGATGGAAGCCAATAGGCCTTGAGGCCGGAAGCGAAACGCAGTGACTGGCTGCCCGTTACGTGCGCTTCGAATGTTTGCGGCTAGCTGCTTTGCCTGCCGAAGTGCAAACTGCGCGGTCGGCGGGCTCGGTTTTCCGTCGAACGCGTTAGGAATGAGAGCGCAGTCGCCCAAGGCCCAGATGGCTTGCTGACCTTCTACCTGCATGGCGCCATTGCTCTTCAGTCGATTGCGTTCCAAAGGCAGTCCGGAATCTTTAACCAAAGCGGTGGCGGTGTTTCCTACAGTACCTGCCAGGAGGCCGTAGACCAGTCGTCCTCCATCAGTGAGGTGCACCTCACTCTTGCTGATTTCGCGGACACCGGTCTTCAACAGCACTTCGACGCCATCTTGCTTAAGCTTATGAAGCGCAAATTCCGACAATGCCTCGTGTTGTAACTCCGGAAGGATGCGCTCACCACGTTGGATGACGATCATCCGCGGCTCTATGCCTTCCGCAAACTTATAATAACGGCGTATGCTCTTGGCCAAGTCGAATAAATGACCGGCGATCTCAACTCCGCTAAATCCCCCACCAATCACCACCGTGGTAAGAAGCTTCGCTTGGATATCTCGATCTGGCTCGATGGCTGCCTGTTCAAACTTTCCAATCAGGGCATTGCCCAGCGTGAAAGCATCCTGAATCGATTTCAAGGGAAAGGCGTGAGCGGCCATTCCGGGGATCTCGTTGAGATTGACGTCCATGCCGCAAGCCAGGACGAGGTCTCCAAACGGCAGGGACGTCACGCCGCCGTAGCTCAGCTCGAAATGAACGAGGCGCCTTTCCAGATCGATGCCGGTCGTGGACGCGGCGATCCAGCGAGTACGTTTGGTCATTTGACGTCCGGCCACGATCACGTGCAGAGGCGAAATCGTGCGGGCCGCCACTTCCGGCAGCATGGGCGTGAACACCAAATGGTTATCGCGGCTGATGACGATGATCTCAATCGCCTTGTCGAGCTGTTTCTCCAGATGTTGGGCCAGCGTTATCCCGGCAAAGCCGCCGCCGATAATAACTACAGGAAGCGAATCGTCCATTACGGCCTGCCCTGTCCGCAAATCGGTCTCGCGCGCTGATCAGCCAAGCGCAAGGGCAATTCGATAATCGTTAACTCGGCGCGTCCCACGGGTCGCGTCTCGATCATCATGTGCGTCGTGCGAATGCAGGGATATCCGTCCGCGAACGTTGTTTCGCTCGCGACGTGAATGCTGCGAACAGAAGTGGAAGGTGTCTTCACGAGGTACCCGGTCACCAGGACCGGGGCGCCGGTCACCTGATCTATCCACAATTCCCCTCGAATCAGGCCCGCATGCCTCTTTTTGGGTGTGATCCGAAATATGTACGCGATCTTATCTCCAGCCTCGACTGCTCCGGCATAGTGAAATTTATAGTTCCGCGGAGTGATGATGACGGATGAGAGCGGCAGGTCTTCGGTCTGGCGTTGAGCGAGTAAATAAGGAGCGATCACTCGCTCAAATACCATCGAGTCTCCATGAAGCACGACGTTTCCGTATTCTTCGCGCTCGGATTCGCTTACCTCGCGCATCGCCACGAGGCTGCCTTGTTTGTCCAGACCGGGTAGCGATGCGACGATTGTCAGCGCCACTGGACCCGACTCGGTGAACGGGTCGCGTGCCTGAAGCCATGCGATATATCGAGCAAAGGCAATGCTCTCAGGAGGGGTTGTGGGTTGAACAATCGGAAGAGGCTGCGCTGAGGCGCTCGCGGAGATCAGCAGTACCAGCAATCCAATAATCGGAAGCACGTTGCGAAGCAACGATCCCGACCGGTAGGGCCTCTTGCCAACCACTGCGGACGCCCTTCGCCAACTCTGTTCAAGCTTCTTCGCGCCTTCTGCAGCCAGGGCGCCGGCTAGTTCGATGTTAAAAGCCGCAGGTCCATCATGCATGTAATAACCGAATGCTGGGGTTTTCATTTGTGTTTTCTCTGCCGATGTGATTGCATATTTGGAACCACGATTTGGCGTTTCTGAACAGCCTGGTTGCGCGGGTGAGAAATCCCGGCACGTGCCCAGCGTCCGGCAGATAACCGGATTGCGGGCAGTTGGATTAGTCAACAGTGCGGGAAACCCGAATGCCGAGCCTCTGCATATGCGCCTGAAGCGTCGAGCGCTTCATCCCCAGTAGAGCGGCTGCTCCCTTGGTACCGGCGACGATCCAATTCGTTTGTTTCAGGGCGGCCAAAATTTGCTTGCGCTCGGCGGACTCGAGCACGCCGCGCATCTTCCCGGCATCCTCGAACGCGTTGCCTCCGTTCGCGACGTCCGCCGACGGAGCGCGGGTCTTCAAGTGGTCCAGCGGGACCTTCAGCACCGGCCCCGTGGACAGTATCACGGCCCGCTCGATCACGTTTTGTAGCTCCCGGATATTGCCGGGCCAGTCATAGCGGACCAGCCTATTCATTGCTTCCGAGGGAATCGTTTCGACGCTCCGGTTCATGCGGCGGCTGAACTGCTGGACGAAGTGGCGGACGAGCAAAGGAATGTCTTCCCGTCGTTCGCGTAATGGGGGCACTCGGACGGGGAAAACGTTCAACCGGTAGTAAAGGTCGGAACGAAACTTCTGCTCCTCGACCAAAGCCTCCAGATCGCGATTCGTCGCGGCGATCAACCGGGCGTCGGAGCGGAGTGTTCGTGTGCTGCCCAGGCGCTCGAATTCTCGCTCTTGTAAAACCCGTAGCAGTTTCGGTTGCAGCTCCAAGGGGATTTCGCCGATTTCGTCAAGAAATACCGTGCCGCGATTCGCCAGCTCGAACCTGCCAACACGTTGCGCGATCGCGCCGGTGAATGCGCCCTTTTCGTGCCCGAACAATTCGCTTTCAAGTAGTCCGCTCGGAATCGCCGCGCAGTTCAGTTTGACAAAAGCATTCGATTGGCGCGAGCTCAGGTTGTGGATGGCCCGGGCGATGAGTTCCTTGCCTGTGCCCGTCTCGCCGTAGATGAGCACAGTGGAATCGGTGGGCGCCACGGTTTCGAGTTCCGCAAGCACGCGCCTTAGAGCATCGCTGTTGCCGACGATTTCTTCGAATTTCAGCTCGGTTCGAATTTCGTCCTGTAGATAGATTACCTCCTGAGCTAGCTTATCTTTGAGGCTGGCAATCTCTCCGTAAGCGATCGCATTGTCAACTGCTAGCGCGATCTGATTCGCAACTTGAGCCAGGAACGCTGCGTCACCGTCGGCGAAAGCATTCTCTCTGAAGTTGCCCAGGCTGAGAACTCCAAGGATGCGCTCCCGGCTGACGAGAGGCAAGCGGTACAAAGATTTGAGGCCTTCAGCACTGGCAAGAGGCTCCGCCGTACTATCCACCTCTGCGACGCAGATCGGCTGGCCCGTTCGGAATGCCTCGCCCAAGGACCCTTCGGACGAGACAATCATTCCTTCGTTGAGAATGCCTTTCCCACCTGGAAAATCAAAGGCGTAACAGCGCAGCCGGTCGGTCTCCGGATCGGAAAGGGCCACGCCGACGCCGTCGCAATGCATCACTCGACGAATGCTGGCACAAGTCTCCTGAAGCAATTCCCGCAAGTCGAGTTTTGAGACCAGACGATTTGTCAGGTCAAGAAGAAGGTTCAATCGCTCCTGCGCGAGAGCGTCGTCCATTGCGAGGGCGATCTGACCGGTGACGAGCGATAGAAACCGTACTTCTTCCGGCGAGTAGGCGTCAGCGATTTCACTCGCGAAACAAAGGCTGCCAAGCCGCTTATGAGCAGTGCTCATCGGAAACCCACATACCGAACGGAGTCCCAGGCTTTTGAGCGCTTCGATCGTGCCACGGAAGCGCGGCTCCTCGTTGGCAACCTGGAGCACCAGCGGTTGCTGCGTCTGATGTACCCACCAAGCGACGGTTTCTTCGTTTGGAATATCGCGGACCTGGCTGATCGCCGTGTCGTAAGCTTCGGAGAAATGCCAGTTGACCCGATTGCCGGCATGGTCGAATTGGGCCATCGCATCGAATGGAACTACATTAAGCAGTTCATCCGCGAGGAACTGGAATAAGTCTTTCTGGTCCGGGTGAGATCGAATCGCTTCGGCCAGACGGATCAGTGATTCATACCGCGGCGCAAGCGACTGTGTTGAAATCGTTCCCTCCACAGCATCCGACATTACACGCATGGTCCTACTACGAGCAATTATCGCACCCACTAGATGACTTAGATGGAAACGCTGTTGAGAAGGATTCGCTCGATTTTCATGCCGTCGCATCGACGGGAAGACAGCCCGTCCCGTACTGCCCAATTGCTGGCATTGTGCTCGGAATCGGGTACTGCAGGGCGGACCGCAAAGGCCAGCAATGCACTAAGCCCGTTGGCGCTCAACTGATTACAGGCTTGCACGACTTGGCCTCGCATTTGCGCTTTCGATAGGCGGATATAAAACGGTGGTCGAAATGAACAACAACGGCGTTATTACTTTTCCTGGACGGAAGCAAGGCACGTTTCGCGGTCCCCGAGATGGCTGGGCGGTCCTACCGTCGATGACAACACCACAGATCGACCCTCTGGAGCAATCCGCCACGAACGGATCGAAAGGGCCGCCAGCGAGCGGTGTTGATGAGGTGCTGCTCGAGCAACTTGCCTACTTGATTCGTTTTGCGGATCAGGAGCGGGATCGCCTAGAGCGGGTCAAGGCCATCTTGCTGGAGACCTTTAAGTAAACGGATATCGGAAAACGAAATGTTGAGAATCACAGTTCATGAGGACGGCACGCTATGGCGCTTGAAACTTTCAGGCAGACTCGCGGGCGTCTGGGTTGCCGAAACCGAAAACACGTGGCGTTCGGCGCAGGTCTCCGGCAGGCGGGTTGAAGTCGATCTGAGAGAGGTTACGGGGATCGATGAAGCGGGGCGGCGCATGCTCCAGGCGATGAATCAAGCCGGAGCGGGCTTTATCGCAACGGGAGTGGCGATGGCGGCTCTCGTCGAGGAAATTACAGGGAAGCCGGCTCGCCGTGGGCGGCCAGAATGAAGGTCGGCCGAGCGGACTAAACAGGAGACGAAGGTGACAACTACATTCGATAAAAAAATTGAGATCCGGGCTGCGCTTGTTTTGATTCCCGTAGCCCTGGTCGCAGCGGGCTGCACAAGGCCAACCGTAGCCGCCGACGCCTCACGGCCGCCGGATGTCCAAGTGGTCCAGGTAGACCAGAGAGACGTTCCCGTCTACCGCGAATGGATTGGCACGTTGGATGGCATGGTGAACGCGGCCATCCGGGCGCAACTCACGGGAAATCTGCTCAGGCAGAACTACTCGGAAGGCTCTTTCGTCAGAAAAGGACAATTGCTGTTCGAGATCGATCCGCGGCCCTTTCAGGCGGCAGTCGATCAGGCGCAGGGACAACTGGCGCAGGCAAACGGGCAGGTGGCGCAAGCGAAGGCTCAGCTTCTGGACGCTCAGGCGCAGCTAGTGAGCGCTGAGGCGAATCAAGGCAAGACACAACTTGATGTCGACCGCTACATTCCACTGGCGCAGCAAAATGCGGTCACTCAACAGGATTTGGACAATGCTACACAGAACAATTTGTCCGCGAAGGCTCAGGTAGAGGCCGCAAAAGCGAAGATCGAAACCGCAAAGGCTCAGATTCAGGCGTCGAACGCTGCCGTTGAGGCTGCGCACGCGGCGCTGGACACCGCACGAGTAAATCTCGACTTCACGCGACTGACGTCGCCCATAGATGGCATTGCTGGTATCGCGCAAATCCAAATGGGCAATCTCGTCAGTCCGGCAACCGACGCAGTTACCACCGTTTCCACGGTGGATCCCATTAAGGTCAACTTCGCCGTAAGCGAGCAGGAATATCTCGGGTTCAGCAGGCAGGACGCGCCGATGACGCGGCTGGAATTCGAGTTGATCCTTGGTGACGGAAGCGCCTATTCACATAAGGGCAAGTTTGGCTTCGCGGATCGTCAGGTCAATCAAAAAACGGGCGCGATTCAGCTTACAGCACTGTTTCCGAACCCCGGAAACACTCTGCGGCCCGGTCAGTATGGGAAAGTTCGCGCAGCAACTGGAACAAACCGTGCAGCGCTACTCGTTCCACAACGCGCTGTCACT
>Ga0075431_100008692_pt1 | contig 10176 bp, 10 predicted proteins | sample RhiMetdeltSRZDD5_FD_75297 | JGI IMG/M metagenome (GOLD analysis project Ga0075431, IMG submission 75297) | Populus rhizosphere microbial communities from Tennessee, USA - Rhizosphere MetaG P. deltoides SRZDD5 | ecosystem: Host-associated > Plants > Roots > Rhizosphere > Soil | place: USA...
GAGATCTCGAACTCGTTGCCGAGCGTGATCGCGTCGAACGGGCAGGCGAGCTCGCAGTAGCCGCAGAAGATGCAGCGGCTCATGTTGATCTCGTAGATGCGTGCGTAACGCTCGCCGGGCGAGACGCGGTTGTCCGCGGTGTTCTCCTCCGCGACGACGCGAATGCAGTCGGCCGGGCAAGCGGCGGCGCAGAGTGAGCAGCCGACGCACTTCTCGAGGCCGTTCTCGTGCCGGTGGAGCCGGTGACGACCGCGGAAGCGCGGGTACACGGGGCGCTTGTACTCGGGGTACTGCTGCGTGATCGGCTTGCGGAAGATCTGCCGGAACGTGACCGCGAAGCCCTTGAGGCTGTCGAGCGGCTGCGGCATTAGAGCGCCACCACCAGGATCGCGGTCACGACCGCGTTCACGGTCGCGACCGGGAGGAGGACCTTCCAGCCGAAGCGCATCAGCTGGTCGTAGCGGAGGCGCGGCAGCGTCGTCCGCATCCAGATGAAGACGTAGAGGAGCACGACCAGCTTCGCGAGGAACCAGATCGGCGCCAGCCAGCTCGGGCCGTCCCACCCCGGGCCGTGCCAGCCGCCCAGGAACAGCGTCACGCAGAGGCCGGAGAGCGTGATCAGGTTGATGTACTCGGACATCGTGTACAGCCCGAAGCGCATCCCTCCGTACTCGGTGTGGTAGCCGGCGACGAGCTCCTGCTCCGCCTCGGGCAGGTCGAACGGAGCCCTGGCGGTCTCTGCCGTGCCGGCGAGGAGGAAGACGACGAGCCCGACGAACTGCGGGACCGCGTACCAGAGCGCGTCGCCCTGGGCGGCGACGATCTCCGTCAGCGACAGCGAGCCGGCCATGATCACGACGCCGAGGACGGAGAGGGCGAGCGCCACCTCGTACGAGACGAGCTGGGCACACGTGCGCATCGATCCGAGCAGCGCGTACTTCGAGTCCGACGCCCAGCCGCCGACGATGAACCCGTACACGCCGAGCGAGCCGATCGCGAACACGAGGATGAGCGCGATGTCGACGTCCGCGACCTGGCCCGGGATGTAGACGCCGCCGACGTCCCAGCCCGGCCCGAACGGGATCACGGAGAAGGTCGTCAGCGCGGTGAAGGCCGCCAGGAACGGGCCGAGCAGGTAGAGCCAGTCGATGGCGGCGGCCGGGAAGAAGCTCTCCTTGTGCAGCAGCTTCAGGAGGTCCGCGATCGGCTGCAGGAGGCCGAACGGGCCGACGCGGTTCGGCCCGTAGCGGAGCTGCATGCGGCCCATCACCTTGCGCTCGGCGAGCGTCAGGTACGCGAACGCGCCCATCACGAGGTTGATGATCACGAAGGCCTGCAGCAGACTCACCCACCACTCGGGAGTCACGGCGCCTTCACCACCTCGACCGTCGCATGGAGATCGCCGGCGTGCTCGCCGGCGACGCGCGCCACCCCCTCGACGAGCTTCCGGCTCACCTTCGCGCGGAGCTCGACCGAGGTGCCGTTGGAGCGGACGAGCACGGCGTCCCCCGACGCGATCCCGCGCCGCTCGGCGTCCGCGGCGGAGAGCTCGACCTCGCGCTCGGGACGCTGGAAGCGGAGCTCGGGGACGCGCTCGACCGCCGGTCCGGAGAACAGCGCCGCGTAGCGCTGGAGCTTGAGCTCGCCGACGAAGTGCTCGGGCGTGGCTGGCACGGCGGCGGACACCTCCGTCGTTGCGGACGCGGGCGCCTCGTAGGCCTTGCGCGCCGGCAGCGGCGCCTGCAGGCCGAGACCCTCGAGCGGGAGGTCGCGGAACAGGCGCTCGGCCAGCTCGGCGTAGACGCCTGCCGAATCGGGGGCGAGCTCGACGCCGATCCGTGCTCCGAGCTCGGACAGCCACTCGAGCTCGTCCGGGCAGGGCGGCGGGACCGTGCGGCGCAGGCGCTGCAGCCTGCCCTCGACGTTCATCGTCGTGCCGTCGCGCTCCAGCGAGGCCGTCGCGGGCAGGATCAGATCGGCCCAGCCGCCCGCGAGCTCCTGGAACATCGTGATCACGATGACGTGCTCGGCCTCCTCGGCGAGCGCCCGAACGCCCGGGTCGGCGGCGGCCTCGTCGCCGGAGACGACGAGCAGCTTGATCGGAGCGGGACCTGCCTCCTCGGCGTCGGCCGCAGCGGACCAGGCGGCCGCCACCGCCCGCCCGTTCGCCGTCGCCGGCAGGTGGAAGGCGCCGCAGCCCTGCTTCGCGCCGAAGCCGAGCTCGTGCGCGAGCTCCGCGATCCGCGCGCCGCCGCCGCCCCCGGGGCCCGACCAGACGAGCACCGCTCGCTCGGCCGCCCGCAGGCGCTTCCCGAGCTTGCTGCCGCGCTCGGCGAGCTCGCCGCACAGGGTGGCGCCGCCGCCGGGCGGCGTCTGCACGTCGCCGCCTGGCGAGCAGGTCACGACGTCGGCGCCGCGGCGCCGCGCTTCCTTGACCCAGAGGTCGACCAGCGGGGCGCGCTCGACGACCGGGTCGTCGCCGACGATCACGACGAGCTCGGCCTCGGCGATCGCGGACAGGGGCAGGCGGAACGCGTCGAGCGCGTCGGAGGTGGCCTCCGGGAGCACGGCGGAGTGCGCGCCCATGCCGCCGCGCAGCACGCGCCCGAGCGCGTACGCGATCTCGGTCGTCTCGGACCCCGAGAGCGCGGTGACGACGGCGGCCCCCGCCTCGCGGAGCAGTTCCTCCGCCGTGTCCAGGGCCTCCTCCCAGGTGACCTCGCGGAGCCCCTCGCGGCCGCGTCGGAGCGGGCTGGCGACGCGGTCGCGCGCGTGGAGGTGCGGGTACGTGAAGCGCCCCTTGTCGCACAGCCAGCCGCGGTCGATCTCCGGGTGGTTCCGCGAGAGGATCCGCTTCACCTTCCCCTCGCGGATCGTCGCCGACACGTTGCAGCCGACCGGGCAGCCGGTGCAGACGGTCGGGACGTTCTGGATGTCCCAGGGCCGGCCCTCGAAGCGGTACAGCGTCGAGGTCAACGCGCCGACCGGGCACAGCTCGACGACGTTGCCGGAGAACGGCGAGCGGTAGGGCTCGTCCTCGAACGTCGCGATGAGCGACCGCGCGCCGCGGTTCACCGCGACGAGAAGACCGTCCTCGGAGACCTCCTCGGAGAAGCGCGTGCAGCGGTAGCAGAGGATGCAGCGCTCGCGGTCGAGCGCGATCAGCGGCGAGACCGGGATCGGCTTGTCGAACGTCAGCTTGGGGAAGGTCATCCGCGTTTTCCCGGGCCCGTACCGGAACGTCAGGTCCTGGAGCGGGCACTCGCCGCCCTTGTCGCAGACGGGGCAGTCGAGCGGATGGTTGACGAGGATGAACTCGAGCGTCGATTCCTGGCCGTCCGCGGCCTTCTCCGACGTCGCCGCGGTGCGGATGACCATCCCCTCCTGCACGGTCAGCGTGCAGCCGGCCTGCAGCTTCGGGATCCCCTCGATCTCGACGAGGCACATGCGGCACGCCCCGACGGGAGGCCCGAGGCGCGGCTCGTAGCAGAAGACCGGGATCTCGACGCCCGCCGTCTGCGCCGCCTCGACGAGGCCCGTCCCCGGCGGGACCTGCACCGGGCGGTCGTCGACCGTCAGCGAGACGAGGTCAGCCACCGACGACCTCGGGGACCGGATGCGCGTGCTGTGCGATCGGGGCGACGATCCCCTCGATCGAGCTCTCGCCGGCGAAGGGGCAGCCAGCGCCGGTCACGTGCGCCTCGAACTCGTCCCGGTACTTGCGGAGGTAGCTGGACACCGGGTACACGGCGAAGTCCCCGAGCGCGCAGAGCGAGCGGCCGAGCATGCGGTCGCAGACACTCTCGAGCAGCTCGAGGTCGGTGCGCGCCGCCTCCCCCGCCTCGATCTTGGCCAGGAGCTGGACCAGCCAGCGCGTCCCGACCCGGCAGGGAGTGCACTTCCCGCACGACTCGTGCATGTAGAACTGCGCCGCTCGCAGCGCGAGCTGGACCATGCAGCAGCGGTCGTCGACGACGATGATCGCCGCCGAGCCGAAGAAGGAGCCCGCCGCCTGGATCGAGTCGTAGTCCATCGGCGTGTCGATCTCGTCCGGCGTCAGCACGGGCACGGACGAGCCGCCCGGGATCACGGCCTTCAGCTCGCGGCCGTTCGCGACCCCTCCGCCGATGTCGTAGATCAGCTCGCGAAGCGTCGTTCCGAGCGGCCGCTCGTAGTTCCCGGGCTGCGCGACGTTGCCCGAGAGGGAGAAGACCGCCGTCCCCGGCGCCGAGGGGACGCCGATCTTCGCGAACTCCGCGGCCCCGAGCTCGAGCACCTTCGGCACGAGCGCGATCGTGCTGACGTTGTTGATCTGCGTGGGCGCGTCGTAGAGCCCGGTGACCGGCGGGAACGGCGGTCGCGGGCGGGGCTGTCCCCGGGACCCCTCGAGGGACTCGAGCAGCGCGGTCTCTTCCCCGCAGATGTACGCGCCCGCGCCGCGATGCAGCACGATCGTGACCCCCGCGAGGAGACCGGCCTTCCGCGTCTCGTCCAGTGCGGCGCGCATGACCTCGAACTCGTGCAGGTACTCGCCCCGGATGTAGATGAACACGCTCGTGGAGCCGATCCCGTGCGCGGTGATCAGGCAGCCCTCGATCAGCCGGTGCGGCGTGAAGCGCATGACGTCCCGGTCCTTGAAAGCTCCGGGCTCCGACTCGTCCGCGTTCACGACCAGGTAGACCGGCCGGCCGGTGTCCTTCGCCAGGAGGGAGGCCTTGCGACCCATCGGGAACCCGGCCCCGCCGCGACCTCGCAGCGTCGCCGCGGTGATCTCGTCCATGACCGCCTGCGGCTCGAGCGCCCGCGCCTGCGCCAGCGCCTCGTAGCCGCCGACGGCGCGGTACTCGTCGAGGCGCGTGAGGTCGCGGTCCTCGGTCCCCGCGGTGAGCAGCGTCGGGTTACTCGCCACGGAGACCCTCGACGAGCCCGACCACGTCCTCGGCGAGAACCGGCTCGTGGTAGACGTGGTCGACGACGACGACCGGGGCCCGACCGCAGCCTCCCGCGCACTCGATCGCCCGCAGCGTGAAGCCGCCGTCCTCCGTCGTCTCTCCGGGACGAATGCCGAGCTCGCTCGCGAACGCGTCGAGGACCGCCTGCGCGCCGACGAGCGCGCAGGACAGGTTCGTGCAGACCTCGACCAGGTGCTCCCCGACCGGGTCGAGGTGGTACATGTCGTAGAAGGACGCGATCGAGTGGCAGTAGGCGGGTGTCACGTCGAGCGCGTCGGCGACCTCGCGGAACGCCTCGGGCGGGAGCCAGCCGCCGTGCTCCGCCTGCGCGATGCGCAGCGCGTCCATGACCGCCGAGCGGCCGCGCGGGTAGCGCTTCCGGATCCGCTGGATCTCCGCGACGGCCTCGGGCCTCATCTATCGGTGTCGCCCATGATGAAGTCGAGGGAGGCGGCGACCGCGACCATGTCCGCGACCAGCGCGCCCTGGACGACCGTCGCGGTCGCCTGCAGTGCAGCGAAGCTGGGGGCGCGGAACTTCACGCGCCACGGTCGGGCGCCGCCGTCGGAGACGAGGTAGCAGCCGGCCTCGCCACGAGGGGACTCGATGACGACGTAGACCTCGCCCTCGGGGACGCGGTAGCCCTCGGTGACGATCTTGAAGTGGTAGATCAGCGACTCCATCGAGGTGTGGAGCTCGTGCCGGGGCGGCAGCACGACCTTGCGGTCGTCCGCGATCCAGGGCTCGCCCTCCATCTCGTCCAGGCGGTCGCAGCACTGCAGGACGATGCGCACGGACTCGCGCATCTCGTCCATGTGGACCTTGTAGCGGTCGTAGACATCGCCGTTCGCGTACACGGGCACGTCGAAGTCGACCTCGTCGTAGGCGAGGTACGGCATGTTCTTGCGCAGGTCCCAGTCGACCCCGGACGCGCGCAGCACCGGGCCGGACTGCCCGAGCGCGAGGGCGTCCTCGGCCGAGAGCAGGCCGATCCCCTTCGTTCGCTCGAGCCAGATCTTCTGCTTGTCGAGGATGGTCTCGTACTCGTCGACCGACTTCGGCATCGCCGCGCAGAACTTCCTCACCTCGTCGGTGAACCCGGGCGGAAGGTCCTCGGCGAGGCCGCCGGCCTGGACATAGCGCGTGTGGAGGCGCGTCCCGCCCGCAAGCTCGAAGAGGTCGAGGACGGCGTCGCGGTCGTCGAACGCATACCAGAACATCGAGATCGCGCCCAGCTCGAGGGCGGCCGTCCCGAGCCAGACGAGGTGCGAGTGGATGCGGTTGAGCTCGGCCAGCGCCATGCGCGCCCAGGTCGCGCGCCGAGGCACGTCGATGCCGAGCAGCTTCTCGATCGCGAGGACGTACTCGAGCTCGTTCGCGTGGAAGCCGAGGTAGTCGATCCGCGCCGGGTATGTCACCGACTTCCACCACGACTTCTGCTCCATCGTCTTCTCGAAGCCCGTGTGCAGGTAGCCGATGACCGCCTCGATGCCGGCGATCGCCTCGCCGTCGAGGTCGACGATCAGCCGGAGGACGCCGTGCGTGGAGGGGTGGTTCGGCCCGAAGTTGACCCGGAGGATGTCCCCGGGGTCGTGCTTGCTCGGGTCCACATCGAGGATCGTGGGCACGCGTGGCGGGATCCGCGTGCCCTCGTAGATCCGCGTGGACGGGACGACCGTCATCTAGTCCTCGCCCGAGAAGCGCACCGGCTCGCCGCCGAGCGGGTAGTCCTTGCGGAGCGGGTGGCCCTCCCAGTCGTCGGGCATGAGGATGCGCACGGGGTTTGGGTGACCCTCGAAGCGCACGCCGACCATGTCCCAGGCCTCGCGCTCGAACCAGTCGGCCGCGGGCCAGACGGGCACGAGCGTCGCGACCGCCTCGCCGTCGTCGAGCCAGACCTGCACGCGGACGCGGGCAGGGACGTCGCCGACGCGGAGCAGGTGGTAGGAGACCGAGAACCGCTTCGGCTTCGGTGCGGGCACGTGGGCGAGGCCCTGCGAGCCGGGCTCGTGGAGGTCGCGGCCCGCCGCCGTCCCGATGTAGCCGGCCACGCCCTGCTCTCCCCAGCCGAGGTAGTCCGCCGCCGCGATGTCGCTCAGGAGGTTGAACCCCTCCTCGTCGCGCAGGTGCGTGCACGCCTCGACGAGCCGCGCCGGGTCGACGACGAGCGTCGTCTCCCCGAACGCTTCGCGGGTCTCGACGACTCCCGGGACCGCCTCGTACGTCATTCGGCGACGCCCCGGATCTCATAGGCGGGCGGAACGCCCGCGCGGATCTTCTCGTGCAGGCGGACGATTCCCTCGATCAGCGCCTCCGGCCGCGGTGGGCAGCCGGGGACGTGGATGTCGACGGGGAGGATCTTGTCGACGCCCTGGAGGATCGTGTAGTTGTTGAACATCCCGCCGGAGCTCGCGCATGCGCCCATGGCGATGACCCACTTCGGCTCGAGCATCTGGTCGTAGACCTGCCGGATCGCGGGGGCCATCTTGTGGGTGACGCGGCCCGAGACGATCAGCAGGTCCGCCTGGCGCGGCGAAGACGAGAAACGCTCCATCCCGAACCGCGCGATGTCGTAGCGGGAGGAGACGATCGACATCATCTCGATGGCGCAGCACGCGAGGCCGAACGTGTCGGGCCACACCGAGCCGGAGCGCGCCCACGCGACCGCCTTGTCGATCGTCGTCAGCAGCAGCGCATCCTCGATCTCGGCGACCTCGCGCTCGAACACGCCGGGGCCGCGCTCCGGCCAGAGGACGCGCTCGGACTGCAGACCTGCCCGCGCGAGCGGGCGGTCGCTGACGAGCGGCAGCTCTCGCTTCAGTGCCAGTTGAGGGCGCCTTTCCGCCACACGTACACGTACGCGACCGCGAGGATCGCGACGAACACGAGCAGCTCGGCGACCCCGAACCAGCCGAGGGCCTCGAGCTGGACGGCGAGCGGGTACAGGAAGACGATCTCGATGTCGAAGAGGATGAACAGGATCGCGGTGAGGTAGAAGCTCACGGTGAAGCGCCGCTCGCGGCTGGGCCCGCCCTCGGAGACGCCCGACTCGAACGGCAGCAGCCGCTGGCTCGTGCGGGAGACCGGCCGCTGCGGGAGGCGAAACGAGAGGAGCAGCATCGTCGCCGGGATCGCCGCCGCGAAGAACGCGTAGAACAGGAAGGGCAGCCAGTTCGTGAGCACGGTCGTTCCCCCCCGTGAACTCGGTCGTCTCCGTTTCCGCGCGAAACCTACCACTCTCCTCCGGGGGCGCACGAAGGGATGAGGAACCCCGCGCGGAATGCGCGATACGAGTGTCACAAACTCCGACTGGCAGCAGCGACCCCGTCCGGTACCATGAGCCCATGGCCATGGTCGAGCAGCCCACCGAGACGCTGATCACGCTCACCCCTGTCGCGGCCGCGAAGGTGCGCGAGCTGCTCGCGGAGGAGCCGGACGGCGAGAGCCTCGTCCTGCGCGTGGCGATCCAGGGCGGCGGGTGCTCCGGGTTCCAGTACGGGCTCGGCTTCGACTCGGGGGCGGCCGAGGGCGATCTCGAGCTGACGCTCGAGGGCGTGCCGGTCGTCGTCGACCCGTTCAGCGCGCCGTACCTGACCGGGACGACCATCGACTTCCTGAACACGATCCAGGAGTCGGGCTTCAAGATCGACAACCCGAACGCCGTCTCCTCGTGTGGCTGCGGCCACTCCTTCCAGGTGGAGGACGAGGAGGAGCTGCCCGAGGGAACGCACATGGGCGGCTGCGGCTCCGGTTGTAGCCACTGACGCGCGAGCGCAGGTTTCTCGCCCGGGGTTGAGTTCGTCCGTCGAGCGGCGTAGTCTCGCGCGGTCAGCGACTCCGGGAGGAACCGTGCGAACCGTCTACTGGGGCTGGTCGATGCTTCTCACCGCGGCGATCGTCGTGCAGATCGGCTTCGCGGGCTACGGCGCCTTCTATGCCGCGAACAAGCTCGACGACGAGGGCTCGACCATCGACGACGAGGTCTTCATGGACGGCTTCGGCCTCCACGCGGGGTGGGGGTACCTCGTCATCCTCCTCGGCCTGATCTTCATGGTCATCGGCATCGTCGCCGGTATCGGAAAGTGGCGCCTCGGCCGTCACGGCTTGCTCTTCCTCCTGCTCTTCGTCCAGCTCTGGCTGGCGTGGATCGGCTTCGAGCTTCCGTTCCCGGTGGGCTTCCTGCACCCGATCAACGCCATGCTGATCCTGGCGCTGTCCTCCTGGATCTCGTGGGACGAGTGGCAGCGGCGAAGGGCGGTCGCCGCGCCCGCCGCGGCGACCTAGCGTCAGCGGTTCACTCGGGCGTGTTGTGGTGGGCGGCGCCCACCTCGAACGGCGTGCTCACGCCGATGTAGGCGACGTGCATCGTGAGGCCGTCGGCTGCGTGCTTGAGGTTGTGGCAGTGGTCCATCCACAGTCCGGGGTTGTCCGCGCGGAACGCGACGACGTAGCTCTCGCCGGGCCGCACGTTGAGCGTGTCGGACCACCAGGGGCTGCCCGAGGCCGGGACGTCGTCGCGGCTGACCACGAGCAGGTGGTGGCCGTGCAGGTGCATGGGGTGGATGCCCTTCGAGTCGTTCCTGATCGTCACTTGCACGAGGTCGCCCTCGTCGACCACGAAGGTGGGCACGTCCGGGTAGATGTGGCCGTTGATCGCCCACTGGAGGCCCGGGAGCCCGTCGAAGAACCCCGGCTTGCGCGTGATCGTGAGCTGGAAGCGTCGGTCGAAGTCGCTGGTCGTCCCGAACGGCGTGGGTGCCGGCGTTCCGTAGGAGAGCGGGTCGAAGTCCTCGGTCGGTGCGATCTCCGCGGGCACCGGGCCGCGGCTCGGTCCGAGCCCGATGGCCGCGTCCGTCCCCTCGATCCCGACGCGCGCGCCGCCCCGCGGCATCGTGAAGCCGACGTCGAAGCGCCCGCCGGCCGGGACGAGGAGCCCCACGTTCTCGAGCTCGCCGGGCTCGTGCAGGTCGGTGCCGTCGATCGCGAGGACCCGGAACCGCGTGCCCGTCACCGTCAGCCGCTGCTCGGCGCTGTCCGTGTTGACGAGGCGGAGCCGGACCGGGGTGCCCGCCGGGACGCGCTCCCGCCCCGCGGAGTCGTTCCCGTTCAGGGTCGGGACCCCGTCGAAGGTGTGCGCGACGACCGTCAAATCGAGTCCCTCCGGAGGCGCGTCTCGCGGCTCGATGACGAACGCGCCGAAGAGGCCGCGCCTGACCTCCTTCGA
>Ga0075431_100008693_pt1 | contig 10176 bp, 8 predicted proteins | sample RhiMetdeltSRZDD5_FD_75297 | JGI IMG/M metagenome (GOLD analysis project Ga0075431, IMG submission 75297) | Populus rhizosphere microbial communities from Tennessee, USA - Rhizosphere MetaG P. deltoides SRZDD5 | ecosystem: Host-associated > Plants > Roots > Rhizosphere > Soil | place: USA...
CAAGAGAAGGGCAGCCTCTACGCGCGGGCGGGGATCGAGGATTACTGGATCGTCAACGTCGTCAACCGCGTGCTCGAGGTGTACCGCGATCCCGGCCCCGACGCGGGCGCCGCCTACGGCTGGCGATATCGAGCCGTCACGGTCCTCGAGGCGCCCGCCGTCGTGTCGCCGCTCGCCTTCCCGCCGAGCCGCATCGCGGTCGCCGATCTCTTGCCGTAGCGACCGGCCGCGGCTTGACTCCGGGCTGAGCCTGCCGCAGGCTCGGGGCCCATGCGTGACCCCCGGAAGCCAGACCGCGCGCTCCTCCTCATCGCCCTCGTGCTGGCCGTCCTCTCGGCGGCGATTCCGGCTGTCGGCCAGGCCAGTGACCCACCGATCGTGTTCGTGCACGGCAACGGCGACACGGCGGCCCTCTGGCACACGACGATCTGGCGTTTCGAGTCCAACGGCTACCCACGTGATCGGCTGTTCGCGATCGATCTTCGCTTCCCGAGCGCGCGCACCGTCGACGCGAAGCCGCAGGAGGGGCGCACGTCGGCGGACGAGGCGCGCGCACAGCTCGCTGCCTTCGTGGACGAGGTGCTTGCCACGACGCGCGCGTCCAAGGTGGCCCTCGTCGGCAACTCGCGCGGCGCGAACACCATCCGAAACTACGTCCGCTTCGGCGGTGGCGCCGCCAAGACATCGCACGTGGTGCTCGGCGGCGGCGTCAACCACGGCGTGATCGTCTCCGACTCCCACCTGGTGGGGAGCGAGTTCAACGGCGCGGGCGAGGTCATGAAGCGCCTCAACGACGGCGACGAGGTGGTGGCTGGGGTCGCGTTCATGACCATTCGCTCCGATAGCAACGACAAGTACGCGCAGCCGACGGGTCGATTCATTGGCCTCCCCGACGTCGCCACCGGGCTCGGCTACGATGCATCCGCGCTCAAGGGCGCCGTCAACGTCGTCCTGCCGGGCGCCGATCACCGTGAGGTCTCGTACGGGCCGCGCGCATTCACCGAGACCTACCGTTTCATCACGGGCCGGGCCCCGGGGCGCACGGAGATCACGAGCGAAGCGCAGCCGATCCTGAACGGCCGCGTGACCGGCGTCACCGCCGGCGTCTACGACAACCGGCCGGTGGCGGGTGCCACGGTGGAGATCTACGCCGTCGATCCGCGCACGGGCACGCGCAGTGAGGAGCCCGCGCACCGCAAAGTTACCGGTCCCGACGGCGTCTGGGGGCCGTTCCGCGCGGCGCCGACCGCGACGTACGAGTTCGTCGTCGCCGTCTCCGGTCAGCCCACCACGCACATCTATCGCTCGCCGTTCCCGCGCGGCTCGGAGGTGATCCACCTGCGGCCGGCGATGCTCCTGAAGGAAGATGCGGGCGCGGCCGCCCTCGTGCTGATGACTCGTCCGCGCGGATACTTCGGCCACGGCCGCGACGTCTTCACGCTCGACGGCGCCGTGCCGGGCGGCATCAGCGAAGGCGTCCCCGCCGCCTCGCTCGCGCGCGTGCGGGTTCCGGACGTCACGCCGCGGAGCGTGACCGCGCGGTTCAACGACGAGACGATCGTGATGCGGACGTGGCCGATGGCGGAGGGCCACGTTTCGATCGCCGAGTTCCATTACTGATGGCGGAGGCGCTCATGGGCGAGCGGGAGCTGACGTACGGAGAGGCGGTGCGGGAGGCGATCGCGGAGGAGATGCGCCGCGATCCGCGCGTGTTCCTCATCGGCGAGGACGTGGCCGAGGCGGGGCATCCGTTCAAGACGCTCGTCGGGCTCGTGAACGAGTTCGGCACCAAGCGTGTGATCGACACGCCGATCTCGGAGCCGGGCTACGCCGGCATCGGCGTCGGCGCCGCCATGACCGGCATGCGCCCCATCGTCGACGTGATGTTCGGCGACTTCATCACGCTCACCATGGACCAGATGGTGAACCAGGCCGCCAAGGCCCATTACATGTCCGGCGGCAAGATCAAGGTGCCGATCGTCTTCCGCACCACGCTCGGCGCCACCCGGCGCTCCGCCGCGCAGCACTCGCAGTCGCTGCACGCGTGGGTGAGCCACATCCCTGGCCTCAAGGTCGCGCTGCCGTCCGGCCCTTACGAGGCGAAGGGATTGATGAAGACCGCCATCCGCGACGACAGCCCGGTCGTCATCTTCGAGGACAAGATGATGTACCGCGTGAAGGGTCCGGTTCCCGCCGAGGACTACACCATTCCGTTCGGGGTGGCCGAGGTCAAGCGCGAGGGACGGGACGTCACGATCGTGGCCACCAGCAGCATGGTGGCCGTCGCCCTCGGGGCCGCCACGATGCTGGACGAGGTCGGCATCAGCGCCGAGGTGATCGACCCGCGCACGACGTGGCCGCTCGACAAGCAGGCGCTGATCGACTCCGCGAAGAAGACGTCGCGCGCTCTGGTCGTCGACGAGGGCTACGAGCGTTACGGCGTCACCGCGGAGATCGCGTCGGTGATCGCGGAGGGCGCGTTCTATCACCTGGACGCACCGGTCAAGCGCATCGGCGCCATGGACGTGCCCGTCCCGTTCTCGCCCGTGCTCGAGGATCTCACGGTGCCGTCCGAGAAGACGGTGTTCGAGGCGGCCAAGGCCCTCTGCGGCAAGGCGTGAGCGTGCCGATGTCAGGCCTCTCTCGACGCGCGCTGCTCGGCCTCACGCCCGGCCTGCTCGCGCTGCACGTCGGCGAGGCGCGAGCCCAGCGCGCTCGCACCGGACCCGCCCGCGTCGGGTGGTTGTCGTACCTGAGCCCGCCGGATTCCGCGCTCGAGAAGATGCGGGAGGGACTGCGCGAGCTCGGCTACGTCGAGGGCACGTCACTGGTGTTCGTGTTGCGCTTCGCGGACGGCGATTTCAACCGGCTGCCGCAGCTGGTCGAGGAGCTCGCTGCCGAGCACCTCGACGTCGTGGTGGCGCGCGGCCCGTCGGCGAACTCCACGAAGGCGATCCGCAATCGCGTGCCGATCGTCTTCATCTACAGCGGTGATCCCGTGGCCGCCGGCTTCGCGGACAGCCTCGCGCGGCCGGGCCATAACATGACGGGCATCACGTTCATGGCGCTGGAGCTGTCGGCCAAGCGCGTCGAGCTCCTGCGCGAGCTGGTGCCGAAAGGCTCGAAGCTGGCCTTGCTGTCCAATCCCGAGCACGCCGGTGAGCTGGCCGAGTATCGTGTCTCGGAGGAGACCGCCAACCGCGTCGGTTTCACGACGACCCGCTACATCGTCCGCACGCCGGCCGACCTCGTGAAGACGTTCGGCGAGATCCGCGAGGCGCGACCCGACGCGATGATCGTCTTCCCCGACAACCTCACCTTCGTGCGCCGCAAGGAGATTTCGGAGCTCGCCGCCGCCGCGCGGATCCCCGCCATGTACGGCTGGGCGGAGTACTGCGACAGCGGCGGCCTCGTGAGCTATGGCCCGCGCGTGATCGAATACAACAAGGGCGCCGCCCGCTTCGTCGACAAGATCCTGAAGGGCGGCGACGCCAACACGATTCCTATCGAGCAGGCAAGCCGCGTCGGGTTGACGCTCAACATGAGCGCGGCGCGCGCGCTCGGTTTGACCGTGCCTCCGACGGTGCTCGCCCGCGTCGAACGGCTGATCGAGTGAGATCCTGATGCCGACGAACGTGATCATGCCCGCGCTCGAGCTGGCCCAGGAGACCGGCAAGATCTTGAAGTGGCTCAAGGCCCCCGGCGACCCCGTCAGCAAGGGCGAGCCGATCGTCGAGATCGAGACGGACAAGGTCACCGTCGAGGTCGAGGCGCCGGCGTCGGGGGTGCTCGGCGACGTGACGGCGCGGGCAGGGGATGTGGTCCCGGTGGGACAGACGATCGCGCTCGTCTTCGCCGCCGGGGAGGCGCGCGCGGCCGGTTCAGCCCCGCCGGCGTCGCCGCTCGCGCGCAAGATCGCCGAGGAGCACGATGTCGATCTCGCGCAGCTCACGATCAAGAGCGGAAAGATCGAGAAGGCCGACGTCCTTGCCTTCATCGAGGCTCGAAAGCGCAGCGGCGTCGCCGCGCGACTGCCGGCGGCATCGCCGAAGGCGCGGCGGCTGGCGGGCGAGCGTCACGTCGAGCTGACGTTGCTGCGCGGAACCGGGCCCGGCGGCGCCATTCTCGCTGACGATGTTCCGGCCTCGGCACCGGCCGGCGCAGAAGCGGGGGCGATCGCTGCGAGCGCGAGCCCGGCGCCCATCGCGAGCGCCCCCGCGACGACGCCGGCGGCGCCGCTCGGTGTGAGCAACGTCTGGCGCATCATGGCGGAGCGGATGACCACGAGCTGGACGACGGCGCCGCACTTCTACCTGGTGCGCGAAGTCAACGTGAGCCGGCTCGTCATCTGGCGCGAGCGGGCGAACAAGGCGTCGGGAGCGCGGATTACCTATACCGATCTTCTCGTGCGACTGGTGGCGGCTGCACTCGTGCAGCACCCGCGTGTGAACGTCGCCTGGAAGGACGGGGCCCTGCTGCCGAATGCCGAGGTCAACGTCGGCCTCGCCGTCGCCCTCGAGGACGGCCTCGTCGTCCCCGTCCTTCACCGCGCCGACACGCTCAGCGTGGCCGACATCGCGGCCCGTCGCGAAGATCTGGTGTCCCGCGCCCAGTCCGGGAAGCTTCGCCCGGCCGACATCCAGGGCGGCGGTTTCACGATCAGCAACCTCGGCATGTACGGCGTGGACGCCTTCAGCGCCATCGTGAACCCGCCCCAAGCGGCGATTCTCGCCGTCGGACGCATCGCCGACCGCGTGATCCCCGTCAACGGACAACCGGCCGTTCAGCCCACGATCGTGCTCACGCTGTCCTGCGACCATCGTGCGCTCGACGGTGCGCGGGGCGCGCAATTCCTCGGCGCGCTCGCCGAGTTGATCGAGGAGCCGATCGCGTTGCTCGTGTGAGGAGAGGCGCCCATCATGGTTGACGTCAAGCTGACCGCGTCGATGGCCGAACGTGACGAGGGGCCGCCCGCTGCCGACACGCCGTTTCGTATCCTGCTCCTCGGCGATTTCACGGGCGCCACGAATCGGGCGAGCGCGAAACCGCGCAGCGACGCCAACCCCGTCCGCGTCGACCGCGACAACGTGGACGAGGTGATCGCGCGTCTCGCCCCCGAGCTTCAGCTCGACTTCCACGGGACCGAATCGGGTCGTCTCGCTCTCCGCTTCCGGGCGCTCGAGGACTTCCACCCGGATCGCCTCTTCGAGGAGCTCGACGTGTTCGGCACGCTCCGCTCGGCGCGCGGGCGGCTCAACGATCCGGACGCGTTCAAGACGGCGGCCGCGGAAGTCCGCGCCTGGATGGGCACCGAGGTCGCGGCGCCGCCCCGACCGGCTCCCACCCGCAGCCCGGAGGCCGAGCTGAGCGAAGGCCAGCGCGTCGTGCGTGAGCTGCTCGAGAGCAGCGACCGTCGCGGGCCCGACGGCGCGCGCGGCGACGAGGGCTGGCGGTCGTTCGTGCGTGACATCGTCGCCCCTCACCTGGTCGCCCGCGAGGACCCACAACGGCCCGCGCTGGTGGCGGCCGTCGATCGAGCCAGCGCCGCCGCCATGCGTGCCGTGCTACATCATCCGGACTTCCAGGCACTGGAATCCGCCTGGCGGAGCGTGGATTTTCTCGTCCGACGCCTGGAGACCGGGACCGACTTGCAGCTTTACCTGCTCGACGTGTCGCGCCCGGAGCTGGCCGCCGCCGCCGACGACGAGGACGGTCCGCGCGCGCGGGGCCTCCGCCGTGTCCTCCTGGACGACGCGTCGGGGACGCTCGGCGGTGTCCCGTGGGGCGTTGTCGCCGGGAATTACACCTTCGACGGCAGCCCGAAAGACGTGGCGATGCTTTCGATGATGGCGCGGCTCGCGCGCGAAGCGGGGACGGCCTTCATCGCCGCCGCCAGCCCACGGCTGCTCGGATGCGACTCCCTGGCGGCGACGCCGGATCCCCACGATTGGCGCCGCCCAGAGGACGCGGAGACGCCGGGCTGGCGGAAGCTGCGAGGGGCGCGGGACGCCGATCACGTCGGGCTCGCGCTGCCGCGGTTCCTGTTGCGCCTGCCTTACGGGAAAGATAGCGACCCCGTGGAGACGTTCGCCTTCGACGAACTCTCCACGCCGCCTGCGCACGAAGACTACCTCTGGGGCAACCCGGCGTTCGCGTGCGCAGTGTTGCTCGGAGATGCCTTCAGCAAGCAGGGGTGGAAGCTTCGCCCCGGCGCCGTGCAGGAGATCACCGATCTGCCGCTCTACGTGGAAGAGCGCGATGGCGACCGGAACGTCAAGCCGTGCGCCGAAGCGTTGCTCACGGTGCGCGCGGCCGAGCTCATCCTCGAGCGGGGCCTCATGCCGCTGCTCTCGTTCAAGGAACGCGACATGGTCCGGCTCGCACGATTCCAGTCGATCCGGGACCCGTTGGCGCCGCTGCGTGGACGGTGGAAGTAGCTGGCATTCACCTTGCCTCTCACGTCATGACGGAGGAGCGTGCCATGGCCAAGCGGATGCGGCGGACGGGGAACAACGGGAACGAAGAGCGGCGCAGCACCACGGAGGCTGTCGCCGCCCAGGCGCGCGACGTATCCGTGAGCGCCGTGAAAGTCGCCACCGAAACGGCGCGGGCGGCACTGGCGGGGATGCAGGAAGTCGGCCGCGCCATGGCGGACATGGCGGCGCCGGCTGCCCGGCGTGCCGTCAAGACCGCGAGCGAGGTGACGCAAGCGACCGTCGCCGAAGGCGCACGCGCGTCCCGCGGCACGACTCGCACCAGCCTCGGCGCCCGACCGACCGGATCCACGCGCTCGAGCCTCGGGACACGGCCGAACGGCTCGAAGCGCGGAACCCGCGCGAGCGGCGGCAAGCGGAAGGGAAAGCGGCGCGCGGCCTGAGCGACCGTCGCCGGCCGGCGGTCACTCGTCCTTGAACAGAATCGTCGCCACGAGGGCGACGCCACCCGCGGCCGCCAGCATGAAGAAGATGATGGCGAGGCCGGGGTAGCCGAGGATCCGGAACGACGTCTCGACCTGCATCAGCATGGCGGCGCCCACGATCAGCGCCGCCAGCAGCAAGCCGAGGGTGATGCGGTTCGCGACCTTCTGGAACCCTGCCATCAGCCGGACGTCGTCGATCGCGTCCACCTTCACCTCGAACTTGTTGTTGGCGAGATGATCGAGGATGCGGTTGAGGCGTTCCGGCAGCCGCTCCACGAGCTCCTTCGTTTCGAGAACGCCGCTCAGCAGATGCCCCGGTGAGAGCGACTGCGCCAGCCGCTGCTGCATGATGCTGGCGGCGTGACGGCGGACGAGCGCGTTCGGGCTGCCATCGGGATCGAGACGGCGGCCGATCTCGTCGAGCTGCACGAGCGTCTTGCCGAGCATCGCGAGCTCCGGTGGGAGGCGCAGGCCGCAATCGGCGGAGACCCGCGCCAGCTCCAGTACCGTCCGTCCCGTCTGTAGCTCGTCGACCGCGGCGTCCCGGTTCTGGGACACGAGGTCTGCCACGCGCCGGCGGAACATCGTCTCGTCGAAGCCTTCACGCGGCTCACCGAGCTTGATCGCGTACGTCGCCGCTTCGTCCGATCTCCCGTCACTGACGCTCAGGAGGATCTGGAGGAGGTAGTCCTGCATGCGAGGGGTGACGCGCGCGACCATCCCGAGGTCGATGAGGGCGAGACGGCCGTCGTCCGTGAGCAGCACGTTACCCGGGTGCGGATCGGCGTGGAAGAAGCCGTCCACCAGCACCTGCTTCAGGTAGCCGGCGAAGAGCTGCTCGCCGAGGGCGGCGCCGTCGACCTCCTGGACCACCACCGGGCTGAGCGCCGTGACCTTGGTGCCACTCACGTACTCCATGGTGAGCACGCGCGAGGTCGTGTAGTCCTCGATCGGCGCCGGCACGAAGAGACGCGGGAAGGACGCCAGATTGCGACGGAGCGTGACGAGATTTCCACCTTCCTTGATGTAGTCGAGCTCGCGCAGCAGGCTGCGGCCGAACTCCTGCAGGAGGGCGGTGAACTCGTAGCGCCGGCCCACCTCCGTGTACGTGTCGAGGAAGGTGCTGATTTCGCCCAGCGCCTCGAGGTCGTCGATCACGCGATCTCGGACCCCCGGACGCTGGACCTTCACGGCGACGAGGCGGCCGTCGCGCAGGCGCGCGCGATGGACCTGTCCCAGCGATGCCGCCGCCATCGGTGTCGCCTCGAACTCCTCGAACGCCTTCGAGATACGGGCGCCGAGCTCGCCGGCGACGATCCGCTCGACCTCCTCGAACGCAAACGGCTCCACCTTGTCTTGGAGACGCGCCAGCGCCGTGAGATACGGGGCGGGGAGCAGGTCGGGGCGGCTCGCGAGGACCTGACCGAGCTTGACGAAGGTGGGGCCGAGCGCTTCGAGATCATTGGCCAGGCTCTTTGCCTCGGCGGCCATCTCCTGGCCGGCCGGGCTGTCGTCGATGACGTCCTCGAGCCCGGCCGCGCGCACGACGTCGGACCGGCCGTGCTTGACCAGCAGCCAGGCGATCTCCTGGTACCGCTTCAGGTGCTGAGGCTTGGGCAGAATGGGCATTCTCCGGGCACGAGACCTCTGCCTGTTCTGGAGTGTACCCGGGCGCCCAGCGCGCCCCCGTTGGCCGAGATTACGGCCGCTTCAGCCGCACGTCCTCATGATTCCCTCCCAGGAGCGACGTCGGCAGCGAGCGTCGATCATGCCGAGTATACCGGCGCGAAGCGCGCGACCGAGAAAGCGCTGAGATCTGCCTCCGGTGGCTGGCCGAGCATCTGCGCGGCCACGACCTTGCCGCTGTAGGCCCCGAGCGTCAGACCTGTCGGCCCATGCCCGGTGACGAGGAACAGTCCCCGAATGCCGGGAACGGAACCGAGGACCGGCAACGTGTCCGACGTGAGCGGCCGCAGCCCGACGCGGATCTCGCGCACCTCGGCCGTGGCGAGCCCCGGCGCCACGCGCAGGGCCTCGTCCAGGACCTCGCGGACGCCGGCGGTGGTTGTGTGCGGCGCGAAGCCGGAGCCGGTCTCGCGCGTGGCGCCCGCCACCACGCGGCTGTCGGGCCACGCCACCATGTAGTGATGGTGGAACGCGCTCACCATCGGCCACCGAGTGGTGTCGATGCCCGAGAGGCCCAGGTGAATGATCTGCCCGCGCTGGGGCGCCACCGGAATCGTGATGCCGAGCGGCCGTCCCAGCGCGTCCGACCACGCGCCGCCAGCGATCGCGACCGCATCGGCGCGCACGATCTGACCATCGACGACGACACCGTTCACGCGGTCGCCCTCGCGCACCAGGCGCTCCACGCTGCCGTTGCGCACGACCAGACCGCGCGCGTCCGCCGCCGCGCGAAGCGCGCGATTGAGGAGCCGGCCGTCCACGCGCGCCGCCTCTCGGAAATAGATCGCGCCGCGCACGGGCGCGAGCGGGGGAAAGAGCTCGCGCGCTTCGGCAGCGGTGACCTCGTGGAGGTCGGCGGACTTGGGAAGCCCCCGGCGGCGCTGGCGCTCGAAGATGATCTGCCGCGCGCGCGCGAACGGCTCCACCTCGTCCTCGGTCACGGCGACGACGAGCTTTCCGCAGCGCGCGTAGCCGGTGTCGCCGGCTTGCTCGGCGCGCAACCGATCGATGAGCATCGGATAGTAATCGACGGCAGCGGTGGCGAGGTTGAACCACGCGTCAGGGTCGCGGCTGTTGGTTTCCGGCGACAGGATGCCGGCGCCGGCATCGGTGGCGCGGCCGACGTCGCCGCGGTCCACGAGGACCGTGCGTGCGCCGGCCGCGACGAGATGGTAGGCGGTGGCGGTGCCGAGGAGGCCGCCGCCGACGACGGCCGCATCGAAGACCATGGCGGATTCTACCTTGCTCCGGGCGATACACTGCGTCGCAGGGAGACCACCACATGCCCACCGCCGGAGTCGCGCTCGGGATCGCGCTCATGCTCGCGATCACCACGGTAGCGGCGGCGTCCGGCGTGCGGTTTCCGTCCGCGTCGCCATCCGGTCTCTCGATCACCGCCGAGCTCGAGGAGCCCGCCGCCGACGGCCCGAGCCCGACCGTCGTGCTGCTTCATTCCGCGGGCGGGATCAAGGGCGATGCCCAGTGGACGGACTATCAACAGCGCCTCCGTCGCGCCGGCTTCGCCTCGCTGCTCGTGGACAGCTACGGCCCCCGCGGCCGGGCGAGCATGC